>Ga0055483_10000405_pt1 | contig 10215 bp, 9 predicted proteins | sample RushMan_CattailN_5_FD_57938 | JGI IMG/M metagenome (GOLD analysis project Ga0055483, IMG submission 57938) | Wetland microbial communities from San Francisco Bay, California, USA, that impact long-term carbon sequestration - RushMan_CattailNLB_D2 | ecosystem: Environmental > Aquatic > Marine >... | reverse complement strand
TCACTTTCCTTTCCATTCACGAATACTCTTCCGAAATCGGTGTGAGGAATGCCAAGTGACTCGATCAGGTGCTTTAAGCTCTGATGGGGGGCAAATTCGAGGTTGAAGCTGGTATGCCTACTGGCATGGGGGAGGAAATCATTCAACTTGCCGATGAAAGTGAAATTGGCTCGCATAAAAACCTTAGGTTCAGCACCCCTGGATTTTTTTCGTTTGGATGACCTGCCTTCATTGTTGGAGGTCGTCGCCGCACATAGCAATTATACGGTAATTGGGAGCGCTCCCAACGCGCTAATAAAACCCAACTGGAGCCTCATCCACAGCAAGCGGCTGTGGTCTTTTAAGGGCAATTTTTTAACTATCAGCAGGTCAGCCATTTGCTTTCCTGGAAACTACCCCAGATATTCTCCCTAACAGGTTGCCGAGCACGAAACCCAGGGGAAAGGCGATCAGATGTACCATATCTGCTGATAATTTTACCGCCTGCCGCTCGCCTGACCCTGTAGGTAAGAAAAAAGATAGGTTCAAGAAAATCAAGATTCCTGTGAAACCAAACCAGCGCCAGCGTTTGGGCAAAAACACAAGTGAATATCCCAATGAACCCATATAACCTGCCGATGGCCCAACATCTCGAGAGGAGAAAGATAAACTGGCCTGGGCGAGACCGAGCTGGCTTAAAGGGAGCAAGAAGATCAGCGATTCAAGCATCAGCGAAACCAGATGAACCCCCCAGAAGGCAACCGTGGCCCGTCCGCTTTTATCAAGCCATTCAATAACCCCACTGGTGAGCGTGACCATGAGCAGGGCAAACCAGAAGATGAGTCCGCCGTTGGTGACCAGGGCGGATAATATTAACCGATCCCAGCGAAAAGACCAGAAATCTTGCGGGTTAAACCCCAGCCGGCTCACCCAAGCGTCTGATAAGCCTTGAAAAATACTATGTGTACCCCACGCCATGAACAACAGAATGATGAGCATGAACAGGGTGAATGGAAAGCGCCTAATCCGTTGTAATAAGCGCCGTAGGGAAAGGCTTGCAGAAGATGATCCCGAGGTTCCGCTCATCTTGGACGCTTGAGATATCCCTCCCACAAGCCCGTTCCTGAATCGGCTCGCATCATGGCAATGACGATGGATGGAAGGCTGGTTACATTGGGGTAGATCAGGTAGCGTGGTGACCAGCTAGGGTTAAACTTTGCTTTAAATTCATGCAAGCCCTTAAAGTTATAAAACTGGTTGACGTGCTCGTATATATAATGCAGGGCACGTTCAATGGACGGATCGGCAGATTTCTCTCCAATCCCTGCCAGGCCGCTCAACCCCATGTTATAGGTCAGATTCCCCTGACTTTTTGCCCACTCGAACAATGAGACGAACAAGAAATCCATCTGCCCCTTCTCAGCCCCGGCGCGGTGACGCATCATGTCTATACCCACTTCATTTGCCTGGTATTCGGGAAGGATGTTAGCAAAGGCATCGATGGTTCCTTGTGGGCTGCGGATAACGATCACAGGAACGCTGTTGAGGTAATTTTCGTCGAACCATCCCAGTGAGAAACGTTTCTCCGTCCCTTTAACCGAGGTCAGCCATTCGTCGCTAACCTGGTGCAGTTCAGCTATCAGGCTGTTTGGGTGGGGCGGCTGAAGTACTTCGGCCTGGTAGCCCAGCTTGTGCATACGGTTCACCCCGGTGCGGATATTTTTCTTATCCCCTCCGGCAATGTTGAAAGAAGAAAGCTCCACTATGGCTTCATGACCGATACATAAGGCATGATAGCCCAAATCCCCATAAGCCTTAAGATTATCTGGCAACACCTGATAATACGCAGGCTGCCAATCATTGCGAGCGCAAAAAGTCGCAAAAGCTGAAATGCATGCTGCTGTATCAGAGGAGGGGCCAATTGGGTCTCCCAGGGTAAGGGCAACGCGCCCTTCTATGACGTAGCCAATTACTGACCCTGCCGGGCTGAAATAATACAGTTTATCATCCAGGAGCAGCAGTCGAGCCAGGGAAGTGCAGCCATGTGCTTCAACGATTTGCCCGGCTTTCTGCCGCTGCTCATAGGTGGCACCCTGCCGGACCAATACCGGTCTGATCAGCATGAGCAGGGAATAACCCAGGGTGACTGTGCTGACGATATAGATTGAATTGGCAAAATAATGCGCAAAACGGCTGGTTGGCATCAGGCCGGGGTTGTAGAACTGGGTGAACATTACCACGGTCTGGCGTAACGCTCCCCAAATACTGAAGCTCACCGGTTGACCATTGACCAAAAAATGCCGGTCAAGCAAGTAAAAGCCCAGCACGCCATAGACTATGGTGAAGATGATTGCCACTGGCAGGGTCATCAGCCCCTGGCGAATGGAGGGTGGGTCAGAACGGGCGTGGAAATGGGGGCGCAGGATTATCAACCAGATAGCGAGCGCTGCTCCTAATGATGCCTCTTTATAATCCAACCCCTTGAATAAATGCACGGGTACCGATATAAGCAGGATGGTTATGGTCAGTGCCCAGGCCAGGCGTTTGCGGCGCCACAGGCCATTGGCGAGCAAAAGCAGTGCGAATCCGGCCAGAACGGAGCTCAGGTGGCCACCCACATCGACCCCGAAGGGAGAATACTGCTCCAGGATGACCAGCCGGTTATGCATGGTCGGGGTTAGGCCTGAAAGCACATCCACGATGCCCATCACCGCAGTTAAAAAGGCGACGATTCGCACATCCCAAGCTTCTGTATGCACAGATTCTTTTGCCTCGAAAGACCTCAAGCGGCGCAGCAAGACAAAGCCTATTCCCAGGGGTATCCAAAAGGTCAGGCCGCGAAAAGATAAGGCAATTACCGTAGCACGTTCGATGGAAACACCCAGCGAGGCAAACACCAGGGTCATCATCCCTTCAACTACCCCAATACCCTGGGGAGCAATAGAAACCACCCAAAATAAGATTCCCATGGAATAGCCTGCCACCAATACACCGAAGTGCACTGGCTGGTGGAATGCCAGGAAGACGAAATAAAGGCTGGTAAGGTCAACCAGATGGGCTACGAAGGCAATCCCCACGGTTTGTATGAGCAGACCCGGGTTAGCTGCAATTGCCATGGCAGCCTCGGTAAACTCGCTGGTATTCTTTTCAACCCAGCTTTCATCCAGGAAGTCAGGGCGCTTGAATAACCGGGCAATGCGGTTGACCAAATGTTGTGCCCAGGTGAGCAAGCGGTGAAGCAACTGTGGTCGCCACAAGCCTAGTAGCAGTAAGGCGGTCATAATGCCGATGCCCCCCAGCAGTAAAATCGCTGCAATCCCCTCATAAAGTTTCAGGTTGTGGTTGCTGAACAGGTAGATCATTCCCACCAGTAAGACTACCAGGAATGCGCTTAAATCTGCCACCAACACCAGCAGGGTGCCCACAGCAGCGCGGGGGCCAGATTGACCCCGTTTGGTGGCATCATCTGCAAACAGTGCCATACTGCTGGCCCCTCCGCTTGGGGCGGCTACGTTCATAAAAATGGAAACAAACGTCAGGGGCACCAGGTTAACCAGGCGGCTTTTCAGGCCCACTGTCTGAAATGCTGATCGGTATATGGCAGCATAAATTATATAGTAAACCACCTGGGTCAAGGCTGCTATCACCACCCATTGCCACTCTCCCTGTAAGAGAGTTTCAACCAGCTTGCGAATCGCACTAAGCTGGCTGATGACCACCCAGATGAACAGGACGACCAGAATCCAGAATATCCAGCGTCGTTTCATCCCCCTGATTATATATCAGCCGTGAAAACTGTTTATATTATCTAGCGAGTTGGTCTGAACCCCCTAGATTATCCGGCTCATATTTTGAGAGGTGTTCGCGGCTTCTATTTATTTTCGTTTACGTTTATTACCGGCAATTGTCTGAAAGCCAGGCAATTGGGGTGCTCCTAATGAGCGCATGCGTTCCTCTTCAGTCACCTGACTCAGGTGGGGTCCGTCAGTCCATTCACCACCTTCAAGCTCATCGGTAGCTTTCTGGATGGCTTCTTTCGGAGTGTTTGCCCAGATCGTTCGAGCATAGGGTTCAATGGAATTTTTCGGATAGAGACCTATCTTACGTTTCTTCTTAACCCCATTTGAATTAGCATACAATCCTTCAACATAATAATAAGGCATAATATCCTTTCAGGCTTCCTCACCGAATAGCTGTGGTGGTGCCTGGATGGCTACCACTTCTCCCCTGGCACATATCTGCCCCTCGGCTGATAGCCAGGCCTCCATCACCACTTTTCGCCCTTTAATTTCTTTCACTTTGGCACGTACTTCCAGGGCTACCCCTAGTGGAGTGGGTTTGAGATAATCCACTTTGAGTGAAGCGGTTACGAAGCGAAAAGCTGGCAGTGTATCCATACTACGCCCCTCGGCCTTGTAAGTTGCTGCCGCGGCGGTGCCAGTACAGTGGCAATCGATCAGTGATGCGATTAACCCTCCATACACATATCCGGGAATGGCAATATGGTAGGGTCTGGGCGTGTAGATACAAACTGTTTCCTCCCCATCCCAATAGCTCTTGATCTGCAGGCCATGCTCATTCAGGCGGCCGCACCCATAGCAATAACTAACATTATCGGGATAATAATCTTGGAAGGCTTTTTCATTCATTGTTTTCCTCCAATTTCTTCGGCGCTCAATACCAATATCATAAATCCATGAGCCAGCAGCTGTTCCAGGTGAGAAAGCTCCTGCCCGTCTAACTGTTCACCCGTCTCCAGGCGATCAATATAACGTAATAGAGAGCCACGCAGCCCGCTTGCCCGGTGTGCGTAGCTTGAATCTGCTGAGAGATGCTCCAGCCTGTCAACCAGGCGCCTGACTAGGTCAAGATATTCTTCTTGAGAGGCTTCTCCAGCTGAGCGCATGCTAATTTTAAATCACCTGTCCCTTACCACGAGATGATGCGCTTGGGTGTCAGTTTAATCAGCAGGTTCTCTGGGTCTACCAACCAGGATTGCGGCTCGGGTTCAAGCATGCCCTTTTCGCCCAAGTAGCGCACATAGATACGGGAGGCAATCTCACTTACCAGCTGGCGTGGATGGCTTACTAATTCCACGTCCCCTTCTAAAAGCACAGCCGTGAGCTGGCTGCCCTCCTGTTTAGATTCGATTAATACCGCCCCACGTGGGTTGTTCTGCAGCTCATGGATTTTACGCGTGCTGATGAAACTGCTGATCCAGATATTTACGCCATCCCACATGAACCACACCGGTACCACATGCGGCTGCAGCGTCTTTGGGTTCGTGGTAGCCAGGCGCGCCAGCACCGGCTCAGCCAGCACGGCTTCAATCAGAGGTTTTCGTTTGGTTTTGGAGGTCTCTGCCATGTGCATATTCCCACAGCCATTCAGGCTGGAGTATATACCAAATCTAGCATCGAGACAACACCTGCAGAATCAGGAGGGCCGGGGAAGCACCCCGGCCCTCAAAAAGGAGGAGAGAAATTGTACCGCAACGACTTGATCATAGCAAAATCTATTTAAAGATGCTTGACGATTGGCCTACAATCACCCGATGATTACTCGTCATTTCCGAGGTCATGTCTCACCCGTTTGATCTCGCTCCTTTTTCGTTTGGTTGCCAGCCTGCGCAAGGTCGACGCACGCGTAGGCTTGGTTTTATGACGAGGCTTGGGAGGTTGGCTGGCTTGCCTGATGAGCCGGGCAAGTCGTTCAAGAGCAGCCTGGCGATTTTGTTCTTGCGACCGATACTGGCGTGATTCTATGATTAATATCCCGTCTGTGGTCAGACGTTTCCCTGCTAGCTTCACCAGGCGTTGTTTCACATCCTGGGGTATAGATGGTGTGTCTTCAACATTAAAACGGAGCTGTACAGCTGTAGAAACCTTGTTGACGTTTTGACCACCCGGCCCGGGAGAGCGAATGTAAGCCAGTTCAATTTCATCATCGTCTATTCTGATTTCAGGCGTGATTTCAAGCATGATATAAGTATAACCGCCTGTCAGATAATAAAAATATTTGTATCGTTCTCCCAGCCTCACATCTGCACCCGAATGCGCTGTTCTCGGGTAAATCAGCTCTATTGTTTCAGAAGAATACCTTGTGTGTAGACCTTACCAGACTTGTTGACACCCATATCGTTATCGGTTAATATAAAACGCGTTGGCTGATCTGGGAATGGTATTGAGTGAATGGTCTTGATGGAAACAGATCCCTCCATTGTATGCGGACTTGTGGTATCCAAGATTCTGCTCAAACCACAAGCCAGTGTGTACTATCGTTCACTAGCACAAGCAATGAGGGCCTTTTCCAGGCGTTGCGCATGAAAATCATTGCTTGCCAATATTATCAAACCGGTTGATCTGGCTGCGATCATGGCTTTCTCATTATGACGAGCGGCTGGACTGACCAACCGCTCATTTTATTGGAGGCAGGGTGCCAAAGACTGTTGTAGCTGCAGCTCTTGGGGAATGCGTTCATGTCGCCGGGGTAACCAACTTTCTGCGCCTGGCCGAAAATGCGGGTTGGCGGACGGTTTTCCTTGGGCCTGCGGTTTCCATCGAGGCTGTGTTAGCCTCAGCTCGGGAAGAGCATGCCGACCTGGTAGGGGTGTCTTACCGGCTGACCCCCGAGACGGGTGAACGCCTGTTGGGTGAATTCGCCGAAGCCGCCGATGACCTCCACCAGGCAGGCGTACGCTTTGCTTTCGGTGGCACCCCTCCTGTGGCACAAAAAGCACGTCAGTTGGGCTTTTTTGAGCGCGTTTTTGATGGCAGTGAGCCCACAGAGCAGGTGCTGGCTTACCTCAAAGGGCAGACCTCTTCTCATCCATCCCATGATGATTATCCACAATCGCTCGTGGAACGCATTAATTGGAAATCACCCTATCCAATCTTGAGGCATCATTTTGGACTGCCTACCATGAAAGCCACGCTGGATGGCGTAGAAAAGATTTCATCAGCCCGGGTATTGGATGTCATTTCCCTGGGGATTGATCAGGATGCCCAAGAAAATTTCTTCCATCCAGAACGGCAAAATGTACGGCGTAAAGGTGCTGGTGGCGTCCCCGTGCGTTCTGCGGAAGATTACCAGGCTTTATATGCTGCGAGCCGCCAGGGAAACTTTCCCTTATTGCGAACCTATTCAGGCACCGATGACTTTATTCGCCTGGCGCAAATGTACCTAGAAACTATACACAACGCCTGGTGCGCCATCCCCCTATTCTGGTTCAACCGGATGGACGGCAGGGGTCCATGGGGCCTTGAAGAGTCTATCGGGGAGCACCAGCGCGTGATGGCCTGGTATGGCGAGCGTGGCATCCCGGTGGAATTAAATGAGCCGCACCACTGGGGTATGCGAGACGCTTCCGATGTTATCTTTGTCGTATCAGCTTTTCTATCTGCCTATAATGCTCGTTTTTTCGGGGTAAAAGATTATATTGCCCAGATGATGTTTAATAGCCCGCCAGGCACCTCAGATGCCATGGATGTGGCGAAGATGCTGGCTGTCCTTAAAATTATCGAGCCACTGGCTGGGCCAGGCTTTCGCATTTGGAAACAAACGCGCACCGGGCTGCTTAGCTACCCGCTGGAAGATAATGCTGCCCGGGCACACCTGGCCACCAGTATATACCTGCAAATGGCCATTAAACCGCACATTATCCATGTGGTAGGGCACACCGAAGCTCATCATGCCGCGACGGCTGAGGATGTAATTCAAGCATGCCGGCTCGCCCATCGTGCGGTAGAAAATGCACTGGGCGGTGCTCCAGATATGACCGCTGATCCTGCAATCCACGAGCAATCTGATTATCTGGTCTCCGAAGCTCAGCATACCCTGGAAGCCATCAGGCAAATCTCCTCAGGCCCAGTCGCTGAACCATATATTGATGCAGCAGTACTGGCCAATGCAGTGAGCATGGGAGTTTTGGATGCACCCCAGCTTAAAAACAACCTCTTCGCTCGAGGGCAGGAACTTTCCCGAATTATTAATGGCAGCAGCCGGTCGGTAGATCAGACCGGCCGGCCGCTATCTGAAACAGCACGTCTTAAGGAAATCTTGCACCAATAGGTGTGAGAGAGATATGACCTTGAACCACCTGGATAGCCAATTTACCTCATTGTTAATTGTTGTTTTCCTGGCATTCAGCGTGCCGGTCATCCTGGTTCAATTTAAAAAGATACGGCTACCCATTGTGGTGGGTGAAATACTCGCGGGGGTCATCATTGGGCGGAGTGGGTTTGGTTGGATATCATCAGATGACCAGATATTAAATTTCATCGCCGACTTTGGTTTTGTCTTTCTCATGTTCCTGTCTGGCATGGAAATTGATTTTTCAAATCTGGGTTTGTTTTCTGGTAATTCTGTAAAAAAAGCGCCGAAACGCTGGGGTCCTTTTTCTATCGCGGCAGCCAGTTTCGCCCTGACGTTGCTCATGGCAAGCCTGATAAGCCTCGGGCTGGTACAGCTCGGGCTGGCTCGCAACCCCTGGTTAATGGGTTTAATCCTTTCAACCACCTCCTTAGGTGTTGTGGTGCCCGTATTGAAAGAGAGGGGCATCATCGGCGACCAGTTCGGGCAAACCGTGCTGTTTGCCGCCCTTATTGCCGATTTTGTCACCATGTTCTTGATCACGGTCTTGGTAGCAGTATTATCGCAAGGCCTGACCCTGAATATATTGCTGGTGGGGCTGCTCTTTGTGGCTTTTTTTGCTGCCTTGCGCTTTGGCAGGTTTTTCAATCGCTTACCTGGTGCCAGGCGAACTTTTGAAGAGCTGAGCCATGCCACAGCCCAAATTAAGATCCGCACGGCTTTTGCTATCATGCTGGCATTTGTGGTGCTTTCAGAATTTTTAGGCACAGAGATCATTCTGGGAGCATTCCTGGCAGGGGCCTGTGTGGCATTATTGATGACACCTGAAGACAAACAGATTTCAAACCAATTGGAATCAATCGGTTATGGATTTCTGATCCCGATCTTCTTCATAAAAGTGGGGATTGACTTTAATATATCAGCACTTTTCAATTCATCGCGTGCCATGCTGCTAGTTCCCATATTGATTGTCGCTGCCATTGCCGTAAAAGTATTTCCAGCTTTACTATTCCGCCTGCGTTATTCCCTCAAGGAGAGCTTATCGGCTGGTGCCTTGCTTTCAGCACGCCTGTCGTTGATTATTGCCGCAGCAGCAGTTGGCCTTCGTTTAGGTGTCATCTCTGAAGCTACAAACGCCGCAATTCTGTTGGTAGCCATCCTGACGGTAACCCTGGCGCCCCTGGCTTTTTCAATGATGATGCCTTCAACCGAGGGGAAACAGCAACCACCAGTGATTATCGTTGGCGCGGGTGAATTTGGACTGCAGGTTGCAGAGCAATTACGCTCACACCAAGACCAGGTGATCATACTGGATGAAAATGAAGCGCAGATAGATCGCGCCCGTCGCAGAGGCTTTAAAGCGCTAGACGCTACACTGGATTCGACCAACCCGCTTGTCGAAGAAGCCCTGCGCGGGGTAAAGACCCTGGTGTGTACACTCTCTGATATTGAGCAGAGTTATCGCACCTGTCAGATAGCACGCACGAATTATGGTATACCCCATGTGGTCGCACAGGTGCCATCTCCCGCTGACCTGATGCGATTTGAACAAATAGGTGTTCGCGCCACCAACGCAACTCTTGATCACGCAGCTTTGTTGACCATGCTGGCGCGTAACCCAGCTATTTATACTTTGTTAACCCGCACCAGCGATAGTAAAGAGATATTTGAAGTCATTGTGGAAAACCCGGATTGCATATATAAGACCTTGCAACAGTTATCCTTACCCGGCGATACGCTGATCTTAACCATTCAGCGGAGTGGGAATCTGTTAGTACCACATGGGGACACGCACATAGAATACGGCGACCATCTCACTTTGATGAGCTCGCTGGAATGGGTAGCCTTGAGCCAACAGCTGTTCTCGCGCTCTCCGTAGGATGTGGCCTCTAGATACAATTTATTTTAACCAGGTGGATATGAACCATCAACCAGCAAACAACAATAAGAACCATATTCCAGAATCAGTAACCCTCAGCCGCACCCTGGGGCTGTTTACCATCACCATGATCGGGGTTGGTGGCATGATTGGGGCGGGAATTTTCGTACTGACCGGTATTGCCGCTGGTGTGGCGGGTCCAGCCCTGGTGCTGGTATTTTTATTGAACGGCATCGTAGCCCTGTTCACTGCCGCCGCTTATGCGG
>Ga0055483_10000402_pt1 | contig 10246 bp, 9 predicted proteins | sample RushMan_CattailN_5_FD_57938 | JGI IMG/M metagenome (GOLD analysis project Ga0055483, IMG submission 57938) | Wetland microbial communities from San Francisco Bay, California, USA, that impact long-term carbon sequestration - RushMan_CattailNLB_D2 | ecosystem: Environmental > Aquatic > Marine >... | reverse complement strand
TTCAAGCCAGCCAGGAAAATGAGCATCATGGTGCCGCAGCCCCAGATGATCAGCAATACGACCGACATTTTGGACCACATTGGGCTTTCGACCCATAATGGTGCGCGGTTGGCAGCAGGAAGACCTGCCGACAAGACCTTGGTGAACAGGGTGAAGTTCTTATTGTTGATGCCTAAGAAGAAGGCGCTGAAGAGTTCCTGTACGAAGATCAATGCACGATTCACATATCCAAGGGGAGGGATCAACTTGATCAAAGCTCTTATCATCTGGTTAATAATGCCGGTGCCGCCATTAAGCATCAAACGCCAACATAACAACACGGCCGCGTTGAAGCCCAGGATAACCGGCAGATAAAAAGCCATGCGGAAGATCTTTTCACCGTGCATTTTTTGGTTCAGCAAGACGGCTAAAAAGAGCGCCACGCCCATTTGCAGCGGAAGACCGATGATGGTTAAGTAGAGGGTGTTTACCATGGAGGCTCGGAAATTGGTATCAGATGTCAGCAGTCTGACGTAATTATTGAATTGAACGAAGTTGATGGGCTCATTGGAAGCGATGCGGAAATCAGTAAAGCTCCAATACAACGAAAAGCCGAGAGGTACGGCCACGAAGATCAGAAAGCCGACAATCCATGGGGATGCGAAGAGGTAACCGGCGAAAGTGCTTTGCTGCTTGGAGCGCGTAGCCTTGGCTAATTTGGCAATAGAACGAGCCAAAAACGCCACAGCAAGACTTGAAATAATGATAAAGAGGATGGCAAGTATGGCGTTAAATGTGACACTGACATAAGGATTGCGAAGCATTTCGCAGCCTCCACGGAAAAGGAATGGCAGGTCGATGTAGGTCCACTTCTCCCCATCGACCTGCCTTTTATCGTTATTTTACGACGGTTTATTGACCCAGTGCTGCAGTGTACTCTGTTTGAATTTTGGTATTAACATCGGGTGGAGACAATTCTTCGGTGACGAGTTTGCCAAGTGCATCCTGCATGATGGAGGAAAGTTTTGCAGATTCCTCGATGCCGGCGAAACCAACCCCATATTGGCTGGCCAATTCTGCCTCGCGTTTCAATTGATCAGACTCAACCACGTATCCGAATTGGGAATCATTGCGGGCAGGGATCAGCCCCATGGTGGCATTCCATTGATTATTGGCTTCTTTGGTAAAAGCCAGTTTCAGCCAATCAGCAGCCAGTGCCTTGTTGGCGCTGTATTCAGGAACAGCCAGCCAATCGTTGAAGGCCAGGACAACAGGTTTGCTGTTGGGGAAGTTGCCAGGATCGCCAAAGAAAGGATCGATGCTGATCTTAGACCAGATCGGGCGATCGAAGGGAGGAGCAGCCCAGCCGGAGTGAGCAAGGCAAACAGCGCCATTGTCTACGCCGGTCTCGTCGTTGACATCGATCACCGAACCTACTCCGGCGGGGAGTGCAGCGACTGCATCGGTTGCGGGTCCATAGGTAGCCTGGCGCATATCCAGCAGGAATTGCGTCGTAGCCAGTGCTTCAGGTGAATCGAAGTTTGGTGTGCCATCCGCTTTGTAGAGGTTGCCTCCCAGGGAATCGAAGACGAGCAACCACCACTGCCAGTCAGCCATTGACCCAGAATCCACTGGGACAAGTGCCTGTTGGACCAGCGAATTAGTATTAGGATCGATTTTAGAAAGTTTCTTGGCGAAATCGACCCATTCAGCAAAATTCTGGGGGGTACCGGTGGTCCAGCCAGCGGCTTCCATCAAATCGGTGCGGCAGAAGACGTAGCGGGGGGCAGTGAAGATGGGTAAACCGCGTAAATGACCATCATAGGTCGCATTTTCGAGCGCGGGTCCAAAATTGGCAATATCAGGCCAGGCGTCTTGACCCAGGTAGGGGTCCATGTTTGCGAGACTGTTGCCATACAGGGTGTTCATTTCAGAGCCAAGGTTGATGATATCAGGTCCAGCGCCAGCGGTAAAGAAACCGGCGAAAGTGGTATCCCAGCCGCTCCAGCTTCCCTGGGTGATCTCTACTTTTGCACCGGGGTGAGCGGTTTCAAAAGCCGGATTGATCTCCTGTTCCAACCAGGTGATGGTATCTGGAGTGTAATCCAGCAAGTAGATCTTCAGGGTAGTGGCTTCAGCCGCCGGAGCCTGGGTTGCAGCGACTTCATTGGATACCGGGGCTTGTGTGGCTGGTGCGGCAGTTGGAGTGGCTGTTCCACAAGCACTCAAGAAGACTGCCAATAAGACGACCAGTGTAAAAACTTTTTTATGCATTTGTCCATCTCCTTCTCATATTGATTTGTGGTTTATTGACAACTAGAAGCGAAAATCGTTTCATTCGATAATCATCCTCCTTTCCAAGTTGCATTCCATAACTCGTGTGGTCGATGTTTAACCAACCCGATGCAGGCGATCCGATACGTCCTGTGAGAATTTTTGAATGTAAGTTTGGATGAACTCAGCCGGATCCAGGTCATCCGATTGGATCAGGACACTCATATCCAGGCCGAAGGAAAGGCCGGTCTGAACGTCCACCTTATGGGATTCGAAATAAGTAGCATTGGCGCGGCGGCGAGCCAGCGACGCCAGGTCGTAGCGTTTTCCGCCGCTGATCTGTGAGTCATATACACCGAGAAGTGCGGATTGCAAATTTTCTTGTCGTGAAAGATCAAAGGGTACTTTATCTGAATCCAGAAGCCAATCCAGGCTGCGCCAGACCTCACAAGCGTACAATTTCTGTGGGCGTTTTTCTACGGCTAAGCGGCGGATGGCTTTTATCACCTTTAAAGCCGTGCCTACGTGAGTATCATGCTTATCTGCAAGGTTGTGAGTATAAACATACTGCGGACGGGTTGCATCCAGGATGGACGTGATGTCATCTACGGGATATGTGCTGCTGCTTTTGATTTCCCGGCTAGAATAGTCCAGCATAAACAAGGCCGCGTATTCGCCTATGATGGCAGCCTTGCGTTGTTCTTTGAAGCGAACCAGGCGCATCTCTTCGTCGTCATACTTTTCATACAACCCATTGCGCGGAGAACTGCGGCCGTCAGTGACCACCACGGCGGAAAACCACTTTCGATCACCCTGGAAACAGTCCAGGATTGGAGAAGCAGCCATAATCTCGATGTCGTCCTGGTGAGCTGAAATTGCCATATGGGTGGTGCGGCTGAAAGCTTTTTCAGGCGGCTCCTCATCTGGAATAAAAATCTCAGCTGTTTTCTGATGAAAATTCATTATTCCTCACCTCAATGCCGGAAGACTGGCGGCTGCTACGGATTGTCCGACACGACGGGTTTTTTCGTCAGGCAGGCGCACAACAAATTTATCCAGCAGTTCCGGAAATTCTGATCCAAATACCTGGCGTATTCCCTCAAGCAGCAGATCGCCACCTCTGCCCGAAGTGCACCTGCCAAGAATGAGTACATGGCGCATTTCATAGAAGTCTGCATAATGTGCCAGCCCGTAGCCCAGGATCACACCCATACTTTGCCAGATCTTGATGGCGCCTTCGTGGCCGGCTTCCAGCTTTTCCTGGACAAATTCCAACTTTTCAGCGTCCAGCATACCGTTTGGGATTTCGATGCCTGCTTTAGGTGCCAGGCGGAAAACATATTGCTGTGAAAAATAGGATGATCCGCATCCACGGTCGCCGGACCATTCATCGAGTGCCGCGTTGGGGTTGTAATCCACCGGGGCAAAGGCGAGCTCGTTAAGCCAGCCGGTGATTTGACCTTTCATATCTACATAACCTGCAGCCTCGCTGGATCCTATTGCGATGCCCAGAACACCATTTTCACCAACAGACATGGAACCTGCCAGGGCGGTGACATCGCCATCGTTGATCACGTCCAGTGGGACGTTGAAATCATGACCAATTCGTAGAAAAAGATTCTTGACTTCAGGGAATCGATCGACAGGCACATTACGAAAGAGGGATGCCACCATGGGTCGATTGTTGATCAAAATGCCTGCTGAACTACCTCCGATGGCATCCAGTTTGGGTATATAGGCAGTTGCTTTCTTTATCGCAGAGGATATCTCCCTGTAATGGTATTCAGGATCCGTCTGGCTGCAGGGTTCCCACATGACTTCTTCGCTGAAGACTGTTTTTCCATTCATCACCGCGCTGACCTTGCGATCTGAGGCGCCCAGATCGAAGCCAATGCGGTTCCCCTCCAGATGGCGACCGAGCAGTTTTCCGGTTTCATATGCCGCAGGCACTTCTTCCGGTGAGCAGGAAACCATCTGGAAAGGACTCTCATAAACTTGCCGACCAAAAAAATCGGCATCAAAAGCCCGTTCACCTTCGGGTGAATAACAATCCGTGATAAACCGACCGATTTCGGGCGGTCCACCGATATAGACTTTGAACGCTCCTCGCTGCCATAAAATGAATTTGAGCAGGCGTTCAACATAGGCAAGATTGGATTTTTCCTCCACGTGACCGGCCGGGAGGATGCGGGTTTCGAAACGAGATAATTCGCCGTCATTACGCTCCAGGCCGATGACGAGTGGAATACCACGCGTGAGCAGTTTTGAGCGGTAATGATGGTTGGCGAGTACCGCTGGACGAAATTCATCATCCAGGGGTGGCTGTACTTTGGGACGAATTAATCCAAGACCTGCGGACATGATCACGCCACCTAATCTTCAGATTTGATGAACAGTAATGAATAATCTTTAAGCAGCAACGAGGCTGAAGCACCAAGAATAACGCCATGAGAATCCAGTTTTGCAATCTCAAGGCTGGTATCATGTATCATACGCATCAGGCTGGCCTGCTGCATGGATTTACGTATTTCATCCAGCCAGGCTTCACCAAAACATACCATTTCACCAGCAATAACGATATTGTGGATGTTGAGGGTGCCAACCAGGTTGGCGATGGAGATGCCGAGATAATAGGCGGCATCAAAGGCAACTTTTAATGCTAGCGGATCTTGATGTTGAAAGGCGGTCGAGAGCGCATCCAGAGTTATTTTTTCAGGGTTGAGGGTCAATTCGGAAGAGGGATATTCCTCTAGCAGCTCAAGAGTACGCTGCAGGACAGCTTTCGCACTGGAGACAGTTTCCAGGCAGCCGCGCTTGCCGCAGCGGCAGGGAAGGCCGTTTTCCTGGACCATCAGGTGGCCAATCTCGCCGGCGCTGCCGCCATCTCCCTGGAAAAGCAGGCCATTGATTAGAATGCCGGCGCCAATACCATGACGTACATTGACTACTACCAGGTTCCCATCCGGCTCGTGATCACCACTATAGACAAACTCACCAATGGCGGCTGCCTGACTGTCATTGAGCACACGCACGGGCAGGTGATAGCGGTTTTCCAGCAGGTGCGCGAGGGGAAAATCTTGCCAATCCAGGTTGACTGCGTTCACCACAATACCCTCACGCGTATTTACCAGGCCTGGGGTTCCCACACCGATGCCCACGATAGGTTCCCATTTCTTGGCGATCAACCGGTCCAATATCTGAAAGACATATTGCAAAGCCTGCTGGCTGTCGCTGTTGTTGATGGGGATTTCAATGGTGTCTTTCATTTCACCAAGCAGGTTGACCACGGCACCAATGAATTTGTCTTGACCCAGGTTCAAACCGATAAAATAACGTGAATCAGCCACAAGGCCGAGCAGGATGGGGGACTTCCCGCCGGTTGAGGAGCCAAAACCGATTTCTTCCACCAGGCCTTCAGACAGGCATATATTAACCATGTCTGAAACGGTCGCCCGGGTTAGCTTGGTGATGCGGGCGATCTCTACGCGGCTGACCGGCTGCCTGGTAAAAATGGTTTTCAGTACCAGGTCGCGGTTATGCTGCTTTGTTTTCTGGTGGGTTGCCTTATCCGTAGACATGTAAAAGTTGCCGAAAGTTTGTAAGTTTATTGTACTTACAAAGCTATTCTACAACTTTCCTTTATTAATTTCAAGTAGCAATTTTGGTTTTTACAATTTCATAGTGGGTGAGTCTCATAAAGACATTCAATATCTCCACTACTACCTATCAAGACTTTTAGTGAAGGATACTTTCAGCAAAGAATTGTATGAGAACCTCGAATTGAGTACAAAATCCACCTTGCTTGACCTGCATAGTGACTAGCGCAGCGGAGTTATGGGCAGTCCGGATAAGGTGCAGTCAACTATTGGTGTCAATACCGTTTCCTGCTGGTCTGATTTAGACTTCCGTTCTAGTCGGAAAACTGGGGGAGCTTGCAGCATTGTCATCTGACCAAATATCGAAAAATCGCGATAATACAAATTCATTTCAAACACTGCTAAAAGATCATCGAGGATGCTGTTAAACTAAGCTTACATTGCTGAAAGATTTCAAATAATTCATCATCCCATTAAGTGTATGTTCCGATATCGAGGATGGTCGTGAGACTGAGCATCTTTTTAAAAGAGAAAAAAGGAAAGCGTGTTTGATAATAGAATTATTTGACCTTTAGCTCTCTTTATTCATACTGATGGAAGAAAAACACTTTTGTGATTTATCTTCCTTGTTTGTGTTAAAGGGAAAACAGTGCGTCTGGAAGAGATTTTCCCTGATAATCAGACGATACGATCCCCTTGTTAATCGATGATAATCACATTTCACCAGGGATGCAAACGGGCGGATATATTTTTGTCAAGATTACCTGATTGTGCGCTAAAATCTGCAGAACTGCAGTAAATTCAAAATATCTGAATCCTGTCGAAAATCGCCACCAGAAACCCGACCAAGATTAAAATCGGGAAAGCAAGAAGTGCATTCCGATGGGTTTTCTTCATGGAATTCCACCTTCTCTTTTTTAAGATTCCAAATCTGGAGGAATCGGGTTTTGATTGACTCGTTCTATACAGGTGCCAGAGTGCCGGTCCAGATTAGCCAGCACAACGCGCTTTTCGCCAGCAGGCTCAAAATAATATAGACGCGCTCGCCAAATAGATAGTCCTTCCATGGTCCAACCTTATTGTATTGCAAGACCATGTTGATGGCAAAGATATTGAAAAAGACAAACAGCGTTGGGACTATGGCGTAGACGAAAGCCGGCGGCTTGGCATCCCCTGAATTGACTGCACCTAAGAAGTAGAGCGTGATCACGACCCACGGTACGATCCCTGCGATGCAGCCGTAAATGAAAGCCGTCCAGTTCGTTTTCTGGGTGTGTTGGTTATGCAGTTCCATCATGATGCCAAACAGGTTCATCGTGGCATTCAGGGTGAAGATCAGGATGATTGCACCCAGATCCCAGATGCCAATCAGCATTCCGATTAAAACAATCATCAGGGAGGAACTGAGGGCATACTCATAAAAGCGTACCGGGTTTATGCCTTTCTTCAGGTTTTCAGTATAGCGCTGGTAGCCTATGGTCGATAAGTAGAAATGCGCTACAGCCGAGATGAGCAGGAAGAATGAAACAGCTACTCCAAACGGCAACTGATAGAAAAGCTGAGTATTGGGTTTGAGTGAGCGGGTGGCAAGATCAAAATTCAGGTAGTTGGTGAAGATGGGATAGGTGGTGTTATTGCTGACCAGTATCATGAAGATGCCCTGTGCCAGATGCAAAAACCCCATGATCAGGTTAAAGCGCCGCAGTCCGGTGAACTTGCGGTCAGTGGTGCTTAGAGAGTTGATCGTTGCAGTATTTTGGGTTGTCATCTTGTTTTCTCCTATAGTATGAATAAATGGAAGCCGAATTGCTGTATTAAACCAGCCGTTTGCCAGCGATATAACCGATGCTACTGACTGAAATATTCAGAAACATTCCCCAAACAATATCCACAATGCTAACCAGAACAGGCCAATCCTTCAATGTGGCAAGATTGGTCAAGTCGTAAGTGGCATAGGTAACCAAGCCGAAAAATGCAGCTTTGAGAATGGTGGCAGGGAGCGAATTGGCTTTCAAGCCAGGAACGATCACAAAAACTAATAGTCCGATGATGAAAAGCAGGTAAAAGCTGATCGCCACAGCCCAGTTGGGGCTGGGAGCCATGAAAACGCCGAGATACTGGTGATAAAACGAGCGCGCTGCCAGGCCCAGCCAAACCATGTCGATTGCGAAAAAGGCCGTCAGTGAAACAAGGTAGAGCTTGAAATATCTGATCATTCTTCCTCTAGATCTTGATAATAACCTGGATTATGACTTTATTGTGCGTCAGAAACCCCGATACACCAGGAGGATGATAACCAGCCACAATAAAATCTCCATCTGTTTCTATGCCTTATTTTTGTAACTAAAGTCAGAGGCGCTGCGTATTTTACTGGATCATATATTGCTGGAAGAACCTGGAAAACCAGATGGCAACTAGTGCACGAGCAGGGAGCAAATTGAAGTGAATCTGGCTGTTTTTTTGCTGCGGCAGGGGTCTCCCGGATGTATACAGAGGGCATAATGAAAGCAACCTTGAAACCAAATTCGCCGGTGACAGTTACTGAAGTGGACCTGGCTATTTTCTCCGATCGAGATCCCTGAATAGAAGTGGTCATTTGGATTTCTTATTTTCGAGACATTATTACTGAAAATGTTGGCCGCCAGAACATCGAAACCCCTTAAATGGTAGATTTTTATTGTTATTCATCCACAATGACCTAAGCATGGATATAAGCGGGATACTGGATTTGATGTAGATGTAATAGATCCAATGTTGGAATTCTTTTCTTTTTTGCTAAGTAGATTTAAAGTCGATCAGGACGGTCATTCCCCAGAAAAGTGCAGCATCCATAGGCTCCAAACGGAAGAGTGTTTTGTAAGTAATATCGCCGCGATTCTCCTGATATAAACCGCTGATCTGTAGTGCCTCGCCTGATATCTCGAGGTCAGGTAATGCATCTGGGATGATGGTTACGGCTTGTCCGATCTGAACGCTTACCCTATCAATCTCAGTAAGATCATTTGTTTCCACCAACCACTGCTTGGTATGTGCGAGCACTACCGCCTGCTGGCCAGACAAAGCAAGCTGTCCTTTTTTCAGGCTGCTGTCAACGATCATACCATCAAATGGTACAATCAGAACCAGACTGTTCAGGGCAGTTTGAGCTGAATCAACGCCCGACTGGGCAGAATCCAGACGCTGCTTTGCCAGAGCAAACTCCTCGCACGAAGGTCCATCGGCAACATCATTCTCCGATTGCTGGGCTTGTACGAGCTACCCCGCAGCAGGCCCAAATCGGCTTCGGCTTTCCCAATCTCCAGATCAAGGTTTCGTCTTTCCAGCGTATCAATCAGTGTCTTGCCTTCTTCCACCTGCTGACGTGAATTGGCCAGGTTGATGCGTGCCTGTGCCTTGGTGAGACTAGAATCCGAGTAATCTTCGTAATCTTTATAACGATTATTATCTTTTTCCAATTGATTCTTAAGGAGAACCGGGTTTGCGTTTCAGTAAAGAAAATCCATAGAAGGACTTGCAAAAGGAGAGAGTCCCGATCGGTATTGGGTTTGTTCGAAAGCATCCCGCCTGGCAAGGAAATCCGCGTAATCCGTGTTGAGCCTTAATCACCAATCCGTTGACAGCAGATTGCGGGAGGACAATCCATCGTTTACGTATGGTCTCATAATATTGGACTCACTCAAACCAGTGCGCCGCGACATATTCCCAAGAATTGGGATCAGTGCCGTCTCCTGGTTGCTCGAATTTGACTCGGCGGGGGGCTGGTGTGGTTCGGTGGCACATATCCGCCAGGAGCGCGGTGGCATTGCTCCACAGGCTTGCCGCTGCCGCAGGGGCATGGCGCCCCTTCTGGCGTTTCGCGCAGACCAGGCTGACCTGAAAGCAGCTGCATGACCTCCGCAGGGGCGCGCCTGGCTTGCAGCAAGGCAGCTATCAGCCTCATGGGAGGGCGGATTAATTGAAAATGGCACGGTAACCGGCCCAGAGATAATTAAGCCCGCTCTCTCCCTCTGGAGTCTTCAACAGGCGGTCCTTTGGGCAGCCGCCATTGCAAATGAAGCGCACCTCGCAGCTCCGGCAGTAAGCGGGCAAAGTGGTTTTCTTATTCTGCCCAATACGACGCTGCTCAGGCGACATTGCCAGCTCAACCAATGGTCGCCCGGCGATGTTGCCCAAGTAGCAGCGCGGTTCAACGAAGTGGTCGCAGGCGTACAGGTTGCCGTTGAACTCCAATGCCAGGTTGGACCCGCAGGTTTCTTCATTGACGCACAGTCCAGGTGGCTGCTCGTTCCAGCCGCCCAGCGCCACGTCGAAACCCTGAACGAAGATCCTCCCCACATCGCGGCGCACCCATTCATCGAAAATATCGATCAGGAACGCGCCGTATTGGGGTCCGTTCA
>Ga0055483_10000400_pt1 | contig 10251 bp, 8 predicted proteins | sample RushMan_CattailN_5_FD_57938 | JGI IMG/M metagenome (GOLD analysis project Ga0055483, IMG submission 57938) | Wetland microbial communities from San Francisco Bay, California, USA, that impact long-term carbon sequestration - RushMan_CattailNLB_D2 | ecosystem: Environmental > Aquatic > Marine >... | reverse complement strand
GGGTAGAAGGACGGCTCGTGATCCTGCACGAGGTAGAAGCGCCTGCCCCGCGCGGGGCAGGCGAGCACGGGATATGCCGTCTCCCACGATGTGGCGAAGATCGCGTGGGCGTCGGCGATGCCGTCTGCGAGGTCGCGAATCTCCGCGCCAAGCGCCGGCCACCACGCCGCGATCGTCTCGCGGTGGCGGCGCAGGGCCCAGCCGTGGCGGTCGTGCAGGTAGATCACGCAGCGGTGGCCCGCGGCCTCCAGCCCGCAGATCAGGCGCGAGATCGTGGTGAAGCCGCCCGCGCCCGCGGCGGGCGGTGCGCACACCCACGCCACCTCGAGTGGCTCACCCGGGGTGTGGGGCGCCGGGGATGGCAGCCTGAAGCCCTCCGCCTCGATCTCTCCGGCGCGCAGCAGGAGCTCGCCTGGCACCTGGAGCCTCGCCGCTCCCGCGGGCTTCAAGCGCCGCGCCGCGCGCTCCAGCAGCCTCGCGGCAACGCCGTCCCATCCTTCGACGGCCAGCAGCCGTCGGGTCTGCGCAACGCGCTCGATCGGAGTCGGCCCGCTCATACTCCGGTCAGCCTCCAGCGTGCCCGGCCGATGTGGCCGCGAAGGCGATGCCCCGCGCCCGTCGCGAGGAACGGAGGAAACAGCCGTGAGCGGCCGGCGCCGATCGTGCGGCGCAGGGATAGTCCGCGCCACTCCCGCAGGCGCTGCGCCTGCGGGCAGACATCGAGCGCGAAATCCTGCAGCGCCTGCGCGAGCGCGGCGTCCTCGTTGCGGTCGACCGCTCTGCTCGCTTGCCAGAGAGCCTGCCGCGCGAGCGCTTCGCCCACCGCGCGGGCGAGTCCGCGGGGATCCTCCAGGCGCGCCGAGCAGCGCTCGAAGAACCGCTCGAAGGCGATCCTGCGTTCGCGCAGCTCCACGATCGGGTCCCGCTGGCTGCGCAGCATGCTGTCGCCGTGCACGCGGTAGACCGCCTGGGGGATGCCGCGGATGTGGGCGACGTTCGAGACCGCGGCGATCCGCAGCCACATGTTGAGGTCACTGGTGTGCCTGCAGGCGGGGTCGTAGTCGCCGACCTGGCGCTGCACCGAGCGTCTGACGAGCACCTCTGGCGAGGAGATGCAGTTGTGTGCGCTGCGACAGCGGCGCTCGATCCACTCGCCGCCATGCCACACCGCGGTGGCGCGCCACCTGCCAGCGGGCTCAGGCAGCGGCCGGCCCTCGCGTGCGAGCAGCGCGCGTCCGTAGGCCATCCCCGCCTTCGAGTGCCTTTTCAGCGCCGTCGTCGCGCGCCACAGCGATCCAGGGGTGAGCAGGTCGTCGGCGGAGAGCAGCAGAACGTACTCGCCGCGCGCCCAGCGCAGGCCCTCGTTCGCGGTCTCGATCAGACCGACGTTCTCGCCGTGGCGGCGGGCCTGCACATGCTCCCTTCGCATCGCGATCTCGCTCGCCATCTCGAAGCTGTCGTCAGGCGAGCGGTCGTCGATGATCAGCACCTGCACCTCGACGCCCTCCTGGCTGAGCACGCTCTCCACGCAGCCCTCCAGCAGATGCCCGTAGCGGTAGCAGGGCACGATCACGCTGACCGTGGCTCTGCTCATGCGACCGTGGTGGCGGGTCGGCTCGGCGCGGGCGCAGGCCGGAGCTGCTGGAAGCCGTCCAGCAGCGCGCCGTAGGCGGCGAGCAGGTTGCGTTCGGAGTGCTCCCAGGAGAGCTCGCGTCGCACCCGTTCGCGGCCCATGCGGCCCATCGCGGCGCGGAGCTCCGGGTCGTCCAGCAGCTCCGCTATGCGGCTCGCGAAGCAGGCGACGTCGTCCCGGCGCGCGTAGAGCGCCGCCTGTCCGGCTGTGAAGCGGGACTCCTGCAGCGCGTAGGAGACGACGGGGCAGCCCGCCGCCATGTACTCGGCGATCTTCACCATCGTGGAGAGCTCGTTGAGGGGGGAGCTCGGCTCAGGCGCGAGGCACACGTCGCAGCTGAAGAGCAGGCGGGCGATCTGCCCATCGTCGAGCCAGCCGCAGAACTCCAGGCGACCGTCGATCCCGAGTGCGCGGGCCTGCGCGATCAGCGTCTCTCGCTCAGGTCCGTCTCCGGCGAAGACCGCGTGCCAATCGTCGCGGCCGGCCAGTCGCGCGAGCGCCCTGAGCGCGTGGTCCACGCCGTCCTGCGGCGCCATCACGCCGACGTAGCCGATCAGCAGCGGACGGCCTCGCTTCAGGGAGGCGTCGGCAGCCACCGGACGCAGGCGCCTAAGGTCAGGGCCGTTGCGCACGACGAACACCCTCTCCGCGGGCTTGCCTCCGCGCTGCAGCGCGATCCTGCGGTAGGACTCGTTGGTGGAGATCACGATGTCCGCGAGCGCGAAGCAGCCGCGCTCGAGCGTGAGCGCGATTCGATGCAGCAGCCGCCGTCTCTCGCCCAGCCTCATCCGCAGCAACTCGGGGGTGAGGTCGTGGTGGTCGAAGACGAAGCGGGCGCCCCGCCGCCGCGCGGGCCACGCGGCGAGCAGCAGGAAGTCCGGCGGGTTGCACGCGTGGACCGCGTCGAACGCGCGCCTGGCGCTGAGGCGCCGCACGATCCGTGACATGCGCCACATCGCGGTGGCGTACTCGCGCAGGTAGCCCGCCGCGCCGCCGCTTGCGAATCTGAGCGGGAATCGATGGATCTGGATGCCCTCGCGCGACTCTGCCGGGGCGCGTTCGCTGGGCGCTCCTCGGGGGCAGACGACGTCAACCTCGCAGCCTGCGCCCCTCAGGGCACGGCACACGTCCCAGACGCGGCGGTCGGAGGGCACCGACTCGTTCTCGCTCAGCACGAGGATTCGCGGCGGTCTGCTCGGGTGGCTGGTCGTCGCGGACATCGACTCGGTGAAGAAACGAGTGAGCGGCGGCGATTCTTGCCTTCAGATCTCGATGAGCAGCTCTCCGTCGGCGGCCGACGCCCAGGCGACGCTCGCCTCGCCGTCGCGGTCGCCCAGGATCTCCCCATGATCGCCGACGATCACCGCGCCCGTTTGCGTGCGCTCGCAACGCAGCTGCGCGCGTGCTTGCCACCATCGCGCCACCTCTTGCGGCAGCGCATGCCAGCCACCGCGGGTGCCCGCGAGGAAGCCGAGGAAGCGGTCGTAGAGCTCCAGCCGCCGCGGCGAGTCGAGATAGTCGGGGTGCGTTATGAGGTTGATCAAGCCGTGGTGCTCGATCACCCATTCGCTCTTGAGGACCCAGAGCTCTGGCGTGGTCTGCCGCAGAATCTCCAGCAGCGTGTGGTCCTGCACGAGCGTGATCGGCAGCTCCACCACATCGCCGAGCATGAACGGCAGGATCGAGCAGCAGCCGCCGCTCTGGGGCTCGAACGGATCGGTGTCAGGGAAGGAGCTGTCATAAAGGCAGCCGAGCTCGTGCATCCACTCCGCTCGCCTGTGGGTCGCCGGCGAGCGAAATCCGCAGACTTGCCAGTCGCGCATGCGGGCGTGGATCCTCGGCAGGTCGGCCTCGAACCGGGCGCGGCTCTGGAACAGCTTGCCGTCGTGGGTGATGCCATGCAGCCCCACCTCGCAGCCGGCCGATCGCAGGTGCTCGAACAGCCCCGCGGGGATCTGGTAGTCCTCGGCGACGAAGTTCCAGCAGGAGACGAATCCGTGGCGGCGCTCGATCTCCAGGACGGGCTCGATCAGATCGATCCCCTTCGGTCCCTCCACGTCGTGGGTGAGCACGAACGCAAAGCGGTGCCCGCGCGGCCACAGGTTGACGAGCGGCAGGCGATCCTCGTCGTTGTCGCGCAGAGCGGCGAGCAGCTCCCGCTCGCGCATCTGCACGAGCACGGGCTCCACCGGCCAGCGGGGAAACGTGCGGCTGCTCTGCCTGCGCGCGTAGCGGCGGCGCGCCGTCAGCTGCACACGGCGTGGAAGCAGCGGCTTGCAGGCGTAGTAGAGAGGCAGCAGCGCGCTGCGCCCGCGGGCGCCCGCGTAGCGTTCGCGCAGGTAGTGCTCGGGGTCTTGGCTTGCGGGATCGCGCTCCAGGTCCTGGTCCGCGAGACCGCGCGTTTGCGGATCGCGAGGGCGCGAGTCCGCGGGTGTGGCGCCCGGTCTGCCTGCCGCGGCGCTCATCGTCTCAGCCGAGGTGCCTGTAGAGCGCCGCTCCGATCAGGCGGCCGGCGAGGGGTGGGGTGCGCGAGATGGTCGCCGCGAGCGCCTTGCGTGCGCGTGGGGCACTGGGACGCGGGGAGCGCTCGGAGAGCAGCGTGTAGGCGAGGGGGATCTCTCGCGCGCCCCAGCCGCGCTTGAACGCGGCGAGGCCCTCGTTCTCCAGGTCGGTGCGGCCGAGATCGAACGTGTGCATGCGCTGCTCGCAGGCCCAGCGGATCGCCTCCATGAACAGCGCGTTGTTGGGGCGGTGTTTGAGATGCGCCCTGTCTGAGGCGCCGTACTTGTAGGTGAGCACGCCGTTGAAGCTGAGGAACACTCCGGCGGCGATCGTGCGCTGCTGCACCCGCGCGAGCAGGACGAAGCCGAGGGAGCGCTCGAACAGGCTCGCGAAGCGCAGCATGAACCGTTGTGGCTGCGTGGGCATGCCCTGGCGCCGGCGGGTGGCGACGTGCAGCCGGTAGAAGTCGAGCAGCGCCTGCTCGTCAGTCGCGCGCAGCACCTGCACGCCGTCACGGTGTGCGCGCGCCACGCCACGGCCGGTCATCTTCGCGAAGCGGCCCGTGACTTCGGGCAGGCCGCCGCTCAGCGGCACCTCGTGGCGCACGAAGCGCTCGCCGCGGCGGCCGAGGCCGGTCAGCTCGGTGCGGATCTCCACGTCCACCCGTTCGCGCAGATGGGTGTCACACACCTCGCCGAGCAGCGCGTGCAGCGTGGCTTCGTCCTCGCCGTCTCGGTAGATCGGCGCGCACGCATCGGAGAACGGCAGGGCGACGAGCCGGGTGCCCGTGAGGCGGCTGCGAACGCAGGCGAAGGGCAGCCCCGCGACGATCTCCCCGCTGGCCTCCGTCACGCAGCATGCGAGCATCGGATAGCGGTACTGGTCGTGCAGGAGCATGAGCCACTCGCGGCGATGGAAGATGCTCGCGTTCGCGCTGCGCTCCACGAGGCGCTGCCAGCGCTCGTCGCTCAGCGGGTTGATCGTCTCGCCGGCGAGCATCGCCGCTATCTGGGCAGGCCCGCGCGGCGCGTGGGCGCGCCGGCCTGCGGGGTCGCGAACGGAGGTGGGGCGAGGCCGAGCACGACCGCGAGGGCGTGGCGCTCGGCCGCAGCGCGGGCCGCCGGTCCGCGCCCGTGGGCGTGGGCGGCGCGCAGGGCGTGCCGCAGCGCGAGCGCGGCTCGCACCGCCCACGCCCTGAGCCGACCGAAGTGCTTGCGCGCGAACAGCACCTTCGCCCAGCTCAGCTGTGCCCACAGGTCCGCGCCCAAGACGCCCTGATCGGTGTGGTGGATCACGGTCATCTGCGGCAGGTGCTGCACCTGCCAGCCGGCGCGGGCGATCCGGTAGCACCAGTCCGCCTCCTCGGAGTAGAGGAAGAAGCGCTCGTCGAGCGGGCCGACGTCGGCCAGCGCCTGCGCGCGGACGATGTGGAAGGCTCCCACGAGCCAGTCGGCGGGGTGCTGCGCCTGGTAGGCGGCCGCGCGCGGCTCCTCCTCCCGCCAGCGGCGAAACGGCGTCCAGCGCGGCGCCGCGATCGCCTCGCCCAGCGCTCGGGTCGCGGAGGGGAATCGGCGGATCGAGTGCAGCAGGCTCCCGTCAGGCGCACGCTGGGTCACCGACGCCGCGCCGATGCGGGGCTGAGCGTCGAGCGTCGCGAGCACCTCCGCAAGCGTGCCGGAGGCGATCTCGACGTCTGGGTTGAGGAGCAGGAGGTAGCGGCCGGAGGCCTCTTGCAGCCCGCGGTTGCTCCCCGCGGCGAAGCCGATGTTGCGCTCCCGGATGAGGAGCACGTCGGGGAAGGACCGCGCCACAGCCTGCGGCGTCCGGTCGCACGAGCCGCTGTCGACCACGATCCACTCGACGCGCAGGCCGTCGCTCGCCTGCCGCGCTGAGCGCAGCGTCTGCAGCGCGAGGCGGGGCCCGTTGTGGGTGACGACCACGACGCTGAGGTCCGGTCGCCCGGCGTGATCCTGGATGGCGCCGCTCATCGCTAAACCAACGTTGGGACGCGGTTTTTCTCACGTGCAGGGCCGAAAGAAACAGCCTCGTGGGTGCGTTGGCAGAGAAGGACAGATGGAGCTTGCGCTTGTACTGCAGGAGTTGTTGAAACGTCGCCGCGCGCTCGCCGCCGGCGCCGCGATCGCCTTGATCGCGGCGGTGATGAGCGTCTACCGGGTAGATGGATTCGGTCTCGCCGCGCGCGGGCTCACTCACTCCAGCGCGAGCACAGAGGTGTTCGTCGACACCCCCTCCTCAGTTCTCGGCAACGTCAACGAGGCGATCGAACCGCTGCAGGCGCGCGCGACCACATACGCCAACTTCATGGCGAGCCCCGCGATGCTCGCCCTGATCGGGCAGCGTGCGGGCATCGCCGGCGACCGGCTGTACGCGGCGGGTCCCGTCGACCCGCTCGTGCCGCGCGTGGTGGAGGAACCCACCGCGGTGGTGCGCAACGTCCAGATCACAGGCGAAACGGATCCATACCGGCTGAACTTCAGCAACGACCCGAACCTGCCCACGATCGGCATCGCCGCGCAGGCGCCGAGCACCTCGCAGGCGGTGAAGCTTGCGGACTCGGCGGCATGGGCGCTATCGCACTACGTCTCGCAGCTGCAGGCGCGCAACAACACGCCTGTGAACGACAGGATCGTGATCAGGCAACTCGGTTCGGCGACGGGCGGCATATCCGACGCCGGGGTCAGCAAGGCGCTCGCGACGATCGTGTTCGTGCTCGTCTTCGCGCTGTGGTGCGTGGGGATGCTGCTCTCCGCGCGCTTCGCCGAGACGTGGCGGGTCGCGGCTCGCGCCCACGGGCGCGAGTCGGGCACGGCCGGCGAGCGGCAACGCAAGGACGGCTCCTCTTCGCGCCGGCGCAAGTCCGATGAGGGCGCCCAGCAGCGCCAAGGAGACGTCGGCCGTCCCGTGGCGACCGAGGCCAAGCCCGCGGACAGCAGGGCGCCATCTCGCAACGGCCGCGCCAAACGCCGCGTGCACCTGCCCGCCGGCGAGTCGTGAGCGTCACTGAGGCAGGGGCCGCACCCGCCGAGCGGCAGCTCGAGCGGGGCGCGATCGCGGGACCCCTGGATGCCCCTCCGCGCGGCGCCCGATTGCGGGATGGGCCGGCCGACGCCTTTCCCCGCACCCGGCGTCCGCTGCCGTGGGTGCTCGCCGGGTTCGTCGCGATGCTGTTCCTCGTCCCGATCGACTCCACGGAACTGAAGGTGCACCTGCCGGTCGATTCGCGGATCGACCGCTTCGCGCTCGTCGGCGTCGTCCTGGCCTGGGCCTGGTTCGGCGGCGACCGCCGTGCCTTCATGCGGACCAACCGCTCGCGCCTGTTCCCGGCCGCGGCCGCCACGTTCCTCACGGTTGCGGTGATCAGCCTGCTGCTCGACGCGCCGCGGATCGTGAACGTGGGCGAGCTCAACCTCGCGGGCAAGCGGTTCGCGCTCCTGCTCTCGTTCCTCGCGATCTCGTGGTTCGCGATGACCGCGCTGCGGTTGCAGGACATCCGTGGATTCGCCTCCTACCTGATCGGTCTCGGATCGGTCACCGCCGCGGGCGTCCTCATAGAGCGCCACACGGGCAACAACCTCTTCTACGAATTGAGCGGCACGCTGCTCAAACCGATCGCGAACGTCGCGCCCTCTCCGACGAACATCCACCCCGGCTACGGCACGGACGGCAGGGTGGTCGTGGTCGGGCCGACGCAGCACGGGCTGGCGGTGACCACGATGCTCGTGGTGGTGATGCCATTCGCGCTCGTGCGGGTGTTCGACGCTCGATCGCGCCGCGCCTGGCTGCTCAACGCGGCCGCCTTCGCCCTGATGCTCGCGGCGGCGGCCGCCACCGACCGCAAGAGCGCCCTGATCGTGCCGGTCGCGGTCGTGCTGTACATCGCCCTCTACCGTCCGAAGAAGGTGCTGAAGCTGGCGCCGCTTGGGCTCGTGCTGCTGCTCGGCATGGTGCACCTCGCCTCTCCGGGGGCGATCGGGACGTTGTTCAGCAAAGAAGCGGTGGAAGGCAGCTCGACCACGCATCGGATCGCGGACTTCACCGACGTCGCCCCCGATGTGCTCGCGCATCCGCTGATCGGTCGCGGCTTCGGCACGCTCAACGTCGAAGAAGCGAACGTCTTCCGGATCAACGACGACGAGTACATCGACGAGCTGTGGCAGGTCGGCTTCGTCGGCCTGGCCGCCTACCTGCTGATGATCGCCGCTCCGATCGTCCTTGCGCGAGGCGCGATCCGCCGCGGCGACCCCGCCGTCTCCTCGCTTGCGCTTGCCGCCTCCGCGGGCTGCGTCGCCTATCTCGTCGTCGGCGCGCTGTTCGATGCGATGTCCTTCCCGCAGGCGCCCTACATGTTCTTCCTGGTCGCGGCGCTGACCACGGTCGTGGCCGCTGGACCGGATGACACCGCTACAGAGCGCCCAGATGGGCTAGCGCACGGGCGGCGAAGGCAGCGGCGAGCGGGCAGGGCACGGCGGCGACGGCGATGAACCTGCGACCTCGCAGCGGCAGGATGAGCGTGGGCTGTCCCGCGATACCGCAGTAGGCGTGCGTCCCCGCGACACGCACGCGCATCCGGTGCGTCAGCCGGTCCTGCTCAGGCCTGCCCGCCGGTGGAGATGACTGGAGAGCGATCGTCACCTGCCGCTTGGAGTCCCGCATCCGGTAGATGCAGGTCGGGCCCTGTGGCGCGAGCACCGGCCGCTGGACGGCGGCACCCATGATCCGCTGCGCTTCGCCGCGGTCGACGAGCGCGCACGGGTTTGGCTGCTTGGCGCCAGAGGCGGATACCTCGTCGTCGATCATCCCCCGCTGGCGGCGAGCTCGCTGGGCGCCGGTCGGGCGCACCGCCGCCTGCGGGCCGGAGGCCGCGGAGCGGTCCCGCGGCGCGGAGCGGCTCTGCGGCGCGGAGGAGCCCTGTTGGGCGGGCACGGGACGCACGTCGCGGGCGTGCTGGGTCGAGGCGCCTGCCGCGCTGCCTCCCGCTTGCCCGGAGGAGCCGCCGCACCCGGCCGCCAGCGCCGGCGCGCAGGCGGCGAGCAGCAGGGCGGCGGTCGTGCGCGCTCGGAGCACGGCTCCATTTGGTCGCGCCTCGCTCATGGCGCGGGCGTGAAGAGCACGTCCACCCAGTAGTTGGTCGCGTTGTAGCTGGATGAGGGGAAGGCGCTCAGCGCGCTGTAGGAGTAGATGCCGTTCGGGCTGGTTTGATCGGAGAGCGCCTGCAGCGGCCCGCCCGTGACGCCGCCGTTCGCGAACGCTTCGGGCGTCGCCGAGTAGTGGCCGTTGGGGGCGAAGTAGCTCGCGACGTAGACAGTGCCCGCTTCGATCTGCACCGGTTCGGCGAATTGCGCCTGCTGCCAGCCCGATTCCGATTCGTGTGTGACGGTCGCGGTCGCGAGCAGGCTGCCTTCGGAGCTCCACAGGCTGACGGTGTGCGGGCCGGAGTTGGCGCTCGCCTTGTAGAAGCGGATGCCTGTGATGGAGCCGGCGACTTCAGAGGAGAGCTTCACCCCGAGCTCGATCGAGCTGCCATCGCCCGTGTCCACGATGGACGGGGTGGCATAGCCGAGGATCGTGTCCTGTGGGGTGACGGGGTTGGAGGGCTCGGAGGTTTCGCCCTGCCCGACTTCGTTGCTCGCGGAGACCGTGAAGGTGTAGGTCGTGCCGTTGACCAGTTCGTTGACGGTGAGGCTGCTCGCGGAGCCGGGCGCACTGAGCGGCGTCTGGGCGGTGGAGCCTACGTAGGGGGTGATCGTGTAGCCGGTGATCGGGCCGCCGCTGCTGCCAGGCGGCCGCCAGCTGACCTGCGCCTGCCCGGAGGCGGCGGTCGCCACCACCGCTTCGGGCGCTTCGGGCGGCGCGGGAGGTCGCGGCTGGAACATCACGTCCACCCAGTAGTTGGTCGCGTTGAAGCTGTCTTCGGGCAGCGCGCTCGCGAGCGTGTAGCTGTAGAGCCCGTTCGGGCTCACCTGATCTGAGAGGGCGCGCAGCGGCGGGTTGCTCGCGCCGCCGTTGGCGAATTCTCCCGCTGTCGCTGAGTAGTTGCCCTCAGGAGCGAAGTAGCCCGCTATGTAGGTTTCGCCTGCCTTCACGGGCACCGGTTC
>Ga0055483_10000399_pt1 | contig 10252 bp, 10 predicted proteins | sample RushMan_CattailN_5_FD_57938 | JGI IMG/M metagenome (GOLD analysis project Ga0055483, IMG submission 57938) | Wetland microbial communities from San Francisco Bay, California, USA, that impact long-term carbon sequestration - RushMan_CattailNLB_D2 | ecosystem: Environmental > Aquatic > Marine >... | reverse complement strand
CTTAATAATTTCTAACTTATTTATGATAATCTTTTGATATAGAAAGAATATACTCTGTTTTGAGTTAGGAGAATAAATGGATTCTAACCAAACTATAAAAAAGGTCCTGATCGGTTGTGGACTGGTGATATTACTGGTGGCGTGCCTCTCTGTAGGTTTTGTTTTTGGCCGTTTGAGCAACAGCATCTCGGCTACCTTACCGCAGCTAATCAATCCATCTTCATCGACCAGTACCAATGAACTCTTTAAACCTTTTTGGGAAGCCTGGCAGCTGGTGCATGATGAATATCTGGTACAACCGGTGGATGATGAAAAGATGATGCAAGGAGCCATCAGAGGCATGATGGATTCCCTGGGTGATCCACATTCAGCATACATGGATCCGGTTGAATACAGCGATGCCTCGGCACCATTGGAAGGATACACGGGCATTGGAGCCTGGGTGAACACCGAGGGTGATTACCTTACCATTACCGAACCGATGAAAGGTTCTCCAGCTGAAACTGCTGGGCTAAAATCTGGTGACCAGATCATCGCCATTGATGGAGAAGATATGACCGACACGCTCGCTGAGCTGGCACGGCAAAAAGTGTTAGGCCCAGCAGGCACTCAAGTAGTACTCACCATCCTGCGCCAGGGCGTTGAGCAACCATTTGATATATCTGTAACCCGAGCACAAATCAATATTCCAAGTATTACGTATCGCATGCTGGATAACAACTTGGCTTACGTGCGTTTAGATGCTTTCAGTAACACCACCGGTGATGAACTGCATGCTGCTGTACAGGAGCTGCTCAACAACAACCCAAGTGGGCTCATCCTTGATCTGCGCTACAATTCGGGTGGTTACCTGGACGCGGCTATCCAGGTTGGCTCGGAATTTCTACCCGATGGTGTAATTGCATATGAAGAATACGGAGATAGTACTCGTGAGACATTTAACGCCAGCGGAGATGGGATTGCAACGAAAATCCCGATGGTAGTCCTGGTCAACGAGTGGTCTGCTTCAGCATCAGAGCTGGTGGCCGGTGCCCTACAAGACCGAGGCCGAGCTCAGCTGGTAGGTGTGACCACTTATGGAAAAGGAACGGTTCAGAATTGGATTGGCTTAACTGATAATGAAGGTGCTATTAGGGTTACCATTGCACGCTGGCTTACTCCCAACGAGCGAAATGTGACTGGCACCGGTCTTACTCCGGATATAGAGGTGACAATATCAGATGCAGACCTCGAAGCCGGCATTGATACACAGCTGAACCAGGCCATGGACGTTTTTACACAACCTTAATCAATAATTTGCATCAAATGATATGGATTTTCGTTAATTAAGATAAGAAGGGTAGCAGATTTGGAGGTCCGATATGTTGTTTTTTGATCAGATGTATTTAATTTTTATGGTCCCCGCAATCATCCTGATGATGATCACACAGGGATATGTCAGCAGCGCCTATAAAAAATGGAGCCAGGTGATGGGACGCAGCCGCCTGACCGGTGCGCAGGCAGCCCAAAGATTGATATCTGCCGGGGGTTTGAATGTAGAAGTGGATGCGATTCGAGGCAACCTTACCGATAATTATGACCCACGCCAAAAAACACTGCATTTATCTCAAGGTGTCTATGACAGCCCATCTGTTGCAGCTCTGGCGATAGCTGCTCACGAGCTTGGACATGCCATGCAAGACCGTGATGCGTATTTTCCATTACGACTGAGAGCTGCCATGGTGCCAGCGGTAAATATCGGTTCTTACCTGGGGTGGATATTAATCTTCATTGGTTTAATCTTGCGTATGACCAACCTGGCATGGTTGGGCGTGTTGGTTTTCTCAGGCGGAGCCCTGTTTGCCCTGGCAACCTTGCCTGTGGAACTGAACGCCTCGGCTCGCGCTAAAGCACTGCTTACCACCAGCGGTCTGATCGTTGGTGAGGATGAACGGCATGGAGTAAATAAAGTTCTGAATGCCGCCGCACTCACTTATGTGGCTGGCCTGGTGACGGCAGTTATGCAACTGCTGTACTTTGTCTCACTGGTGGGTGGATTGGGTGGTCGAAGAAGGTAATTAGCGAATAATAACCTTCGCGGGTGGTTTACAAGCAAATCACCCGCGAAGGTTGGTATAATCCAATCCATGCGGAAATTTGCCCTCGCGATATTATTATTTCTGGGATTTGTTTACGTCGTTGCAAAACTCGCAGAAATACAAAACATAGCATTAACTTTACAAAGGGGGATTTGGTGGTTCATCCTCCTGGCACTGCTAGTTGAAATTGCATGGTTGATTAATTGCGGAGCCTCTTTCCGTGCAATTTATCGGGCTATGGGTATCGATGAGCAGCTTGGTACATTGACTTTGATCGTGTCAGCTGCAAATTTCGTTAATGTGGTAGCCCCTTCCGGCGGTGTCAGCGGATTGGCAATTTTCATAAGCGAAGCTCGACGCCGTAATTATTCCTCAGCCCGTGCTGCTGTCAGTGGAGTTCTTTTCTTACTATTCGATTACCTGGGCTTGATCGGTATTCTATTGGTTGGTTTAGTCGTCTTAATACGTAGAAATGACCTAACTCTGGTGGTAGTTCTGGCTTCTGTTGCTCTGGTAGGCTTAGCCTTCCTATTTGCCTTCCTGTTGAACCTTGGAATGCAATCTGCGGTGGCCCTGGGTAATGCCCTGGCAAAAATCGCTCGTTTTATTAATCGGATATTACATCCCTTCGTGCATAGAGAATACCTGTCTGAAGCCAGGGCTCACGAATTTGCCCTTGAGGCTGCCGATGGGTTGATAGAAATGCGCAGTAAACCGAAAAGCATGCTGATGCCGTTATTTTTGGCAATCACGAATAAAACAGCCCTGATCCTCATTCTGACCCTGGTATTTTTGGCGTTTAAGGTACCCATATCAATCGGTACAATCATCGCTTCTTTCAGCATTGGATACTTATTTTTGATCATCTCGCCCACACCAGCCGGAATTGGCTTTGTAGAAGGGGCACTAACCCTGGCGCTGACCTCAATGTATATTCCACTAGAAGATGCAGCCATTATCACCCTTAGTTACAGGGGAATCACTTTCTGGCTGCCCATGTTGTTCGGGATGGTATCTATACGTGTGCTTGAAAAAGTGGGCATTAAATCAAATTCGAATAGTGAACCTCAAACTCAGGTTTGACCAAACAACATCATTCGGGTATAATCGAAAATCGTTTTATCAACTAGTACACTTATAAAGGATTTAGGTAACACAGAATGCCAAAGCGAACTTATCAACCAAAAATTCGTCACCGTGTCCGTGTGCATGGGTTCAGGCAACGAATGTCAACTGCTGATGGGAGAAAGGTTATAAAAGCACGCCGTCTTAAAGGACGGTACCGATTGACAGTCAGAATGAATAATCACGTAAAAAAGATCAACTGGCGTGGGTGAATCGAAATTTCCGTCTGACACAATCAACCGAATTCAAGCGGGTGAGGCGTTATGGAAAATCTTATGCTCACCCGCTTCTTGTGTTGGTTATATTACCCAATGATGAAAAGATAACACGCGTTGGAGTAACGGCTGGACGGGCAATTGGTAATGCAGTCCAGAGGAACCGAGCAAAGCGATTATTACGAGAAGCACTCAGACCGATCCTGACTCAGCTAAGACCTGGTTGGAAGATCGTCGTCATATCACGGAAGCCCATCCTCGCAGCAACATTACCCGAAATTCAAACCAGCTTACGAAAACTGTTAACCAGAGCAAATGTATTAATTACGAATAATGAATAACGAAAATTTAATTGAACCAGAGCCCCAAATAGAACCACAGCTTCGTAATCTGCCGGTTACTTTTTGGAATTTGCCACGTATACCACTTTTAGCTTTAATTCGTGCGTACCAGAAGGTCATCTCACCGACACTACCTGAAGGGACGTGCCGTTTTTACCCAACCTGTTCTCACTATGGCTACCAGGCTATTTATAAATATGGTGTAATAAAAGGCAGCTTGATGGCTATCTGGCGAATTATTCGCTGTAATCCATTCAACCATGGTGGATTTGATCCTGTACCTTAGAAAAGGGTATTAATGAAAATAAAACACCTCCTTATCATCAGCACATTGCTCTTAATAAGCGTTTTCATCAGCGCTTGCAGCAGTGCAATCTATGCTTCAACGGGCTGGTACGGCCTGACAGCCAATTCAAGCAGTGCCTTTGTAGCTGCAGGCACTCAGGTGTATGCTGTAGATCTGAATACCGGCAATGAACAATGGCGGTATCCTGCCAAGGCTAACAGCAAAATTACTTTTTATGCTAACCCGGTGCTCACTAGTGATGGCCAATTACTCGTGGCAAGCTACGACCATAAGCTTTACAGCCTTAATCCTGCAACAGGCGCTGAAAACTGGATCTTCAACGGCTCTAAAAACCGTTTGATTGCCAGTCCACTAGCGACGGATACAATGATTTACCAGCCTTCAGCTGATGACAACCTGTATGCAATAGATTTAACTGGAAAACAGGTTTGGGTTCAACAGACAGAAGGACCATTGTGGGCGAAGCCGGCAGCTGGAGTGGATTGTGGGTGTATCTATGTGCCCTCCATGGATCATTTTGTATATGCATTCGATGCAAATACCGGTAAATTGTTATGGAAGAGCGAAGACTTGCAAGCTGCAGTGGTAAGTACACCAGCAGTAAGCACCGATGGCCTCATTTTTGTTGGCACCTTTGGTAAGGAGATGATTGCCCTGAACGCCAGTGATGGAAGCGTTAAATGGCGTTTCACCACCCAAGATTGGGTCTGGGCTGGACCAGCTCTGGAGAACAATGTTATTTACTTTGGAGATTTATCTGGTTATCTATACGCATTAAATACATCTGATGGCAGCACTGTATGGCGCATCCAGCCGCAAAATGGCATCGTTGATACCCCAGTTGTCATGGGTGACCAGCTTTACTTTACTACCGAGGCTGATTCGCTGTACGCTGTTAGTACGGCCGGAGATATCGTGTTCCCCAAACCTATCGGTGGTGTGATTTACACCGCACCAGTGATTGTCGGAGACACCATTCTGGTAGCCCCTTCGAATTTTGATGTACTGCTGGTCGCCATGAATTTGGATGGAAACCAGAAGTGGACTTATCAACCCGGTAAGTAGTATTTTAATAGATAACTACGGAGAAAATAATTCATGTGGAATACATTTATCCTCTACCCCATGGTCAACGTCCTGATTTGGATCTATAATTTTCTACTGCACAATTTCGGCCTTTCTATTGTAATTTTTACCATCGTCATCCGGCTTCTCACTTATCCGCTCACGGCTCAACAGCTAAAAAGCCAGAAGAAGATGCAAGAACTGCAGGGATCCAAAAAATGGCAGGATATCCAGAAAAAATACAAGGACGATAAAGAAAAGTTAGCCCAGGAGCAGATGAAGATTTACAAGGAAATGGGTATCAATCCATTAGGTTCCTGTCTGCCACTAGTCATCCAATTCCCAATCATGATTGGTCTTTACCAAGCCATCTCTCTGGCAATGGCCTCTGCGCCGATTCAGCTGCTGAATTTGGGTCGCAGCCTGTATTCATTCATTCCTGCTTCAGCCCTTATCCCGCTTAACAGCAAGTTCTTATGGATGAACCTGGGGCTTCCAGAGATCAGCAGCCCGCATGCATTAGTGATCGCGGGCTTCGCTGTTCCGATCATGACCATCATTGTGGTGATTACCACCTACCTGCAATCAAAATTAATGACCCCACCAGCCAACCCAGGTGACCAGGGTGCCCAGATGTCAAAAATGATGAACTTATATATGCCCATCCTGATGGGATGGATCGCCTATTCCCTGTCTTCAGGTTTGGCGTTATATTTCATCATCAGCAATGTCCTGGGTGTCGCTCAATATGCGCTGATGGGTAATGTCCATTGGGATAACCTTCTACCAAAGAAAAAAGTAGCCACAACGAAGTAGTACCAAGTATGGGGTATCAGGTCAGGTAAAATTATGAACTCAAAACGTACGACTCTTGAAATTATCGCTCCTACGATCAATGAAGCCATAGAAAATGGATTAGCTGAGCTTGATTTACCGCGAGAAGCTGTTGAAATTGAAATCCTGGATGAGGGAAGTAAAGGATTGTTTGGCCTCGGAAGTCACCAAGCGCGAGTCCGTCTTATTGTGAAGCAGAATGTGCGAGAAGTTGTCCAGGAAGCTGATGTAGCGCCTGGAAAGCAGACAATCTTACCAGATACCGAAGAGGAAGAGTCTTTATTTACGCCTGTTCGCATTCCCGCTGCCAGTGCAAAAGAAGAAATCCCATTACATGTAGCTCAAGAGACGGTCAGTGAGCTATTAGGAAAAATGCGTATCAAGGCAGAGGTTAAAGCTTCCTATAGTGAAGTTGACGAGATACGAGGCACCCGCGCCATCCTGGTGGATATCACAGGCCAAGATTTAAGTGTGCTGATTGGGAAACGATCTGAAACGCTGAATGCCTTACAATACATTGCCCGGCTGATTGTCAGCAAAGAGCTGGGGGAAAATATTACCCTGGTGGTAGATGTTGAAGGCTACCGCACCCGTAGAGAGCGCCAGCTCCGTCAACTGGCTCACCGCATGGCCGAACAAGCCATAAAAACTGGACGCAAACAGACCCTCGAACCGATGCCCCCTAACGAGCGCCGTATTATTCACATGGAGCTCAGGGAGGATGAGCAAGTGACCACAGAAAGTTTTGGAGAAGAACCCCACCGCAAGGTCACCATCATTCCTAAAGTATAAACCCAAAAATCTTGGATGCTGTTTTTCGTAAAAAGACGGCATCTTTTTTATTTCAGGTATAATCATCTCATGTTCAATCTTTCACCGCTAGAACCGGTAAATTATCTCATTATTGGTCATTTAACTTATGATATTACCCCAAGCGGACCCAGGCTAGGTGGTACCGTCTCATATGCTGGGTTAACCGCCCATGCTTTAGGCCTGCGCGTCGGAATCATCACCTCCTGGGGTGGTGAATTGCCCCTCGGAAGACTCAAACAAATTCCTATCATCAGCTTTCCGGCTGAACATTCAACAACCTTCGAAAATATATACAACAAGGATGGTCGTATCCAGATCGTCCACACAGTTGCTCCCAAACTTGACTATCATCTCATCCCCGAGCCTTGGCGCCAAGCACCGATCATTCACCTCGGGCCAGTAGCTCAAGAAGTTGAACCAAGCCTGGTGAGGTATTTCCCCAACTCGCTGGTTGGCATCACCCCCCAGGGATGGTTACGTAGTTGGGACGAAGAAGGAAAAGTACATGCATCTGAATGGCCAGAGGCTTCTTTTACCTTACAACAATCAGGTGCAGCGGTGTTGAGTATTGAGGACCTGCAGTATGATGAAAGCCGGGTGGAAGAAATGGCTTCAGCCTCGCGCATCCTGGTGGTTACAGAGGGTGCTGCGGGTGCTCGGGTATACTGGAATGGCGATGTCCGCCGCATAAAAGCACCCCATGTGGAAGAGATCGATGCCACCGGCGCCGGGGATATCTTCGCGGCAGCATTTTTCACACGCCTCTACCTCACTCGCGACCCATGGGAATCTGCCCGATTTGCTACTCAGATCGCAGCTATGTCAGTTACACGCCGGGGTTTGGAGGGCATTCCTACACCAGAAGAAATCCAGGAATATCTGATTGAGGTCCTTTGATGGGGAGAATTTATACGATTGCAAACCAGAAAGGTGGCGTGGGCAAGACAACCACGGCAGTAAATCTGGGAGCATTCCTGGCTAATTTAGGCCAGCGTACCTTGCTGGTTGATCTTGACCCGCAGGCAAATGCGTCTTCATGCCTTGGGCTAGATAAGCGGAGTGTAACGAACAGTTCGTATAACGTCATCATTGGTGAAACACCAGCTATTAAAAATATCCTGTATAACCCCCGACTGAAGATTTCACTCTTGCCCTCTTCTCCTGCCCTGGCAGGTGCTGAAATTGAGCTGGTTTCGGTAATTGCTCGAGAGACCCGTCTCAAAGAAGCTTTACAGCCGGTGATTGATCGTTACGATTATATTCTGATCGACTGCCCCCCATCTTTGGGATTGCTAACCCTGAATGGCGTGGTTGCAGCTAAAGATGGTGTCATTATCCCAGTACAATGCGAATATCTGGCATTGGAGGGCATCGGGCAGCTAAATCAGACCCTGGCGCGCATCAGGGCATCGTTATTCCCCAGACTGCGTGTGCGAGGTGTGATTTTAACCATGTTTGACGTACGAACAAAGCTCAGCGCTGATGTGGTTCAAGAAATCAACCGCCACTTTCCAAACCTGGTCTTCTCTACCATCATTCCTCGTTCCGTACGCCTGGCGGAAGCGCCGTCGTACGGACAGCCTATTTCGGTATATGCTCCAGGTTCAAACGGGGCAATTGCCTACTCAAACCTGGCGCGCGAGATCATGATCGGTGACGGAGTGTTGCTTCCGGAACAAATCCAATCTCTGGTGAGTACATGATGGCAAAAAAAACTGGTCTTGGCCGAGGGCTCGATGCCCTCATCCCAGCAGGAGAATTTACTCCTGAAACTTCTACACCTCTCCCCGCACGGGGTTATGATACTTTGCCAATAGCCGCGATCAGCCGCAATCCACGACAACCACGGTCTCAAATGGACCAGGAAGCGCTGGAGGAACTCGCTGCTTCCATTAGCAAGAATGGTATCTTACATCCATTAATCGTTACGCCGAGTGAGGAAGCTGGCAAGTATACCCTCATCGCCGGTGAGCGGCGATTAATTGCCGCAGGTATGGCAAAACTGGATAGCGTCCCGGTAATTATCCGCGAAGCCAATGAGCAAGAAAGGCTCGAGCTAGCGCTGATCGAAAATGTCCAGCGTGCTGACCTGACACCTCTGGAAGCAGCTAATGCTTACCGCCAGCTGGCAGATGATTTTAATTTATCTCACGACCAGATTGCCCAACAGCTGGGTAAAAGCCGTGTTTCAATCACCAATACCCTGCGCCTGCTGAACCTGCCTGAAAATGTTCAACTGGCGCTGGCGAAAGGTGAAATTACAGAAGGCCATGCACGAGCGCTACTTGGCTTGCCTAATCCGCAGGCTCAAAGTGCGGTTTTACAGACCATCATAAAAAATGAACTGAACGTCCGTAAAACTGAAGACCTAGTCCGTAAGTTTCTCGGGCAGAGACCACCCACTGCGCAAAAGCCTGCCCCAACACCCGATGTATCTTACCTGGAAGAAAGGCTGCGACAGCGATTGGGCACCCGCGTCAACCTCCATCCACGCAAAAAAGGGGGTACACTGGTCATTCATTATTATTCAGACGAAGAATTGGATGCCCTGATCTTGCGCATCCTGGGCCAAGCTGATTAACCAGCTATGATGCTCGTCATCCACAACGCTAAAATACATACGCTCAATCCAAAACAACCATTCGCCAGTGCTGCAGCCATCGATTACGGCCACGTACTGGCGGTTGGTACTGATGAAGAAGTCCATACCCGCTTTTCTCAAGCCGAAAAATTTGATGCAGCAGGTCACACTATCATCCCCGGCCTGACTGATGCCCACATCCACCTGGAAGATTATGCGTTGAGCCTGCAAAAAATCGATTGCGAAACGCCGACACGTGAGGATTGTTTACGCAGAGTAGCTGAAAGAGCTATCAGCACCCCTCCTGGCGAGTGGATCTTCGGCCATGGGTGGAATCAGAATAATTGGGAAGAAGGCTATGGGTCAGCCAGCACGCTTGACGCTATCACCCCACAAAACCCGGTATATCTTACCCATAAATCGCTGCATTCCGCTTGGGTAAATTCATACGCACTCCATGTGGCTGGCTTAAACAGCCAGACGCCTGACCCACCTGGAGGGCGGATTGGCCGCTTACCTTCCGGTGAACCAGATGGTATCTTATATGAATCTGCAAGAATCAAGGTTGAACAAGCCCTCCCTGAACCAAGCCTGGAGCAGGTGGTGCAGGCATTGGGTACTGCCATACCCAGGCTGTGGCGCATGGGGCTGACAGGTGCTCACGATTTCAGCTCTGCGAAATGTTTTTCAGCCTTGCAGATCCTGCACAAGCGGCATGATCTCAACTTTCGCGTAGTGAAGGGCATTCCCTTTGAGAATCTAGCCCAGGCGATAGCAGTGGGCTTAAGAACCGGCTTTGGGGATGATATGCTGTGTGTGGGTGCGCTCAAGCTCTTCTCAGACGGTGCCCTTGGGCCACGGACTGCAGCAATGTTCCAGCCCTATGAAGGTGA
>Ga0055483_10000398_pt1 | contig 10264 bp, 7 predicted proteins | sample RushMan_CattailN_5_FD_57938 | JGI IMG/M metagenome (GOLD analysis project Ga0055483, IMG submission 57938) | Wetland microbial communities from San Francisco Bay, California, USA, that impact long-term carbon sequestration - RushMan_CattailNLB_D2 | ecosystem: Environmental > Aquatic > Marine >... | reverse complement strand
GCCCCCAACGTGCCCCGCGCCGAGCAGCTGCCCGCCCTGAGCGACGGCATGCACGTGACGAGTCTGCTCGTCAACGGCGACACGGTGAACCTCAGCCCGCCGCCCCGGCAGCGCTTCTTCCGCCGGGGCCAGCAGCCGCCCCCGGTGACGCTGGCGGCGTACAATCTCGACCAGACCTCGGCGACTATCACCCTGCCGACGCCGGTCCCCGCCCACGGGAGCTTCACGATGGACGCCGACTGGCATTTCACGGTCCCGTCCATCCCGGCCGGCGTGCGCGCCGAGCGCATGGGGGCCTGGGGCGATTCGCTCTTCCAGATCGGGCAGTGGTACCCGCGCGTCGCCGTCTTCGACGACCTGCGCGAGGGCGGCTGGGACACGGATCCGTACCTCGGGCGCTCCGAGTTCTACAACAACTTCGGCCACTTCGACCTCACCGTCACGGTGCCCACCGGGTGGCTGGTCGGCGCCACCGGCGTGCTCCAGAACCCGGACCAGGTGCTCACCGCCACGGCGCGCGCGCGGCTCTCGCACGCGCTCGACGGCGACACCACCATCGGGATCGTGGGTCCGGACGAATTCGGGCCGGGCAAGGCGACGGCCGCGGGCGACAGCCTGTCCTGGCATTTCGTGGCCGACACGGTGGGCGACGTGGCCTGGGCGGCTTCGGACCGCTACGTCTGGGACGCGTCCCGCGCGAACATCCCCGGCCGGGGCGAGATCCCGATCAACATCTTCTACCTGCCCGGCGACGCCCAGCGCTACGCGCCGGCGGGGCCGACGGTGCGCCACGCCCTCGAGTTCTATTCCGGGCTCTGGATGCCGTACGCGTTCCCGGTCCTGACGATGGTGGACGGCCCGGAGAACGGGATGGAGTACCCGATGTTCATCATGTCGGGCACCGGGGCGTCGGACCACGAGACCGGCCACGAGTGGTGGCCCATGACGCTGGGGACGAACGAGACCTGGTACCCGTTCATGGACGAGGGCTTCAACCAGTACATGAACATCCTCTCGGCCGCCGACCGGCGTCACGAGGCGCCGGACCTCGACGGGTACGGCCAGCTGTACGGCCGCACCAGCGGCGACGAGCGCGAGGCCCCGCTGATGTGGGACGCGAACTACGGCGGGCCGATGTACACGTTCCAGGGCTACGTCAAGGCGCCGATGATGCTGTCGATGCTGGGCGGGATCGTGGGCGACACGGCGGTCTGGCGCGCGATGCAGGCGTACGCCCTGGCCTGGCGCTTCAAGCACCCCTCGCCCTGGGACTACGCCTTCTCCATGGACCGGGCGCTGCATCGCGACCTCGGCTGGTTCTGGTACTCCTGGCTCTTCACCACCGACGCGGTGGACGGGTCGATCCAGGGGGTGAGCGGCTCGGGGTCGCACACCACGGTCACGGTCCGCGAGGACGGCCAGATGCCCTCCCCCGTGGTGCTGGCGGTGCACTTCGCGCCCCGGGGCCCGCGGCTGCATCCCATGAAGAACGCGGAGATCGTGGACGACTCCACCGCGATCGTGACCTGGCCGGTGGACGTGTGGTTCGCCGGGGGCCGCACCTTCGAGGCGCGCCTGGCCTTCGGGTCCCGCCGCATCGAGCGGATCGTGTTCGATCCGCACTGCCGGTTCCCGGACAACGACGTAAGCGACAACACGTGGCCGCGGCAGCCGGCGGCCGCCACCGAGCCGTCCGGGCCGCGGGCGTACTTCCGCGCGCCGGCCTGCCAGGGCTGATGACGCGCGCCGCGGCGTCGCCGCCGAGAGGAGGAGCCCATTCCGTCACGACGTGACTTCCTGGTGAGCGCGGGGCAGGCTGGCGCCGCCCTGTCGCTGGTGGCCCGCGGCCTGCCGCGCGCGCCTTCCGTCCCCGGCGCCGCCTCGGCACCCTCCGCGCCCGGCGCGGCGCCCGAAGTCGCGGCGTCCCTCGGCGCGCTGTCCTCGGATCTCGGCTGGCGCATGCTCGGGCCCTTCCGCGGCGGGCGGGTGGACGCCGTGGCCGGCGTGTCCAGGCGGCCCAACGAGTTCTACTTCGGCCACGTCAACGGCGGCGTCTGGAAGACGGTGGACGCGGGCCGGGTGTGGCGGCCGGTGTTCGACGGCCAGCCGGTCGCCTCCGTGGGCGCGCTCGCCGTGGCGCCCTCCGCCCCGGACACCGTCTACGTGGGGAGCGGCGAGTCCACGCCCCGCGACTCGACGGGCTACGGGAACGGCGTCTACAAGTCCACCGACGGCGGCCGGACCTGGACCCACCTCGGGCTGGAGGCCACGCAGCACATCGGCAAGATCGCCGTGGACCCCCGGAACGCCGACGTCGTCTTCGTCGCGGCGATGGGCTCCCTGTACGCGTCCAACCCGGAGCGCGGCGTGTTCCGCTCGCGCGACGGGGGGCGCTCCTGGCAGAAGGTGCTGTTCAGGAACGAGGACGTCGGGGCGGTGGACGTGGTCGTCGATCCCGGCGACGGGCGGGTCGTGTACGCGGCGCTGTGGAACACGCGCCGACCTCCCTGGTTCGTCTATCCGCCGACCAACGGCCCGGGCGGGGGGCTGTTCAAGTCCACCGACGGCGGCTCGACCTGGCGCCAGCTGACGGCCGGGCTGCCGGTCGAGGGGATCGGACGGAGCGGCATCGCCGTCGCGCCGTCGCACCCCCGGCGCGTGTACGCCGTGGTGGACTGCCTGGTCCCGGAGCCGGGGGCGGCCGCGCCGGCGGCGGAGCCGGGGCGATTCGGCGAAAGCGGGCCGCCGGGACAGGGCGGCGTGTTCCGCTCCGACGACGCGGGCGCGACCTGGCGGCGGCTCTCCGGCGACCCGCTGCTGTGGGGGCGCGGCTGGTACTTCGAGAAGATCGCCGTGGACCCGCGCGATGCCGACATCGTGTACGTGCCCAACGTGAACGTGAACCGCAGCCGGGACGGGGGCGCGACCTGGGAGGTGCTGCGTGGCTCGCCGGGCGGCGACGACTACCACCAGATCTGGATCTCCCCGGACGACCCGCACACGCTGATCGTTGCGAGTGACCAGGGGTGCGTCATCACCCGCAACGCCCGCACCGCCGACCCGCGCGAGGTGACCTGGAGCAGCTGGCTCAACCAGCCCACCGCCCAGATCTACCACGTCTCCCCCGACTACCGGTTCCCCTACTGGGTCACGGGCGCGCAGCAGGACAGCGGCGCCGTGGCGGTGCGCTCCCGCGGCAAGTTCGCCGAGATCTCCGAGCGCGACTGGGAGCCGATGGGCGGGGCGGGGGAGAGCGGCTACACCGCCGGCGACCCGCTGCACCCGGGCATCGTCTACGGCGGCACGGGCACCCGCTGGGACCTGGTGACGAACCGCGCGATCCCCGGCACGGTGGCGCCGCGGGCCCCGGAGACCGCGCGGCAGGACTGGACCCAGCCGCTGGTGCTGTCGGCGGCGGATCCGCACGCCCTCTACTACGCCAACCAGTTCCTCTTCAAGACGACCGACGGGGCGCGCAGCTGGCGCCAGATCAGCGCCGACCTGACGCGGCCCGACCCCGGCATCCCGCCGAACCTGGACGCCGCGGCGGCCGCCGACGTCGGCAACGACCGGCGCGGCGTGATCTACACCATCGCGCCCTCGCCCCTGCTGGTCCCGATGGTCTGGGTCGGCACCGACGACGGCCTGGTGCACGTCTCGACCGACGACGGCACGACCTGGCGCGACGTCACCCCACCCGCCCTCACCGCGTGGAGCCGCGTGACGATGGTGGAGGCGTCGCATTTCGACTGGCAGTCGGCCTACGCCAGCGTGGACCGCCACCAGCTCGACGACTGCGAGCCCTACGTCTACCGCACCCGCGACCTGGGCCGCACCTGGGAGACGATCACGACGGGTCTCCCGGCCGGCGTGTACGTCCACACCGTCCGGGAAGATCCCACCCGCCGCGGCCTGCTGTTCGCCGGGACGGAACGCGGTGCCTTCGTCTCGCTCGACGACGGCGACCGCTGGCAGCCGTTGCAGCTCAACCTGCCGGCCACGTCGGTGCGCGACTTCGCCGTCTACGGCAACGACCTGATCGTGGCGACACATGGGCGCGGCTTCTGGGTGATCGACGACATTTCGCCGCTGCGGCAGGTCACCGACGTGGTGCTCGCCGCCGACGCGTACCTCTTCCAGCCTGCCGACGCGATCAACGTGATCCAGGGTGGGGACGACGGCACCCCGCTCCAGAAAGACGAGCCGCAGGCCGCGAACCCTCCCGAGGGGGCCGTGATCGACTACTACCTGCGGACGGCGGCGAGCGGCCCCGTGACGCTCGAGATCCTCGACGCGAACGGCGCCGTCCTGCACACCTACGCCAATCCCGCCCCCGCCCCCGCCCGTGGCGCGCCGGGAGCCGGCGCGGAAGGGAGCCGGGCGCGGAGCGGGCTGCCGCGCGTGTCGCCGCTCTGGCAAACCACGCCACCGCCCTTCTCGACAGCTGCGGGCATGCACCGCGTGGTCTGGCGGCCGGTGGCCGAGACGGGTCGCGGCGAACCGGAGGGCGGCGGCGGCTTCTTCCGCCGGGGGCCGGTGCGGTTCCTGACGGGAGTCTTCACGGCGAAGTTCACGGTGAGTGGGCAGAGCTACACCCGGACCTTCACCGTGCGATCGGACCCGCGACTGGGAGGGGTGTAGCCATGGCCACCGTATCGCCTGCCGCCGAGGCCTTCATCAGCCCCGCGGCGCTGCTCGAGCATTGGCAGGGCCACCGCCGTCTCACGCGGCGGGTGATCGAGGCGTTCCCCGAGGACAAGTTCACCGGCTTCGCGGTCGGCGGGATGCGCCCGTTCGCCGGGATCACCCTGGAGCTGCTGCGCATGGCGGTGCCGACGGTGCAGGGGGTGCTCACGGGCGAGTGGAAGGAGGGGGTAAGCCCCGAGCCGCGCGCGAAGCGGGAGACCCTGGCCCTGTGGGACGAGAGCACGAAGCAGCTGAACGCGCTCTGGCCGAAGATCCCGGCGGCGCGCTTCGGGGAGACCATGAAGGCGTTCGGCCAGTGGGAGATGACCGGACGCGATCTCATTCTCTACCTGGTCGACAACGAGGTGCACCACCGGGGGCAGGGGTACGTCTACCTGCGCTCGTTGGGTATCGAGCCGCCGGCGTTCTGGGAACGGAAGTGAGGCGGACCGTCGGCCCCGGCTAGGCCGGGACCCAGATCCGTTTCGCCTCCAGGATCTCGGCGCGCCCCGGGAGCGGGAGCGGCTCTTTCCCCTTCGTGTAGAAGACGAACCCCCGGAAGCTGGTGAGGTACTGCCACCGGGCCTCGAGGAAGCCCCCGCGCGCGCGGATCACCAGCGGCTCCTCCTGGCGGCCGACGAGGCGGAGGAACTGCTCCGGCTCGACCCGTACGATCGGGCCCATCGCCTTGATGACCTGGGCGGCCGCGGCCGCCACGATCGCGCCCTCCGAACCCGTCATGGTCCTCGCCTCCACCCGGCGCGGCGTGCCGCCGTTACCACGCGTAGTACCTGATGAGGTAGTAGATCACGTAGATCCAGCCCAGGATCCCGTGCACGATCACCCACAGGATCGACTTGTTCGCGGTCCACGAGATCGTGATCGCCAGCGCCGTGCCGAAGCCGACGCCGATCTTGGCGGCGCCCTTGCCGCGGGATGAGGTCTCGCTCATGGCTCCAACGTACGGCCCGCGCCCGCGGGGGCGGAAGAGCGCGGCGGGCCGCGAATGGCGCCACAGGTGTTCGGGATGGCGCCGGCACGCCGGCGGCGGGTGGCGGCCGGGCCGCGCGCGCGCCACCTTGGGGCAGCCCGGCTGGCGCCTGGCGGAGCGGGGGAGGTGATGCCGTGGCAGTCCAGGTCGAGGTCACGACGGCGAACCGTCTCGAGGACTACGCCCTTTTCGCCCATCTGACCGACGCCGTCCGCGCCCTGAAGGAGGAGGCGGCGCCGGTGCTCCCGAAGCTGGCCGGCCGCACGGTGTGGATGGTCAACTCCACGTCGCGGGGGGGCGGCGTCGCGGAGATGCTTCCTACCATGGTGAGCCTGCTGCGCGACCTCGGCGTCGCGACCGAGTGGGTCGTGATCGAGTCGACCGAGCCGCGGTTCTTCGCGCTGACCAAGCACGTGCACAACCTGATCCATGGCCACGGCGCGCCGGCGCTCGGGCCGGCCGAGCGGGAGCTGTTCGAGCGGGTGAACCGCGATAACGCGGCGTTCCTGCGTCCGCGGCTCAAGGCGGGTGACGTGCTGGTGGTGCACGATCCCCAGCCGATGCCGCTGGCCGCGATCCTGAAGGAAAGCGTCTCCCTCGCCGCCGTGTGGCGCTGCCACATCGGCCTCGACGAGGAGCTGCCGGCCACGCGCGCGGCCTGGGAGTTTCTGCGCCCGTGGGCGCCGGCCTTCGACCGCGCCGTCTTCTCGGCCCGGGAGTACGTCCCGGCCTACTTCGCTGACCGCGCGCAGGTCATCTACCCCGCCATCGATCCCCTCTCGGCCAAGAACCGGGAGCTGGGCGTGCACCACACCGTGGCGGTGCTCTCCAACGCCGGGCTGGTCGTCCCGCCGGGCCCCCTCTGGACTCCGCCTTACCGGCAGCTGGCGCAGCGTCTCCAATCCGACGGCCGGTTCTATCCCGCCACGGTGAGCGGGGACTTCGGGCTGCTGACGCGCCCCATCGTCACCCAGATCTCGCGGTGGGATCGCCTCAAGGGGTTCGAGCCCCTGCTGGCCGCGTTCGCGCGCTACAAGCGGCGGCTCCTCCACGGTGGCTGGGCGGACGACCCGGTGCACCGGGTGCGGCAGGAGCTGGCGCGCCTGGTCCTGGCGGGGCCGAGTCCCGAGTCCATCCAGGACGACCCCGAGGCCCGCGACGTGCTCGAAGCGCTGAGGGTGCAGTATCGCGCGCTCGACCCGCTGGTGCAGGAGGCCGTGGCGATCCTGTCGCTCCCCATGGAGTCGGCAGCGGAGAACGCGCTGATGGTCAACGCGCTGCAGCGCGCGTCGTCGATCGTCGTGCAGAACTCGCTGCGGGAGGGGTTCGGGCTCACCGTGGCTGAGGCGATGTGGAAGCGGGTGCCCATCCTCACCAACCGCCACGCCTGCGGGCCGCGGCAGCAGGTTCGGGACGGCGAGGACGGGCGGCTGATCGCGGACCCGGAGGACGTCGAGCAGCTGGCCGACACGATGGACCTGATGCTCGCCGACGTCCCCGCGCGGACGGGGTGGGCGCGGAATGCGCAGCGCCACGTGTACGCGAACTTCCTGGTGTTCGCGCAGCTCCGGTCCTGGCTCCGCCTCCTCGGCGCGCTGCTGGACGGTGGCGCGGCGCCAGGCGCCGCGGCCGGGCCGGCGCGTTGACGGGGTGGCGTGGCGGGCGTATGGTAGCGCCGCCATGACGTCGTCCAACGCACCGGCGCTCGTCGCCCTCGCCGCCTCGGCCTGTCTCCTCGCGGTCTCCTCGTGCGCCCGTGCCCCCGGCCCGCGCGGCGCGCCGGCCCCGGTCGCTCGGCCGACCGCGGAGGCGGGAGGCGGCGCCTTCGCCACGGGCCGCTATCGCGACCTCTTCGTCGAGGCCGGTCACACCCCGGCCGAGGTGAAGTCCAGGATCGACGCGGCCTTCCAGCAGCTCTTCCACGGCGATTCGGCGACGCAGACCGTGTACTACGCGGCGGGCGCGAACGCCGCCGGCCCGCTCGCCTACGTGACCGACGTCAACAACCACGACGTGCGCACCGAGGGCATGTCGTACGGGATGATGATCGCCGTCGAGCTGGACAAGAAGGCGGAGTTCGACGCGCTGTGGAACTGGTCGCGGACGTACATGTACCACGCGGCCCCGGCGCACCCGGGCTACGGCTTCTTCTCCTGGTCCATGAAGACCGACGGCACTCCCAACAGCGAGTCGCCCGCACCGGACGGGGAGGAGTACTACGCGATGGCGCTGCTCTTCGCGTCGGCGCGCTGGGGCGACGGGCACGGCATCTACGACTACCGCGCCGCCGCCGAGCGGCTCCTGTCGGACATGAAGAACCGCGACGTCCGGACCGGTCCGGTGGGACCGGGTCAGGGGCGCACCGAGACGGACGGGCCGGAGTTCAGCCCGCGGGACACCATGGTGCGCTTCACGCCCGACATGCGCCGCCCCGACCATACCGATCCGTCGTACCACCTGCCGGCGTTCTACGAGCTGTGGGCCCGCTGGGGCCCGGTCGCCGACCGCCCCTTCTGGGCCGCGGCGGCGCGGATCAGCCGCGACTTCTTCCAGAAGGTCACCAACCCGGCGACCGGGCTGGCGCCGGACTACGCCAACTTCGACGGCACGCCGGTGGTGCTGCGGTTCAACGGGCGGTCGTCGGCCTTCGGCCCCGACGCGTGGCGCACGGAGGCCAACTGGTCGGTGGACTGGTCGTGGTGGGCGGCGGACCCGCGGGAGCGGGCGCTGAGCGACCGGATCCAGGCGTTCTTCGCCTCCCAGGGGCTCGCGACCTACGGCAACCGCTACACCCTGGACGGCCAGCCGCTCTCCGACGTGCACTCGACGGCGCTGGTGGCGACCAGCGCGATCGCGAGCCTCGCGGCCGCCGACACGGCGCGCGCGCGCCGGTTCGTTCAGGCGCTGTGGAACGCGCCCATCCCGTCCGGGCGGTACCGCTACTACGACGGGATGTGGTATCTGATGGGCCTGATGCACTGCGGCGGCGCGTTCCGCATCTGGACGCCCGCCTGGGCGAAGTAGCGCCGCCCCCGATGCAGGTCGCGCGCATCCACGGCGCCGGAGACCTGCGTCTCCACGAGGAGCCGGAGCCCACGCCGGGTCCGGGCGAGGTGCTCGTCCGCGTGACCGCCGTGGGCATCTGCGGCTCGGACGTGCACTGGTACCAGGAGGGGCACATCGGCGGCGATCGCATCGAGACGCCGCTGGTCCTCGGCCACGAGTGCGCCGGCGTGATCGCCGGCGGGCCCTGGAAAGGGCAGCGGGTGGCGATCGACCCCGCCCAGCCCTGCGGCCACTGCGAGTCCTGCGAGGAAGGGAACGTCAACCTCTGCTCCGCGCTGCGGTTCGCCGGGCACGCCCCGCAGGACGGGGCGATGCGGCCCTACCTCGCGTGGCCCGAACGGTGCTTGGTGCCGCTCCCCGACGGGCTCTCCGACGTCGAGGGCGCCATGCTCGAGCCCCTCGGCGTCGCGCTCTACGCCGTGGACCTGGGCGAGGTGCGGCCGGGAGCGAGCGTGGCGGTCTTCGGCTGCGGCACGATCGGCCTCTCGGTGCTCCAGGTCGCGCGCGCGGCCGGGGCCCGGCTCTTCGCCGCGGACCTCCCGTCGCTGCCGCACCGGCTGGCGGCGGCGCGCGCGCTCGGCGCGGCCGCCTTCGAGGGCGGGTCGGGAGCGGAGGTGCCGGCCATCCTCGACGCCACCGGCGGGCGCGGCGTGGATGTCACCTTCGACGCCTCCGGGGACCCCGAGGCCGTCGAGGCGGCCGTCGCCACGGTGAAGCCGGGGGGCCGGGCCATCCTGGTCGGCATTCCCTGCGAGGACCGGACGACCTTCACCGCCTCGATGGCGCGCCGCAAGGATCTGACCGTGCGCGTCGTGCACCGGATGAAACACACCTACCCGCGCACCATCGCGCTGGTGCGCGGGGGCCAGGTGGACGTGCGCTCCCAGGTGACCCATCATTTCCCTCTCGCCGAGGTCGGGCGGGCCTTCGACGTCGCCCTGAAACGCGCAGGGATCAAGGTCGTGCTGGACTGCTGAAACCGCACCCGCGCGTGGCGCCGGGCGGGCGGGGGTGGCCTGCGGGAAACGCCCGTCGGATTCCAGGGATTCCAGGGTTGCGCCCGCGTCCAACGCGCTGGAAGTTGTAGACGTATTGTCATCTGATCACCCGGCGAGTGGGCCTCCCGGCGTCTCGCCGCGTCGTTCTCCCTTCAAGTCGCGAGCGTCCCATGAACCTGCGCAGGATGCCGATCGCTTCACTCATGGCGCTCGCCCTCGTCGCGTTGACGACGGGCGGCGCGCGCGCGCAGACGGACCCCTGGAGCGGGCCGGTCCGGGGCACCTGGGTCCAGACGGGCCGCGCCGGCCCCGCCGACGTGGTTCTGGCGAGCGGCGACAGCGGGGCCGAGATCGTGGTCGGGCCGACCGAGCAGTTGAACGTGCGGCAGGCCGCGACCTTCCTGGCCGGCGACATCGAGAACATCAGCGGCTACCGCCCGCCGATCGTGGACACCCCGACGGCGGGCCGGGTGAGCATCCGGCTGGTGACGCTCGGCGAGGGGGCGATCCCGAGGGAAGTGGA
>Ga0055483_10000396_pt1 | contig 10274 bp, 9 predicted proteins | sample RushMan_CattailN_5_FD_57938 | JGI IMG/M metagenome (GOLD analysis project Ga0055483, IMG submission 57938) | Wetland microbial communities from San Francisco Bay, California, USA, that impact long-term carbon sequestration - RushMan_CattailNLB_D2 | ecosystem: Environmental > Aquatic > Marine >... | reverse complement strand
CCCGCACCATAAAATCTATTAGCATATGCAAAAAGCACATTCACAAAAACAGTCCAATTAATAAAAATCCCGTAAATAAAGAATGCTACCAAACCAGAAATACCGATGAGAAAAGTAAGTGCGAGATATTTAAGCCTTATATTTTTGGGGAAATACTTAGCACCTAAAAGAAGCAGGGTCAAAAGGACTGCAATACCTGATTGCTTAAACAAAATTGCGATTGAGGACAAAACCGCGGCAAGTACTAAATATCCTAATTTTTTCTTATCTAGAAATACTTTAAACAAAATCAGAGATGCTAGAAATATTGGTATAATGCCGTTTTCTGCAAAAACAAGCCTTGAAGAAATAACGACGGTCGGAACAATCGAATAGAAAAGAGCTGACAAAAGGCCTATCCATTTCCCGTAAAGTATATTTGCAAAAATAAATATAAGCACTGTTGAGACAATACCCACCCATAGCATCGGTCTTCTAATTATGCCCACAAAGCTCTGCGAAAAGTCGTTTATGCCCTTGAGTTTCTCATACGCCCCAATAAAAAGCGCAAAAGCGGGAGGTTTATCAAACCAGGGTTCAACTATTGTAAAAGGGGGCGTCGTCGGATTCTTATCATAAACTCCATCAACATTAATATTTTTAAATTCAATATTAGTATAGGGGGCTTCAACATAACTCCATGCAGAAGGAGCGCGGTTATTTATCAAACTTAAACCTGCCCAAGCATAAGCATACTCATCTGCCGATTCACCCGGATGAGGAACAGTACCGTAATTATATCTTCGCAGATAATTGCCCAGCAGGAGAATTACCACCAAAACAACACCAAAAAACATACTCCTGATTAATTTGCGGTGATTTTTCGCCATTTTTGTCCCAACCATATTATTGAGTTAATCAAATAATGTCCAACTAGTCCATGATAAATCTTACTTGATGGTATTAATCGCTTCCATCGGGTTGTCTCATCAGGGGTTGCCTTTTTAAAAGAAGCTCCATGATAATGGATTATCTCAACTTTCGGTAAATAATAAACTTTCAATCCTTTTTTGCCCACTTGTCTGCAGTAATCTATGTCTTCAAAATAGGCCCAGTACCGCTCGTCCAACAAACCGACTTGATTAATTGCTTCAGGTGTAATTAAGAAGCTCGCACCCACTACAGCGTCGACCACTACCGGCTTGTTGCCTTTGGGAGCATATTTATCAAATAAACCTTTTTGGCCAAAAAAATATTCAAGGATGGCATTTTTAACGGTAGGAAAATGAAAACACGAAGGCTGTAGGCTGCCATCGGCGTTAAGGAGCCTTACTCCTACAACTCCGGCATCAGCTGTTTTTTCAGCAAATGCAACCATTATACCCAAGGATCCCTTTTTGACCAATGTATCGGAATTAAGAAGAAGAATATAGTTACCTTTGGCAATTTTGATTCCCTGGTTATTGGCTTTCGCATAACCGGCATTGTTATCATTAGCAATAAGTTTTATTTTTGCATTCTTTTTTTGAAGCTTTTTAAACTCTTCAATACTACCGTCATCGGAGTTGTTATCAACAATAATTACCTCCAAGGATAAGTCCGAACCCTCGGAAAAAATAGATTTAACACAATCTACAACCAACTCCTTTGTCTTGTAATTTACAATTACTATCGAGATATCCATTTTTAACCTTTCAAGTATATATAATCAGAATTTAGCAAATATAGCTTCATCTGAAACCTTTGATTCTTTTCTCTCTTTCCTTCTCTTTCTAATCAGCGGTTTAATTTTTAATAAAGCCATAATAACAATTCTTATATACCCGGGTCTTCTGATAACTCTTTTGGTAAGACCAAGAATATGTTTACTCAAAAGATTTTTACTGGTTAAATTTTTCCAAATAAACAAAAGGTAATTTCTTTCCCTTATCCGTGTAACATATTTTTTGGAAAGTTTACTTATGGTTGCTTCATGTTTATGGACAACCAGAGCATTTGGTTCCCACAAATTAACCAAGTTCCTTTTCGCAGCCCGATAGCAAAGGTCAATATCTTCCCAATAAAATGGAGAGAATAATTTTTCATCCATACCTCCCAACTTCATCCAATATTTTCTTAAATAAACTCCGCTTCCTCCACTTACCCAAAAAGTTACATGGGGTTTGTCTGTTATTTTTCCTGGTTCATGTTCAATGAAACCATCTTTGAATATTCCTTTCGCCCAACTATAACCCTTCTCATGAAGTGAAACTGCAAATACATTTTCATCGGAAAAGTGAGGTAAAACATTTTCTAAAAAATTCTCTGACGGGATAACATCGGTATTTAACAAAACTACCAAGCCACCTTTAGACATCCTGACTCCCGTGTTTACTGAACTGGAAAATCCCCTGTTCTTTTTATGCTTGATAAGTCTTACCCAGGGAAAATTATTTTTAATTAACTCTACACTTTTATCGAATGAACAGTCATCAACCACTATTACTTCTTCCACACAGTTGCGCTTATTATTCATAGCTGTGTGTACGGATTCGAGATTCTTTCTTAAAATCTCTTCACCGTTGTAGTTCGGTATAACTATTGAAACCTTCATTAATATTTTATTCTAAACCTTTTTTAACCTTATGGCTTTAAGCATTCCTAAATTAAAGGTCCTCACTTCATCTATCTGAAAACCGGCTTTTTTACAAAGTTTTTCTAAAGAATCCTTCCTATAGGTTTGTAGGTGTGTATCTTTCCAAATTTTACCTCTCGTCTTTGTCCAAATATACCATATAACCCTGAATAATAAACTATCGGTTGGAATAAGGAACATTAAATACCCACGTTTTTTAGTTACCCTACGAAGTTGGGCTAATACTTTTTGTGGGTCGACAACGTGTTCTAACATCTCCATCGCAAAAATCGCTTCGAAAGTATCATTTTTGAATTTTAAATCATCGGCATCCATTACTCTAAAGTGAATTTTCTTATTGTTTTTAAAGTGCTTATTTGCCCAATCTACGAAATCTCTTATTACATCTATACCTATTAATTTTCCGGCTCTCGTCTTTTTAAGGATAACCTGCGAAAATACCCCATCTGCACTTCCTACATCCAACACTGTTCCATCTACGGGCAATATCATTTCTCCTATAACTTTAAATCTTCTCCTATGCCAAAAACGCTGAAAGATATTTGTTCTGATAGAGACAAAATACCAATTACATGGGATATTTTCATGAATCTTTTTAGCCAAAGAAGTATTTTTAGAAGCCATTTTTATTTTATACAGACATCTTTTTTGTTTTTAATTCAACAAAAAATCAGGAATTATGACTGAAACTAAAAAGTTATTCTCCACTTGTTACCATCCTTTCTTCAACCTTTATCTCACCAAAGTTCTTTTCTTCGACAATTTTCGATATAGCATTTTGATCACCGTATGAATATGTTACCCAGATACTTGGAATTCCCTCAGTTGGCTCAGCAATAAAAAAATGCTCGGTTATATTTGCCGGAGGAGCTTCCAAATTGTCTCCAAGTTGCCCAATCTGATCCCTACCGACCCAAAATGGAACGTAACCGTATTTTTCCTTTCCATACCAATTGTAAAGATATGACCATAGGGTGTTTATGTATAAAGGACTGGTTAACGTGCTGATACTAAAGGGTTTTTGATTTGCCTTTTGGTAGGTATAGTCAATTACCTGCAATTCCGTCGAAAGAGGCGAATAATTTCTATACATATCCGATAAACCGCCTTTTACCTGCGAAGACAGTTTGAATAAATTAGCTGCAATTATTAAAACGAGAATTAAATATAAAACGGAAGGTTTGCTTTTCAGAAACGACCATAAAAATATACCTAAGAACACAGATATACCTGCAATAGCCCCAATCATAATATGAGGTGTTGAGGATCCGCCAAAAGGAAGGGCAATTATATGAGCACCCAAATATATTGCCAAAAATGCAGTCCAATGCGGTTTACCTCCCTTCCTAGCCAACGGCTTTTTAAGAAGCGCATAAATAATCATCAATATACCAACAAGACCACCAAAAACCACATTAAACGGAAACACAGTACTAGCAATTCTCGTGCCGAACTGATTAAGATAATTTATCAAAAAGTTTCCAAGTTGCTGTGCCTGTGCAGTCGCATCCTGGCTAGTAAAAAGATAGATCAAACCTTTTATTCCGGGAAATCCGAATTTAACCTCAGAGACAATCATCGTGGAAACAGCAAAAATAAAAGCTAAAATGAAAATTGATACTGCCTTCTTGGTGACATTCTTTCTATAAATTAAAAGCCAAAGCAAAATCGGGGCAAAATAATAATAAAAAGCGATGTCGCTTTGTACTGAAAGACCAAAAGCTAAACCCGTTAGAGCCGGTGCCCAGCTACCCGATTTGTTGATCCAAAGATATAGACCAATAAATATCAAGGGAACGAACCAAATCGCCATGGTCACGTTGGAAAGAAAGTATGAAAATTGTATTGCATCAAATGAACAGGAAAAGATAAATGCTGAAATAAGAGAGGGTGTTATTTTTTTTGTTAGAACATAGGACAGTATAAAACAAGAAAAAACCCCTAAGGCATTGATTAAACTAATCCAGTAAACTGCATAAATAGGGTCGCCATGCCCTATAATATACGCAGGGGTTATTAGATAGTAATATAAAACTCCATGAAAAAGACCAGGGATGCCGCTTGTTGGCGGTCCTTGAATTTTATAATCTCCAGATGCGATCTCTTTAGTAATAAATGCATCTCTTGCCTGATCATAGCCAAATGTTAATGAAAGTCCTTTTAAAAAAGCTATTCTAATATAAAAAGCGATTACGAAAATTAATAAGAGCAAGATGATATTTTTTATTTTCATAAAGAAATGTTAGATACTTCAATCAACTAAAGAATAAAAATCCTTTTCGAAAATATTATAAGAAAATCGTTCCGCATCCGCTCTAGCTTTTTTAGACATAGAATTATACCTGTCTTTGTCCTTGACGATTTTTGCTGTCAAATTTACAAGCTCCGTGGGCGTATTAAACAGATAGCCGCTCTGGCTATTTGAAATTATCTCTTTATGGCCTCCTGCATTGTATACAATACAAATACATCCATAGGACATAGCTTCTACCAGGGTAATACCAAAATGTTCCACTTTTTCGGGATTTTTATTTTCGTCTATACCATATCCTGCCGCTGACCAGAAAAATTTTGCTTTGGCATATATTTGCTGTAGTTTTTCAAATGGGGGATTTTCCAAAATTAATATCGGGTAACCCACAGAAAGATCTTTCAATTTACTAACATAGTCTGCTGTTCCCACTCCGCTTCCTCCCGCCAAAATTAACTTATATGACTTATCTTTTGTGTCATAGAACTTCTTAAACGCATTTACCAATATGTCGTGGCGTTTAGCTTGTTTTAAAGATGAATATCTGCCTACATAAAGAATAATATTCTCTTTTCTTTTAGGTTGAGCATGATCCATCCAAACAGGCGGATAAATAACCGTACTATTTACCCCGTATTCTTTATCTATGAATTTTTTAGTAAATTGTGAATTACAGATTACTTTATTTATCCGGTATAGCTTCATTCTATTAAGCAGAGTTTTTCCATTAACATCTTTAAACGGTATTTGAAAATGCAAAAAATTTTTTCTCGAGTGAAGAAGCGGAATACTACCGTCCGATACCCAAAAACACATTTCGTAACCTTCACCTCTTTTAATATCCGGTATAAACTCTATACCATCCATATCAACCCCGAAACGCTCCTCAATTTTGTTTTTTAAATCAACGTTTTTCCACTGGAAAAAAACTTCGTAACCCAAATTTTTGAGCGATTCAGCCACACCGACACTATACCTTTCACCACCCCCTAATGTATTCAAATATGGATTGTAAATTGCTGCTTTCATTTTTCCTCCTTTAATTGTAATTCCCAAAGTTTAGAATAGGTTACTATCCTACTATAAATCTGATAAAAAATCTCTATAACTCCTATGCTGCCGTCCAAAAAACCTAGTTTTAATATACCTCGATACCAAAACTCCCTAAAAGCTGCAGTAAAAAATCTTATCACATTCATTTTTGGATGATTCGAATCATATAAAAGTCTTGCTTCTATTTCCGACCAAGCGTTGGTTTTTTGAATCATAGAGGAAATACTTCGATGGGAAATATGATAAAGAGGGTTTTTAAGCTTTGAGACATTACCTTTGATTTCCGGTTGCTCGTGCAAGTGGCCCCTCCACCTAACCAGCTTGTCTTTTTTTATCAATCTCATTACATAATCAGGCCACCAACCACCGTATTTCATATCATGACCCAGAAGATTGTTTTTTCTGGGAATTGCATAGGCGCTAAATGTATCAGATAAAGTTTTTTGAATAATTTCTTTTTTAAGTTCTTTGCTTACTCTCTCATCGGCATCAATATATAAAAGCCACTTTCCAATTGCTTTCTGTGCTCCAAGATTACGTAAAGAAGAAAAATCCGAAGGATGTGTCCTTACAATCCTTGCACCTTTTTGGCGAGCGATTTCCAACGAGTCGTCTGTCGATCCAGAGTCTACTACAATTATCTCATCGGTCCAAGAAAACGAGTCAAGGCAATCTCCAATCATATCCTGTACGTTTTTTGATAAAACAATTGTTGAGATCATGACTTAATTTTCGAACCTTTACCTAACCTACCAATATAATAATCTCTCACTCCCTTTTTCTGCCATTCCCGACCTGTCAATAACAATTTAATACTTTCTCTGAAAAGAGCCAGTTTTGTCCTAAAAGATGCATGTTTATATCCAAACAACAATCTGTTCCGGGAAATAAAATAATCATTTAAACCTCCCCCTATACCTGAACTTTGAGCAACCTTATGCCAAAGTATTCCATAAGGACTATATACAACCCTAAAACCTGCTTCTCTGGCTCTTTGAGAATATTCTACATCCTCAAGATACATAAAATACCTTTCATCAAAATAGCCTATTTTTTTAAGAACTTCCCTTTTTGCTACCATACAACAACCGGTTGCAAAATCTGTATCAATCTGTTTGTCAAACTGACCGGTATCAACCTGGTCAACGCCGTGATTTGAAGCATAAATATTATTCCAATCAATATTTCCTCCCGCATACCAAATGACCTTGCCCAGTTCATCTTTTTTGTATCTGTCTTTATGAAATTCAAAACCTGAAGCAAAATAAATTTTAGGACATAAAACACCGATATTCCTATCTTTTATAAAACCTTTTAATATGCCCATAACCAAATCTTTATCTACAACTGTATCGTTATTAAGCACAATTACATAATCAGCCCCTTCTTTGATTGCAACCTTCATTCCCTCGTTATTACCCTGGGCAAAACCCAGATTTTTACCATTTTCCACAATAGAAAAGTCAGGTTTTTTAATTTTTTTAAACTGCTCTATACTGTTGTCTGTTGAACCGTTATCTACAACGTAAATAGCGGGCTGCCAGCCTTTTGTATTAAGCTTTGCAAGAGATGCAAGACAATCGACCGTATCCTTGGGTCTATTCCAATTCAAAATAATGATAGCTACTTTAGGTTTAATTTCTGACATTTAAGAGAATTTCCTAAATATTCTTAACACGGTAGACTTAACTGTACCACTGGATTCTATTTTTACATTTGCTAACCACCATTTAATTTTTCGGTGAGATTTTTCCTCCAATTCTTTAAATTCCTTTTCGTCTATTTTTTGCTGGTTGAATTTTTCAGATTGCCAAATTTTTAAATAAAGACTTAGCTGGGAAAAAGCCTGAAGTAGAGATAGTGCCAAACCGTGGACTCCATCTAAATATCCTCTAGAGGCAAAATATCTGGATAAAAACTCCTCCGTGGGTTTATTAACCAAGTCTTTCCATTGATACTTATACCCGGATTTAATAAGCTGTGAGGCTTGAATTGAGGTGTAATTGTTCATTCTGGTTAAATACTCCTCAATGGTGTGATAATTATGATGAATTATTGCTAAATCTTGCTTTGCTTGGAGGTCTGCACCTTTTCCCTGGGTAAGCGGAACTGAATGAATTATCTCATTCCACGATACTTTTCCCTTTTTAAAAAATCTTATGTTGTAGTCAGGCCACCACCCCGTATGCTTCATCCATTTGGAAAAAATTATATTCTTACGGGGTATTCTAAAATAATCGGCTTGTGGATTTTTTATTATCTCTTGTAGGTGTTTTTTCAGACTTTCGGACAATCTCTCGTCGGAATCCAAAATCAAAATCCAATCCCCGCTTGCTTTGGAAATCGCAAAGTTCCTGGCCGGTTCTACATATCCATACCTATCAACAGAATAAACTTTTGCTTTGTACTCCCTGGCTATTTGGGCAGTTTTGTCGCTAGATTTTGCGTCAGCAACTATAATTTCATCCGCAAAATCCTTAACCGAAGCAAGAGCTCCAGGAAGATTTTTCTCCTCATTTAAGGTATTTATTACAACAGAAACACTATCCACAAGCTAAATTGTAGCATGAAAATCCAGGCTATTCGACTTTATAAATGTCAACTGAATTATTCTCAAAAACCCGAGTTAAACCCAGCTGCCCCTCTCCCAAAAAAGCTCTTTGGCCTTTCAGCCAATAAACGTATTTAATTTTATTGTCACCAAGAAAATTACGCGCTTTAGATTGATCACCCTGCCCGTAGAAAGAGTCTACCTGCTCAAGCCGGTTCCTCCAGTCATAATTGGTAATATCCAAATTCATCTGGTCTTCCAAAAAAGTTACTTTTCCGCTAAATGCCGACACATAAGCTGTCGAAACGTAAAGATAAAGCGGGCGGGGAGGATTATCTTGGGCTTCATTTGATTTCTGTACATCAAATGGATAAGTCAAAACAATGCCATCCGGTAAACTTTTAAGATAGTTCAAAGCTTGGATTTCATCATTTGACAAATACGAAGGGGGCCTTTGGGGTAAGTAATTTTCTAAAGTTGCCCAAGTATTGGGGATAAGAAAAAACATAAATACTCCGAAAACAGCATATTGTACGTAGGCTTTCTTTAGCTTTGAAATTATACCTGATAAAAATTCCCCGGCCAAAAATGAAGAAAAGAATAAGAAATAATAAAAAAACTGAATAGTATTCCAAGGCGTTCCTTTTTGTAAAAAGAACATCGGAATAATCAGTGAGAGAACCAAAGTCACCAATAAATATACCTTAATCCAAGAAAGCTTATGTGGTTTCTTCAACCAACCGGATATTTCAAATAATCCCAAAAATCTTAGTCCCAAATTTCCAATTAAAAATATCCCAAAAGCTAAAAAATAAGCAGCCACTGCTTTTACCAACTGGCCACCCATTCGATAAGAGGTCATAGCAGAATAAAATCTTGGCCAGTTTAACTTGTCCGATGCTGCCATCATCGTCTCTAAAAACCAAAAGGGGTAAAATACGATTAATCCGGCCGAATTTTTAACAAATGGAGCAAAAACCAAAACCGAAAGTAAAAAACTCAACAAAAATAGTTTTAGCAAAATAGTATCTTTTTTTTGTATCCATAAAAATACACCTGCAAAAAACAACGAAATAATTGCAAGTATTCCTGCATATACCTTCACTTCAATCAGGATTCCAAATAAAACAGCAGCAAGAATAAACAAACCAAGTTTTTTTTCTCTTAAGTATTTCATTGTTAAAATTATGGCTGCAAGAGTTATAACCAAAGAAAGGGCATATGGTGGATTGATAAGAGTTGATATCTGACTTTGAGCCCAAAACATACTTTCGGCATAAAATCCCTGTCCTCTTATCGCCGAAACCAACCAGCCAAATCCTGACCCAAAAAACACAAAAAGCATAACGATAACACTTTCAAGCTTGGAGTGATTAAGTAGTTTTAATAAGACATAAGATAAATATCCTATTAAAAGTGCCAATATCGGAGGAAATATCTGAAAGTATAAATTCGATAAAGAAAGGGAAGTAATTTTTCCGACCATGGCAAGCATCAGGTCAAACCCAATGTGATAATTTTTCAAGGGTACACCACCAAAAACAGGCATCACAAAATTCCCCTTCTGAAGCTGGTTAGCCAACGCCAAATGCCAAATTGCATCATGTCCGTTAGCACCCCAGAAGCCTATTCCCCAAGAGTGGAAAAGTCCGCTTTTTACCATGGTAACGGACCACGTAAACACTCCCAGTAAGATCACCAACCAGATTATCGCCTTATTTCGTAAAAAATGTTTTAAAACTTCTTTTAACATCGTTAACCAATGATCTACCCACGAACAAGTAGGTCAACAAAGCGTATATTAT
>Ga0055483_10000395_pt1 | contig 10275 bp, 7 predicted proteins | sample RushMan_CattailN_5_FD_57938 | JGI IMG/M metagenome (GOLD analysis project Ga0055483, IMG submission 57938) | Wetland microbial communities from San Francisco Bay, California, USA, that impact long-term carbon sequestration - RushMan_CattailNLB_D2 | ecosystem: Environmental > Aquatic > Marine >... | reverse complement strand
TCCATAATTTCTCCTTAATATTAAACAGACTTTGAGCAGCGTCCACTCAAGACCAGTTCTTTAGCGTGTCTACTAACTTGGCAAGGAAGTAATCAGCAATGGCTCCATCGATGAGGCGATGATCGAAAGTGAGGGATAAGTACATCATGGGGCGGATAGCCAGCACATCACCCAGATTTTCATCGCTGATGACGATAGGGCGTTTTTGGATCATACCGACCCCCAGAATAGCACATTGGGGCTGATTAATGATGGGCGTGGCAAATAACGACCCGGTGACCCCATGGTTGGTGATGGTGAAGGTACCTCCCTTCACTTCGTCTGGTTGCAACTTGCGAGCGCGCGCACGGCTGGAAAGGTCATTCACCACACGGGCGACACCGAGCAAGGAAAGGTTATCTGCGTTGCGGATGACAGGAACAATGAGCCCATCTTCACCCAGCGCAGTGGCCATACCGATATGAATAGACTTGAAGATCCTGACGCCCTCTTCAGACCAGGACGAATTCACCAGGGGGTAGGCTTGCAGGGCAGCTACAGAGGCCATGACAAAATAGGCGGTAAAGGTGAGATTAACCCCTTCGGAGGAAAAGGCTTGCTTGTTTGCACTGCGATGGGCGATCACACGGGTCATGTCCACTTCCATGATGGTGGAGACGTGCGGGGCCACATGCTCGCTCAATACCATGTGCTCGGCGATGGCTTTACGCATGGGGGTTTGTGGAATGACACTGAAAGCCCCGGCCAAGGTTGAAGGGGCAGGTGCGGTTACAAATGAAGGAACAGCGGCAGGCGCCGGGACAGCAGCGGGTTTAGCGGCCGGCTTTGCGACTGCTGGGGCTGCCTGGCGAGAAGCAAGATATTTTTCGACATCTTTTTTAGTGATACGCCCTCCCATACCCGTGCCGGGTACCTGGTAAAGGTCCACATTTTGTTCGGCGGCGATCTTGGCAACCACGGGGGAAATGAACCCAAGCTCGCGCGGAGCAGAGGGCTGAACGGCTGATGGCACAGATGCTGCGACGGGAGACGGTTCAGCTGGCTGCCCGGCTGGGGAAAGTGGAGCGGCAGCGGCAGGTGCGGTTGTGCCTTCTTCGCCTCCCTCTTCGGGGATGGCTTCACCAGGTTGGCCCACCCAAGCCAGCAAAGCACCCACCTTCACCACTTCTCCTTCCTGGGCATATTCGGCCAGGATGACCCCCGCGGTGGGGCTGGGTATCTCCGTATCAACCTTATCGGTGTTCACCTCGAGCACTGGCTCGTATTCGTCCACCTTATCGCCGGTAGATTTCAACCACTTGGTGACAGTAGCATCGGTTACTGCTTCGCCCAGTAAGGGCATGACTAATTTAGTAGGCATGGATCCTCCTTTTGCCTTTGCGCTTCATAAACTAATAAAAGATCGGATAATCAGCTGGTGATACCTCGTGCATCAGCTGATAGACAGCGTCGAAAACGGTTTCGACGTTAGGCTTGGACCAATAATCCCCATCCGAACCATAGGGCGGGCGATGCGGGGTTCCGGGCAGGGTGCGGGGTGGTGAATCCAGCCAGAAATATCCACCCTGCTTTTCGATGACATGCTGGAGCATATAGGCGGTGGTGCCACCGGGTACATCTTCATCGACGAAGATGATATGACCGGTCTTCTTGAGGGATTCAAGGATCACACCATGCAGATCGAATGGAAGCAGGGTCTGTACATCCACTACCTCGATTTCAATGCCGACCGTGCTCAGCTTGCCGGCGGCTTCGAGGGCAATGCGGCAGCAAGCGCCATAAGTGACCAGGGTGACATCAGTGCCTTCACGAATAACCTCCGGCACACCCAGGGGGACGGTGATCTCCCCAATGTTATCTGGCAGGCGTTCCTTCTGACGGTAACCGTTGAGCACTTCAATAAGCAGGGCGGGATCATCGGAGCGCAACATGGTGTTGTAGAAGCCAGCAGCCTGGACGAAGTTGCGCGGTACCAGGACATACATGCCATGCAACAGGTTGATCATGCCAGCCATGAGAGAGCCTGAATGCCACACCCCTTCCAGACGATGACCGCGGGTGCGGATGATTACCGGGGCTTTTTGCCCTCCACGGGTGCGCCAGCGCAGGGTTGCAAGGTCATCCGACATAATCTCCAGGCCCATCAAGGTGTAATCGAGATACTGGATCTCAGCGATGGGGCGCAAGCCGCGCATGGCCATACCAATGGCCTGGCCAACAATGGTGGCTTCACGGATACCAGTATCGGTGACATGCAGGGCATCATATTTTTCTTGCAGACCGCGCATCCCCTGATTGACATCACCAATGCGACCAACATCTTCCCCAAAGGCGATGAGGCGAGGTTCGTGGGCAAAGGCTGCATCGAAATATGCGTTGATGATCTCGTAACCATTCAAAATGGGTGAGTTCTCGGAGTAAATGGGTTTGACTTCAGGCACGAGCAGGGCTGACTCTTCCGACTGGCTGTAGAGGTGGGTGTTATAACGCTCTTCGATTATGGGTTCCTGGGCATGTCTCCATTCGATGAGGGCCTGTTTGGCAGGTGTTTGCTCATCCCTGGCTACGATCAAAACATCGCTAATGGCAGACATGATATCACGGCGGAAAAGCACCGGCATGCTGACTAATTTATTCTTGATGTCTGCCAACTCTGTTTTATGAGAAGAGCTGAGGGCGATTTGATCCATCAGACCAGCGACATGAGAACATTCAGACTCGATGGGGTTGAAGTAGGCTTCCCAGGCGCGCTTGCGGTCTTCCTCCACTGATTCATGATCTTCTTTCTCGAGCTTATCCAGCTCCTCCGCGGTGATATATCCTTGAACCAGGATCCACTCACGGAATTTCTTGATGCAATCAAATTCATGCTCCCATTCGAGACGCTCTTTCGATTTATAACGTTCCTGACTGCCTGATGTGGAGTGACCCTGCGGCTGGGTGAGCTCGGTGACGTGAACAATGGAAGGCATATGCTCTTTCCTTGCCACCTTGATGGCTCTCTGGTAGACCTCGATGAGGGCGGGGTAATCCCAACCTTTCACCGTGTAGATGTCGAAACCATCACAACACTCGCCAGGTGGGCGGGCAAAGCCTTGCAGCAACTCAGAGATATTTTCCTTGGCAACCTGAGATTCATTGGTTACAGAAATACCATAGCCGTCATCATAAATGGAGATGATGGCAGGACTGCGCAGCACGCCTATGGCGTTAATCGTCTCCCAGAACAGGCCCTCGGCACAGGTAGCATTGCCGATGGTGGCAAAAGGGACTTCATTACCGTTGTCTGAGAACTGGGTGAATTCATGCAGGGCAGGAATTTGCCGGTAAAGCTTGGAAGCATATGCCAGGCCAACCACACGCGGCATATGAGCACCAACGGGTGAAATATCTCCGGCAGCGTTCGATTGAGCAGTCAGGTCTTTCCAAGAGCCATCGGGGTTGAGATTGCGGGAAGCAAAATGAGCATCCATCATACGGCCACCACTGGAAGGTTCAGCTTCGAGGTCTGGGTTGGCGTAAAGCTCGGCAAATAATTCTTGAACGGTGGCAACACCGGTAGCGAGGGAGATGGTTTGGTCACGGTAATATCCAGAACGAATGTCTCCCTTTTTGAAGACATGCGCCATGGCAATCTGCGGCAACTCTTTACCCGCGCCAAAAATACCGAATTTAGCCTTACCGCTGAGTACCTCACGCCTACCAATAACGCTAGCCTGGCGGCTACGAAATGCCAGACGGTAATCTTGAATGATCTGATCAACCTCTGGTAGGGTAGATTTTTTTGTCATTTATTGCTCCAATCTGGCTGCTACAAGCTCAGCTACATCAAGTACCTGTACTGCGCTGTTGGCAGATTTTCCGGCATCGCTCAACATGATCATGCAGAACGGACAACCGACGGCCAAGACGTCAGCTCCGGTGGCTTCTGCTTCTTTGAAGCGATTCGAACTAACACGCTCCCAACCATGCTCCTCTTCTTTCCACATCTGTGCGCCGCCTGCCCCACAGCAGAATGACTTCAACCCATGGCGGGGGAGCTCGGTGAGCTGTAAGCGAAGATGTGTAAAGTCTTGGCGCGGATCACTGAGGATATGGTTGTGGCGACCGAGATAGCAAGGGTCATGATAGGTAATCGATGGTACGGGATCCTTTTCGGGAGTGGAGCGAGCAGATTCAAGCTTTCCGCTTGTAAACAGCTCATTAATCAATTGTGTATGGTGTATCACGGTATAGTCTCCCCCAAATGCCGGGTATTCGTTTTTTAGCGTGTGAAGGCAATGAGGACAGGTGGTCACAATCCGTTTAGGGGCGAGACTATTGAGTATTTCAACATTAGAAGAGGCCAATTCATTGAATAAATATTCGTTGCCTGCCCGGCGGGCAGAATCACCGGTGCACTGCTCATTTTTACCCAAGACCGCAAAGTTAACCCCTGCATGGTTAAGAATCTGTGCGAAAGCACGGGCAACTTTTTGAGCCCTAACATCTGTGGCGGGGGCACAACCCACCCACCAGAGAATATCGGGATTGGGATTTTCTTCGATGGTGGGCACGGCGATGCCTTCAGCCCATTTCATGCGATCAGCTGGAGGAATGTTCCACGGGTTTACGTTACGCTCCATACCGCGGAAGGCAGCCTGCAATTGTTGAGGAAATGCATTTTCATTTAATACCAATGAGCGACGGATATCTATGATATCGCGCATGGGTTCATTGTTAACCGGGCAGATATCGATGCAGGCTCCGCAAGCAGTACAGGCCCAGATGGCTTCAGGTGGAATTGCAAAATCTACCATGGGCTGTGGGCTGGCTGCTCCCTGAGCAATCTTGGCTCCAAAGTAATTCAGAAAGTAGCGCTTATTTATCTCAAGGGCAGCAGGCGATAGGACCTTGCCGGTGTTATAAGCTGGACAAACTTGCTGGCAACGATTGCACATGATGCAGGAATAGGCATCCATGAGCTGTTCCCAACCGAGGTCTTCCAGGTGCGATGCACCGAATGACTCGATACTCTCATCTTCAAAATCCAGGCGGCTCAGCTCACCGATCGAGCGGCGGGCAGGTTTGAATAAGTAGTTCAGAGGGGCAAAGAAAAGATGGACGTGCTTAGAATATAGAAAGTAGGGTAGAAATGCCAATATCAGGCCGAGAGAAATCCAAAAACCAGCATGTTCACCGATGGTAAGGGTGAGGGTGCTCCAGCTTTGCCAGAGACGAGATACAGCCGAGGCAAAAGGCTGCCATGGATCCGTGGGTAATTGAGCTAATTTAAAGGATTCACCCAGAAAACGCGAAATGACATGCAGACTGATGAATGCGCCAACAATGGCTGAATCGCGGCTAATACCAGAACGAGCCTTGGGATGCAGCAGGATATCTGAACGGGCGGTTAAATTCTTAGACTTGAAAAGAAACCTGCGAACCATCATGCCGCTGATGCCCACGATAACGGCAATGCTGAAAATATCGGCGCCCAGACGATACAGGTTACCCAGGGTTCCACTTCCAAGGAACAGAAAGCCTTGGAAATAAGCTTGCAGTAAATCTCCGAGGTTAACCACGACATAATATAGAAATCCCCACCCAATGAGCAGGTGAAACAAGCTGGGGAGAATGCGAAAGCGCAGCAACGGTTGAAAGGTAACGATTTTTACAGGGACAGTGATAAGACGGTGGCGCAAATCACTCCAAGCAGGACGCCCATGACCGCGCAGAATGATGCACACAATACGCCTTACGGCAAAGAAGGTTAAAGAGAGTGAGAGAATGACAGCAAGGGTGAATAGTATTCTCTCCGGCAGTGTAAGCATAGTGAATATCTCCTGACCTAATGTCCTGACAGATACCCTACCGCGGCAAGCACCGGGGGATCTGACTCCAAGGTATATTGATCAAAATCACCCTGGACGGTTAAATTGGGGATGATGCCTGATTGCTCCCAATTCTGTTCGGGGTGGTTGTGCGGGCGGAAGGTTTCATTAGCCAGCCACAGCTGTGAGCCATCTTCCAGGTCGTAACCCCATAAGATTTCAACGTTGCCCATGGTGGTTGTCCCAATGAGGTAGGCTCGATCAATATCCTGAAGGATGCCGGCGAATATCTCCCCGAAGCTGGCTGTGCCTGAGCCGATGAGAACCACCAGGGGTATTTTTGACGAACTACTGACATCATTCAGCTTGATTTCTAATGGACGCTCTTTTTCGCGATCTACATAATATCCGAGTGTACCCCCGGCAAAATAACTCAGTAACGGGTTGAGCACCAAGCTCGAGCCACCGTTGTTCATCCGGTTGTCCAAAATCAATCCATCCAAGGGACCCGAAGAGGTCATATCCTCAAGTGCATTTGCTACCTTCTCGTCCACGGTACCATCTTCAAAGGTGACCAGCAGAATGTAACCAATCCGGTCTCCTTGCGGGGTGGTAATGACCTGATACACCAAAGGATAATCACCAGTTATACGCTGGCGTGTGAGGGTTAAGGGGTGTGGCTCTTCATCGGGTGTTTTAACGACGATATCGATTGAAGTCCCTTCAGGCCCGCGAACGATGTCTCGCAAAAAACCATTTTCATCTAAGATTGGGATGCCATCCACGGAAAGGATACTGTCGCGAGGCTGCAGCCCAGCCGTTTCGGCAGAACCACCATGAAAAACCGATAAAATCACCGCCCGATTTCTCTCAGGAATCGCGCTAACCATGACCCCGATGCCAACGTAATCATGGGTGCCTTCGTAATCCTCTTGCTGTTGGGCCACTAACTGGGGTTCAAGTAAAAAAGAGTGTTCATCCCCCAGATCGTTGATCAGGCTTTCCATCTCTATATAAAACTGTTGACTGGTAAGCCCGGCTTCTATTTTTTGGCGTACTTCCTGGTGAATCGCATCCCAATCTAAGCCATTAAAATCGGGATAGACGTACGTGTCGTTAACTATGGTCCATAAATCCTCAAAGATGCTGAGCTGGGCGGCCAGAGAGATGGGGGTGGACGAAGGTGTGCTGGTAATGGTCTGCGTAGGGGTAAGAGTGGGAGGTAAGTCAGTAAAGGTGAGGGTGGGTTTGGGTGTCAGGGAAGGCTGGATGGTAAAGGTAGGTTTTAGAGGCAGGTTTTTAGCCACAGAATTATCGTAGGGTGTTGAAGGGACGGTTGGAGTAAATGCTCGGCATGCAAACAGCAAGGAACTGACGAAAATCAGGAAAAGAGTACGAAATTTCGGATTCATAGAGGCCCAGGTAAATTCAATTCAGCAATGATATATTTCCGCCTTCTACTATAAATATGCGATTAAATTTCAGGCACCACCTTCTCCATAATAGCTTGGGTCAGTTGGAGTGGCTCCTGAGGGGTCCCAAACATACACCCAATCGCCGGCATTGGCCCATTTGAAAAGCCAATGTGAGTCAGCCGGTGATAAATTGACACATCCATGTGACTGGGGATACCCAAAAGCTGTGCGCCAATAGGCACCATGCAAAGCCCGAGCGTGGTCGTAATACATCGTCCATGGTACGTCTTCGAGGTAGTAGAAATCTGAACGATCTGCTGCAAATGAACCAGACATGGTGGTTGAATCTAATTTACGATCAATTTGGAACAAGCCTGGACGGGTAAAAAAAGGATCCATCCCCGTGGCAACAAGGGTGGCGAAGACCATCCTTCCCCCGTCGTAAACCGCCAGGGTCTGTTCGAAGAGGTTAACTTCAATCCAACGTCCGTTCTCGACTCCGGGTGGAGGATTTTTGGCTGGCGTTACTTTACCGATATAGCGTCCGGCAATCCACTCATCCGGTGCAACTAAATCCCACTCTTCGTTATCTACCAGCTGTGATGAATACACTTGGACAATCTGGTATTGGCTGATCGAATGACCCGTATAATCCTCCAGCTGGTAACCAGGTGTGTGCTTGGTTTCAACACTGGCAGCAAATGGGAGGATCCAGCCGAATGAATTTGCAGGCGTGCGAGAGAGTGCTATACCACCAGGAAAACTGTGTGGGACGGAGACCCGGCTGGAAACGGACAGCCAGGTGCCATCGGGGAGCTGAAAGAAACGTCCGAAAGCTGTATCGGTGTAATCGTAGTAGGTGACATATCGCAATCTTCCCGCTTCAATGACCCTGATCTCGTTATGCCCGGAAATGGCATCTTGTAGAGAAGCATACACCTTGGTCTGGTTTTCTCCTAATAAAGCATAGGAATAGGGCAGTTCTCCCAAGGTGGAATCGATTGGATGGGCGGGTAAGGAGATCAGCGGGAAATTCAGGCCCAATGCCGACATTTGAGTAAGATAACCAGATGGACCTAAGGGGAGACAATCTAATGGATCGACCGTATACACTCCGGGCAAACACAGCAAGGGGTCAACCCGGGCTGAACCAGGGCTGGCAACCGTTTCCTGAACAGGCGTAATTACAGAGGCGTAACTTTGGATTAAAAGGATAATAGGGACAAATAATCGCATTATTTGCATAGTAAAAGATTATACCAGTGCTGGGAAAGACAATTTTAATAGGTTGATTAAATGTATGGTGAGCCTTTTTGGTGATCGTGATACACTTAACTTATGAGCAATTCACCAGAGCGAGATATCATTGGGGTGGGCAGCCAGGTAGAAGTGCTTCTCACCGATCGGAATGGACAAACTGAACAGTTCACCGTGATCATTGTGCCAGATGAGGCTGCGGATTTCAATCAGGGATTGTTGGGTCAGAATACACCTATCGCCAAAGCCCTGATGGGAGAGAAAAGCGGGCATGTCATCCCCTACCTGAAAGACGATATCCTTTCAATTGAGGTACGGTCAGTCACGATACCCGATACCTTGCCTGAATCTGATGCTGCGAAAAAACGAAAAGAAAAGTATCTGGAAGCCAAGCGTGAAGTAGAAGATACAAATGCCATGGTTTTTGCCTCATCCTTCAGTGGAAAATGGGGTGATTATGACCCCGACAGTATCGTCAAAGACTACCAGGATGATGAGAAAAAACAGGCGGAATGACACAATATTTTTTAAAAGTTTTATTAAGCGGGTATCACTAAAAGAAGCTGGTATGATTATTGCATCTAATTCTGGTTAGTGAAATTAAATTTTCGCCACGCAAAAAATTGACCGGATCATCCAGTTTGTAATCATTCGCATGATCCATCGAGTAAAGGGAGTAATGCATTGACTAAATCACGCCTGCAACTCATCGTAGATCAGCTACGTAATATGCAAATATCTTCCCCAGATATTGAAGCATCAGCTGTGGTTAGTGTGGATGGATTGACGATTGCATCAGCCTTACCTCAGAATGTAGAAGAAGACCGTGTGGCCGCCATGTCGGCAGCGATGCTCTCATTGGGAGAGCGGATTGCTTCCGAATTGGGACGAGGAGCATTGGAGCAGGTTTATATTAAAGGTTCGGAAGGGTATGTTATCCTCATGTCGATTGGCAATGAGGCAGTGCTGACTGCCCTGGCACGCGGGAATGCGAAATTAGGCTTGCTGCTGCTCGATATGCACCGAACGGTGATAGCTCTAGCTGAACTCATCCAATAATCTCTTAAATAAGTCCCACTGCAAGCAAAAAACAACTTGCTGGAAAGATTAATTTTCATCCAACTATTTAGCGCGGTAACCCAGCAAGATCACTGGGTTGAGCAGATCTCACCTGGATTTCAACCTGGAGATATTTTATTATCCAAGATTGATACCGAAATGTACACCATACCGCTCGGCCATCAATTTGTGAAGAAATTAGCAGAAACCTAAAACCGTAATCATCAAACGGGTAATACGAGCAAAATATTTTTTAGCTGCGAGTATAATTAAGCATCGATATCCTCCAAAGCGGAGAGCCAGATTAGGCTGGCCTCCGTTTTTTTTCTGCAAATGACCGCAACTATCGTACCTTCTACTCAACCAACGCTGCGTTGGAACCTGCGCCACTTGTATTGGGACGTGTTCTGGTTTGGCATTTTGGCGGGCAGCACACTGGCTTTCCAGTCTGTTTATGCAGCACGGCTGGGAGCCAGTGGATTTCAGATTGGGTTGCTGAGTGCGGGACCTGCAGTGATCAACCTGATATTCACCCTGCCTTCTGGGCGCTGGCTGGAAGGAAAATCCTTTATAAAAGTGTCCTTCCAGTCATCCATCTTGCAAAGATTGGGGTATGTTTTCCTGGCTGCCTTACCCTGGCTGTTTGCGTCAGAAGGAGGCCAGGTGTGGGGGTTGATCTGGACGACGCTGGTGATGTCGGTTGCGGGTACCGTGCTGGCAATATCATTCAA
>Ga0055483_10000394_pt1 | contig 10289 bp, 15 predicted proteins | sample RushMan_CattailN_5_FD_57938 | JGI IMG/M metagenome (GOLD analysis project Ga0055483, IMG submission 57938) | Wetland microbial communities from San Francisco Bay, California, USA, that impact long-term carbon sequestration - RushMan_CattailNLB_D2 | ecosystem: Environmental > Aquatic > Marine >... | reverse complement strand
CCCGCCACTTCCGCTTCGACCGGAATCTCTCCGCCGGTTCGGAAGGAGTCATCGGCCTTCCAGATGACCTCCGAAACATTAAGCGTGGGAGGGGCATCCACTTTCGCAGGCGAAGGTGGGAGGCCGAAGCCTCCCACCTTTCGCCAACTGGCGCAGGATTATCGAACTTTTACAAAGATGATCGCCAGCGTGTAAAGAGCCAGCGACTCGATGAAGATCAGAGCCAGGATCAAAAAGAGTTGGATTCCAGGCCTGGCGCCCGGGTTCCGAGCCAGACCTTCGCAGGCTCCCGCAGCGGCCCTTCCCTGCCCCAGGCCGCAGAGGCCCGAAGCGATTGCCATTGCAAAACCCGAGGTGATTGCCACCCAGTTTGCACCCCCTGAGCTCGCCGGGGCGGCTGCTCCTTGAGCACCAAGCAGCGGAACCGTGTACAGCAAACCCGCTATCGAGGTGCAAAAGATCACAAGCTTTCGCGTCATCTTTCCTCCTTAACGTTAGCCCCACCCTACCCAGGGAGGCTCCGACTATAAAATTCCGCCGGCAGGAACTCCCGCCAACGATGTCTCCAGCGCCCGGTTGGAACCAAGAATAAATTCTTTCCCCCGGTGGCGCCAAACCCTATCTCGAAAAGGCTTCTCAAGGAGCGCGTTTTGATGCTCTTGCGTACATCCAGAACCGCGGGACAAATCCCGGGGTTCACAGCTTTTATCCCAGGCAGGATTCCCGCTCTGCCCGGATCGCGCTCAAAAACAGCTCTTCAGCAGCCGGCTAATGTTCCTCTTGGATTGCCAGGCTGATGTAAAGGGCCGGCAGGATCATAAAAACATAGGCTTGGAGGAACGACTCGAATATATGCAATGCCATGAAGACCGCCGGAATTGCAATCGGAATCAAACCGGTAAAGACATGCTCCAGGATCCCGCCTACCAGCATGTTGGCCCAGAGACGGACGCTCAACGAAAGCATCCGCAGAAAGTTGCTGAGGATCTCCGTCGGGAACATGATGATCGCAATGCCCATCATGGGTCCACAGAGATGCCTGAGGTAACCCAGAATTCCGTGCTGCCGAAGGCCTTGAAAGTTGTAATGAATAAAGACCAGCGCCGCGCAACCGAGAGGCACCTGAATGCTTGCCGTCGGCGTTACGAACGTCGGGATCAATCCCATAACATTGCACACCACGATGAAAATCCCCAGTGTCCCGATCAAGGGAACATATCGGCGGGCCCCATGGCCGATCATTTCATCGGCAAGGTTCTGGGTGAATTCCAGAAAGATTTCCATCGTATGCTGGAACTTTCCCGGGTTTTCGACAGAAAGGCGCCGCCGCAAGATGATGGCTCCGATCACGAGGATCAGGAGCACCAGGATCTCCCCTGCCAGGTAGTCCGGAATGGGAAAATGAGGACTTGCAGGTGGGAAACCGATCTTGGCCATCACGGTACTCACCAACCCGCCCAAAAGGTCATTCAACAGCTTTGCAAACCAGAAATGTTGTTCAACTGGCACTCAGATATTCTCCGTACGTCAAGAATCTTTAACGCCGCTCCGGGAACCCGTGGCCGTCCCCGAAGCATTCCTCACATCGCCTTCGAATGGAGCAAAACGGAACCGACTTGATAGACCGATTCTGCGAAAGCCCCGGCCACCGGAACAAACAGTCCCGCCAGCACGGCTTCGAAAGGTAACCAGTTTTCGCGATAAAAAATAAAGATTACAAAAATCGCCAGCGGATAACGGATCACCAGTTTGCCGAGCGTTAGTCTGGACGGGCGCGCCCGGCCGGCATCCATCAGACTGACAACCGCTTTATGCAACCACGAGTAACCAACGATGGCGATTGCGGCGCCCAGGCCAAATCCACCGGCCGCCCGGATATACCCCATCGAGAACGCTGCCAGCATTCCAGCCGCTGCGAATCCCGCCATCCATCGCGGCAGCCTCGCTTCAGCTCCTTCCAGAGTTGCTTGATGAACTGTCCCGATCCGCACTTTTTTCTGCCCGGGTCAAAATCTGATATATTTCGACGATCCCGCCAACTGCACCAGCTATCCCACCTATGATACTCAAAATCGGCGCCGTGTGCAGTTGCTCATCGAGAAACCATCCGAGCAGGACGCCCCCCATCACGGACCCGGGGATAATAAAGCCCAAGCTCGTGTAGAAAGCAACCTGTCCCCAGACGCTTCCTCGATTTGGTTTCTGTGGGAACGTCATTCCCACGCCTCTAACAGGGAAAGGGCCGGATCAGCTCCCGGGCGATCAGCAGGAAACGCCGCGGATCACTCGTGGCAAGTCACACCTTAAACAGAGACTTGCCAAGGGCCAGACCGGCTCCAAAGTTCGCTGTCGCCAGCGCCATTCCAGGAACCTTTCTCATCATGAACCCAACGTTCCGGAATTCAGAACGTAAGGCAAAGAACTTATCCGTGACAACCAGGAGAATTAGAATATAACGAATCGGCCAAATCAGCGAAATAAAAAATGGTCCGGACACCGGGCCGGGCGGGCTGCTCTCGTTTTTAATCCCACGCGCTGGTATCGTGGAGGCACTGGACAACCGGGGGGCAGAGATATGGAACAACGTGTGAGCGTCATCACGCTCGGCGTGGGCGACCTGAAGCGAAGCAGGGAATTCTACGAGCGTCTCGGATGGCGCCGGTCAGTCGCAAAGGCTGATGGTATTGTCTTCTTCCAGGCCGGAGGGCTCGCTCTTGCCTTGTTTCCGCGCGACGAACTGGCAAAGGATGTAAACGCCTCGCCAGATAGCGGCGGATTTAGCGGAATGTCGCTCGCGTATAACGCCCGCAGCCGCGAGGAAGTGGATTCAGCCCTTGCGCAGGCTGAGGCCGTAGGGGCAACCATCCTTAAGCCCGCACGGGACGCCTCATGGGGTGGATATTCCGGGTACTTCTCCGATCCGGACGGATTTCTCTGGGAAGTTGCCTGGAATCCCCACTTTCCGATAGCGCCAGACGGAAGCATTCAACTTCCTGACCGACTGGCAGATCCCACTGTCCAAACAACGGATCCAATCAATCTCAGTGAAGAATTCTAGGGCCGTTTTGAGGCGTTTAAGATCGCCTCGAGACCACGTGCGGATTTTACGTGAACATCGCGCTGGGGGAACGGGACCTCGACGCCTTCGCGGCGAAACGCAGCATCAATGGCAAAGTTGAGCCGGCTCCGCAGCAGGAAGTGTTTAGCCGGTTCAACGATCCACACCAGCAATTCCATATTCAGCGACGAATTCCCGAATTCGAGAAAACGGACCTCGGGTTCCGGCTGCTTCAGGATTCCTTCCGTCTCCGCCGCCACTCCGAGAAGTGCCCGGGTCACCGTCTCCAGGTTGGAACCATATGCCACGCCAACGGGGACGTGAATCCTGACTTTGGGGTCGCCAATCGACCAGTTGATGACTTTGCCGTTGATGAACTCGGAGTTGGGCACAATAACGGAAATATTGTCGTTTGTCTCGATAGTGGTCGAACGGAAATTGACCGCCCGGACGTTGCCCTCCACGCCTTCCATGGTAATTCGATCGCGCACGCGGATGGGGCGTTCCACAAGGAGCACGAGGCCGCAAACAAAGTTGGCCACGATGTTCTGCAGGCCGAAACCGATGCCAATCCCGAGCGCGCCGGCAATGACAGCAATGGCGGTCAGATTGATGTTGAGAACCTTCAGTCCAACCAGCAGGCCAATAACCCACAGTCCGTACTGGGTCAGGGAGGCAACCGCGTACTGCGCCCCGGCCTCCACGGGCAGCCTGCGCAGGAAGTAGAGTTCTAGCAACCGTCTGACCTTGCGCGCCACCACCGCGGTGGCAATGAGGATCAACGTGAAAGCAATCAGATCATAGGGGGTGATCGGCTGCCCGCTAATGCTGAAGAGGGTAAAAGAAAGAATTCTTTCAATATGGGCCATAACATCCATGCCTTAACCCCTCGGGACCAGATCTTCCTCGGCTTTCGTTCGGACATTTTAACCGCAAACAACACTTTCGAGCCGCCTGCCGATGGGCGGTCCGGTCACAAACCATGGCTGGACAAGATTTTACCGGAAGAATAGGGTCTCTGTGAGGATTTTTGCGCGCCCGGGACGGGTGTATTGCGCACAGAAACAAGGTTTAAAGCTAGAAAGTCAGAGTTCCGAAAACAAGTCATGCCGCGATGCTGTAAGCAAACCAAGAAGGGACCGAGCAGGATGCCGACCAGATCGCCGGCATCCCGTCGGCGGTTGCGAGGCGATGTATGCGATCCTTCGCGCTATGCAAACCTATTTCAACGCATAGACCTCTTCGAGCAGTTTAGCCATTTTTGCGTGGAGACGCTCGTGCGTACCGGCGCCCATCTTTTCCACCTCCAGCTTTTCAAAATCCTCTGCCACGCTCTCGAGTTCGCTGCCGGAAAGGATCCGTTCCGCCATTGGAAAGAGTACCTGATTTTCCTTAAAGATATGGGACCGCAACAAAGCTCCGTACTCTTCCGCAGCCTGTGCCCATCTTTCGCCGCTCCCTTCTGCGCTGGAAGCATAGGCTTCAGAGGCATCCTTCATCTGCCGAACGAGATTCCGGCCTAGTTCATGCTCGTCGAACATCACGCCAATCGGCCCCCCGGTTTTGGGCACACCGCGAGCTTCCAGCAACGGGAAAAAGATATCTTCCTCCTTGCCGTGATGACACTGGTCCGCAAAGGTCTGGAAAAATTCATGGAATGTGTTGAGAATCTCTGGCCGGACTTTTTCTCCCTGCCGGAGCCGCTCCGCGACCGCTTCCGAAGCTTCCACCATTTTCAAAATGGCCTCGTGTTCCGTTCTTAGGACTTCTGTTGCTGTTGGCATCGTTCCTCCTCACACGTTGATACAACCACGTTAACAAGAGGCCCACGGACGGTCTGTGACCAAAGTCTCAGGAGGTGTTTTTCAGAAGCATTGAAACCTGTCAGGAGGAAAATGCAAACGGGCAGCAGGTTGGGCGAGTGCTCAGCGCCGGCTTCCAGCATTTTGTTCCAAGGCATCGATCAAAGCTACTTGGGTGGGGTTGATTTTCTTTCTTGCTTCTTCCAGCGCAAAGAATTCTGCCCGGTCAATTTCGGGAAACTCCTGCTTCCTCCCCGAGCGAGGCGGCCACTCCATCGTAAAGGTGTTGCTTCTTAAGGTAGCAGGATCGCAATCGCCTTCGAAGGCCCAGGTACGGACAACTTTTCCACTCTTTTGCTTCACTTCCCCCAAGGGAACGAATTCGCCTTGAGGACGAAGACCTGTCTCTTCCACGAATTCACGTCGCGCGGCCTCGAGCGCGTCTTCTCCTGAATCAACCTCACCTTTGGGCAGGCTCCAGGCACCGGCATCCTTCTTCGCCCAAAACGGACCGCCGGGGTGGACCAGCAACACTTTCATCCGGCCGTTACGAACCCGGTACATCAGCAATCCTGCACTCATCTTCGCCATGACCTCAGTATAGCTTGTGCCAAAGCGCCAAAGGCCATGCGAGCGTCCGCAAATCAACCAAACGGGGCCCCGGAGAAAAATTGACGGCTGCCCTTGACTCCAGAGCGCTCTCAAGGTATGAGTTTCTTAACTTTCTTTTCGAGGTGACATCCATGGCCTGGATTCTGGCGTTGCTGCTGATTTCTGCCGCACCACTTCCGGCACAAGACCACCCTCAACTACACGTAATTGCGTTCGGCGCGCATCCCGACGATTGCGACCTGAGAGCCGGCGGGCTTGCAGCCAAGTACGCCGCTGCAGGTGACCTGGTCAAATTCGTATCGCTCACCAACGGCGATGCCGGCCACTATGCAGAAGGCGGAGGCCCGCTGGCCAAGCGCCGCCGCACAGAGGCGATGGAAGCCGGCCGCCGTATTGGAATCGTCTACGAGGTGCTCGACAACCATGACGGCGAGCTGATGCCCACGCTCGCGGTCCGGCGCCAGGTCATCCGGGAGATTCGAGAATGGCACGCCGATATTGTTCTTGCGCCTCGCTCCAATGACTATCATCCCGACCATCGCAATACCGGCATCGTGGTCCAGGACGCTGCGTACATGGTGACCGTCCCGGACATCGTCACAGACGTCCCAGCCCTGCGCAAGAATCCGGTCTTCCTGTATTACTCCGACCGGTTCCAGAGGCCACAACCGTTCCGGCCTGACATCGTGGTCTCCATCGATGATGTCTACGACAAGAAAATCGACATGCTGGATGCGCACGTTTCCCAGTTTTACGAGTGGCTGCCCTGGCACGACGGCATACTGAACCAGGTGCCCAAAGACCCCGAAGCTCGCAAGCAATGGCTGCGATCCCAAGAACCTGACGCCGTACCGCCGGAATGGTTAACTTCGCTGAAAAAGTCGTATGGCGCGCAGACCGCTTCCATCCGTCACGCCGAAGCTTTCGAGATCACGGAATACGGCCGCCAACCCAGCGAAGCCGAGATCCGCAAGCTGTTTCCTTTCTTTCCAAAGAAGCAATAGGCCTGGTCCGGCCTTTGCGCAATCGGTTGCGCGTCGACTGCACTTCTGCTAAAACAAATCAAGGCTTGAAAGCAACGGGGCTTTGAGGAGGAACAGAGATGGCTCGTCTCAGCGCGATTCGATCGGCAGAACCTTGGATGCGCTCCGTCCTGCGAATTGCTGCAGGTTTCACTTTTTCCTTTCATGGATTCGAAAAACTCTTCGGAATGTTTGGAGGACCGGGCGGCCACGGCGCCGTTCCCCTGTTGTCCTTGATGGGACTGGCCGGGGTTCTTGAAACCTTCGGAGGGATTCTGCTCGTTCTGGGACTCTTCACGGTCCCCGTGGCGTTCATCCTGTCGGGTGAGATGGCAGTGGCTTACTTCATGGCCCATTTCCCAAGAGCCACGTTCCCGATCCAGAACGGCGGTGAACCGGCCGTGCTCTATTGCTTCATCTTCCTTTATCTCTTTACCGCCGGGGCCGGACCCGCCAGCGCTGATCATTTGATCCGCAAGAAAAACTAGCTCGCCTGAAACCTGGTTCTTGCTTCTCAAATCTGTTAATGCACTTCCCTTCGGTTTCCGATGGCGATTGTGATTCCGGTTACAATCTCGATTCTGCAATAAACAGTCAGGCGGTCTGCAGAGGACCTACCCACAAAAGCAATTATAAATCCACAAACTGTACCACTTAATAAGCCATGGCGGTTCTGTGAATGATACCCGCTGGTTAACGGAACCAACGTGTGATTGCGCCCTCCCAGGCCCCTCATTAGATTGTAATGAAATAGTGTTCATCCCCGGCATTCAACTGCCGATATACAGGCTGGACCCTATCGGGGTCAAATAAAAACGGAGGGGTTCATGGAAAAGTTAGCCGCAAGATTGTGGCAAGAACAGGAAGGGCAGGCCCTGACCGAGTACGCATTGCTCCTGGTCCTGGTTTCTCTGGTAGCGGTCAGTGCAATGAAAAACTTCGCTTCCACCGTGAACGACGTCTACTCCCGAGCTGCATCTGAGATAGCGGGGTGTGAAATCTCTACGCAGACAAAGAATGATTATCAGTCAGCCTACCGCCTGAAAGAATCCTCTTCGCACCCTCACTGGGATTGGCACTACAGAACCCACGGGAAAGTGAAGAACGATATCAAATGAAGCTGCCTGTCTATCGAGGTGGTCCTAAGCGCACACACCACAAGTCTCAGTTCAAGACCTTGTCTATCTGAATTCCTGGTTTAACGCCACTGCAGGGTTCGCGATCAAGGCTTGCTTTTCCACCTTCCAACTGCATATTCACCGGCTTCGAGCAGCCGGGGCCATACGAGCTGCCCGCGCGGAGGGCTGAGGATCGGTCTTCGACGCTGACTGTGGAGGCTCTTCTAGGACCGCTTTTCGGGTGGCGGTCAGCATGTTCTGCACGGTTTCGCGGGCGATACTCCGGATGAGGGGCTTAACAAACCAGACAAGCAGAAAAGGAATCTGGCGCGAAAGGGCAATTGATTCCCACTCGATAATCACGCCGCTGTCGTACTGCTTGTAACGCCAGTACGAGTTAATGCGCCAAAGGTAGCCGCTGTCCTGCCCGACGGGATCCAGATGTTCGTCAGAGGTTCCGGCATCTTCCACTTGCTGGATTCGCGTCGAATTACTGCGACTGTAACCGCGATTGGGGCCGAGAGGCGTGAAATGGATGTTGTACCACGTATCAAGAGTGACCGTAACGATGCTCTTCTTTTGCATGCGCAGATAGACACTGTAATCGTCTTCGTCTTCCCGATTAACCAGGCGCGAACGGATGATCTCGGGCTTGTAGATGTTTTTAAAATTGCTGTAATCTCGCAACACATCGAGCGCGGAAGATATGCTTCTTCTCGGAATAAAGATATCCCCCACCCAGTGGTGGATCATGCCTCCCGGAATATTAATAGGTTCCCCTTTGGCATCGCGCGTGTGGATTTGTTGCACATATATCCCGCCGTGCTTAAGCGTTGACAGGATTTGGCCATACTGGGTTTTGGGTAAGCTTTCGATGTAGAGAAAGTCGTCCGGTTCACTCTCTTCGCGCTTCATGCGCGCTTCAGCTGCTCCAACGTAACGATCGAAGGCCTTCACCGTCTTAGGGCCCAGGTTTGCCGCAAGGAGATCAGACGACCCCATCGCCAGCGCTCCAATTGCTGCGAACAGGACCAACAAGGCAGGGCTCAATGATAGACGCCCCACTGTGTCTCTGCATCGAAAATACATACTTACATGAATGGTATCACGTTCGGCTGGCCAAAAACCGGAAGGTGGTTTCCGCGGCCTGCCACCACAAACATCAAGCAGCACGGGCATCGTTCAGTGGCTCATCACAACAAGGTGGTCGCCCCCACAAAGTCGAGGCGTTCCTTCCGTGCCGGGAGTTCAAAATGGCGTCCTTTCCGGCCGCTTTTTGATTGCATCAGGCAATGAAAAAATCGCACATGTTGTAACCCCAACAATAAAAAAGACATCCAACCCACAGACAAAACATCTCATATGGGGGTGTAAAACATGCACGTTAAGCGAGGTCTTATCCTGGGGGCTGTATTTGCAGTGGCGATAGCCGTGGGGCTATGGGCAGCCCAAGACACGAATCATCAGGACATGAACAACTGGTCCTACGCCAAGATCAAACAAATGATGTCGAATCCCCAGACGGCCAAAAAGGTCATGATGATGGCCAAGAAAAACCATGTGATGCTGATGGGGGGCATGTCGATGAGTGGCACTCCTGTCATTTTGAAAGGTGAACTGACAGGTGCGGACTGCTATTTGACCAGCGGCGACCGCGGCCATGACCACGCACTGTGCGCTAAGGCGTGCGTCTCTCATGGCGGGCCGATTGTCTTTATTGGGGGCAATGGAACGACTTACCTGGTTCTGCCACCGAAAGACGGCGCGCACTATCCTGAACAGGTTTTGAACGATCTGGGCACGTCGGGTGTCACCGTACACGCCCACGAGATCAATTCGCATGGGATCAAGGCGCTTTCCGTGGATTCAGTACAAGGTTAGTTGAAACTCGCTTTGCTGGAGGATGCGGGGCCGTTCGAGCCCCCGCATCCCTCCCCCAGCAGAAATCAGAACTCCCGCCGCTTTTATTCCCTGCTTGACCAACCTGCAACCAGCTTCTTTTCGGGATTGCTGTCCGGCGCCACTTCTGTCATCTACATTTTAAGCAAGAACCTTCCGGCGAGATTTTGTGATACACTCGCACGGAAAAATTCGAAGGGGCGGGAATAAATGGCGCAAATTAAAAAGCCTTCAAAAGTCTACGACGCAATTATTGTAGGTTCGGGAGCGGGTGGCGGCATGGCCGCCTACGTTCTGACCAAAGCCGGGGCCAAGTGCCTGATCCTGGAGGCCGGCGGCTGGTATGACACGGCAAAGCAGTCCAAGATGTTTGAATGGGATTACCAGGCGCCGCACCGTGGCGCGGTAAAGCCGAACACCACCTTTGGCTACTTCGACGCCGCCGTGGGCGGGTGGCAGATTCCAGGCGAACCCTATATCAACGCTCCCGGGACAGACTGGACATGGTTCCGTTCGCGAATGCTGGGGGGACGCACCAACCACTGGGGACGAATCTCCCTGCGTTTCGGGCCTTACGACTTCAAGCCCTACTCGCGAGACGGCAAAGGCTTTGACTGGCCGATCAGTTACGAAGACCTGGCGCCCTATTACGACAAGACAGAGGAATTGATTGGGGTCTTCGGCGCGGACAACCACATTGAAAACGCGCCAGACGGCAAGTTCCTGCCGCCCCCCAAGCCCCGTTGCTATGAGTTGCTGATCCAGAAAGCCTGCCAGA
>Ga0055483_10000392_pt1 | contig 10301 bp, 9 predicted proteins | sample RushMan_CattailN_5_FD_57938 | JGI IMG/M metagenome (GOLD analysis project Ga0055483, IMG submission 57938) | Wetland microbial communities from San Francisco Bay, California, USA, that impact long-term carbon sequestration - RushMan_CattailNLB_D2 | ecosystem: Environmental > Aquatic > Marine >... | reverse complement strand
AGTTCGCCGACCATCTGGGGATCAAAAACGTCTACTCCGTTCCGGTCAGCGCGCTCGAAGGCGACAACGTCGTTCGCAGCAGCAAGCGCATGCCGTGGTTCGAAGGCCCGGCGCTGCTGGAACATCTCGAAACCATTTCGGCGACCAACGGTTCGGCCGATGCGCCGCTGCGCTTTCCGGTGCAGTACGTGATCCGCCCGGACGCGAGCTTCCGCGGATTCGCGGGGCAAGTGGCGTCCGGAACTCTGCGCGCGGGCGCAACCGTCGTCGCGCTGCCGTCCAAAGTGAAGACGCGCGTGCGTTCGATTGTGGCCTTCGAAAGCGAGCCGGAGTCGGCCTTCCCCGGAGATTCCGTCAACGTCACGCTGGAAGATGAAATCGACATCAGCCGCGGCGACATGCTCGTCAGCGAAGAGCAGGCCCCGTCCGCCGGTACCGGATTTCAGGCCATGCTCGTGTGGATGCATTCCGAGCCGCTCGATCCGCACAAAATTTACGTGCTGAAGCACACCGCGCGGACCGTTCGCGCGCGCATCAACCAGATTCGCTATCGCGTGGACATCAACACGCTCGAGCACGCGCCGGCGAAAAAGCTCGATATGAACGACATTGCCGCCGTGGACGTGAAAACCACGCTGCCTTTATTCTTCGATTCCTACCGCGTGAACCGCACCACCGGCAGCTTCATCGTCATCGATCCCTTGACCAACGCAACGGTGGGCGCCGGCATTATCGAGCGAGCCATCGAGCAGCAGACGCAGTCGACGCACCGGCGGCACAGCACGCGGGAAGAGCGCATCCTGCGCTTCGGCCATCCGCCCGGCGCGGTGTGGCTGAAGGGCCGCCCGCACGTGGCGGAGCTTCTGGAGCGCGGGCTCTTCGACGAAGGCTGGCACGTGCAGCTGGCCGGCCCGAACGATTTCCTGGCGCACGAACTGGTCACGGTGGCGAAAGCGTATCAGCTCTCCGGCCACCTGACGATTTTTTCGCCGCTCGATGACGGCACCGACCAGAAGCGCGTCGTTCGCGCCATTTACGGGCCGGATTCCTTCTTTGCCGTGAATATCGACGACGACACCGACGAAGAAGCCACCGCGCGCATCATGAAAGTGCTGCTCAAATGGCGCGACAAACACTCCGATTCGCAGAAAGGGAATTCATGAGTCAGCCGGCCCTTGCCGAAGAATTCGAATCTCTTTCCGCCGAAGGCGTGATCGACCGTTTGCTCCGGGAAAACGCCGCCGCCGCGAAAAAAGGGACGATTTGCATCACCTGCAGCTTCCAGGCCGAGGACATGGTCGTGCTCGACCTGCTGCGCAAGCGGCTGCCGTCGATTCCGGTTCTTTTTCTCGATACCGGCTACCACTTTGCCGAAACGTACGCGTATCGCGATCGCATGGCGGCTTTGTGGAACTTGAACGTCCAGAATTTGACGGCGAAGCAGTCCGTGGCCGAGCAGGAATCGGCATTCGGCATCCTGAATCGCACCGATCCCAGCCGCTGCTGCCATCTGCGAAAAGTCGAGCCGCTGTTCGCAGGTCTGGAAAAATTCGACGTCTGGTTCACCGGTCTGCGCCGCGAGCAATCGCCCACGCGCAAGAATTTGAAGGTCGTGGAGCACCACGCGCTTCCCAGCGGCAAAACCCTCCTGAAAGTGAGCCCGCTGGCCGCCTGGACGTGGGGACAGCTCTGGGAACACACCGCGCGCCAGAAGATCGATTACTTGCCGCTCTACGACGCGGGCTACCGCAGCATCGGCTGCGAGCCGTGCACTGGGATTCCAGCCGCCGGCGCCGATCCGCGCTCCGGACGCTGGGGCGGAAACAAACTCGAGTGCGGCATTCACACCGAATCCAAGCGGGCTGATTGATGCAGATCCTGATCGGCTTTTTTGTCGCGCTGGCCGTCGGGCTAACGGGGATCGGAGGCGGCAGTTTCACCGTGCCGGCGCTGGTCTTGCTTGTTGGCTTGCCTGCCAGCACGGCAGTGGGAACGGCGTTCGTGTACGCCGGAGTGCTGCGCCTGATCGCCGCGCCGTTTTACCTGGCGGGGAAGCACATCCACTTGAAATATTTGTGGCTCCTGCTGCGCGGCGCGATTCCCGGCTTGCTTCTCGGCACGTACTTCTTGCGCCTGCTCAGCGGCAACGCGGACGGCCCGATCGTCGTAATTGTGCTCGGCCTGCTGCTGGCGGGATCGTCCAGCATTTCGTTCGCGCCGCGCGTGCAATATCCCAGCTTCGCGCAGCGCAATTCGAAATGGCTGCCGTGGCTCGCGCTGCCGATTGGCGTCGAGGCCGGATTTTCGTCGGCGGGCGCGGGCGCGCTCGGCACCGTGCTGCTGCTCAACTATTCGGAGATGACCGCGCCGCAAGTGGTGGGCACGGATCTGCTGTTCGGGCTGGTGCTGGCCGTGATCGGCAGCGCCTTTCACTACGAGTTCGGGTCCATTGGCGGAGCGGTGCTGGTTCACCTGCTGGAAGGCGGAATTCCGGGCGTCGTCGCCGGATGCCTGCTCGCCCGCCGCGTGCCCGCCAGGAAACTGAAGCTCGCCATCGCCACGATCGCGATCTTCGCCGGACTGCAGCTCGTATGGATGGGTTCGCGGAAACTGCTCGGCGACCACAGCACAGCCGCCGCAGCGGGCCTCACCCAAGTGACCGATTCGCCGGCTCACCGCTAGCGACTTTCCACGCGACCATTCCTGCGCACGACATTCTGCGTTTTTGGGGTAATTTTTCGCGGCTAAAATCGAACTCTGGGCGGGGTTTTGGCTGTCGAACGGCGTTTTGCGGGCAGGGGCGCTTCGCCACTATAGCCTGTGAAGCTTCACAATGGCTCAGGAGCGACGAACGCGAGCGGGATGGGTCCTAACGCGTGGCACTCGTCAAAGACGCGCCCTGAAGCCACCCAGGGCGTTTCTGGCAGCCGAAATTCCGGAAAATTCGTGAAAAATTCGGCTACAGGTCGAAGCCGAGCTGCAGGCGGGCCGCTTCCGACATGCGCGCCGGGCCCCACGGCGGATCGAAGACCAGCTCGACGTTGACTTCCTTGACGGTGGGCAGGCTGGTGAGCTTGCTTTCGACGTCGGATTTCAGCACGTTGCCCATGCCGCAGCCCGGCGCGGTCATGGACATTTTAATGTCGATGCGGTGCTCGCCGCCGTCGATTGCCGAGATGTCGCAAGCATAGATCAGGCCCAGATCGGCGATGTTGACCGGAATTTCGGGATCGTAGACGGTCTTGAGCTGGTCCCACACCAGCTTTTCGCTGAATTCCTGCTGGGGCTGCTCTTCGCCGGACGGGGCGCTCGATGCAGCGGGGGGCGTAAGGCCCATCGCGTCGGCGTCTTTCGCGTCGATGCGGAACATGCCGTAGTCGCTCGCGATGGTGTAGCTGCTGCCGAGGAACTGCAGCACGCGGACTTCGGATTCCGCCGGAAGCTTCCTGCGGACGCCGCTGGGAATTTCAATCACTTCGCATTCGCGGCTGAGTTTAATGCGCGCATTGAGGATCGTGCTCATAGTAAGACCCCGAGATTTATTCGCCGTCCGGCAGCGTGGCTTCCGTCTGTCCTTCGAGCGCCGCTTGCAGCGTGTGCCAAGCCAGCGTGGCGCACTTCACGCGCGCCGGATATTCGGAGACGCCGGAAAAAACCGCCAGTTTGCCAAGATCTTCGCCGGTCTTCGGCGGCTCCTCGCCGGTGACCAGCTTGTGAAATCGCTCGAACAGTTTTTCGGCTTCGGTGCGGGATTTCCCCTTTACGATCTGCGTCATCACCGAGGCGGAGGCCTTGGAAATCGCGCAGCCGGCGCCCTGAAAGCTGATATCGCGGATCGAGTCGCCGTCCATGTGCAGGTAGACGGTGAACTGATCGCCGCACAGCGGATTGAAACCCTCGGCTTTGTGATTCGCGCCCGCCAGATCGTGAAAATTGCGCGGCGCCTTGCTGTGCTCCAGGATCACTTCCTGGTAGAGATCGCGCAGATCGGACATCAGGCGAAGACCTCCCGAACCTTTTCGATGCCGCGGACCAGCGCATCGACTTCCTCGCGAGTGTTGTAGAGCGCGAACGAAGCGCGCGCCGTGGCCGGAATATTGAACCGCCGCATCACCGGCTGCGAGCAGTGATGGCCGGTGCGGATGGCGATGCCTTCCTGGTCCAGAATCGTGCCGATGTCGTGCGGATGGACGTTTTCGAAAATGAACGAGAGCACGCCGGCTTTTTCCTTCGCCGAGCCGACGACGCGAAGGCCGGGAATGCGCGAAACGGCCTTCGTGGCGTATTCCAGCAGGTCGTGTTCGTGCGCGGCGATGCGGTCCAGGCCGATTTCCGAAATATAGCGGATGGCCGCGCCCAGGCCGATGGCTCCGGCGATGTCCGGAGTGCCGGCTTCGAATTTGTAGGGAACTTTGTTGTACGTCGATTTTTCAAAGGTAACGGACGCGATCATGTCTCCGCCGCCCTGGTACGGCGGCATGGCGTTGAGCAGCGCCGACTTTCCGTAGAGCACGCCAATTCCCGTGGGGCCGTAGAGCTTGTGGCCGGAAAAGGCGTAGAAATCGCAATCAAGCTCCTGCACGTCCACCTTCATGTGCGGCACGGCCTGCGCGCCGTCCACCAGCACCGGGATATTACGACGGTGCGCCAGTTCGATGATCTTGCGGATCGGATTCACGGTGCCGAGCGCGTTGGAAACGTGCGTGACGGCGACGAATTTGGTGCGCGGGCCGATCAGATCGGCGAATTCGTCGATCAGCAGCTCGCCTTTGTCGTTGATAGGCGCCACGCACAGCTTGGCGTCCTTTTCCGTGCACAAAATTTGCCAGGGAACGATGTTCGAGTGGTGCTCCATGCCGGTGATGAGCACTTCATCGCCGGCGCCGATGTGAGCGCGGCCGTAGGTTTGCGCCACCAGGTTGATGGCTTCCGTGGTGCCGCGGACGAACACGATCTCGCTCGCCGAGCGCGCGTTGAGGAACTTCTGCACCGTTCGGCGGGCGGCTTCGTGCTGCTCGGTGGCCTGCTCGGAAAGGAAGTGCACGCCGCGATGGATATTGGCGTTGGTGGTCTCGTAGTAGCGCACGATGGCGTCGATCACGGCGCGAGGCTTTTGCGACGTGGCGGCGTTGTCGAGATAGACGAGCGGCTTGCCGTGGACCTGTTGCCGCAGGATCGGAAAATCGGCGCGGATTTTTTGCAGGTCCAGCGGAGCGGCGGACGGAGTTACTTCCGGAGCCGCGCGCAAGCCGGTCCCAAGATTTCTGGCGGCGATGGTCATTTGACTTCTCCGGCGGCGGCCGGCGATGCCTGATTCGCCGCGATGCCGGTCACTTCGGCCACGTAGCTCTGGATCAGCGACTCGACGTGCGTACGCGCCGGGCCATCCTTCATGCGGTCGAGGCATTCGTTGGCGAAGGCCATCAGCAGCAGCCTGCGGGCCGAGGCCTGGTCGATTCCGCGCGAGCGGAGGTAGAAGAGAGCATCCTCCTCGATCTGGCCGATGGTGGCGCCGTGGGTGCATTTCACGTCGTCCGCATAAATTTCCAGCTGCGGCTTGGTGTCGATCTGCGCGGTATCGGACAGCAATAGGTTGCGATTGGTCTGCTTGGCGTCGGTCTTTTGCGCGTCTTTGTGCACGATGATCCGGCCATGAAATACGCCGTGCGCGCGGCCGGCGAGAATTCCATTATAAAACTGGCGGCTGCCGCAACGCGGGCTGGCGTGCTCGACGAGCATGTAGTTGTCGAGGTGCTGGCGGTCGCCGCCGACGAACAGACCGTTGATGAGGCACTCGCCGCCTTCGCCGGCAAGCACCGGATGGACGTTGTTGCGCACCAGCGCGGCGCCCATCAAGACGGAGTGCGAGGCGACGTCCGCGGCGCGGCCCAGTTGTATGCGCAGGGTCGAGATGTTGAAGGCCTGCGCGTCCTCGCGCTCGATCATGTAGTGCGAAACGACGCTGTGCTCGGCGGCGACGAGTTCGGTGACGGTGTTGCAGAGCGCCGCGCCGCCGAGCGAGACGTAATCTTCGACGATGGTGGCCTGGCTGTTTTCTTCCGCGACGATCAGGTTGCGCGGATGGCTTACCGCCGGAAAATCGTGCGGCGTGGACACGTAGAGCAGATGGATGGGCGCTTCGGCGACGACGCTTTTGGCGATGTGAATGTACGCGCCGTCTTCGATAAAGGCGGTGTTGAGCGCGCAGAAGGGATCGCGCTGGAAATTCAGGTAGCGGCCGAGATGCGCTTCGACGGCGGCAGGATTTTTCGCCAGCTCGGACGCGAGGCTCGAAACCGCGACGCCGCGCGGCAGCTTGCCGAGCGAGGAAAGCGCGGGAGCGAAGCGGCCGTCGACGAAGACGAGCGTACAGGCGGCGCCGGCCATGCGAAACGGTTCCATCTGTTTCGCCGTGGGCAGCCCATGCCCGTTGCGGGCCAGACGAAAGGGCGTCTGCACGATGGCGGCGAGACTGGTGAAGCGCCAGTCCTCGTCACGCAGGGTGGGGAAGCCGACGGCATTGAATCGGTCGAAGCCATCCTGGCGAAGCTTGCGCAGCCAGGGCAGTTCGCGGCCCACGGCGTCTTTTTCGAGGCCGCTGAAGCCTTCGGCGTAGGTTTCGAGCGATTGCGTTTGCGTTGCGCTTGCCACGTTGCCAGCTCCCATTTCTTACACGGCACCCGCAGCCGAGCCGACGGTGGCGTAGCCGGTCTCTTCGAGCTGCAGGGCGAGTTCGGGTCCGCCGGAGCGGACGATGCGGCCGTCCACCAGGACATGGACGCGGTCCGGGACGATGTAGTGGAGCAGGCGCTGATAGTGAGTGACCACGAGGAACGCGCGATCCGGGCTGCGCATGGCGTTCACGCCGCTCGCGACGATTCGCAGCGCGTCGATATCGAGGCCGGAGTCGGTCTCGTCCAGAATGCCGAGCTTCGGTTCGAGCACGGCCATTTGCAGGATTTCGTTGCGCTTCTTTTCGCCGCCGGAAAAAGCTTCATTGACGGAGCGGTTCAGGAATTTTTCGTCCATTTCCAGCAACTTCATTTTTTCGCGCAGCTTGGGAAGAAAATCCATGGCGTCCATTTCATCCTGGCCGCGATATTTGCGGACGGCGTTGAGCGCCGAGCGAAGAAAATAGGCGTTGCTGACGCCGGGAATTTCGACGGGATACTGGAAGGCGAGAAACAGGCCCTCGCAGGCGGCGTCTTCGGCCTTCATGGCCAGCAGGTCCTTGCCGTTGAAAAGGACTTCGCCATCGGTGACGTTGTAGTTTTCGCGGCGGGCCAGCACTTGCGCGAGCGTGCTCTTGCCCGAGCCGTTGGGGCCCATGATGGAGTGGACCTGGCCGGCGTCCACGGTCAAATTGACGCCCTTGAGGATTTCGTTGCCGCCGACATTGACGTGCAAATTTTTGATTTCGAGAAGGCTCATTCGTATGCACCCGCATGTTCCGGGTAGAACACTACCCGGTCTTTTATTTTCAATAACTTACGTGTATTTCTACTCGAATGACTGTTCCGGGTAGCCACCCCAAAACGCGGAGCGTTCTGGGGGCCCCGGGTAACACAACCCCAGTGGCTAGTGATTCGTGGCGAGCGGCTAGAACCCGGTAGAGGCGCATCCGCCGCGATTAACACTCTGTAGGAAGGCACGGACCAACACTTCGCGCGGGTGAGGCAGCGCGAAAGGTGGCGGACTTTCGTCCGCGTCATTGTGAGGGCACGTCTGAATTCGTGCCCTGACGAATGCGCGGCGGTCACGTGCGCCGGCGAATATGCGGCAGTCATCCTACGCTTCCTTCGATGGGCTACCACCCCAGCGCACAGGAACGCGCCGGCGGCCCCAGCTGAAGCCCAGGGTCTACCAACGATTCTCAGCACGTGCCGCATATCAGGTCGCACCATTAACCGACGCTTCCTTCGAGGCTGACGCTGAGCAGCTTCTGTGCTTCGACGGCGAATTCCATGGGCAGCTCGCGGAAGACGCGCTTGCAGAAGCCGTTGACGATCATGGAGACGGCGTCTTCGGTTTTCAGGCCGCGCTGGCGGAGATAGAAGAGCTGGTCTTCGCCGATTTTCGAGGTGGACGCTTCGTGCTCCATGCGCGCCGTGGAGTTCTTCACCTCGATGTACGGGAACGTGTGCGCGCCGCACTGATCTCCGATCAGCAGCGAGTCGCACTGGGTGTAGTTGCGCGCGCCGGTGGCGCCCTTCAGGATGCGCACCATGCCGCGATAGGTGTTCTGTCCGTGGCCGGCGGAGATGCCCTTGGACACGATGGTGCTGCGCGTGTTCTTGCCGATGTGGATCATCTTCGTGCCGGTATCGGCCTGCTGGAAATTGTTGGTGAGCGCGACGGAGTAGAACTCGCCGACGGAATTGTCTCCTTGCAGGATGCAGCTGGGATATTTCCAGGTAATCGCCGAGCCGGTCTCGACCTGCGTCCAGGAAATTTTGGAATTGCGCCCCAGGCACTTGCCGCGCTTGGTGACGAAATTGTAGATGCCGCCCTTGCCGTTCTTATCGCCGGGATACCAGTTCTGCACGGTGGAATACTTGATCTGCGCGTCGTCGAGCGCGACGAGCTCGACCACGGCAGCGTGGAGCTGATTGGTGTCGCGGATCGGGGCGGTGCAGCCCTCGAGATAACTGACCGACGCGCCTTCCTCGGCGACGATCAGGGTGCGCTCGAACTGTCCGGTTTCCGCGGCGTTGATGCGGAAGTAGGTGGAAAGCTCCATGGGGCACTTGACGCCCTTGGGCACGAAACAGAAGGAGCCATCGGTGAAAACGGCGGCGTTGAGCGCGGCAAAGAAATTGTCCGTGTACGGCACGACCGAACCGAGATACTTCTTCACCAGATCGGGATGCTCGCGCACCGCTTCCGAGAAAGGACAGAAGATCACGCCCGCTTCGGCGAGCTTGGCTTTGAAGGTGGTGGCCACGGAGACGCTGTCGAAAACGGCGTCCACGGCCACGCCCGCCAGCATTTTCTGCTCGACCAGCGGAATGCCGAGCTTTTCATAGGTGCGGCGGATTTCCGGATCGATCTCGTCGAGGCTATTGATCGCCGGCTTCTGCTTGGGCGCCGAATAATAGATGATGTCCTGATAGTCGATGGGATCGTAGTGGATATGCGCCCACTTGGGCTCGGCCTGGGACTTTTCGAGCGAGGCCCAGTGGCGATAGGCGCGCAGGCGCCATTCGAGCATGAATTCAGGCTCGTTTTTCTTCGCCGAGATGAAGCGAATGATGTCTTCATTCAGCCCGCGGGGGGCGCTATCTTGCTCGATATCGGTAACGAAGCCCCACTTGTATTCCTGCTGGGCCAGATCGCGAATCGTGTCGGTATTCGAACTCATTGAATGCTCCCGGACGCGATCGCCGGCACGATTCGGCCGCGCACGTCCATGATATTCGTCAACTGCAAGGGGTTGGCGAGGTCGGACAGCAGGACCTTTTCCAGCACCCCGCGCACCGCTTGATTGATGATTTGCTGGTTGGTTTTGATGGGGCAGCCGGTCTCGATGTGGCAAAGACCGGAGATGTCCGTGCTGCATTCCGTGAGCGCCATCGGACCCTCGACGGCGGCAATCACTTCCAGGACCGAGATTTCGTGGGGATCGCGGGCCAGCACGTAGCCGCCCTTGATGCCGCGTTGGGAAACCAGGAGCCCGCTCTGCAGCAGACCCTTGAGGAGCTTGCTGACGGTGGAAAGCGGGAGCTTCGACTCGGCGGACAGATCGCGGGCGGTGCGCAAAGACGCGCCATGGGTGCGTGCCATGCAGGTCATCAGCACCAGCCCGTAGTCCGTTAGTTTTCCAAGCCTTATCATGCGCTGGAAGCCCCCAAAAGCATATAGGACCAATTCGGTCCTGATTCAGTGTAGCACGGGTGTGGGGAGATGCAAGGGGGTGAGTCGACAATTTTGCAGGGTCGTGGACGGTTTGTCCAAGACTCGCACCCTTCGCAAAAGGCGCGAAGGATGCGGCACCCCGAACACCGGGGGCGAAAGCCTACTGGTGCGCGGCGGAGTGGGAGGTATCGCTGAGGCGGCGGAAGTAGTCGGCGACGGCGTCCTGGTAGCCGGCGGGGATGGTCATGGGGCCGCTGGAGCGGACTTGGGATTGCTGATCGGCTTTGCGGCGAAGCTGTAGCTCGAGGTTATCGACGGCGGACAGCACCTGGCCGTGAAGCTGTTCGAGCAGCGCGGGGTTGCCGGGGAAGCGGCGCGGATCGAGCTGTTGCATTTGGCGTTCGAGCTCGCGAACCTGGCGGGCGATTTCGGGATCGCTCTGCACA
>Ga0055483_10000391_pt1 | contig 10333 bp, 9 predicted proteins | sample RushMan_CattailN_5_FD_57938 | JGI IMG/M metagenome (GOLD analysis project Ga0055483, IMG submission 57938) | Wetland microbial communities from San Francisco Bay, California, USA, that impact long-term carbon sequestration - RushMan_CattailNLB_D2 | ecosystem: Environmental > Aquatic > Marine >... | reverse complement strand
CGCTGCACGGGGAGCATTCCGGTTCGCCCACGTAGACGCTGCCGCTCAGCGGCTGCGAGATCAGCGGCGAGTAGATCGCCACCGAGCCGATCCGTGAGCTTGGCGGGCACTTGCCTGCGGTTTCGCTGTTCAAGGCGAACTCGCCTTCAGGTCGTTCCGGTTCGCCTCCCAGCGTGCACGCTTCCAGGTTGTTCGCGGCCGAGGGGTTGATCGTGGTGCCCAGCGGCATCGCCACTTCGACGGTGCGCACGTCGGGGGTCGCGAGCGCTTCGGGTTCTTCGTTCTGCGGGATCGCGATGGTCAGGCCGTAGCCGGCGGGCTCCCCCGCCTGGCTCGCGGCGGGCTGCACGTTCAGCGAGGGCGACACGGCGCCTTCTCCGAAGTGGAGAGCTTCGCAGCCGCCCACGGCAGGCAGCGCGTTTTCCAGGGCGACGGGCAGCGGCGCCGCGAGCGGCTGCTGCCAGGAGTCGACTCCGAACCCGAACGCGAGCTGCGATCCCGTACAGCTGCTGGGCATCGTCAGGAACGGCCTCGGAGTGGCGCGACTCACACAGCCGCCGGTCAGGCTGCCGCCGCCGGCGCCGCATTCCGACCCTTCCGCCTGGGAGATTCGTGCCGGCGTGTGGGATTCGTCGGCCGGGACGCCCCAGATCGTCATCGCGACCGCTTGGACGTTCAAGAACTGGGTGACCTGCGGCACGACCGCCGTGAGCGCGTACCCGCCGCCGCCGGCGACGCGACGCACGTGGAAGAGCATCGCGGTGTGCCCGATCGTGCTCACCGTGAACCCGAGCTCCGCGGGCTGCCCAGGCGGAGGTTCGACGTTGTACACCGGCACGAACTCCGACTCGGCCAGCGGATTGCGGAACGCCACCTGGACCACGCCCACCTGCGTGGCGGCCGGGCAGTCGGCGTACCCGGATGACTGAAAGTCGCGCTGTGAACAGTACGGCGCCGCGCTCGGATTGCCCACGAGGCCAGCGGGCAACGAGACTTCCACATCCTTTGGGCCGCCGGCGGGCGCCGCGCATCCTGGCGTGGCCATCGCTTTGCCTTCCGCGAGTTCGGCGCCGCAGCTTTCGTTCGATTTGACCGACGCGCTGTTGTACGCCAGCAGCGTGCTGTATGCGTAAGGATGAGACCCGGCTTCCACGTCGGGAGTGCCGTCGCTGCCGACCACGTCGCTGACCGCGGAGACGCCGAACGGCGCCGTCGCCGACGGCGCCGTCACCGGCGTCGCGTTCGCGTCCACCGCCGACGCGGCCCCGCCCCCGCTGACGGTCGCCTCGTTGCTCAGTTCGCCCGAGGCGCCCGCGGGCACGCCGACGCTGATCTTCACGCCGATCGTGCGGTCGACGGGCACGCTGGCCGAGGTTTCACACGTCACCGTGACGGCGCCTTCGCCGTTGGTGCCTTTCGTGCACGGTAGGCTCAGATTGTGACCTTCCTGCTCGATGCTGCCGGCCGTGCTCGAAGCCGTCAGCCCCAGCGGCAGCACGTCGGTGATCGTGGTAGCACCGCTCGTGGCCGCGCCACCATCGTTCAATGCGACGACTTCGTAGTAGTCGTAGTGGTCTCCCGGATGGAAGTAGGTCGGCTGAGGGATCGAGATGATCGACCAATGAGCGCCGGGTGCAGCCACAGCAGCTCCCGGTGCCGCGGCTGCGGCGGTGACAGCAACCGCAATCAGACCCAGGGTGCCGCGTATCGCGGCCCGTCGAAGTCGCGCGGAACCTCTCATCTCCTTCTCCTCCCGTGTCGTCCCTGCCGGCTATGCGCGACCGCCTTGTGCGCCCGAGACCCGAAGCGCCGCTCGCACTTGCGCAAGAGGCTCCTGCGTCTGCGCTTGTGATGACGCGCATTTCGCCGGCATGCGCGCAGCCGGTGGCGTCGTCGCGCTTCTGTCTTCGCACGCTTCCGTGCGGGCTTCGTCTGCGCGAGAAGATTGCCCGACGGGCCCGTCAGGCTGGTGACGAGCTGCGGCGGCGCCGGCGATTCTGTCGTCCCGCGACAGTTGCTTTCGCACTCTGTCGTGGAGTTTGGAGACTTGAACCCGCCGTATTCGCGTGCGTCATAGACGTCGATCAGGCTGTCCACGTCGCTCGCCGCCAGCTGGCTGTAGGTGGCGAAGAACACGTCTTTGCCTTCTTCTGAAGCGTCGAGGAACAGATCGGGCGTCGGGTTGTCCGCAGCCGATAGCCGGAACACGCAGCCCGCATCGCTGCGGCAGCTCCCCTCATGGTCCTGCTCGTACTCGAAGATCTTCAGCGCCGCCGTCTCTGCACTATCGGCAGCCGCTTCGCTCGAAAATGGCGGGGCGGAGAAGAACACCCGCGCGCCACTGTCACTCACCGCCCGCACACGGTGAAACGGCGTGCTCGCGGTCGTCGGTGTTATGGGCGTGCCTTTGCTCGCTCCGGTGCCGGCGATGGCAGCTTCGCCGCTAGGCGGCGCGCCAGTCGGGTCGCAGGAGACGCAGACGAGCTTGCCGGTCTTGCCTTCCGTTTCTTCTACGGCGCTCGGCGCGGCGTACTCGTACACCTCGCTGTCGGGCTTGCCCGTCTTGGGATCGGTGTTGTCGTACCCCGATGGGAACGCCAGCGTCGGCGGTTTGCGCAGCGACGTGAAGGCAAGATGCGCGCCGTCCGGCGTCACATAGGCGCGTTGCAGCAGCGAATACGGCGTCCAATCCAGCGCATCTCCCAGTTCGTCGAGCTTCGAAGCGCCTTCGCCGCTGCTTGGTTCCAGCGTCGCGATGAAGATCGGCTGGCCGCCGTCGTGCTCCACGTAGAGGTTTGGTTCGCCTTCTGTCCCCTTGCCCGCCACGAGCTGCGCTTCGGCGACGAAGTAGACGTATTCGCCGTCTTCGGAGACCCCGACGACGCCGAGCACGCGCGCGCCCGCGGGATCGGCGGTGTCGACGCTCAGGGCGCGCAGCGCCACCTTCGGCGGCTGCGACGTGCGTTCTTCCAGCGTCGCTTCGTAGAGGTCGCTGCCTTCGTTGGCCGCGCCCGTGTTCGATTCGCTCGTGAGCTCCGCCGAACTGGTGAAGAACACCCGCGAGCCATCTGTCGCGGCTGCCCAGAATTCCGCCGGCTCCGCTTTCCCGTTCGCCGGTTTGGCCGCCGCCGCGGGCGCGGAGAGCTCGACGGTGGCCGCGCCGCCGATGCGGTCGTACACCTCCGTGAGCCCCGTCTGCCCCGCTTCTTCGGCCGTGCCGCCGTCAGCCTTCGCCTGAAAGACGACTCGTTCACCGTCGGCGGAGATCGCGTGTTCGGCCCGCCGGTCGGCTTTGTACAGCGGCGCGCCGATGTATCCGGTCACAGTTCCCGATCCGCCGGTGGCGCCACCCGGCGCAATAGCCCCGTCAGGCAGCACCCCCACGATCCGCGGCGCCGTCAGTCCCGGCTCCGTTTCATACAGCTCTTCGACCCCGGCCGCCGGAGATTCTTTGAGCAGATGCGTACTGCTCTCAAACAGCGCGTGCGTCAGCCCTCGCGAAGCTCCCGCAAATTCGACGCTGTCGCCGCAGCTCGGTTCGCCCGGTATGCCGCGGCACCGTTCTCCCGCCGGTGCAGCCAGGTGCAGTGCGTTGATCCAGCTGTACTCTGGCGCATCCGCTTCCCACGGCGCCGCCGAGGAAAGGTCGCGCACATACAAGCTCCAGGCACGCGGGTTGGCGTTGGCTGTCAACGCAAGTGGCACCTTCACCACAGCTTGCGTGAGCGCATCGGAGAAGACCGGGTATTCCGCGAAATATTCACTTGTTGGGCCGACTTCCTCAGAGCCCGGCGTCAACTCGACCGTCCGCCAGCCTTCGCCCGTGCGCACGCTCAGATGGCCTCCGAACCTAGCGTTGCTGCCGTCCGCTTCCGGGAATGACGCGTTTCCCTCATAGAACACCCGTTCGCCGTCGGACGCCGCCTGCGCCTGGCCCAATCCGCTCCAGCCAACCGCGTTGTACCCGCCCTTCTCTGCCGGCGAGACCTGCTCGTACGCGCGGCAATCCGCGAGCGACGCCGACAGCCCACCGCGTACCGCGGCATTCGGACAGCTGGCCGGCGCTTCCACCGCGACCGCGCGGCCCGCAGAGATACCCGCCAGCAACGCGACGCCAGCCATCGCCGCAGTGCACGCACGGAAACTCCTGCGCCTCCACCGCCCCCACGCTACGCGACCAACTGCCAGTGCTCGCCCCATCACTCCCTCCTCACACCGAATGTACCACCATGCCGCCATCATCTCCATGCAACCGATATGTGCGGGTGTGGGACGCCACTGTCGACGCCCCACACCACACGCCATGCCCTCACCTAGATCTCCTCTACCACGAGGACATCACAAGAGAGGACCACTTCTTCATACCCTGAGGCTACGAGAAACTCAGTTCGCTGCCTGCCGCTTCGACTTCGGAATTGCCGTTGTATGTGCCTTCGTGTTCTTCGGCATATTCGCAAGTGCTGCCTTTACCGGATGACGTGATGCCCGTGACGGTGGCCAGAATCTTGAGCTTGCCGCGGTTGTTTTCGTATTTGATGGTTCCCAAGCCGCTCTGTGCCGGGACGGTGTCAACGCAGCCCGTCGTTTCGATGGTGATGGGCATCAAAATATCGACCGTTTCGTTCGCCATAAATAAATATAAAGCGGGCGAGATTTTCACGGCAATGAAGCCATAAACGGTGCATTCTGAGTATTTGACCGTGGCTTCCTGGGTTGTGCTGCTGCCCGTCGGCACGGTGCCTTCCGCAGTCAACTTGCCGCACGTGACAGTCCCAGCTTTCGTGACGAACACCTGGGAGTTCAGTGCTTTGCCTTTGAGCGCCGCTTCTTTGGTGGAGTGGAATTCGGCCGCAGACGCCGACGCCGCGACTGCTCCGACCGCCAGCACGGCCATGATCGCCGCGCCGAGTGCCTTGATGCTTCGCATGTGCATCTCCTTTGTTTGTCCCTTGTGAGGGGTGGCCACTGGCTAGTGGCGCCCGTCTTCATGCAGAGACGCCTCTTGCCGGTGCTAATAGCGGGGGCCTTCGGCCTCAACTACAGCCAAGGCCGACCGCCCAAATCCAACTGTAGCGGAGCGAAAGCAGATTGTAAATAGACGTTTCCCACTCGACCATCGGTCACAACGGGTCCTGCGCGAGCGCGACGGCGAAGCAGGAGATGGCTTGGGTAACCCGTGCCATCTCCTGCTCTTGGCGGCCCGGTCTGCCGCGTTGACTAGTCGCCGCCTACCGCGAAGGTCCCGACAATTTCCATGCCAGCTGACGGCGATTTGATGTACATTTCGATCACAGCGCCGGTCGTAGACGTGCCGACGTTGTTGTGCGCGCTGCGCTGCGCCGCAGTCGCTGTGGCTGGATAGAACACGGCTTCGGTGACAGGTTCCGTTCCGCCGTACGTCATCGCTTCATAGACGCACAGGACGCCGGCCGCCGCTTCGGGTTTGGCGGCCGTCCCGCCACAAAGCGCTTTGCCGCGCTGCGCCGAGCCGTACGCTAGCGAGGATTTTTCGTTCTGTTCTTTGATGGTTATGTAATAGACGTCCCGCGCTTCAAACGGTTCGAGGCCCGAGTTGTGCGTGCTTTCGAATGGGATGGGTTCAGCGAGCGGGATCGGGAAGGATATCGGCATGAAGCCTTCTTCCTTGCTCGCTGCGTAGCTCCACGTGCCCGTCTCCTGAATGACGGGGCCCTTGTATTCTTCGAGGGCGTTCGTCCCGACTTCAAGCGACCCTTCCGGCAGCGTTTCCGGGAACCCGCCGCCCGCGGCCGGTTCCCCGTTGCACGCTTCCGCTTCGCCAGTGCCGTTCTTGAACCTCGCGCCGCCTCGTTCTTCGCAGGCCAGTTCTCCCGGTGCGATCTTTTCGACCGTGACGCTTTCGCCGTTGGTCCCGTCTTTGCCGTTGGTCCCGTTGGTCCCGTCTTTGCCGTTGGTCCCGTTGGTCCCGTCTTTGCCGTTGGTCCCGTCTTTGCCGGCCGGACCTTCGGGCCCGACTGCCCCAACCAGTTGTTTGAGCACCTTCGGCTTGATCTGTTTGGTCGAGGTGATCACGTAGCCATTTTTGTGCTTCTGCTTGTGCTTGTGGGCGCTGCTGCGCGCGTGGTGGTCGCCATGGTGTTTGCCGTTCGTCGCGGCGAACGCGCCGCCTGCCATCGCGAACACGAGCGCGGCGGTGACGGCCACGTTGGCGTAGCTCACCCGCCTCCTGATGAATGAGAGCATTTCTTCCTCTCCACCTCCCGATCGTCTGTTGCTGGTGCCGGCGCCCAATATCTCGCGACGGGGACGCGGTTCGGCGCCTTGCCGCAGGGTCGCTTGCCTTTCGCCTCAACTCTAATGTCGGGGTGCGTTCGTGCCAAGTGGTGTTTCTCACTCGCGCCTGCCGCTCCGCGGGTATGATCGAGCGGTCCCGCTGGCGGAAGCTGGCGAGGGTGGGCGGCCGGCGCCGGGACGCTCGTCTTCAACGCAGAGACGTCCCGGTGCCGGTCCACCGTGCCCGTGCACGGACGCATGCGTCCTACCACGCGCGGGGCGGTCGACGCAAGTCGGGCCGGCGCGTCGTGCAGCCGGCGTGGCGTGTCGTCTGCGGCGCGCGGCGGCGCAGTGGCCGTTGATTGTGTCCGACTGGCAGAAGGCGCGGACAGGCTCGAAATCCTGCTGTTGATGCGGGATGCGCGCATTTGGCCGGCCACTTCGCTGAAGTCTTTCGAATTCTTCGATACCGGCCGCTCAGGACCGCGCGCGCCTTTGTGTAGCTTCCGATTGCAGCTCCGGATCGCGGGCGGAAGACGCGACGCGACCGGTTCAATCGCAAACGACTTCCCAAGGAGGAAGGATGATCGGAAGAACCATGGCGTCCGGTCGGCGAGCGCTCTCGACAGCGCTCGTCGTCGTGGCCGCTTCCGCAGCATCGCTCGCGCTCGCCAGCTCGGCGGCCGCGACGCCCACCGGCGAATTCGCGAACTTCGCGGACTGCCCGCTGAGCAACCCCGCGACGGTCGCGTGCCTCTACGGGCTTACCACGAGCGGCGAATTCGAGATCGGCTCCACAGCGGTGCCACTCACGAAAACCGAGGTGCTCCAGGGTGGCCTCGGGCTCGAAAAAGAAGGCTACAGCGAAATCGTCCCGGCCGCTGATGGCAACACGCTGTCAAAAACGCCGCAGACGGTCCCCGGAGGCCTGTTCAAAATTGTCGCGCCCGAATCGTGGCCCGGCTGGCTCCAGTCGATCTTCAACGGATTCGTCAACAAAGGGCTGACGGGAGTGACGGCCACCACCGAACTGGTGGGCACCGCGCGCCTTAACGCCGGCGCGGCGCTCATTGGCAGCGGCACCGCCCTGGAACTCCCGGTGCGCGTGCACCTGGAAAACCCGTTCCTCGGCAGCAAATGCTACGTGGGCTCAGCGTCGAAACCGGTGACGGTCGACCTGACCACCGGCACGACGAGCCCGCCGCCGCCGAACGAACCGATCACTGGCTCGCCCGGCGAAGTGGAATTCGGCGCGGTCCTCAGGATCAACAACAACTCGCTCGTGAACAACTCGTTCGCGGCGCCTACGGCCGAAGGCTGCGGCGGCATCTTCTCGTTCCTCGTCGACCCGGCGGTGGACGCGGAGATCGGTCTGCCCTCAGCGGCCGGCCACAACACCGCGATCCTGAACGGCAGCCAGGAAATCGCATCCGCGGAAGCGGTGCGCGCAAGCGAATAGCGATCGCGTAGCCACTCCGATGTGAGCGACGGCCGGGCGTGCACCCACGTCCGGCCGTTCGCGTTGCCCCCGCAACATCCCCTGCACCGGGTAGACAAGCTGTCAGAGACCTGCGATGCTGAGGTCATGCCTGACCTCAGGGGGCTGGGAGCGGAGATCAGACGGCTGCGCATCGAGCAGGGGCTCACCCCTGAGCAGCTCGCTGAGCGATCCCGCGTGAAGGTGGCCGACCTGCTCGCCGTCGAAGCGGGCGAAGATCAGCCGCTGCGCAACACCGTCGTCTCGCTCGCGAAGGGCCTGGGCGTCAGCCCCACCGCGCTGCTGCGCATGATGCGCTGAGGCGCCCTCGCCGGCCTCACACAGGCCGCTGCGGAATTCTACTGAATGCGACGAACCGCCACTTGCGATCTGTCTGCGATCTGCTTTAGTGGACACATGAGACCAGCAGACCAGTTCGGTGAGAGGCTTCGCGTCGTGCGCACCGATCGGGGACTGACGCAGGAGGAGCTCGCGGACGCGAGCGGCCTGCACCGCACCGAGATCAGCCTGCTCGAGCGCGGCAAGCGGACCCCGATCCTTGACACGATCGTCGCCGTCGCGGGCGGCCTTGGCGTCACGCCCTCCGACCTGCTCGACGGCGTGGGCTAAGGCGCCCACAGACGAGCGGACGCCCCCGCATCGCGGGGTCCCTTTCGCGCGCCTGACAGCACCCTCGCGCCTTCCAGACCAAGATGCCTGTGCCAGACCAAGACGCCTGTGCAATAGTGAAGCCATGGAACGACATGAGCAGTTTGGTCCACTGCTGCGCCGCGTTCGCATGGAGCACGGGATGACTCAGGAGGAGCTCGCGGACGCCGCGGGACTCCACCGAACAGAGATCTCCCTGCTCGAGCGCAACAAGCGCAAGCCGCTTCTGGAAACGATCGTCGCCGTCTGCCGAGGCCTCGAGATGACACCCTCAGAACTGCTGCACGAAATCAAGTAGCGACGCTCAGGTCATGGGTTGTCGGACGCACATGGGTCGTGTACCCTGGAGTTCCGATCCTTGAGCGGATCGGGGCACGCTTGCTGGCTGCGCGGGTGACTCGCAGCCGACGGTCATCGTGCCGAGAGAGAGGCGGCTAATGCCACACACAGACATCGTGAAGGCCAGGGCGATCCGTCGCGCGGGCCACGCCTGCGAGGTGTGCGGCACGCCAGTTCGCTTCAAATCGGCGCACTTCCTCGATGTCAGGCCCGTGTTCGGGATGATGTTCGAGGCGGACGAGTGCTGCGTGCTCTGCCAGCGGTGCTGGGACGACCTCGACCCGGAGGAGAGGGAGTCAGGCGGCGCGGGCCTCGGCCTGCTCGAAGAGGTGCCTGGCCTCGACGAGGAGGACGAGGAGCAGGAGGGCAGCCTCGTCACGAAGGAGAACATGCTCAGAGCGGCGCGAGAAGCATGGTTCACGGATGACGACCCTGACGGCGGGCTGTGCGCGTGAGGAGGGCGGGGGTCCGCTGCCTCTGCGTGGGTCCGCTGCCTCTCAGCCGGTAGACAGGACGTCATCCATGTGGGATCTTTGAGCTGATGAGACCATCAGACGTGTTCGCCGCCCAGGTCCGTCGCCGCAGGCGAGAGCTGCAGCTCACCCAGCAGAAGCTCGCGGACAGCACAGGGCTCAGCAGGACGGAGATCGTCATGCTCGAGCGGGGGGAGGGCTCGCCCCGCCTCGACACGATCGTCGCCCTCGCGGAGCGGTTCGGGTCCACCGCCGCGGAGATGCTCGCAGAGCTCAGGTGAGAGCGCAGATGCACGGAGCTCAGGTCGATGCATAGAGCTCAGGCGAGAGCCGCGACGCAACTGCGCGCGGGAGGCGCCACCCTCCAAGCGTCCCCTCAGAGACCGCTCATCATGGGGATCCTCAACCTCGGCAGCGACTCCGTCGCTGACGAGTTGCGCCTGCAGGGCCTGCCCCAGCAGCTGCGCCGCGCGGAGGCGCTGATCGCGGATGGCTCAGCGATCGTCGACATCGGCGTCCAGTCTGGGCGCACGGACACGAAGGAGGTCCCGGCCGCGGAGGAGATCGAGCTGCTCGCGCCGATCGTCTCTGCGCTCTCCGCAAAGGGGGTGCTCGTCTCCGTGGACACCTACCGGGCGAGCGTCGCAGATGCGGCTGTGAAAGCGGGCGCCTCGATCGTCAACGACGTCGGCGGACTCAGCGACCCGGAGATCGCGTCCGTGGCCGCGGAATCAGGCGCCGCCCTCGTCCTCATGCACACCAGGGCGGAGCCGAAGGTCGCCCACTTCCCTGGCTATGAGGACCCCGTCGCTGACGTCAAGAAGATGCTTGCCGATCTGATGCAGCGCGCCGCCGACGCGGGCGTCTCCCCAGACCAGATCATCCTCGACCCGGGCCTTGACTACGCGAAGAGCCCCCAGGAGTCGATCGAGGTGCTCAGGCGCCTGAAGGAGCTCCACGCGCTGGATCGCCCCCTGCTGCTCGCCGTCTCGCGCAAGTACTTCCTTGGGATGCTCACCAACAGGCCGCCCATGGAGCGGCTCGCGAGCACCCTCGCCGCGGTGGGCTTCGGGCTTGACGCGGGCGCCTCCATCCTCAGGGTCCATGACGTCGCCCAGGTGAG
>Ga0055483_10000390_pt1 | contig 10338 bp, 6 predicted proteins | sample RushMan_CattailN_5_FD_57938 | JGI IMG/M metagenome (GOLD analysis project Ga0055483, IMG submission 57938) | Wetland microbial communities from San Francisco Bay, California, USA, that impact long-term carbon sequestration - RushMan_CattailNLB_D2 | ecosystem: Environmental > Aquatic > Marine >... | reverse complement strand
CGTAAAGCGCCGCGCGCATCCTGACCAGATCGATGACACCACGAAAATCCTTCTCTTCACCGATGGGAAGCTGAACAGGAACGACGGAGCGCCCAAATGCGTTGCTGAGCGCCTCCAGCGTCCGCTTGAAGCTGGCGCGCTCGCGGTCCATCTGGTTCATCACCAGGGCGCGGGGCAGGCCGTACTTTTGGCAAAAGCCCCAGGTTTTCTCTGTCTGGACTTCAACACCGCTCACCGCATGGACGACAAGCAGAGCCGCGTCCGCCGCCTTCAATGCAGCCTCGGCCTCATAGAGGAAAATGTTGAAGCCGGGTGTGTCAATCAGGTTTACCTTGGTCCCATTCCATTCGGCATAGGCCAGGGCCGCGCTGATGGTGAAGCCCCGTTCAATCTCTTCTTCGTCGTAGTCGGTGACGGAAGTGCCATCGTCGACTTTGCCGAGCCGGGTGGTTACTCCCGCCGTATAGAGCAGTGCGGAGGCAAGCTGCGTCTTCCCGGTGTCGCCATGGCCCAGCAACGCAACATTGCGGATATTCTCGCCGTCGTAGATTTTCACGAGAGACTCCTCAAAGTTTCTGGAATTGCCTTTTCGAAAGATTCAGGCTTTGAGTCAACGTCGCATCCTAACACAGCTTTTCGGAGGGGTTCAATCACAGAGAAGAGCCGGTTTGCTGACAGCCACCTTCCAGCCCGTACGGAGTACTCCACTCGATTCGAGTCTGCATCTAATCCAGATCGATATCGCGAGAAGGCCGGACAAGCGGCTCATCTTTGGATCGCCGGAAGGCCTCTTCGAACTTCTTCTCGAGCAACTGCGCTTTCGTCTTTTCGTCTTCGGTGCTTTTGCGAAACATGGCTTCGCGCCGGGCCTTCTCCTTATCCAGCAACTGGGCGGAGTGATTGAGGTCGGGCGCCTCGGCATGCTTAGGCGGCCGGCTGTGCGAAATCACTTTGCCAAGCGACACGTCGATTTTGAGACGAGATCCGCAGCACGGGCATTCGAGCTCGATCTCGCCGCGTCCTTCTCGGGCGGAAACCATGGAAAAATGCTACGCTTGGCCGTTCCCGATGTCAAACTCGGAAGCCACTTGTGCGGATGGCAGGTACAAACCTACTCCCGGGGACGGGCATTTCTGCTGGTTAAAGGGAGCTTGGCTCGTAGGGTAGGAATTATGGGTGCAAGCAGTCTGCGCGTGGGCAAGGCCATCTTCAGAATAGATTCCGATCCACCCGGCGTTCCCCCCCGCCAGGCTTCAACAGCCCGTTCACGCCACCCAGTCGATGTGGATGTCGCCGGAGACGGTGCTGACGTCGAGAAGAAATCCGCCGTTTCCTGCCTTACCGGTTATCTCTCTCTTGCTGATGGTTCCCTGAAGCGTCAAGGGCCGGTTGGTGGAAATGCTCCCCGAAACGGTATGGGCACGCAGACTGAATCCTAGATTCGGAGGCACCCGGACACTAACGTTGCCTGACACGGTTTCCAGGTACCAGGGAGATTGGCCGCCGCCTTCTGCCGTGATCGACCCACTCGCACTCTTGGCATGCACCAGGCCGCGAGCATTCTTCAGCTCAATATTTCCCGAACCGGTATTGACGCGAGCATCTCCAGCACCCGTCTGCTCAACGGTCACATTGCCGCTGCCGGTGGATGCCCGGACGCCGCCTCCCACGCCGGTGGCCCGGATGTCGCCGCTGCCGGTGGAAGCTCGGACACCTTCCTTGACGTTCTCCATGACGATCTGGCCGGAACCCGTTGTGGCCTGCACGCTGCCGCCGATGTTTGAACCCTTGATGTCACCCGAACCGGTTTCGGCCTCAAGCGGTCCCGAGACGCCGTCGATGGTTTGATTCCCGGAACCGGTTTTGGAACTGAGCCGGGTGTTTGTCGGTACCACCAGCTCATAGCTGATGGATACGTTATGCTGCATGCCGGATTCAGTGATTTTTCCGATCTCGATGACATTCCCGTGCTGCTCGATGGGCGGGTGTGATTCAAGATAGCGCACTTTCTTCTCGGCGTCGCCGTTTGAGAAGAGCCCCGTCCAGGCACGAATCGTGCCCTGCACCTCGACGATCGAGTCGCCGCCGGTGCGCACGGTGATCGTCCCAGCGCCAGTTTGGACACTCAACTGCACAGGGCCCGTCACCTGCAGAGTGCGCTGAAAGTGCCCTTCCGCAGCCAGGGCCGCAGTCGAAAATGCCAGACAGGTTGCTGCTAATGCCATCAAATACTTAGATTCTTTCCTCAGGCTTGGGGTGATCATGTTTTTTCTCCCAACTCGAGAATTCTTTGGCCCTCCTTCCCAGAAGCAGGAAGGTCTATAGATCATTACGAACCAGCCAGGGCAAATGTTCTGCCTGTTCCAGACTGTTTTGAGGCAAACTCCCGCCAATCCCCACTTCTGGGCGCCAGAACGCTTTTGCGGATCGGAAATGCCTGCCTTGCCTGTCAATCGATGACCGAGAATTCCATCCGGTTTTCGGCGGGGTCGACGCGGTCCAGACGCACACGAATCCTGTCGCCTAGCCGGTAAGGTTTGTTAGTGCGCCGGCCAATCGCAGCCCGCAGGTTCTCGCGGTAGACGTAGCGATCATCCTCCAGGCTTTCGAACGAAACGAAGCCTTCCACGAACAGGTCGATGAGTTCCACAAAGAATCCGTACTTGGTGAGCGAGATGAGGAGGGCATCAAAATCATCGCCCAGGTGCTGGGCCATGAAGGCGACTTTCTTCAGGCTCATCAGTTCGCGCTCGGCATCCTGCGCGCGCCGCTCGGCTTCCGAGGTTTCAACCGCCAGGGCGTGCAATTCTTCGGGACTGACGGGCGCCGCATGCTCCTTGCCTTTCGACGTGAAAGCATGCGTATGGTGGCCGGAGGCCGTTGACTCAACGGGGCTTCTTCCGTGGGCATGGCCTTTTTGCTGGTGAAGAATCGTCTTCAGGATGCGATGCACAATCAGGTCAGGGTAGCGCCTGATGGGCGAGGTGAAGTGAGTGTAAGTTCCCGCAGCCAGGGCAAAGTGGCCCAGGTTTTCCTCTGAATAGCGAGCCTGCTTGAGCGAGCGCAGCATCAGGTAAGAAAGAATGCGCTCCTCGGGCTTGCCTTCCAACCGCCGGGTGAGGTGCTGGTAATGCCGGGGCGCGATCTCGAGGTCGATCTTTTCCAGTTGTTCGTGAGGCCTTGCGCACTTGTCGCGATCATCGCGCCCGTGGATGCGCAGACTTTGCCGTGCGGGCAATTTGATGCCCAGCGAATAGCCGAACGTGGCCGCAATCTCCTCGAATTCCAGCACCTTTTTCGGGTCGGGCTTTTCGTGGACGCGGTAGAGCGACGGCACGCCCTTACGTTCAAGGTAGGTTGCAACCGTCTCGTTGGCCGCCAGCATGAATTCTTCGATGATGCGGTGCGCGACGTTGCGCTCCGAACGCGCGACGCCGACCATGTGTCCCGTTTCATCAAACTTGATTTCGGGTTCAGGAAGATCGAAATCGATGGAACCGCGCTGCTCGCGGTGCCGGATCAGAATGTGGGCGAGTTCCTCCATCAGCTTGAAATTCGGAACCAGCGTCCCGTACTCATGACAGGCGCTCCGATCTCCGGCCAGGATGTCACGGACCGCGGTGTAAGTCATGCGTTCCGCGCTGTGGATGATCCCGGGTGTGATCTCGAATCGAACCGTGTTGCCCTGCCGGTCGATTTCCATCAGCACGGACATCACCAGGCGATCGACATACGGGTTCAGGCTGCAGATGCCGTTGGAAAGCTCCAGCGGCAACATGGGCACAGCGCGGTCAGGGAAATAGACGGAGTTGCCACGCAGCCGGGCTTCCCGGTCAAGAGCTGTTGAAGGCCGGACGTAATGGGCGACGTCCGCAATATGGACATGCAGCAGATAATGGCCGCTGGCGAGGCGTTCGACGTAGACGGCATCGTCGAAATCCTTCGCGGTTTCACCATCGATCGTCACGATCGGCAGCGAGCGGAAATCGCGGCGGCCCTCGTGTTCATTCTCGGAGATGAATTGGGACGCGCTCCCGGCTTCCGCCAGCACTTCCTCCGGAAAGCGGTGTGGGAGGTGGTATTTTCGGATCATCATTTCCACGTCTACTCCGAATTCGTCGCGCCGGCCGAGAATTTCGATCACCCGGCCGCGCGGCTGGGCGCCGGGCCGCGGAAATTCGGTCAACTCCACGTCGACAATCATGCCCGAGAGGTCGCGGCTGTCTGCTTTGTGCTTCGCATGCCGCCGCGCCTGCATGCCTTCGGACTCCCCACCGAATTGCCGGTGGCGGGCGCGCTCAGCAGCAGGCCATTCCTGGCCATGCGGAATGAGAATCTCGTGCGGAATGCGGCGTTCGAAGGGAATAACGAAATTGGAACGCGTTCCGATGCGGAACTCGCCGACCGCGGTCTTCTGCGCGCGTTCGGTCACCCTCAGGATGATGCCCTCGACGCGCATGCTCGGCTTTGCCGTGCGGGAAAACCGGGTACGCCAGTCGGGGCGCGACCGAATCACCTGAACCTCCACGCGATCCCCATGGAGCGCAGGCCCCATGGCACCGGGTGGGATGAAAATGTCCTGATCGGTCCCTTCCAGCGGCTTGTCCGGAACGACAAACCCGTAGCCGTCGCGGTGCCCCACCAAGCGTCCGGTCACGACATTTCGCGCTGCCGGTTTTGGCCCCGCAGGGGCAGCACGGTGCTCGCGAGGGGGTGCGTGCCGGGCGGCTCTGCGGGGAATTCCTTTCGGACTTCCGCGCAACGCCTGGCGATGAGTTTCCGTGCCGGCATGGCGTGGTGGCGCCAGAATGAAATGGCTCTTTTTTGATTCTCTGATCTTGCGGCCCTTCGAAAGATCATGAAGCAGGTGCTTCAGTTCGCGAGCCTGGCTGGAACGCAGTCCAAGTTGGTGAACCAGTTCGTGGACGCGAAAAGTCTTCTCCGGCTGTTTACGGAAGACGTTCAGGACATCGTGTTCGCTCAGGGTTTCGCGCATCGTTTCATTGCATCTAGCTTAGCACCGTGCAAGGTGCATGGCGCTGGGATTGTTTTGACCGGGAACGCGGGGCTTCTCGGCAGCCGCAAGAGACATCGTCCCATTTGTCATAGCTTGTTCAGTTTGTCTTTGCGGCGTGGACGGAAGAATCGAAAATAGAGGTAGATATTCGCGGTCATAGCGACTGCGTAGACACAAAAAGGGGCAGCAATTTCGGAAATACTGAAGAGGTAGCCAGTGAGAGTGATTCCTCCCGAGGAAGCTCCCAGCCTCGCCACCTGGTTGATTCCCAGCGCCCGGCCCAGTTCGTCCTGTTGGACCATCTCCGTCATCGCGGTACGCTGGACCGGCACTGCCATCACACGCAACGCGGGCGTAAGCATGTAGATCACCAGGGCTATCGCATAAACATGCCAGAAGGGCAACAACACCAGGAGCGCTGTTCCCAGCCCGCGCGTTACGGCAATGCTTTTCACGAAGCCCAGCGTCTGCTCAAGACGAGGAGCCGTCAAGAGGGCGAAAGCCGCCAGGGCGCCGCTGGCAAACGCGTAGACCGCCATCTCAGATTTCGGAACGTGATAAACAATCACGAAGAAAGGGATCAGGAATGGAACGACCAGCCCCTGGGTGAATCCATTGAGAATTCCGGTCACCGTGAACTTGCCGATTACGACCTTGCTACGAAGCCGGCGGAGATTGCCCCGGACTTTTTCTGCCTTTATGAAAGCAAGAAACACCAGGCCGCCGCCGGAGATAAGGGTGGCATACAAGAAAACGTGCTGAATCTCGGCGTGCCGGGCCAGTAAGGCGCCGATTGCCCCGAACATGCCGCTCAGGAATGTCAGGATGGAAAAGTAAGAAGTCCGGTTTTCCGAAGTTGTCAGATCGGTAATGATGGCATTCTGGATAGGCTGCGCGGCGCCTCCGATTCCACCGGTCATCAAAGATCCCGTGGCTGAGTAGCCTCCCAGCGACGTCGCGACAAAGAGGGCGGGCAGCCGGCTGGAGACAAACACAAGGGCTGAACTGACCGGGAGCAGCAGACCCACCAGAAACAGCGTCCTGCCTCTCCCCCAGGAATCGGTCAGGAAACCGAACAGCAGGCCCAGGATGGCGGTCGCGATGGCCGCGGAAGTATAGAGCAGGCCCAGTTGCAGGGGACTGTAATGCCGGGATGTCAGCACCAGATAGGGAAAGGCAATCGTGATCATGCCGGCAGCGATACTGCGCGTCATGCGGAACAAAGCCAGGAGGATCAACTGCCCGCGATGGTCTTTCATAGTTTCTTAACAGCCCCGATAAGCGTAACTCTTCAGTCTATTATGGATGCAGGAACCTCAGCTATTTGTCCAACCAGTTTTGTGCAGGATTGATAAAATCAATTGGTTTGGAGTGCGATTTCCTGTCTCAAGGGAGCACAAGAAGGGGGAACGATGAGAATCGACAGCCACCAGCATTTCTGGAAACTTTCGAGAGGCGATTATTCCTGGATGAAGCCGGAGATGAAAGTCCTGCACCGGGATTACCTGCCCGAAGACCTGAAGCCAAGCCTGCAAACCCATAAGATTGACAGGACTGTGCTGGTCCAGGCGGCGCCAACCATTGCCGAGACCGATTTCCTGCTGGAACTTGCAAAGAAGCAAGATTTCATTGCGGGCGTTGTGGGCTGGCTCGATCTAGAGAGCAATGACCTCCCTTCACTGCTTGAGCTCTATTCCCGCCAGCACAAGCTTGTCGGACTTCGGCCCATGCTTGAGTCACTTCCTGACGACGACTGGATCTTGAACCCGCGCGTCCTGGACTCCCTGAGGATCATTGCGCAACTGGATTTCCCATTCGATTTTCTGGTTCACACACGACACCTGCCCCACGTCGCCAAGGTGCTTGAAGAGGTTTCCGGTTTGCGAGCCGTCATCGACCACATTGCGAAACCCGAAATCAAGGCGCAGAAGCTGGAACCCTGGAAATCTCTGATTCGAGATCTTGCCCAGCACAAGAATCTCTACTGCAAGCTTTCAGGAATGATTACCGAGGCCGACCACGATTTCTGGAATCCGGAACACTTGCGGCCTTACATTGAGCATGTGGTTGAATGCTTTGGCCCGGAGCGTATTATGTTCGGCAGCGACTGGCCGGTGTGCCTGCTGGCCGGCAGCTACGATCAGGTTGTCGGCACGCTCGAGACCGTGCTCAATCCTTTGCTGGATGAGGCATCCGCACGGGCCGTCTACGGCGAAAATGCCGCGCGCTTTTATAAGCTGAAGGGTTAAGGTGCCGAAGCCGCCGGCAGGGTGACGTGCAGTCAACCTCAGCGCCAGCGGCTTCCCTGTCCTTTCAAGTTAAGAACGAACGCCGCTCAGTAAGGCCACTTCCATTCGCGCACTTCCGGCATATCCTGGCCGTATTTCACGATGTAGTTCTTGTGCTCAATCAGTTTGTTGCGCAGTTCCTGCTTGAAGTGCGCTCCGATGCAAGCCAGCCGCGGCACGCGGTCCACCACGTCTCCGGCCAGGTGGAAGCGGTCAAGGTCGTTCAACACGGCCATGTCGAAGTGCGTGGTGGTGGTCCCTTCTTCCTTGTAGCCGCGCACGTGAAGGTTCTTGTGATTCGTCCGCCGGTAGGTCAGCCGGTGGATCAGCCACGGGTATCCATGGTAAGCAAAGATGATGGGTTTGTCCGTGGTGAAGAGAATGTCGAAATCGCGGTCGCTGAGCCCGTGCGGATGCTCGGTCGAGGGCTGTAGGGTCATCAGATCCACTACATTGATGACGCGAATCTTGATGTCCTCGAAATGCCGTCGCAAAAGGTCCACGGCTGCTAAAGTCTCGAGCGTGGGAACATCGCCACAGCACGCCATCACGACGTCCGGCTCGCCGCCCTGGTCGTTGCTGGCCCAGCCCCAGATGCCGATCCCGGCCGTGCAGTGCTGAACGGCCGATTCCATATCGAGCCACTGCAGCGAGGGCTGCTTGCCAGCCACAATCACATTCACGTAATGCCGGCTGCGCAGGCAATGGTCCGCGACGGAAAGCAGCGTGTTGGCATCGGGCGGCAGATAAACCCGAACGATGTCCGCTTTCTTGTTCACCACGTGGTCGATGAAGCCGGGGTCCTGATGCGAGAAGCCGTTGTGATCCTGCCTCCACACGTGCGACGTCAGCAGGTAATTCAGCGAGGCAATACGCCTTCGCCAGGGGATGTTGCGCGTCACCTTCAGCCACTTGGCGTGCTGGTTGAACATCGAGTCTATGATGTGAATGAAGGCTTCGTAACAGGAGAAGAAGCCATGACGGCCGGTCAGCAGGTAGCCTTCAAGCCATCCCTGGCACATATGCTCGCTCAGGACTTCCATCACGCGCCCCGTGGGCGAAAGATGGTCGTCGGTGGGCAGCACGTCTTCCATGAAGACCTTATCCGTGACATCAAACAGGGCGCTCAGGCGGTTTGAATTCGTTTCATCGGGACCCATCACGCGGAAATTTTTCGCGTCCTCGTTCAGCTTCATCACGTCGCGAAGGAATTTGCCCATAACCCGGGTTGCTTCCGCCACCGTTTTCCCGGGTGAAGCGACGGGAACGGCATAGTCGCGGAATTCCGGCATTACAAGGTCTTTCAGCAGGATTCCGCCGTTCGCATGTGGGTTAGCGCCCATCCGCCGGTCGCCCGTCGGCGCCAGTTCGGTCAGCTCTGCGATCAATCGCCCCTCTTCATCGAAAAGCTCATCCGGTTTGTAGCTCTTCATCCACTCTTCAAGCATCTTCAGGTGCTTGGGGTTGGTGGATGTTTCAGCCAGCGGCACCTGGTGTGCGCGGTAAGTGCCCTCGACCTGTTGCCCGTCCACAACCTTGGGTCCGGTCCAGCCCTTCGGGGATCGCATAATGATCATGGGCCAGATCGGGCGGGATTCCTTTCCGTTTTCCCGCGCCGTTTTCTGAATCTCGTGGATTTCTTCCACGATGGTGTCGAGCGTTCCGGCCATCAGTTGATGCATGGCCTCAGGCTCATCCCCTTCAACAAAATAGGGTTTGTAGCCGTAGCCGATGAAGAGGTCGGTCAGCTCTTCATCGGTCATGCGGCCCAGCACGGTGGGATTGTTGATCTTGTAGCCGTTCAGATGAAGGATGGGCAGGACGGCGCCGTCCCGCGCCGGATTCAGGAATTTGTTCGAATGCCAGCTTGTCGCCAGAGGCCCTGTCTCGGCCTCGCCGTCTCCCACCACGCAGCAGACCAGCAAGTCCGGGTTGTCGAACGCGGCCCCGTAAGCATGGGCAATGGAGTAACCCAACTCGCCGCCTTCGTGGATCGAGCCTGGCGTTTCCGGCGCGACGTGGCTCGGAATCCCTCCCGGAAATGAAAACTGTTTGAAGAGCCGCTGAATGCCCAGCGTGTTTTGAGGGATGTTGGGATAGAGTTCACTGTAGGTCCCCTCAAGGTAAGTGTTCGCGACCAGCCCCGGCCCGCCGTGGCCTGGCCCCGTGATGTAGATCGCGTTCAGGTCGTATTTCTTGATGATCCGGTTGAAATGAACGTAAATGAAATTCAATCCTGGCGTGGTGCCCCAGTGGCCGAGCAGGCGTGGCTTGACGTGCTCAGTCTTGAGAGGTTCGCGCAGCAGGGGATTGTCGTAGAGATAGATTTGTCCTACAGAAAGGTAGTTGGCTGCGTGCCAGTAGGCGTTCATCTTGCGAAGCTCTTCAGAGGAGAGCGGCTTGGTTGAAACAGATAACGGCGAACGGCCTTTGGACTGCGTTGAAGTGGCCATGACATTTCCTCCCTCTTGAGATTCGGATTTTCTTAAGGGACAGGCTTAAATCAAATCTTATTACATTTAAGAGGGAATAAAAAACTGGCTCCATCAGCGCTCTGATTTCGAGGTGGATCGATGCGCCGCGCAAGTTTCCGAGCTCCTGTGTCCGCTCAAAAGCTCGAAGCGTATTGTCTTTGCGACCCGAATGGAAATAACATGGAGCGTTGCCGTCGCTTGGCAGTTGAGCAAGAAGCAGAAGACCCGCTGCTTTGCGGCCACAGAATTACTGACCGGGTTTCGATCAAGGGGGGTAATAAAGATGCAAGCAGGCGTTTATACGGGAGTGGACACTCTGAAGTTGCAGGAATGGCCAAAGCCGAAGCTGAAGAAAGGCGAAATGCTCGTGAAGGTGCGCTACGCAGGGATTTGCGGGACGGACATGATGATCCACGCGGGCAAGCACCCACGAGTGGTCCCTCCCCGGGTGTTAGGCCACGAAATTTTCGGCACCGTAGTGGAAAAGAGTCCGCCGGTGGAATCGCAAATAAAAGAAGGGGACCGCGTGGCTGTTTTTCCGCTCATTTCCTGCGGACGC
>Ga0055483_10000389_pt1 | contig 10344 bp, 7 predicted proteins | sample RushMan_CattailN_5_FD_57938 | JGI IMG/M metagenome (GOLD analysis project Ga0055483, IMG submission 57938) | Wetland microbial communities from San Francisco Bay, California, USA, that impact long-term carbon sequestration - RushMan_CattailNLB_D2 | ecosystem: Environmental > Aquatic > Marine >... | reverse complement strand
CCTCGACGTCACGCTTGCCGTCGCGCGGAGATTTCTGAGTGGAAGGCCCCTGTTCGAGGGCGACAACGACCACATCCATCACCGGCTGCTGAAACGTGGAGTGTCCCAGCGTGGGGTGGTCTTCATTCTCTATGGCGTGTCGGGCCTGCTTGCGTTGCTGAGCCTCGCTTCGTTGCGCGGCGGGGAGATGACCGCGGTGGTGCTGGCTGTCATCGCGGTCGGGGTCTGCGCCGGAATCCCGCAGCTGAGGTTTCATGAGTTCGCAGAACTGCGCCGCGTGTTCGATCGCACGATGCGCCAGAAGGAAGTGATCGAGAACAATCTGCATGTGCGGCGCGCCACAGAATCTCTCCATAAATGCGAGGACGTCTCCGACATCTGCCAGATTCTCGTGGGCACCTTGCGTCCCATTGGATTTGACGGCTTCAGTCTGTGCCTGCCCGCCGCGGAGCAGCCTCCCAAGTCGCTGCCGCCTCTGGTGAAGCAAAGTCCGAATGGCGAGTTGAGTTGCTCCTGGAGTAAGCTTGTGTCTCTGAAGGGCAACTGGGAATTGCGCTGGGAACTCACGGATGAACAAGGCAACAATTATGGCTCGTTTTCGGTTTATAAACGGCTGACCCATGAGCCGCTCCTGATGGACGTGAGCCTGCTGAGCGACGGCTTTAACGTCGCTCTGGCGAGCGCTGTGCGGCGCGCCGCGATTGATGCCCGTTTACATGCCGGAGGCTGGGAGCATAAGTTTTCCCCAGGCAGGATCGGCACTGCATCAGCGCCGGTGCCGGAACAGAGTTCATCGCGAAGGCACGCCTTGCCCGGTGCAGAAGAGCTCAGCGTCCGCGAGAAGCCGAAAAAGCCGCGTCCCAACTTAAATGCCGTGGAGAGCAAGGGTGAGGTCTAGAGATGCCACGATCCCCTGCACTGCGTCCGACCGCCACGGCGAACCGAAGAATCCAGACGGAAGGAAACCTGCAAATATCAATTCCCATGGGAGGCATGATTGGCAACTAACCTGGTGACCGGCGGCGCCGGTTTTATTGGCAGCAACCTGGCCCGCGAACTGCTTGCCCGCGGCGAGCGAGTGCGCATCCTGGACAACTTCTCGACCGGTCATCGCGAGAACCTCGAAGGTCTGGAGGGCGCGGAGGTGATTGAAGGTGACATTCTCGATCCCGACACATGCGCCCGCGCCTGCCAGGGAGTGGAGTTTGTCTTCCACGAGGCCGCACTCCCTTCCGTTCCGCGCTCCGTCAAGGACCCGCCCGGTTCGCACCACGCCTGCGCCACCGGGACCATCAACATGCTGTGGGCAGCGCTGGCGGCAAAAGTCCGGCGCTTTGTCTACGCCGGATCATCCTCCGCCTACGGCAACACGCCGACGCTCCCCAAACAGGAAACGATATGTCCCGAGCCGCGCTCGCCTTACGCGGTCGCCAAGCTGGCGGGAGAACATTACTGCCGCGCCTTCTATTTCTCGCACGGATTGGAAGCCGTGACGCTGCGATACTTCAACGTCTTTGGCCCCCACCAGGACCCCGGCTCGCCCTATTCGGGAGTTCTGTCGGTCTTTATCACCCGCCTGCTGCGGGGCGAAGTGTGCACGATTAACGGCGACGGCGGGACATCGCGGGATTTTACGTACATTGACAACGTTGTGGCGGCCAATCTGCTGGCCCGCCACGCTCCTCGGGCCCCCGGAAACGTTTACAACATGGGATGCGGAAGGAACGTCACACTCAAGTGGGTGTACGACTTCCTGGCAAAAGAGATTGGCAGCACGCTGGCTCCGCTCTACGGCCCCGAACGCGCCGGCGATGTGAAACACTCCCTCGCGGATGTTACGGCGGCAGAGCATGACCTGGGATATGAGCCGATCGTGGACCTCGAAACCGGACTGCGCAAAACCATCGAGTGGTACCGGGAGCAGGAGCGCATTTTTCAAATGGCGGCCCGGTAATTGGTAACTCGACCTGCTCTCCTCAAAAAACTTCGCCTTCAAATCTGAGTCCTGATTCCGAATTCATCCTTCCGGCTGGCCCCGGGCAGCCGGATTAACATGACGCGAACCTCATCCCTCCTTGCCCTGGCCAGTCTGGCTGCGATCTTGACTGGCGTGTTGCCGGCACTTTCACGGCCGGCGCCGGCGTTCAATGCCGCCCAGGTTCCGCTGTTTCGAATGCGGGCTCGCGTTACCCGAACCGGTGGGCACTCGCCGTCAGCGCAGTCATTTGCATTCAGGTGGAGTGTTGGGAGGGAGACCGTCAAAGCGCGGGGCAATGCCTGGAGCCCGTGGCTCGACTTCACGGGGGCCGATGTCAAAATCGCGCTTCGAACTTACCCGAATCTCTACCTTCGCCGTTTTCCGGTGGTGCTGCGGCTTCAGGTCTCTCCGGTCACCAATCCAACGGCCGTGGATGTTCAAATCCGCTTTCCCAGGACGGCGGGGAAGGCCAAGCTTCATGCCGACCTCTTCGGCCCGACGCTTGGCATCCTGGTGTGGCGCGATGGGAATTCCGGTGCTCCGCGCGCCGCGACGATGGCCGGTTACAACCGGCGCTACTGGCCTGCTTTTAACCACGCTGCGCTTCGCCCCTCCGAGAGGCCGCGGCACTTCCTGATCGCTGACCGCTTTGACGGCGGCGATGACGATCTCCTCGAATGGCAGCAGGGCATCTCGCATCTTGCCGGAATCGGCGTTAACGCATTGCTCGTTCCGGCCCTGGCTCCTCTGCGCAGCATCCTCTTGAAAAATGGCGTGCGGCGATTTGCTCTTGGAGCCGAGGTCAGCGGCGGGCCTCTGGGCCTGGCGCCAAAATCCCCGCCGCTCGATCGATGGGCTTCCCGTTTCGCGGCCCTGTACGTAAAAGCCGGGTACTTGCCTTCCGATTTCTCACTCTTTGCGTTATCGGATGAGCCGGGCTGGTACTATCCGACGATTCTGCAGTCCGTCGATCAGGACTCGGCGCTGCTCGAAGCCTTCAGGCATTACCTGGCGCAGCAGCATCTCACCCCGGCCATGCTGGGTGCGGACTCCTGGGACGAGGTTCATCCCATCGGGCACGGCGGATTGTCGGCCAGTTCGCCGCTCACCACCCGGCGTTTGTTTTACTGGACCACCCGTTTTTTCTCGTGGTACGCGGCGAATTACACGCGGAGGGCGACAACGGAGTTGCATCGAGCTTTCAGCCCCAGGCTGAAGACGTTCACCAACTGGAACAACTTCGCCGGCCAGTTCTACTTCCAGGGATTCCCGGCCCACAATCCCAACCCGCACAGCCCCGACGCGGCGATGGGGGCGCCGGGCTGGTTCCAGTTCGGGCAGATGCACGGTGGGGACCTGATGTGGACGGAAGACTGGTTTGCCGACAACCGCGCCTACCAATGGTCCTACTACGCGGCAAAGCTTCGCTCGATCGCTTATCAGAACGGCCTCGGGTTCGGCGGCTATGTGATCGGGCGGGTGGACGGCAAGCCGCTGGACGGACTCGTGCAGCGGGTCCTGGCGCTGGTGGGTAGCGGCGCCAAGGCTGTCTTCTATTACAACTTCGGTCCCGAATATGACTTTGTGGGAAACTGCTACTCCGATGTCCCCGGAGTGCCCGGCGAGCTTGCCCGCGCGGACGGAATGATTGCCAAGGCCGAAGGCGTGCTGTGGCCCGGCCGCGAACCGCCGGCCCAGGTGGCAATCCTTCAACCCCGCAGCTCAGAAGTTTGGGACGGGCTGCACATTCCCCGGGGCTCCGCGGTGGCAGGCGCCACCAACACCAATCCCAACGGCGCCACTCTCGACTACATGGCCGAGGAATTTGACGAATACCTGGCGCTCGAGATGAGCGACATTCCGGTCGACTTTGTTGACGAGGACGAACTCGCCGGCGGTGCGCTGAAGAAATACAAGGTCCTCTACATCACCGAACCCGACATTCCGAGCGCAGATCAACGCGCCATCGCGGAGTGGGTGCAAGACGGCGGAACGCTGGCCATGACGCCCGGAGCGGCCGAGGGGGATCGCTACGACGAGCGCGCAAACATTTTGACCCGGCTGGCCGAAAGTTCCCCACACGAACGAACCTACCTACGCAACGCCCTGGCGCTGAAGCAGGTCGAAACGATTGGGAACGTCCCGGTTTTCGGCGAGCCGCCCGACCCGGCGCACGGAGGGACGGCGCTCTCATCTTTCGACGATCATGTCCCGGCCATCACGCAGCACAACGCCGGCCGGGGACAGATCCTGTCCTTCTCCTGGTTCCCTGGGCTATCGTATGCGCATCTGGCCCTGGGTCTGCAACTGGAATTACTGGACAACGCGGATGCCAATTCTCTTCGAGAGTTGGTGCTGAAACCCGTTCGCGTGGCGGGGGTCTCGCCCCCTGTCCAGGTAAACGTTCCCTACGTGGAAACGCCGGTTCTGGAATCTCCTGAAGGAGACGCCATCACGCTGCTCAACTGGACTGGCCGCGATCTGCCGTCGGTCAAGTTGACGGTTCGCGTCCCGTTCCACATAACGAAGGCACTGAGCGTGACGCACGGGAAAATCTCTTTGCACCGTGAGGGCGATGTTGTGACGTTCTCGCTTCCCCTGGGCGCCGCAGACATCGTGGAACTTCGGCGCTAAGGAGCGAGTGTACCTTACGTTTTTCGCCCGCCCGGGAAGTCCTCTCGTTCTTGTGCCATCAGCGGCGCCTCGCCAGGTTTTCCAGCGAGACTATTAACTTGTAAACCATATCGTGTTTTTGATATAACCTTGTAATTAGGAGGCCTGAAATGGCTGGAAAAGTGGGGCTCAATCGGGTATTGGCGCTGATTGTTATTATGGGACTGGCTGCGGCCATGGCCATGGCCAGCCCAGCCGCCATCGGCTCGCTGGTGGGAAGCAAGAATGCCACCCTGGACGGCCAGGTTCCTCTGCCGCGCAGTACCGTGCTGAACGGCGACAATCTGCAGGTCCACAATGACGGCCTGGCGATGGTAGCTCTCGAGCAGGGCAACCGCATGGTCCTGGGAACCGGCACCGAGGCATCCTTTACAAGGGATGCTGAAGGCGTGATGGTTTCAATGACCCGCGGGAATATGTCGCTGTTCCATCCGGGAACGGGTGAAACGTTCCGGGTGAAGACAGGCGATGTGACCGTGCTGCCGGCGCCGGGTTACAAGACATTGGGCGAAATCGCCATGGAAAACGGGTTCCTGGTGGTGACGGCAAAAGATGGAGCCCTGCAGGTGGAGAAGGCCGGAACCACAAAAAAGGTCATCAAAGGCCAGACGATTACCATAGCGACCGCCGCGGATCGAGCCCCAACACCCGTTCCACCGCCGGGAAATCGGCACGTCAAGCACGTAGCGGTCGTGACGGTTCTAGCCGGCGTTGCCGCCACAGCTCTTACCGTAGGACTCGTCGAGGTCGTCTTTCCCGATCATGGCCGGCGTCCTGCGGCTTCGCCGGTACTGCCCTGAGGCGTTCGCAGCCCCCTCGGGCTTGACTTGCTTCACGCAGTCGAGATCGTAGTCGTCAAGCGGCAGTCCCCTTCGCACCCTCAAAACGGCAATTCGTGAATCGCCCGCGCTAAGACTGTCTCCCCGATCCTTCCTCTCGCAACCCTCCTACCTACTTCTCCGCTTCCCATCGATCCGACAGCACCTTCAACTCTGCCCTAAACCTTCAAAAAGATCTTCTGCCGGTACAGGAAATAGAGGAAGAGCCAGCCGGTTATCATCACGCTGACCGCCATGAATAGGGGTTTCACGGGACCGAGGTCATTGACGAATCCGTGGACGAAGATGTTGGTGATCGTTCCGAAGTCAAACAACTGGTGCACGATGTAGATGGTGATGGCGTTCACGCCGATCACGGTGAAGAAGAACGACCAGCGCCGGAAGCCCTGCACGTCGATAATCCAGTAAAAGAGGGCGAGCAACAGAAGGCTCCAGCCGCCGGCAAACAGCACAAAAGAGCTGGTCCAGAGGTTCTTGATGATGGGGAAGTTGAAACTCCAGATGAACCCGACCAGCAGGCTGGCAACCCCCGCCAGCGCCAGGCCCAGCGCCTTGCGATTGGGCGGCCGCTTCGATCGCAGCCAGTGGCCGGCCAGCACGCCCAGCAGCGTGGTTGCGATGGCAGGCAGAGTGGAGAGGATGCCTTCGTTGTCCCCGATCACAAAACAACAATAAGGATGGGGAAGCAGGTGCCGGTCGATAAAGCTCGCCAGATTGCCTTGCGGCGTCAGCACGCCCGCGCCAACGCCCGGAACGGGGATCAGCATCATTACCGCCCAGTAAGTTATCAGGATTCCAGCGAAGAAGGCGATCTGGCCGCGGATCTTTGTGTTCATCACGATCAGCGCCGCAAAGAAGTAGCATAAGGCGATTCGCTGCAGGACGCCGGCAATGCGCAAATCGTGGAAGTCAAAATTGAGCAGGCCGTTATAGACCAGGCCCAGCGCAAACAGAATGACGAGGCGGCGGACAATGTGCCGGTAAAGCTGGCCTCGGTCGGCGCCCGCTTCCAGCCGCTTGGTCAAAGAGAATGGAAGCACCACGCCCACCACAAAAAGGAAGAGCGGGAAAATCAGGTCATAGAAATGGAAGCCCGCCCACTGAACGTGCTCGAATTCTATGCTGAGAAGGTTCGTCGCGGGGCCGGGATGCGTCTGGTGAAGGGCCTGAATGATGACTTCGCCGCCCGTGATCCAGAACATGTCGAAACCGCGCAGCGCGTCGATGGAAGCGACACGCTTTTCCAGGAAAGACTGCTCTACTGCGATACCCATGGGGCACCTCTCGTTGATGATTATGGATATCTCTGGGGGCAGGAGATAATTGTTGGTAAGAGCTCAGGGACCAGAGTTCTGTTCTACTCCACCGAATCGACTATTCAGATGTCACAAAAAGAAAATGACTACGAACAGAGAAAATAGCGCGCCTTGAGAAAAAAAGAAAGCAGTTTTATGTGGGTCGCCAGAACCTGGGCCCCTGGCAGGCTAAAAGCCCTCAGGCAATGGCGTGAAGCCGCGCCAAGATGAGCTGGAACACGCACCCGGGCAAGTTTATGATGGGGTCAGAGAGACATCAAAAGAGCGTCAAGCCGCGGGTTTGCGATGCGCGCGAAACGAACCCATATCGCCGAAGACCTGGGCATCCACCTGCCCTCAAAACAGGAAGAAGAGTTGTTCAAATGGTTCCTGGCCTGCCTGCTGTTTGGCAAGCCGATCCAGCGGCAGGTGGCGGAACGCGCTTTCCGGGTGCTGGCCGGGGCCGGGCTGGTGAGCCCCGGCGCAATCCTGCGCGCCGGCTGGGATGAGCTGGTCCGCCTGCTGGATGAAGCGCACTACGTGCGTTTTGATTTTTCCACGGCGACCAAGCTCCTGCATGTCTCCGAGGAGTTGAAGCAGCGTTACGGCACGCTCACGAATCTGGTTGCCAATTCGAAAACGCCGCAGGAGCTTTCTGCCCGGCTGCAGGAGTTCAAGGATATTGGTCCCAAGACCGCGGAAATTTTTGTGCGGGAAGTGCGGCCGATCTGGTATCCGTTTCGCAGGCTGGCGCGGGGAAAGTAGCGTGCGTGGATGCAAATCGTGAATGACCAGCTGGTAGTGCAGACTGCCGTAGCTGCGGTCTGCAGCTTTTGTCTTGAGAAAGACCGCGGACCTCGAAATCGGAGGTCCGCGCTACCGGATCAGCGCAGGACAATCGCATGAAGAAAGCTCGCACAGCGCGTGAAATGGAGATCGCGGCAGCGGCCGCGCGGCAGGCCAGGCCGCAGAAAGCCCTTCGGCCCGCTGGCGAGGCCATGGCGATGCTGGCCCGGCGGGGCTTGCGTCCGGGCAAGGCCCACCTCGACGTCCCCTTCCCTGAAAATCTGAATGAGGAGAAGGCCGGACAACTTGCAAATCTGCTGGGCCATTACGCTTTCCGCCTCTTTCTGCGGGGAGCCATTCTGCATCCGGAAGGGTTTGCTCCGGAAGAAGTGACGCAATATTTGAAGAAAAGCCAGTCCAAGGCCTACGCGGAAGCGCTGGTCAAACAGGGTCTTGCCGGACGGACGCCGCCGGGCCGCTACCGGCTGCTTCGCACCGCGAAAAGCTTTGGCGGCACGCTTGAATGGTACGTCGCGCGCGAGTTGGGCCGCAGATTTGGATTCGACGTGGCGGCCAGTGTCAGGTTCCACGCTCGCGGCGTGGGAGGCGACCTGGACGTGGTGGCGGCCGCGGAAGGCAAACTGGCCTACCTCGAGCTGAAGTCGTCCCCGCCCAAGAACCTTGAGGCCCGCGAGGTCGCGGCTTTCTTTGACCGCGTGCAACTCGTCCGGCCGGACATCACGCTTTTCGTGGTGGACACGGCCCTGCGGCTGAGCGATAAGGTCCTGCCCATGCTGGTGGCAGAACTCGAACATCGCCGCGGCGGAGCCGGCGTCGTTCCGCGACGAATCGAGCGGGAACTGTGGGCCCTCACGCCGCATCTCTATGCGGTGAACGGGAAGCTGGATCTGATTACCAACATCGGGCGCGCCCTGGCCGAAGGTCTGCTCGCACTGGCTCCCCCGCTCTGAAAGCTTCCCGCAAGTCCGGGTGCCCGCGCCGGGATCGAATTGAAAGGGCGGCGGGCCGGACTTACAATAATGTCAGGCAGCAAGTTCTCAGGCCTCCCTCGCGCTTCCCTCCGCATTGCCCTGGAGGCAACTCCAGATGTGTGCCCTCTCAAAGTCGGAATCTGTAATCATCGATGCGCCTTCGGCGGCGTCAATGGCAGACTCCCCCGGCACGCGGATCTGTCTCTTTTGCCCGTACAACAGCCAGCCGTCGACCACGTCGGTTGGCCGTGATCCGCCTGCGAAGAGCTGGCCAGAGGCCAGCGACGCAGCGGACATCGACGCCGCATTCCGCCCCGGCTATCTGAAGCTGCACCGGTGCGGCGAATTGAAGAGGCGGGCGCAGCGACTGTGGGACGTGATGAAGCAGTGCGAACTCTGTCCCCGGCAGTGCGGAGCAAACCGGCTGAAGGGTGAAAAAGGATTCTGCGGGTCGACTTCCGAGCTTGAGATTTCCGCCTATCATCCGCATTTTGGCGAGGAGAAACCGCTGGTGGGAAGGGGCGGATCGGGAACCATCTTTCTGACCCATTGCAGCCTGCGATGCGTCTTCTGCATCAACTGGCAGATCAGCCAGGGCGGATGCGAGCCGCCCCAGAGCGTGGAAGAGATGGCGGAAATCATGCTCCGGCTTCAGGAAATGGGCTGCCACAACATCAACCTGGTCACGCCCACTCACTATTCTCCGCACATTCTGCGCGCCCTGGATATCGCTGCGGCCCGAGGACTTCGCGTGCCGCTTGTCTACAACACGAGTGGGTGGGAACGGCTGGAGATCCTGAAGATGCTTGACGGCGTTGTTGACATCTACCTGCCCGACTTCAAGTATTCGGACAGCCGGATGGCGGCCCAATACTCCTCGGGAGCCGAGGCTTACCCCGAGGTCGCGAAAGCCGCCTTGCTTGAAATGCACCGCCAGGTGGGAGTGGCGCATGCGGCGCCGGACGGCCTGATGTACCGCGGGCTGATGATCCGCCATCTGGTGATGCCCAACAACGTCAGCGGCACGAAGGCCGTCATCGAATGGATCGCCCGGAACCTTCCCAAGGACACTTACCTGAACCTGATGTCGCAGTATATGCCCGCGTTTATGGCGTCGCAGTACCCTGCCCTGGACCGCCGGCTTACGCGCTCCGAATACAGCGAGGCGGTGGCCTGCGCCAAAGCTAACGGGCTGACAAATCTGGATATTCAGGGATACCGAATTTAGCGGCCGCGGCCCGAGCCCGTCAGCCGCATTGAGAATTGCGAACAGCTACGTGCGGATGGCCGAAAGCGTGTGCTGCCGTCGGGTGGGAAACAGCGCGGTGTGGCGCATGGTCGTGGCAAGGCTGCAGGCTGAATTCCGCCACCACCGGCAGATGGTCTGAGGCGATCAGCGCCTTGCGGCTGCGGTGAAGCGCCAGACGGTGCAGCTTCAATCCGCAGTCGAAGTAGATGTGATCGAGGCGGAGCAACGGCAGCACGCACGGATAGGTCCGGCGATGGCTGCCATCAGCGCCGGGATGTGAAACGCCGAAGTGCGCGGACAGCAGGCGCGAGGCAAGCCCGGGAATCCATTCATTGAAGTCGCCCATCACAATGCGCGAGCCTGCCAATTTCTGATTGCGCAGAATGCGCTCGCTGACCAGGTGATGCGCCTGTTCGCGGCGCTCAAGAAAGGCTGTTCCCAGGTGGACGTTAAACAGGTGGAGGACCTGCCCGTCCCTGAGCTTCACATCCGCTCGAAGCACGCCGCGCGGCTCGCGCCCGCGAGCGGTGAT
>Ga0055483_10000386_pt1 | contig 10375 bp, 5 predicted proteins | sample RushMan_CattailN_5_FD_57938 | JGI IMG/M metagenome (GOLD analysis project Ga0055483, IMG submission 57938) | Wetland microbial communities from San Francisco Bay, California, USA, that impact long-term carbon sequestration - RushMan_CattailNLB_D2 | ecosystem: Environmental > Aquatic > Marine >... | reverse complement strand
GTCATTTCTTCTGCTGCATTCGCAACCATGTTGACGCTGTCAGACGCCTGTTCCATGTTTGAAGCGACCGAATTCATATTGGTACTCATCTTTTCAGCCGCCGAGGCTGCCGTATTTGATTTCCCGGACATGCTGCCGGCGCCTTCGAACATCTGCCCGGAAAGCTTTGAAAGTTTTTCGGAAGATGAACCCAGCATATTCGCATTTTCGGCGATGGCATGAATAATTCCCTGCAGCTTTTCCATAAAAACGTTAAACCATTTCGAGAGTTCGCCGACTTCATCTTCGCTTTTGACCTCAAGCCGTTTGGTAAGATCTCCCTCACCTTGGGCAATATCCTTGACAATTTCGATCGTGTTCTTAATCGGTTTGGTGACAATGTGCGATAATGAGACATAAATGGTCGCACAGAGGATAATGACCCCGATAAATCCCAAACAAACCAGTATGGCGACAATCGATTGCATGGCCTTTGTTTCGGCATTTTTTGTGTTATCGATCATCATATCCGTTCGCGTCGATACTTTTTTCATCTCCGATGCAACACTCGAAAAATTGAGGCCCACCTCAACCGAACCCACCACCTCTTTATCAAATCTTATGGGTCGGTTAATGATTTTTGCATCCTTATGTTCAGAGAGTTTTTTGGTTAATGCTTTTTTGTCTTTATCGTAAAAAGTCACAAAAAGCACATCGGGATCTTTTGAACTGTTATCGGCAGTTTGTTGGAGCGTATCAAAATCGTATCCAACGATCAGGCTGGATGCATTTTGCGCCATTAAATTGGCAATGGATTCTCCTTTTCGCGTAATCGCATTGTGGAGCATTTGTTCTTCGTTTGATTTTTCGCTTTCCAGTAGACTGATAAAACTTTTCACTTCTTTGGATTGAGAACTTTTAACGGCAGTGATGACGACGATTGTCAGTCCCACCATAAAAATAATTGTCAGTACTGAAACGATGGATATAAACTTAGTCGTGATGCTTTTTCTTTTCATGCTTAATCTCCGAAGATACCGTATTTGATCGTTTTTAAACATTGGGCCACAGGAGCATAATCGAGCGGTTGGGTCCATCCGACAATCTTGCATGATCTTGCGGCCATTGAATCTTTAGGCATGTCTATCAGCGCAGCAGCGACCTTATCGGCAATCCCTGCCGGTGTATTTTTACTGGCAGCCATGGGCCACTCCGGATAAAGACGCGTGCTGTGAACAAAGGGGAAATCGTCTTTAATCGGGTGGATGATCCTGAAATCGCTTATTTTGATCTTGCCTTCTTCCTGCATCCGTTCCAGTGTGTCGGAACGAACGGTGCCCACATCAACGGTTCCGTTTTGAACCGCCAGAACCACATTGTCGTGCTTTTTCCCTTCGAGAACCGACGCAAAATCGGTTTTGGGATGAATTCCGTTTTCGACCAAAAGCCGCCACACCATGTTCCCGCCGCCAAAGGATGAATATTTTACGCACATGAACTTTCTTCCTTTAACCTGTGAAAGTTCTTTGATACCGTTGTCTTTGCGGACAAAAAGCACCCCGCCGAACTGTTTTAATGCTTTCCCTCCCCGTGAATTGATCATCGTTGCAATGGCGTGTATGCCGTATTTTTTTTGCATGGTGACGTAAAATGCGGGGTTGGCCAGCAAAAAGTCGATCTTTCCGGATTTTATAGCCGGTTCGATGGCCGTAAATTTGAGGGGTATGATGTTAAATTTCTCTCCAAGTTTTTCACTCAGGTATGCGCCGGTCGCACCCCATTCTTTCATGCACATAGGCGCACCCCTTTTGGCAAGTACACCGATTTTATAGCCGGCGTGCGCCGGCATTGAAAAAGCAAAACAACACAGTAATGATACCCAAAGAATCCCTAACCGATTATTTATGACAGTCCTCATTAATTCATTCCTCCTGTTTGAACATCCCTTAGTTATTTGACTCAGGCATTAGCCTGGAGATACCGATGAACGCTTCGCATCAATTTTTCCCGGTCCATCTTGATCTGGTAGTCGTCGATACCCACGGCGCCGCCTCTGGCAATATCTTCTTCACCGGCCATGGTCGTCAATGCAATGATCGGCATTCGGGAAAACCGGGGGTCGTTTCTGATTTTTTCGGAAAGTCCATACCCGTCAAGATTCGGCATTTCGATATCTGTTACGACCAGCGATATTTCATCGGAATGCTTCTGAAGCAGGTCCCAGGCCTCGATTCCGTCTACGGCGCCGATAACCGAGTAGCCTTCTTCTTCCAGAAAACTTTTGACCTGGTTTCGAAAAAAATTGGAATCTTCGGCATAAAGGATGCCGGCGGCCATCCCGCTGGTGCTCCGAATCGTATCTCTTTCAGGAAACCACTCCGGATTCAGGTTATGAACCAAGCCATAGACATCCACGAGCAACGTCGTATGATCACCGATGATGGTCGACCCTAAAATACCTTCCTGTTTCAATGTCTGGTCGTCGACTTCAACGGCGATTTCTTTTGCATCGACCGGCCCTACCGCCATAATGCCGACCTCTTTATCGGCGATATTGACGACGATCACCAAAAGATCCTCTTTTGGGGTTAAGGGTTTCACCCGGGCCACCTGATCGATGGTGAACAATGCCAGACTTCCGCCGCGATATTTCATAACCTTTTTCCCGCCGACCTCTTCGACATCCGTTCCTTTTATTTTCTCAATACGTTCAACGTGATTAATCGGAATGGCAAACTGCTCGTCTTCGGAACTCCTGAAAAGCAGTATGGAATGCCTGTCTTTACCTGATTTTTGTGCCTCATCATGCTCCACGGCCACTTCGGCCGCTCTCGTGCTGCCTTCCACAGAAGTCAACCCCGCCATATGCGCGAGATTCCCGACATCGAGGATTAACGCCACCCGTCCGTCACCCATGATGGTCGCTCCTGCATATTCCTTGCACTTCTTGAGATGGCGCCCCAATGGTTTAACGACAATTTCTTCGGAATCGTTCAACTCATCAACCACGAGACCGTATTTCATGGCACCGGTGAAAACGACGACGATATTCAGTGCACTTGACGAATGGTAACGTCTGTCCAAAGGATTTCGCTTGACGGCCATCACGGTCTGTTCCGGGATTTTTTCTTCTTCGGATTCAGATGTTGATGTCGAATTTTCAATACATGAATCATCATCTGCAAAATACGGGCTTTTTTTGGACCGCCGGTCTGCAATATTTCGCCGGCGCTCTTTTCGACCCATGCCGTCATTTGGATGAACATAAGTCGATTCAGTCCCGATCACGTCCGTCAGTTTTATCAAGGGTAAAAGATTGCCGCGCAGCCTCACTACTTCCGCATCTCCGACAATTTCCACCCGGTTTTTCACCTGATTGGCGGGAATTCTTAAGAGCTCTTCCAAATTGACCTGCGGAATGGCATATCGTTCGCCGCCGGCGACAATAATCTGGCTGGGAATAATGGCCAGCGTCAGCGGCAGTTTTATTCGTATGGTTGTGCCTCCGCCAAGCTCGGAATCGATATCGATGACCCCCCCAAGCCTGTCCAAATTGGTCTTGACCACATCCATACCGACCCCTCGTCCTGAAACATCGGTGACCTTTTCAGCCGTTGAAAATCCGGGCATGAAAATGAGGTTGATTTTTTCCTTTTCGGACATCATTCTGGCCTGATCTTCGGTAATTAATTTCTTGGCCACTGCGGCTGCTGCAAGCTTTTTTCCATCCAGTCCCTTTCCATCGTCGCAAATTTCAATATTGACCTGTCCCGCCTCATGGTAGGCCTTCAGGATAATTTTTCCGATGGCGTTCTTCCCGAGCTTTTCCCGGTCTTCAGGGAGTTCGATCCCGTGATCCACCGAATTTCTCACCAGATGAGTCAAAGGATCGCCAATGGCTTCTATGATGGTTTTATCCAGCTCGACCTCTTTGCCGTTCAAAGACAATTCCACCTTTTTTCCCAAATTTTTCGCCAGATCACGAACAACACGCGGGAATTTATTCAACACGATCCCGATGTTCTGCATCCGGGTCAGCATGATGGCTTCCTGGAGCTCCGAAGTAATCAAATCGATTCGCTGCCCGGATGTTTCCGCCGCCCTCGGATCGCCGGTAGATATGGCCTGAAGCAGCTGATTTCTGCTCAACACCAGTTCTCCTGCCAAATTCATGAGCGTGTCTAAAAGGCTTACATTAACCCTTAAGCTTGCATCGGATGTCCCCTTGACGGCTTTTGCGTCTTCGATGTCCGATATCGCCGGGTTTTCTTTTTCCGCATCTTCATCGATTGAATCATTTATCTTGGTATCTTTTTGAACATCCCCTTCCGATATCAATGCATTATTGCCGTCGAACATATCTTGAGACTGATTTTCAAAGGGGGCGACATCCACGGCGGGTTCGGAATGTTCTGATATGGATTTAACCTGAAAATCCTCGGTCAGTTCAAAAATTTGTTCTTCATCGATCTCAAAGAGCAAATTGATATCCTTTGGCCCCAAGACGCTGGCAAACAGAATGCCGAGGGGAAATCGCTCCGGAAGTTTTTTTTCACGAAGCGAGCCGACGGCCTCCATTATAATCTGTTTCTTTAGAATCATCCCGGCCGACTCAATTTCATGAACAAAATCCAAGGCTGCCTTATTCTTTTTATGGACATCATGAATCAGATCGATTCGCACCAGGTAGATATTTTTTCCCCCTTTTCTTGCTGCGAAATTCATATCTTCCGTAATTTCAAAGCCGGGGCCTGTTTGGTCGGGGAATGAAACAAGAACGGGAGGCGAGGAATCGTCTTTTCCCCCGGTGTTCATTTTTGCCCCTGTTTCTTGTTGTACGGCCATTCCATTGGCAATCGATACCAGGGATTCAATGTGCTGCAATATATCGATCTCGTTACTTCGAGTGATATTGTTAATGAGTTCGACCAGCTTATCCGAGGCCAATAAGAGAATGTTGATGATTTCAGGGACCGGAACCATTTCCCGGCTTCGGATTTTCCCTAAAATATTTTCCATTTCATGGGTAAGGTTTTTGATGTTGGTAAGCCCCATAAAACCGGCTCCGCCTTTTATGGAATGCGCGGCGCGGTAGACCTTATTGACTAAATTTTCATCGATATCGGCGCCGCCGGCCTCGATAGCCAGCAGGTCATTCTGAATATCCGCCAGATGTTCCAGGGACTCCTCGATAAATATCTGCAAGGTTTCATCAAACTGAATGCTCATCTAAAAACCTCCTGCTTAGGGAATGCTGCTGAATATATGTTCGGCAAGGTGTTATTGATTATCAATCATTCTATTTCCAGATGCTCACTCATCCCCAACGCATTTAAAAGAGTATCGACCTCATGGGGTACATTCTTTAAGACCATCTTTGCGCCGGCATGGCTCAGGGTATTGTGGGTGGCAACAATAACGCTGAGTCCCACAGGATCGGCGGATTTTACGTTTTTAAAGTCCAGCGTGAGTTGGGAGACGCCTTGATCGATGGTTTTAAACAGCTTTTTATTCAAACTTTCAGCATTTTCTGCAATGAGATCCCTTCCCGGCCGAACGATTTTCTTTTTTGTTTCCTTGTTTTTCTTTCCCACTGTTTTCCCCCACTTTCCAATACATTGTAAATATCCGGGTCCAGAGAGCCCGGCTTTGGGTTACCCCTGAAAGGGGATATTTTATTCAAAACCGTATAAGTTAAAAGTGCCTAAAGTGATCTAAAGTGCCTAAAGACATCATTCCGAATTCAGCGGTTTCAAAATACATGCCAGTCGGCTGAAAATCGTGTGTAAAAATTAAATGAAACCGTGAAATACCGCGAAGCAACCATCGGCATTATCTTTTTAAAAAAAATAAAATTCATGATTGTTTTCATTCGGTTAACAACGAATCTATAAGCCTTCGTTCACCCATCTGTTGTTTGCCGTCTTGATTCTATGATCTGATGGTTATTGAAAATATTCAGGGATCGGCCTCGGAATGATACCACACGAAATCCGGTTTGCTTTCGTTTGTTTCGTCACTTCTTTGACGTCACTCGATGATTTTTTGACGAATAATATTAAAATTAACGCCGACTCGTTCTGGCTAACAATATGAGGCCTCCGCACGCGGGGGTAATGTATTGACATATTGTCCGCAGTCGGATAATCATCATTTACACAGCGTGTTACAGATAATTTCCTTTGACGATACGAGGACGGAATATTCACCCATGAAGATGTCGGGCGCTCAACATTTTTTCAAATCCAAAATCCATCGAGTGCTGCGAAAATCGACCGATAATTACAGCAAACTCATGGGCCAGGTATTGATGAAAAGAGGTATCGTCACCGACGAACAACTCCAAATCGCCCTTAAAGTACAAAAAGAGAAACTCTACACGCTGGGCAAGGCCGTTCGCCTGGGGCAAATTATCGTAGAGTTGGGTTATGCTCAGGAAAACGACCTGATTAAAGCGGTCAATGATGAATATCAGATTTCCGTTAAAACACTTTCCGATGACATCAGGGGGCTGGTTAAAAAACAGCGCGACAGTTTTTCCGAAGGTCTTCCGACACCCCGTATTCCCATCTGGCTGCAATTTTTTGCGGCGACAATGGTGATTATTATCACCACTGTTTCCATAATGAGTTTTTTCATTCTAAGACAGCAAAGAGAAAGACTTTACAACCAGACCCTGCAAATCGGCAAGATCAGTCTGAACTATTTCAGCGGCAATGCGGCCATTCCCTTGCTTGAAGACAATGTGTTAAGGCTGAATACACTGATAAAAGACGCTGCTAACGTTCAAGGGCTCCTTTATGCGATCATTGTCGATCACAACCATGTGATAAAAGCACATACGGACGTCAGCAAGATCGGAACAAAATTTGAAAAATTTTCGAACATCACTCACAAAAAAAAGGAAGGCGATGTCTCATATTTTACTTACTTTTCCTCATCCGGAAAGCACGTACTCAATTTAACCCGCCCCATTGTTTTTAAAAACAAGGACTTAGGTAAGGTTCATGTGGGGATTTCCATCGATTTTATTGAAAAATTAATCCATAAAGCGCAACTGACCATCATCGTCATCACCTTTTTCATCATCATTTTCAGCAGCGCCGTAGCGGTTTGGCTCGGATTCCATTTTTCCCGTCCCATATCCAACCTTGTCCAGGCCACCAAGGAAATCGGAGCCGGAAATTATCAACATAAAATCATATTGGCAAGAAACGACGAACTTGGAAGCTTATCCACCGCTTTTAACCGCATGGGTGATGAACTCTGGAAAAATTCACTCATGCAAAAATCTTTCGGCAAATATATCGGCCTCGAAGTTCTTGAAATGATCATGGCCAATCCCGAAAGCATCTGGCTGAAGGGTCACAGAAGTGAAGCCACCGTTATTTTTGCGGATATCAGAGGATTTTCAACCTATTCCGAGGTCAAAGAGCCTGAAGAAATTATCGAAAAGTTGAACCAGTATTTTGAGATTGCAACATTGGCGATAAAGAATCACGGCGGATATGTCGATAAGTTTATCGGTGATGCGGTTTTAGGCGTTTTCGGCGTTCCGGTCTATCATGAAAATCATGCCGCAAGGGCGGTAAAAGCTGCCATGGATATGCAAAAAACATTTTTAAAAAGACGAGAAAATGACAACGATCTCCTTCAATCCGTGGGTATCGGAATCAATTCAGGGGTTGTGGTATCCGGCAATATCGGGTCTCAGGATCGGATGGAATACACGGTTATCGGCGATTGCGTCAACCTGGCCGCACATATGTACCGGCTCGCCAACCCCGGTGAAATCATTATCAGCAAAAGTGTCTATGATCCTCTAAAGCAAATACTCGAAGTCCATCCTCTCCCTGTGCAATATATCAAAGGCAAATCAGAACCTGTGGAAATGTTTCGGTTGCTTCGCATAAGGGAGAATCAGGATGCCTGAACCGGCCCACCGAAGACACATCATATTTTTGATACTCTTTTTGCCGGGCTTTTTATTCCTTTCAGCCTGCGGCATCAACCGATCAATTTTTCAAAAAAATTCTCACGCGCAGGTTTATGACGATTTTGTTCTTGTGAAGACAACCGCAGGCGTCACGCTGTCATCCCTTTCCGCCAGATACCTGAAGAACCCGGATAAGGGTTGGCTGATTGGAGAATTCAACCGGATTACGCGGGTTCGTCCGGGACAACACCTGGTGATTCCATTATCGTCTTTCAACAGAGGCGGCTTAAAGGCGGATGGTTATCAAACGGTTCCGATATTGGTCTATCACAATTTTTCAACCACCCGGTCAGAGAAAATGACCCTGGCCAAGGATGACTTCGACGCCCAGATGAAATACCTGAAACAAAACCATTATCATGCCATTTCTCTGGACCAATTGATGGATTTTATCGATTACAAGGCACCGCTCCCTGGAAAATCCATCGTCATCACATTTGACGATGCATGGCGCTCCGCTTATGATATCGCACTTCCAATATTGAAGAAATACGGCTTTACGGCGACCTTTTTTATCTATACGGATTTTATCGGCGGCGGCAAAGCATTGGCATGGAAAAATATCAAAGAGCTTTCAGAAATGGGATTTGATATTCAATGCCAGACAAAAACGCATCGCAATCTTTCAATTCTCCAAAAGAACGAATCCTTTAAAGAATACTTCAAATCCCTTGAAACGGAGATCACGTATCCTCAAAAGCTGTTGAAAAAAATGTTGAACAAGGAGTGTCGATATCTGGCATACCCTTATGGCGAAACCAACAATCTTGTCATTGCCATGTTAAAAAAGCACGGCTACCGGGGAGCATTTACCCTCGGACGGGAGCCGAATCCCTTTTTTATCGACAAATATAAAATCAACCGCTCCGTCATATACGGGGATGATGACATTAAACAGTTTAAAAATTATGTTTCTGTTTTTCAGAAAATCGACAAGATGCCGAAAAAGTCCTCCAAAACCGTCATTGAAAACCAAACGATTTTTAAGACCGCTTATTTCCTGAAACAGGCAAAGGCATATGAAAATGTCGATGACTTGCAACGGGCGATGTTTTATTTAGAGATCGCCGGCGCATTGAGTCCGAAAGACAAACAGATTGCCGAAACATTATCTCGCTTGAAAACCACCATTGACGCCAAATCCAAGTTGTCATTCCAAAAAGGAAAAGGCTTTTACCTGCAAAATAGATTCGAAGACGCACGGAACCAATTTTTAACGGCATTAAGATACGATCCCGATTTCAAACCGGCGCTTGATTATCTGAAAAACAGACTCATTCCCAAATCATATATCTCTTACGTTCCCGGGAAAAATGATTCTCTGAAAGGGATCTCCGAAAAATTCTACAAAGATCCTGATCTTGATTTTCTAATCGCCTATTTTAACGCCCTTAAATCCGGATCGAAACCCGATCCGGGAAAAACGCTGATGCTTCCGATTCTGCCCCGGGAGATCAACCCCGAGAAAATCGACATCCATCAAGAAATTAATTCGACAAAGCATCTACTTGAGAAAAAAAAATACCAGGCGGCGATTCATGTTTCAGACAAAATTTTGAAAATTGATCATCTTAACAAGGCGGCCATTGATTCAAAAAATAAAGCATACTATCAAATCGGAATGGAAATGATCCAAAATAAAAAATATTTTGAAGCCGTCGATACTTTCAAAAAAATCTCGCCCGGATATGAAGGCGTTGATGAGGCGGTTCAAAATGCCATCCAAAAAGAGCTGCTGAATGCCGAAGGTCTTTTGAAAAAAAAGAAATACGACGCATCGATTGCGCTTTCAGAAAAAATTTTGAGCTATGACAGATCCAATAATGCCGCCCAAAAAATTATCAGCACCGCCCATTGCCGCCTGGCAAACGGACTGCTCATCCGCAAGAAATATGACGAGGTATTAAACGCATTGAATGGGGCGGACCCGGCAGATATTTGCAGCAAAAAAATAAGGACCGCCCTTAAGCTGTCGATGAAGAAAGAAGCAGAAGTGCACTACATTCGAGGCGTCAAACATTTTCTGAACGAAGAACTTCAAAGTGCCATAAACGAGTGGGAAATAACGCTGAAACTCGACCCAATACATGCTAAGGCCAAAAAGAACATCAAAAACGCCAGGAATCTGTTGGAAAAACTTAAAAAAGTCAAGTGAACAAAAAAAAGAAAGCCATTTGGGGATGGGCCATGTATGACTGGGCAAATTCCGCCTTTGCCACAACGGTGATGGCGGGATTTTTTCCTGTCTTTTTTAAAGAATACTGGAGTTACGGCGTCAATGTCAATATGAGCACCGCCCGTCTCGGACTCGGAAACGCCGCCGCCGGCATATTGGTTGCCGTCATGGCACCGGTGCTGGGCGCCGTTGCAGACAGCGGTTCGGCAAGAAAGAAATTTCTC
>Ga0055483_10000384_pt1 | contig 10395 bp, 9 predicted proteins | sample RushMan_CattailN_5_FD_57938 | JGI IMG/M metagenome (GOLD analysis project Ga0055483, IMG submission 57938) | Wetland microbial communities from San Francisco Bay, California, USA, that impact long-term carbon sequestration - RushMan_CattailNLB_D2 | ecosystem: Environmental > Aquatic > Marine >... | reverse complement strand
GGTGTTTTGGGCTCGATGCCGAGTATCGAGCTGCCTGTGTGATTTCGAGCTTTATTTTTAATTTTTCATTCTTTTTATGTGTTTGCTGTGTCATTTACGAACGTTTTGAATGATAAGTTTTTGGTTTGTGTTCTGAATCGGAACATGCAAAAATGTTTATTAAATCTTAATATACAATACAGATTTGGTGTAAGTAGTAGTCTAAGTAGAGTAAGTGGTAAAAATGAACAGACAAAAACCAAACATGAGATGCACCAAATGCGGATACCAATGGCACACGCGCTCAAAACTGAAGATGGTCACCTGCCCCTCATGCAACCAGAAAATACGCAACGACGCCCACCCGCGACCACGGCTATTACGGCAGTTCCTGCAGCAGAAACGCGGAATAATCGGACTGGAAGCCGCCATCGTTCTCATAGCCTTCGTTATCATTGCCGCAGCCTTCAGCTTCATGGTTGTGAACCAAGGTCTGTACGCCACGGAACGAGGCAAAACCGTGATTCAAGAAGGCTTGAAGCAGGCAAGCACGCCGCTGACTATAGACGGAACAACCTTCGTGCGGACTGAACCATCAGGCAGAAGCGTGGACCTCATCGTGATTCCCGTGAAAGCCTTCGGAGTGAAATACGTGCCCGCGGGAAGAAACCAGACCGTGGTGGTGCTCCGCGTCGGCGAAAGAGCTTGGGCAAACGCCTACCTCGGCGTACTGTACGTCGGCCAATCCGACGGGACATCCTACAACTCCACCAGCCAAACGTACGATCCGACTGGAAAAGAGTTCGATGAGTTCGTCGGGTTCCAGATAGCCAACCAAACAACCTCAGGCGAACCATGCGATGTCTACGTCAACGAAACATACGCGGCTGGACATAGCAAAGGACTAGTAACAGGTGTAGTCCTCGCCATCGCAAATAGCAACGGAGATGAGGCCTTAGATACAGGCGAGAAAGGCTTCCTGCTGATTTCGCTTGCACCTAATGCAGCAGCTCCCGCCCGAGCCCAGATAAACATCGAAATAAGGCTGGAGACAAGTGCGACGCTTTCGATTGAAATTTCGGTGCCTGCATCGATGCCGCCGAACACTTACGTACCGGTCACTTAGGAGGATGAAAAAATGCGTAGACTGTTAAGAAGTAAGCGTGGTATCGTGGGAATCGAAGCCGCCATAGTACTGATCGCTTTCGTTATCGTCGCCGCTGCCTTGAGCTACGTGGTCATCAACATGGGCTTCTACACGACGCAGAAGGCAAAAGACGCAATGGCTTCAGGTCTGGAGGAATCTTTGAACGCGCTACAGCTGGATGGAGAGGTCACGGCGAAAACCAACGCAGAAGGCTACATCGAATGGATAGTGTTCCCCGTCAAGCTTTCCGCTGGAAGAGCCGCTATAGACCTGAAGAACAAGACGCTTGCGATGACGCTCTATATGCCGAACGCGACGCTGCTGAACATCTACCGCGGCATCTTTAACGAAACGGAATACGGTGCGGACCCAGTTGATCTGGAGCACGTCCTATCTAATGCGACAACGATGTTTGCAAGCAGCCCGGAGAAAGACTATGCGTTAAGCATAATCTATAATGATGACGGCGACACGGTGTTGGAGCCCACGGAAAAAGCCTTCTTCGTGATTCATCTGGACACCTCTGTGGCTGACGGTCAGCATGCGCTGTTGGCCTATGATGTCATGACAGTTGAGGTTAAAGGTGCAAAGGGCGCGGCTTTGACGATTGAGCGGATGGTGCCTGGCGGTATGCTTCCTGGTTCCCACGTGAACTTGGGATAATATTCCTCTCTCTTTTTTTGTTTTGTTGCTGTTTTTCGTGTTTCATCGAAGGGCTTTTGTTCTGATATCGAATCTAATTCCGATATTTCGGATTGAATTCGAATCAAAATTACAAATGTTAGCAATAAAAATTATCATTTCATAAGTCTTAATATAAACATCAGAGTTAAAACGCATAACACCTCAACAAGGAGGAAAAACAAAAAATGAATTGGAAAAAAACTCTGACGAACTTCGCAAAACAAAAGCGCGCCATAGTCGGCTTAGAAGCAGCAATAATTCTCATCGCATTCGTCATCATCGCAGCAGTCTTCAGCTTCATGGTCATCAACCAAGGTGTCTTCGCAACTGAACGCGGCAAAACAGTGATCCAGGAAGGTCTAAAGCAGGCTAGCACGCCCCTCGCAGTTGACGGAACAATGTTCGTAAAAACCTCAGTCGATGGTGCAAACGTAACTGGTTTGCTCATCCCCCTGAAGGCTTACGGCGTCAAGTACGTCGCCATGTGGGAGAACACTACCGTCGTGACTCTGAAAGTAGGCGCCAACGCTTGGGCAAATGTGTATGAAGGCGTCGACTCTTCGAATCAGACGGGCGACAGTTTCAGCGGCATGCTTAGCGGCGTTACTCAGGACCGTGCAATGCTCTTCATTCAAAACAGCAACGGCGACGAAACTTTGGATTCAAATGAAAAAGGCTACCTCTTGATAAGCCTCAGCCCAGACAACGCTGCCTCAGTAAGGGCGCAGATAAACGTTGAAATTAGGCTCGAGAAGACAGCGCCGCTATCTATTGAATTCAACATTCCAGAAGCGATGCCGGCAGACATGTGGGTGAACGTGTAAATGTTCCTCAAAAAACTGTCCAAGAGCACGAGGGGCATTGTGGGCATAGAAGCCGCCATAGTTCTCATAGCCTTCATTATAATCGCCGCCGCCCTCAGCTACGTGGTGATAAACATGGGCTTCTACACCACCCAGAAGACGAAAGAAACAGTGCAGACAGGACTCGACGAATCACTAAGCGCCTTGCAACTTGACGGTGTCGTAACAGCGCAGACAAACGAAAGCTCCAACGAAGTCCTCTACCTGCTCGTGCCTGCAAAACTCTCAGCAGGAAAAGCCTCAATAGACCTTAAGAACGAGTCGATAATAGTTTCGGTGTACCTGCCGAACGCGACTTTCCTCAATATCTATCAAGGCGTAGTATCAGGAACAGACACGACCTGGGATAGCTTGAGCACGACTTTAGCCTTAGCAGACCAGCAAGCCAAATTCGTAATCTACAACGGAGACGGTGACAGCGTGTTGGAAGCCAACGAGAAAGCCTTCCTAATGGTACGATTGGACTCAACGTCAGCAGACGGCATGGTCAGCGACTACCAAACAGTGAAGGTTGAAGTGCGGACTCCGAAAGGTGCTGCTTTGACTGTTGTGCGAACGGCTCCGGGTGGTATGCCAGCAAACTCGTTCATCGACTTAGGCTAACCTCCCCTCCCCTCTTTTTCTATCAAAATCCCTATTTTGTTTCGCAATCCCATAACTCATTGAAAAGGGTTCCTAAAGCTTTGATAAACGCTTCATAATTCGTCCATAACGCGGCAATTTTATGGCGTGCTTTTTTTCTCCGTTGGGATCCATTGGTTTTTCTTATTACGAAGATTAGTTGGTTCTGGTCAGTGAGGATAAACGAGGGCACATCAGTCTCTGACGGGACGACCCGTTTTTTGAGCCGTTTCATTTTTTCGGCGAAAAAGTGGCTTTTGGCGGTGTCAACTGTTAGGAATTTGATGTCTATTTTTTTCTTTGTAAGTTTTTCCAGTGTTTCAATGAGTCCTGAATGGTACAGTCCAGGCAGGTCATCTTCTGAAGTATACATCTTGATTTCTTTTTGTGCGTTTTGGATAATCTCCGATGCCTTTAGGTTGATTTGCTCTTCGCCATCGAGGATTTGGAAAACCTCTCTTTGCTGGTTATCCTTTATTTCTGGTTTGGGAAGCGACTTCCACAGCGTCATGAGAGTTTCCTTTTTTCTTTCTAAACTCTGTATCCTCATTCTCTTCGCTTCAATAAGTGCGTCTAATGCGCGGTCGAATGGCGTGGCAATGAACTTTAAGGGCTTCTCGAACACGGATGAGACTAGGCCTTTTTTCTCCAGATCTTGCAGGGTCCTGTATGTGTCGGTCCTGTGGAGTTTGAGTGCCTCGGAGATTTCGCCTGCTTTGCGTTCTTTAGAAAGCGCCAAGTGCAAGTAGACTTTGGATTCGTTCTTGCTGAGTCCGTGCTCTTGGAGGATGTTTTCGATGATTTCAGCGGATTTTAAGGCTTTCTTGTTTCTTTTGGCTGATTCCCATACGTCGAAGACTTGAGGTTTATTGCAAGTTTCCATAAAGGGCTGCATCCGACTCTGAATTGGAATGAATCCGAGTTTAGGCCAACTTCATATTTTATGCTTCTGAATTATCTATGTGAATCTAAAATATGCGTCAATCCACCTCAACTCTCATGCCTGAGTTTGTTGTTGTAGCCCAGCAACCACACACTCTTAAGAAGAAGTAGTTTTAATCATATTACCTGTTTCAAGATTATCCGTTTTCCTGAGCAAGGCGCTCAACGCATTGCTCTTTGACTTAAAATTGAAAATCGAACGGAGACAGTTTGAACATGAATGTTCCTGAGCAAGCAGTAATAGGTAACAACCGAATGCTAGCCGCCATCGGAAAACATGGCGAGCTTCGATACCTGTTCTGGCCGACCATAGATTATCCTCAGCACGTGCTGGGTTCATTGCCGGGCCTGTTTTACTCTTCAAAGGGGCGGACAGGTTTTGGCTGGCTCACTGATTCGGCGTGGGAAAAGAAACAGGAGTACGTGGACGACACGAATGTGGTCCGCACTTTTTTCAGGCACGAGACTCCGCGTTTAGAAGTAACAGTCACGGATGCGGTTTTGCCTGACTCTGATGCTTTAGTAAGGCAGTTTGTTATCCAAAACATGGATGCCGAGGAGGCGTTTTTGCGGGTGTTCTATTACAATGACTTGGCGCTTTCGGAGTCTCCGATTGACGATTCAGCCTATTACCTCTCTGACCGCGACGCGATAGTGCATTACAAGCGGAACTTCTATTTCGTTTACGGCGGCACTTTGCCGTCGTCTGGGCACCAGTGCGGGGTTCACGGCGAATACTCTGACTCTTTCGTTGACGTGTACGACTTTAAACTTTCAGGCGGGTCGCTTACGCTGTATGACGGCTCGCGTGACGTGAACTCCTGCCTCAGCTGGGACATAGGCAACATGAAAACCAACGAGCCCCGAACCCTTGCTGTTATTCTGGCTATGGGCGCCAAAGAAAGCGAAGCGTTGGAAACGCTTAAAAAATGCAGAGCAGAACCGCTGGAGACTCAAATCAGCCGGACGGAGGGTTTCTGGAAGAAGTGGCTGGAAGCCTTCACATTAGAAGTGGGACAAGACCCCATGGCGCAGATGATTCGAAGGTCGCTTTTAACGCTAAAACTGTTAGCCTCTGAAACCCACGGGGGAATAATCGCCGCGCCTTGCATGGAGCCTGAATACCGTTTCTGCTGGCCCAGAGACGCCACTTACGTGGCTTATGCCTTCGACCGCTGCGGCTATCACGAGGAAGCCAAGCGTTTCTACAAGTGGTGCACGAAGGCTCAAGAGCCTGAAGGCGGACTTTACCAGCGCTATTACATCGAGGCAAGATTGAAGGGTCCATGCTGGAGCTCTCAAATCGACGAGATTGCCACGGTCTTGTGGGGTATGGGCAGACACTTCGAGTTAACTAATGACCGCCGTTTTGTGCGGTCAAACTGGAACTGCATCAGTAAGGCAGCCGAATTCCTCTGCAAACAAGTTTCCACGACTGATGGTCTGGTTGAAACTGTGGGGTTATGGGAGGAAAGGTTCGGAAGCCACACATACTCCAACGCGGCGATTTACGGAGGCTTGAAACAAGCCGCTGCTCTCGCTGGAGCTATTCGCCAAAACGATTTCAGCAAGGAATGGGATGAAGCGGCAGCCCGCCTCAAAGAGTCACTGCTTAACTTGGCGTGGGACGCAAATATGAACCGTTTCATCAAAACGGTGGCTCCCCGAAACGAAAACCTTGACACCAGCCTGCTAAGCTTAACCTATCCTTTCGAGGTTTTGCCTGCCGATGATGACCGTATTAAGAAAACGGCTGCTGACCTAGAAGCGTCGTTCACTTTCAGGGTTGGCGGGCTGGGGAGGTACCCGTCAGACCAGTACTACGGCGGGAACCCTTGGGTTCTAACAACCCTCTGGCTGACCTTGTACTACGAGCAGCTGGGAGACCTCGCAAAAGCAGAACAACTGATTACTTGGGCGCTTAACCACGCCACAGAACTCGGGCTGCTTCCTGAACAGGTGGATAAGCAAACTGGCGCACCAGTCTCGGCCATTCCGCTAGCTTGGTCTCACGCGTTCTTTGTCTTGGCAGCCTTAGATTTGAAAGAATCCAAAGGGAAAACTTGATGGAGCCTAGATGATTTTGGAGCCTGCACCCAGTTCAAGGCAGAAGGGCGGTCGCTTCGTTTATGTAGCGGCGGTCTTTTCCGCTCTCGGCGGGCTGCTTTTCGGCTACGACACAGGTGTCATTTCAGGCGCTATCCTGTTCATCGAACAAGACTTCGCCCTGTCAAGCCTGTACATTGGAATCGTGGTCAGCGCCGTTTTGATAGGCGCGGTGATTGGTGCAGCTGTGGGCGGAGACCTTGCAGACCACGTTGGAAGGCGCAAAATGATACTTGCAGCCGCCTTAATCTTCGCGTTAGGCGCAATTGGCACCGCAGCGGCGCCAAACGTTTTCCTACTTATACTGGGCAGAATCGTGGTGGGCGTTGCCATCGGAATCGCTTCTGAAGTTGCACCGCTTTACATTTCTGAGGTTGCTCCCGCCAAGGCGCGGGGGTCGCTGGTCTCTCTGAATCAGCTTGCCATCACTATAGGCATCGTCGTTTCTTACCTGGTTGACTACGCATTAGCGCCAATTTCAGGCTGGAGATACATGATGCTTCTGGCCGTGATACCTGCAGCAATTTTGGGTTTAGGCATGCTTCCTTTGCCTGACACGCCCAGGTGGCTCGTCAACCACAACCAGCCGGATGAAGCTCGCAAGGTTTTGAAGCGTATAAGAGGCAGCAACGTTGACGTGGAAAAGGAACTGGACGAGATTCAGCAGGGGTTGAAGCAGCAGAAGGCTGGAAGGGCGGAGTTGCTTAACCCGCTGGTCAAGCCGGCCTTGATGATTGGTGTTGCGTTGGCTATTTTTCAGCAGGTAACGGGAATAAATACGGTAATCTATTACGCGCCGAAAATCTTCCAGTTCGCCGGCGTCACCTCGTCGTCTGCGGCGATTTTCGCAACATTACTCGTCGGCGTTGTCAACGTGGTGTTTACGGTTGTGGCTATACTGTTATTGGACCGTGTCGGGCGGCGGCCATTGCTGCTGGTTGGTTTGGCGGGCATGGTTTCGAGCCTGGTTTTGCTTGGCGTTTCCTTCTATCTTACGAGCCTGCTGGGGGTTCTGGGTGACCTTGCCACCGTGGGGTTAATGGTCTACGTGGCTTCGTTCGCTATTGGTTTAGGTCCTGTCTTCTGGCTGCTGGTCTCGGAGATTTACCCCTTGAAGGTACGCGGCCTCGCCATGAGCATAGCCAGCGAAGCCAACTGGGGCTCAAACCTGATTGTGGCATTAACGTTCCTTACGCTGATACAGTTCATCGGCAGGTCTGGAACGTTCTGGTTCTACGCCGTCATAGGAGCTTTTGCTTTTGTTTTTGCGTATCTTTTGGTGCCTGAAACCAAAGGGCGCACGCTTGAAGAAATTGAGAATCACTGGCGGGCAGGCAAGCATCCGCGGGAGATGGGTAAAAAAGCCAAAGAATAAGGGTTGCAGCCAGTTGTGGTTGTGTTGGCACAGCAACAAAACTTTTAGAGTTCTAACCCCGTGCTGATAAGTAAAGTGGTCTTTACTTCCGCGAGGTATTGTGTTATTATGTTGGAGTTAACAAAAAGTCCAGCAGAGGTAACTTTACTGGCTTGCTGGTTTGGCGATAGTGGGAGGTGCTTTTGATGAGCCAGAACTTTATCACTAGTGAAGAGGCGAAAAAAGTCAGTTCTGAGGAGCTTCTTAAGAAACTTTCAAGCAATAGCGAGAAGGGTCTTGCCTCCTCCGAAGCTGAACAAAGACTCCAGCAGTCAGGCCCTAATGAGATTACCGAAAAGAAAGTTAATCCGTTTGTCAAGTTTGCGGGTTACTTTTGGGGTCCGATTCCTTGGATGATTGAAGCCGCCGTTGTCATGTCAGCAATCCTGCACGACAGCACTTCATTCAGCATAATCATTATGCTGTTGATATTAAATGCGGTGGTTGGATTTTGGCAAGAGCACAAAGCCGATAACGCCATCGAATTGCTGAAGCAGAAGTTGGCGCCAACGGCTCGGGTGCTGCGCGACGGAAAATGGCTTCAGAAGCCTGCCCGAGAACTTGTGCCGGGCGACATTGTTCGCGTTCGTTTGGGCGACATTGTTCCGGCTGACGTGAAACTCATCGGGGGCGACTATTTGCAGGCAGACGAGTCTGCGTTGACAGGTGAGTCTTTGCCTGTAGAAAAACACGTGGAAAATGTTGCTTACTCTGGTTCTATTGTTCGCCAAGGCGAGATGGATGCGTTAGTGGTGACTACCGGGATGAACACGTACTTCGGCAAAACCACGCAGCTGGTGGAAGAAGCGGGGATTCAGAGCCACTTCCAGAGGGCTGTTACCAAGATAGGCGATTACCTCATCGTCCTTGCCGCCGTAATGGTGATTATAATTGTAATCGTGGCGATTTTCCGTGCAGAGAGCCTGTTGTCAACTATTCAGTTTGCACTTGTTTTAACAGTTGCTGCCATACCCGCTGCTTTGCCAGCTGTTCTCTCAGTTACCCTGGCTTTGGGTGCGATAGCGCTGTCTAAGAAGGAAGCGATTGTCAGCAAACTGGTTTCCATCGAAGAAATGGCCGGTGTAGACGTCTTGTGCGCAGACAAAACAGGCACCATAACCAAGAATGAACTGACAGTCGGCGAAATAAAGCCGCTTGACGATTTTAAAGAGGAAGATGCCCTGTTGTTTGGCACTTTGGCTTCAAGGGAAGAGGATAAAGACCCTATCGACAACGCTGTCATCGACAAAACCAAAACCATAGAGAAAATAGCCAAAAGTCTCTCAAGCTATTCGGTAGTTAAGTTTAAGCCGTTTGACCCTGTCTTGAAGCGGACAGAAGCTACGGTTAAGGACTCTAATGGAAACAGCTTCAAAGTGTCTAAAGGAGCACCCCAGGTAATTTTATCGCTTGCAGCTAACAAGGACAAAATCGCCGATGAAATCAATAAGTACGTTGATGATTTCGCCGCCGCCGGTTATCGCGCGTTAGGTGTAGCCAAAAGCAGCAAAGACGATGAATGGGTGTACGTGGGGCTCATTGCCCTTTACGATCCACCGCGCGAAGATTCAGCATCAACTTTGAAGACAGCGAAGTCGATGGGCGTCAGCGTTAAGATGGTTACCGGGGACCACATTGCAATAGGTAAAGAAATCGCACACGAAGTAGGCTTAGGACCCAACATAATGCCTGCCTCATCCTTCCTTGACAAGCCTGACAGCGAAGCCCAACCTATAATCGAAAACGCCGATGGTTTCGCCCAAGTTTTTCCCGAACACAAATTTCGCATCGTCAAATTGCTTCAGAATAAAGGGCACATCGTCGGTATGACAGGTGACGGTGTAAATGATGCTCCAGCTTTGAAGGAGGCTGACGCTGGGATTGCCGTCGATGGTGCGACGGACGCTGCTAAATCCGCTGCAGACATCGTCCTAACGAAACCTGGATTATCGGTTATCATCGATGCCATTAAAGAGGCTCGGCAGATATTTCAAAGGATGAACAATTATTCAATATACAGGATTGCTGAAACGTTCCGAGTTTTGTTCTTCATCACTACAACTATTTTGGTGTTTGAGCTTTATCCAGTTACCGCGCTTATGATTGTTCTTTTGGCAATCCTGAACGACCTGCCAATAATCACTATCGCTTATGACAACGTTAGATACTCTAATTACCCGGAAAGATGGAATATGCGAGTTATAATAGGCATCGCTTCTTTGCTCGGAATACTCGGAGTTATAGAATCCTTCGGACTCTTCTACGTGGGATATAAAGTGTTGCTTTTGACTCCTGCGGTTCTCCAATCTTTCATGTACTTGAAACTCTCTGTAGCAGGTCATCTAACAGTGTTTATGGCGCGAACGAAGGGGCACTTCTGGTCTGTTAGACCGGCAAACCAGTTGTTGCTGGCGGTTATACTTACACAAGTGACTGCAACCTTAATCACAGTTTACGGCGTTTTGTTACCAGCCATGGGCTGGGCGCTCGCAGGCCTTGTATGGGGCGAAGCAGTAGGGGTCTTTTTGATAATTGACTTGGCAAAAGTCGGCTTCTACAAAGTCCTAGAGCACGGCGACATCCAATTCCAGTCTAAGAAAGTTTGCCCATGAGCTGCTGATATTTTGTAGAATTGACTG
>Ga0055483_10000383_pt1 | contig 10407 bp, 3 predicted proteins | sample RushMan_CattailN_5_FD_57938 | JGI IMG/M metagenome (GOLD analysis project Ga0055483, IMG submission 57938) | Wetland microbial communities from San Francisco Bay, California, USA, that impact long-term carbon sequestration - RushMan_CattailNLB_D2 | ecosystem: Environmental > Aquatic > Marine >... | reverse complement strand
ACTGGAGCGCCGCGTGGACGGCGCGCTGAAGCATCTGGCGGCCGGGTCGGCGAGTTTCGCCGCGGATGCGAGCGGCGTGCCGGCGGTGATCGTGGGCCGCCTGATGGCCGAGGATTTGAATGTATCCGTTGGGGATTACGTGACGCTGACCGGCCCGCGGGGAAGCCTGACGCCGTTCGGCATGGCGCCGGTCGCGCGGCGATTTCGCGTGACTGGAATTTTCGATTCCGGATTTTACGATTACGACGCGAACTGGGTTTTCGTCACGCTTCATTCCGCGCAGCAGCTCGCCGGAGTCGGCGACGTGGCCAGCTTGCTGGAAGTGCGCGTGAAGAATCTCGACGAGGCGCAGAGCGTGGCGAACGAATTGGTCCGCCGCGCCGGTCCGGGTTTCACGTCCACCACGTGGATGCAGGAAAACCGCGCGCTCTTCCGCGCGCTCAGCCTGGAAAAGCTGGTGACGGCGCTGTTCATCGGACTGATCACCTTTGTCGCCGGCCTGAACATTCTGGTGGTTTTGACGATGACCGTCAGCGATCGCGCCCGCGACATCGCCGTGCTGATGGCCGTGGGCGCGCGGCGCGCGCAGATTCGGCTGATTTTCGTTTTGCAGGGGCTGGCGGTCAGCGCCGTGGGAACGCTGGCCGGATTGATCGCGGGATACGGAATCGCGTGGACGGCGAATCATTGGCGCTTGATTCCGCTGAATCCGGAAGTGTATGCGATTCCGTACGTGCCGTTTCACGCCAATGGTTTCGATGCGCTCTGGATTGCGGCGGCCGCGCTCGCCGTCAGCGTCGCGGCCACGATTTTGCCGGCGCGCTCGGCGTCGCGCATTTTGCCCGTGGAGATTCTCCGCTTTGAATGAGAACGAAATGGCTCCGGCATCGGCCGCTCGGCAGGGTATTTCGAAGTTCGGACGACGGCGATTCGATCAGCAAATCAGTGCTATCGCATAGGTGTTTCGATTCGTTCTCAATGTGGCTCGCGTGGTAAAATCTTTGTGTAGCCGGGGATAGTGCCGAAAAGTGGCAATGGGTGGTGACGGGAAAAGGGAAATTTGGGGCATAACTGGGAAAGAGATTGGGATCAGAGCCGTACCGGTCCAGATTAGGTTTCTGTAAGACAAGGAGATAGGCAGGACCGAGTTCGGCATTTAAAGTGTGGAAGAGATTTGAGATATGAATAGGATGGCCAGCACGGTGCTCGCAGTTGCGGATAGGCACACTGCCGCGCCTGAATCGGAGCGCGCCATCCTCAGGACAGAATCTCTGCGCAAGGAGTTCCGCTCCGGGCAGCAGGAGATCGTCCCCCTCGATGGAATCGACTTCTCGGCCGAACGGGGCGAATTGATCGCTATCGTGGGCCCGTCCGGCTCGGGGAAAAGCACCTTTTTGCATCTGCTGGCCGCGCTGGACACTCCAACAAGCGGTGCAGTATACTTCGCCGGAAAATCGCTTCTCTCACTCGCTGAATCGGAACTGGCAGATTTTCGCAATCGCTCGGTGGGTTTTGTGTGGCAGCGGCATCACCTGCTGCCGGATTTCACCGCCGCCGAAAACGTTGCGATGCCGCTGCTGGTGCATGGCAAGCCTGAGGGAGAGGCGTTGCGAACGGCGGAGACCTGGTTGGGGGAAGTGGGGTTGGCCAGTCGCGCGGGACAACGTGCCGGGGAACTCTCGGGAGGCGAACAGCAGCGCGTGGCCATCGCGCGCGCGCTGGTGAACGACCCCGTGTTGCTGCTGGCCGATGAGCCCACCGGCGACTTGGACGAGCGGAATGCGGCGGGGGTCTTCGATTTGATCGAGCGGCTGCACCGATCGCACCGACTTACCACGATATTAGCAACTCATAATCTCATACTGGCGCGGCGAGCGGACCGTATACTCGGCTTGCATCACGGCAAGCTTGCGCCGGGCGCCGAAGCGCTTGCGGACGCGGCGGTTTCCATCCCGCAGGCGGCGGGCGCCGGGGCGAATGCTCCAGGAGGGCTCGGGTGAACCGTGTTTGAACGCTATACAGAAAAAGCGCGGCGTGTGATCTTCTTCGCTCGGTACGAGGCGAGCCAGTATGGCAGCCCGTATATCGAGACGGAGCATCTGCTGCTGGGTTTGCTGCGGGAAGACAAGGCGCTGGCAAACCGCTTTCTGCGGACTCACGGCTCCATCGAATCGATTCGCAAGGAGATCGAATCGCGCATCACCGTGCGCGAGCGGATTTCCACCTCTGTAGAAGTGCCTCTCAGCCAGGAATGCAAGCGGATACTGAACTACTCGGCGGAAGAAGCGGAGCGCCTCGGCCATAAGCACGTGGGAACGGAACACCTGCTTCTGGGCGTGTTGCGTGAAGAGAAATCCTTTGGCGCCGAAATCCTGCAGGAACGGGGATTGCGGCTTTCCACCGTGCGCGAGGAGTTGGCGCGCAGTGCGGGAGAGAAGGTGCCTGTGAACCGGCCAAAAGAAGCATCCCTACTTGCCGAATTCAGCCGCGATTTGACGCAAGCGGCCATGGAGGGCCAGCTCGATCCGCTCGTCGGCAGGGATCGCGAGCTGGAGCGCGCCATCCAGATCCTGTGCCGCCGCACGAAGAACAATCCTGTCCTGATCGGCGAGCCCGGGGTCGGCAAGACGGCTATCGTCGAAGGTTTGGCGCAGCGCATCGCCGATGGCGACGTGCCTCCATTCCTGGCCGATAAGCGCATCCTGTCGCTCGATCTCTCGCTGATCGTCGCCGGAACCAAGTACCGCGGCCAGTTCGAAGAGCGGTTGAAAACCATCATGAAGGAACTGATGGAGAGCCAGAACGCCATCGTGTTCATCGACGAACTGCACACGCTGGTGGGCGCGGGATCGGCCGAAGGCTCTCTCGACGCCGCCAACATCCTGAAGCCCGCGCTCAGCCGCGGCGAGATCCAGTGCATCGGCGCCACCACGCCCGGCGAATACCGGAAGTCCGTCGAAAAGGACCGTTCCCTCGAGCGCCGCTTCCAGGCGGTGAAAGTTCCGGCGCCCGGAGAAGATGACGCCATTAGCGTGCTGCAAGGCGTGCGGGACCGCTACGAGAAATTCCATGCCGTCACCTACACGGAAGAGGCCATCCGCTATGCGGTTTATCTTTCGAACCGCTACATTCCGGACCGTTTCCTGCCGGACAAGGCCATCGACCTGCTGGACGAGGCCGGCTCACGCGTGAAGCTGCGCCAGGCCATGCTGCCGGACGAAGTGTCCGAAGTGCAGAAGCGGGTGAAATTCATCACTCATCGCATGGAAACGGCCATCGCCAACCATGAGTTCGAAAAAGCGCGTTTCTACTCCGAAGAAGAGCGCAAGGAGAAGGAGCATCTTCGCACGCTGCGCGAGAAACTGAAGATCGACGATTCATCCACCGGCGTTGTCACGCGCGAGGATATCGAGGAAGTGGTGGCGCGCTGGACCGGAATCGCCGTTACCTCGATCAAGGAAGACGAGCAGCAAAAGCTTCTTCGCATCGAGGAAGAGCTGCACAAGCGCGTCATTAGCCAAGAGCGCGCGATCACCGCGCTGGCGCGGGCGATTCGCCGCAGCCGCGCGGGACTCAAGGCGCCCGGCCGCCCGGTTGGCTGCTTCCTGTTCCTCGGGCCGACCGGCGTTGGCAAGACCGAGGTCGCACGGCGGCTTGCGGAGTTCCTGTTCGGCAGCGAGAAGTCGCTGATCCGCTTCGATATGTCGGAATACATGGAAAAGCACTCCGTGTCGAAGCTGATCGGCGCGCCTCCGGGATACGTGGGATACGAAGAGGGCGGGCAGCTCACCGAGCGCGTCCGCCGTACGCCGTACTGCGTGATCCTTCTGGACGAAATCGAGAAGGCTCACCCGGACGTGTACAACATCCTGCTGCAAGTTTTTGAAGACGGACAATTGACAGATGGCCTGGGCAATACTGTAGACTTCCGCAACACCATTATCATCCTAACCTCGAACCTTGGGGCGAGGCAGTTGCAGAAGCAGTCTGGTCTGGGCTTCCAGTCCGCCGAGACCTCGACCGTGGCGAAGAGTCAGGACGAAATGGTGATGGGCGAGGTCAAGCGAGCGTTTAATCCGGAGTTTTTGAACCGGTTGGACGAAGTGATCCTGTTCAATTCGCTCACAGACGACGACCTGTTGCGCATTATCGATTTGCTGGTGAGCCAGATCAACGACACGCTGGTCCACCGGCAAGTGCAGATCGTCTTAACGCCCGAGGCGCGTCAGTGGATTCTGGAAAAAACCTGCACCGATCGCAACTACGGTGCGCGGCCGTTACGGCGCGCATTGCAGAAATACGTCGAAGACCCACTGTCGGAAGCTCTCATCCAGGGCGGACTGCAGAGGCCGGCGTCGCTGGAGATTTATCTCTCCGCCGATGGCCTGGCCTTCCGTCCCGTGGCGGAAGCAACCCCGGTGGCCCACTAAGAATCCTACTCGCGCGAGCCGGATCAAACAGAGCCGGCACAGGGGAGCACACCACTTTGGGGCGGGGACTGCGGCCTTGATCAGGTCTATGGCCGCGACCAGATCTATATTTCCGTGCACACCTAGGTTCTTGGTGATCGCGTTCCTGCTTTTCTCTGCGGTCGCGAGCCCGGTTTGGGCCCGCCAGGCCAGCCAGTCGGCAAGCACAAATAAGCAGTACATCATCACCAAGATATTTTTCGAAGGGAATCGCCGGATCCAGCGTGACACGCTGCTCGCGCGCATCTTCTCGCGCCCCGGCGACCCGTACAGCGTCGAAGCGCTGCGGCGCGATTTCCGCGCCCTGTGGAATACGCAATTTTTTGAAAACATCACCCTGGAAGTGCAAACCGATCCCGACAATCCGTACGGGAAGATCGTCATTTTCCACGTGCAGGAGCGGCCCATCATTCGCCGCATCGAGTACAAGGGAAACAAATCGATCACCGAGTCCGATATTCTCGACGCCTACAAGCAGAAACACGTGGATATGACCGTCGAGAGCCAGTTCGACCCGACCCGGATCAAGCGCGCCGAAGTGGTGATCAAGGAGCTTCTCGCCGCTCACGGCCGCCAGTTCGCCACCGTCAAGGCCACTTACGAGCGCATCGCCGCCACGAATGCCGTCAAGCTGACGTTCATCATCAACGAAGGCCCGAAAGTGAAGGTCGGCGCGATCAAGTTTGTCGGCAACAAAGCTTTCTCGGATGAAAAGCTCATCTGGGCCATGCACAACGACCGCCCATACGCGATCCCGCTGGGTATCACGTTCATTCCCGTCATGAGCAAGACGTATGACCAGGACAAGCTAAACGAGGATCTCGAGGTGGGCATCCGCGGCCTGTATCAAAATCACGGCTATTTCAGGGTCAACGTCAACGTAACCGGCCTCAAGACGGTGAACGTAGACCGCGCCGGAATCCCAGGGCCATGGCCTCTGGTGGGCGCCAAGCACGGCAAAGCCACGAACATCACCATCACCATCGACGAAGGCCCGCAGTACCGCATGGGCAAGCTCTCCTTCCGCAGCTCCGACCCCGACGAGGGCCTCATCTTTAAGCAGGCGTATCTGAAAGCGATTTTTCCGCTGAAGCAAGGCGACATCTTCGATGCCGACAAGATCCGTAAATCTCTCGACACCTACCGGAAGCTCTACGGCGAGTACGGCTATATCGACTTCACGCCCGAACCGCTCTTCGACGTGAACGATGGGAAGAAGATCGTTAATCTCACCCTTCAGCTCGATCAGGGAAAGCAGTACTTTGTGAGGCGCATTGAGTTCGTCGGCAACACGACCACGCGCGATAAAGTCATCCGCCGCGAGTTACTCCTCGACGAAGGCCAGATCTTCAACAAGCGCCTCTGGGATCTCAGCATTCTGCGCCTGAATCAGCTCGGCTATTTCGAGAAGATCAAGCCCGAGGACGCCGAGCTGAAGCGCAACGTGAAGAGGGGCACTGTGGATATCAGGCTGAAGCTGAAGGAAAAGGGCAAGCAGTCGATCAGTTTTTCCGGCGGCGTCAGCGGATTGGCCGGCACCTTCATCGGCTTCTCGTATCAGACCAATAACTTCCTCGGTCTGGGCGAGACGCTCACGGTTTCCGCGCAACTGGGCAACATCCAGAACGACGTTCAGTTCGGCTTCACCGAGCCGTATCTATTCGACCGCCCGATTTCCACCGGCTTCACCGTTTTCTACGACAAGTTCGATTACAACACCGCCCGCCAGGAAGGCCTCTTGTTCGGCCAGCAGGTGGCGATCAATCCAGCTCTGCAGGAAAACTACAATACCGATTCGAAGGGCTTCACACTTTTCGCCAGCTATCCGCTTCGCAAGCTTTCGCACGCGGGTTTTGCGCGCGTCGGTGTCACCTACAACTGGTCCACCACCGACATCACTTCGTTCAGCTCCTCGGCCACGCTTCTTTTCGAACTAACGAAATTTACCAGCCTCGCCGGCCCCTCCGCCCTGAACGGCATCCAGGAGAGCCGCATCACGCCCACATTCACCTACAGCAGCGTGGACAGTCCCGTTTTCCCGACGCGCGGAAAGAGTTTTTACGAGGGAGTCGGCATCGAAGGCGGCCCGCTCGGGGGCAACGTCAACACCCTCAGCAACAGCTTCCAGTTCAAGTACTACCACCCGATGTATCACCACCGGAACGTTTTCGCCTTCAATTTCCAAAGCAACATGATCACCGGTTATGGCGGCAAGGACGTTCCTCCCAACAGCCGCTACTACCTGGGCGGCGAGCAGGATGTTCGCGGATTCGACTTCTACACCATTTCGCCGTTCGTCTATATTCCGTCGGCGACCACCGTCAACGTCACTTACACGAATCCTCTTCTGTTAACCCAGGGCCGGCCCACCGTCGAGAGCGTGCCAGTCAACGTGCTCGAATTCGTGCCCAGCCGTCCGGGCGGCGACCTGACGGCCGTGGCTAATATCGAGTACCGGATTCCGATTTATAAGAACTACGTGGGCTTGAGCTTATTCAACGATATCGGATTGAGCGGCATCCTGCGCCAGTCGCAGCTTGCGCTCGATCCGGCGGCCATCGCGCCGCTGCAGCAGCAGTATCCGAACACCGATTTCCCGTGCACGCCCGGTATGCCGTGCGTCCATATTCCGACCAACCTGCCGATCGCCGGCGGCACGAACTTCCGCCCGCACACCTCGGCGGGCATCGAACTCGATTTCCAACTTCCTATTATCCAGGCGCCATTCCGCATCTATTACGCGTACAATTACCTGCGCCTGAATCGCGTGATCGCGCCGCCGCTCGGAGGCTACTACGTTCAGCCTGCCGTCCGGCAGCAGCTCGAGCAGCTCGGTGTTTACCAGACCCAAGTCGTGCCGGAGTTGCAGCAAATTCTGCTTCAGGCGCAATCGGCGCAAACGATTCCGCCGAATCTGTTTGAGGCGCCGTCCGTTTTGCGTTTTGCTGTGAGCAGAACATTTTGATCGGGACCTTGATGCCGGCTTGGGAGAACCAGAGGAGCGAACCATTGTCGTTGCGCGGGGGGAACGAGTGAAGACGCTCGGAGGGATGCGCATGAAAGCGTGGGTTTTAGGCGCGGTGATCATCTTCACCGTTTGCGTTGCGGGTTGCGGAGGCAATTCCACCACCGCCGGGGTCACGGTCGTCGGGCCAGGCTCGTCCACCACTGGCTTCCCGCTGCCGATCAATGGCTCGGCGCAGCTGGCCGCGGTTGTTTCCGGGATCACCGCGCAAACCGTGTTCTGGCAAGTCTGCCTGCCTCCCTCTCTTTCGACCGCCCAGCCGACCAACTGCACGCCTGGTCTCAGCGCGTCGCAGTGCAAGATTCCCTCGGTTTCGACTCCGCTGACCGGGTACGGGACCGTCACTCCAAACGGTCTCTACACCGCGCCGGCGAACCTCCCAAATCCTAATGTGGTCCTTGTTGTGGCTACTAGCTGCGTGGATCAAACTGCATTCGGGACCTTCGCGATCGTCATCAAATCCGGATTCTCGGTCTCGATCGCGCCGTCGACGGCAACCGTTGGCACGAACCAGACCTATCAGTTCAACGCCACCGTGAGAGGGCCCGGAACTTCCGGCGTAAATTGGGCGGTGTGCGAGACTACGACCGGTTCGAGTGGCCTGACCTGCGGCGTCAGCGGCCTCGGCTCGATCAGCGGCAGCGGCGCTTACACTGCCCCCGGGACTCCTCCCAACGGAGCGGTTATAATTCAGGCCACGCTGGTTGCCGACTCGACCCAGACGGCTACGGCAACGGTCAGCGTCGTGGCGGCTGTGGCTCCGGCGATCGCCAGCATAGATCCGACGGTCGCCGCCGCAGGCTCGGCGCAGCAGGATATCTACCTCACGGGGACGAATTTCCTTTCCACCGAAGAAGTCTTTGTCGGGCCGAACGGCCAGACGCCGGTAGCCGTGCCGACCACGCTGCTCAGCACCAACCTGATGCGCGCCACGATTCCCGAGGAGCAATTGGCGCAAGCTGGCCCGGTGGACGTCACGGTGCAGACTGCCGATGGCTCCCTCAGCGCGCCCGTTGCGCAGACGCTGACTCTATTCGCCACCCGGCCCGCTCTGATCGCATCGCTGCCGGATAGCGTTCCCCAATCCATCGGTGGAACGGGCACCTCCAACGTCACCCTTGCCGGTGGTTTCTTTTCGGGCGCCACCATCAACGAAACCATTCCGACGTTCAATGGCGCTCCAGTCAACTCGTGGACGCTGACGAGCAGCCGCCAGCTTTCGATCAATATTCCCCAAACCGCCCTCGGGACGGCGGGCCTGTACCCCATCGTCCTCCAAAACTCGGGCGTATCGGCCGTTGCCGGCATGAACCTTGCCGTCATGCCGGATCGAAGCCTGATCCCCCAGGCGCCGGTTGGTTCCGTTGCCGTCCAGACGAATCCCACGGCGGTGGCCATCGACAAAAGGGACGGCTACGCCGTAATAGCCAATACGGGTGCCAACACTGTCTCCGTCGTGGCTCTGCAGTCGAATCCGGCCTCGGACTCGGTCGTTCGCACGATCGCCGTTGGCAATCAGCCCACCAGTGTCGCCGTCGATGATCAATTGCCCGATCCCGTCGCTCTCGTCGTAAATAGCGCGGACCAGACCGTCACGGCCATCGACCTGCTGAACTTCAGCACGACCACGCAGTCCGTGTCGATCGGATCGGGTGCAAATCCGCCATTGCCCGTGGCCATCGGTGTCAATCCCATGACGGCCCAGCCAGTGCCCGGCGTTACTCCCGTCGTGCATCGTGCTCTTGTCGCCTATCAATCCACGAACCAAGCTACGGTCCTCGACGTTTCGGACGAGAGTGGCACGCCCGCGCTTACGGTTGTGCAGACCGTGGGAAGCACCTCGACCCTTCCGTTCAGTACGGGGGGGAATCCTCAGATCGCGGTCGATCCTCGCCTCAATTGGGCCATCGTTACTCCGGGTGGATCGGGAACGATTGGCATCGTGGATCTGGGGCGCGACCCGGTTCCCGGCGTCGACGTAGGCCGCGCGCCGCAGGTGGTTGCGGGTCTTTCCATATCGACCTCCGTGCAGGGTATTGGCATCAATTCCGAAACCCACCAAGTCTTTCTGAGCGACCCGACGGCCGGAACGCTCACCACCTTCAGCCCTCTCGATGATTCCGTATCCACAGTAACGTGCAACATCGGCTCCTGCCCTGGTGGAGCATTTAACGCGACGGGCTATGGCGCCGCCGTCGTGAATCCGCTCGATGATTTGGGGGTTGCCGTTTCCAATGGAAACGCCGCCATCGTCAATTTGGAAAAGGGAGTTGTGCTGCAGACCGTTGCCGGTTTGGGCAGTTCGTCCGCGGCCCAGGCGGTGGCCGTCGATCCGATTCTGAATCAGGCCGTCGTGGTGAATTCGGACGCGAGTTCCGTCTCGATTCTTTCTCTTGGTGGACCGCTGAATCCCATGCAAATCGTCGAGACTAGCCCCGCAACCACATTCACATCGACCACTCCGGTGACGCTCACTGTAACCGGCAATTTCCAGGCCAATGCAGTCGTGCGCCTCGATCGGCAAGCTTTGGCGACCAGCGCTTGCGCTAGCGGTTGCCGCCAGCTCACGGCGACCATTCCGGCCTCGATGCTCACGTCGGCCGTGCGCTATACGCTCGACGTGCAATCCCCAACTGGCGTTTCCAACGTGGAGGATTTCACCGTCGTGGAGGCCATTCCCGTCGGCAATGCGCCGGTCGGCGTGGCCGTCGATGCCGACCGCGATCTGGCCGTGGTGACCAACTCCGGTGACGGCACGGCTTCGCTCGTCTCCTTGGCCCATGGCCCCAACTCGCCGCAATCGCTCGGGCCCGTTGGCGAGCTGCCCTATTCGCCCGTGCAAGTTGGGAGCACTCCGGCAGGAGTTGCCGTCCTGCCGCGTTTCGGCGCAGCTGTCGTCGCCAACAACGGCAG
>Ga0055483_10000380_pt1 | contig 10428 bp, 10 predicted proteins | sample RushMan_CattailN_5_FD_57938 | JGI IMG/M metagenome (GOLD analysis project Ga0055483, IMG submission 57938) | Wetland microbial communities from San Francisco Bay, California, USA, that impact long-term carbon sequestration - RushMan_CattailNLB_D2 | ecosystem: Environmental > Aquatic > Marine >... | reverse complement strand
GCCTTCTGGGCGGCGAAGAACGAGAGGACGCCGGTGCCGCCGCCGAGCTCGACGACGCGCCCGCCCTCGGGCACGGCGAGATCGATCGCGTCCTCGAACGCGCCCGTCCGACCGATGTCGGCGAGCATGTTGAAGTGGTAGTGGAGCGGGATGAACTGACCGAGCTCGAGCTCGTCGCGACGCTCGGCGGTCGTCTCTTCGTACGGCAGCGTCGTCATCTGACTCCTCCGCGCAGAGGGCTTCCGGCCGGTGGCCGACGGGTGCCGAGGGACGGCATGCCCCCGGTGATCGGCAGCGGCCGGCGGCGGTTGAGCAATGTCGCTAGCCGTCGACGATCCGCTCGGCGAGCGCGGAGTGCCGCGTCCGCCCCTCGCCGCGCGCGACCGCGGTGAGGAGCGCGCGCCGCTCGCCCGCGAGGACGCACAGCCGCTGCGCCCGCGTCACCGCCGTGTAGAGCAGCGGCCGCGACAGCATCACCGCGTACTGCATCGACCACGGCGCGACGACCGCCGGGAACTGCGAACCCTGCGCCCGGTGGACGGTGAGCGCCCACGCGAGGTCGTACGTCTCGAGCGCGGCCACCGGCACCGCGATCTCCCGCTCGCCGTCGTCGAGCGAGAGCAGCGCCTCGCCCTCGTCCTCGTCCCACGCGAGCACGAACGCGACCTCGCCGTTCATGACCTCGCGGTCCGGTGTGTAGTCGTTGCGCGTCTGCACGATCCGCGAACCGACGCGCAGGCCCGAGCGGGCGACGACGACCGGCCGGTCGCCGGGATTGAGCAGCCGCTCGAGCTCCGCGTTCAGCGCCTCGAGCCCGACCGGGCCGCGCCGCATGGGCACGAGCGTCATCACGTCCGTGCGCGGGTCGAAGCCGCGCCGCGGCAGCGCCTCGCACACGAGCTCGACGACGGCCTCCCGCAGCGTCTCCGGCCCGCTCCGCGACACGAAGTAGAAGTCCTCGTCGAGCTCCTCGCCGCCGAGCTCGGCCCGCGCCTCCTCGAGCGAGAGGAACGGCGGCTCGCCGCGGTTGATCCGGCGAGCGCTGCGGACGATGAGCGAGCGGGCGGCCTGCCGGTAGATCGCGGTCAGGTGGACGCGCGGCACGACCTCCGACGCGACGAGGTCGGCGAGGACGCGCCCCGGCCCGATCGGCGGCAGCTGGTCGGTATCGCCGACGAGCAAGACGTGGCAGTCGCCCGCGGCGCGGAACAGCGCGTCCGCGAGCTCGAGCGAGAGCATCGACGCCTCGTCGACGATCACGAGCTCGACGTCCGACGACAGCGGGTCGTCCTCGTCGCGCAGGAACCGGTCCTCCTTCGGCGAGTAGCCGAGCGCGCGATGGATCGTCATCGCGTCGTGGCCGGTCAGGTCGCGCATCCGCCGCGCCGCCTTGCCCGTCGGCGCGCACAGCAGCACGCGCACGCCGGCGCGCCGCGCCGCGTCGACGAGGACGCGCTGCGTGTGCGTCTTGCCCGCGCCCGGCAGGCCGGTGAGCAGGACGAGCGGCCGCGTCCGGACGAGCTCGACGACGCTCCACTGCTCGTCCGAGACATCGACCCCCTCCTGGCGGCGCGGCGGCTCGAACAGCTCCGCATCCGCGGCGCGGGCGCGCTCGCCGAGCGCCGCGCCGAGCCGCTCCTCCGTCTCCCACAGCTCGGCCCGGTACGCGCGGTCGCCCTCGACGACGAGCTCGCCGTCGGCGACGAGGCGGTGGAGCGCCGCCTCGAGCGGCTCCACATCGTGCACCTCGAGCAGCCGCGCGGCGGCGCGCCACAGCTCGTCGTGGGGCAGGAACACGTTCCCGTCGGACGCCGCGTCGCCGAGGACGAACAGGAGCCCTGCGCGCAGCCGCTGCGGCGCGTCGAGCTCGATCCCGAGCGAGCGGGCGATCCGGTCGGCGACGCGGAAGCCGATCCGCGGCACCTCCGTGAGGCGGTACGGGTCGTCCTCGAGGATCGCGACGACGTCGCCGCCGTACGTCCGTACGAGCCGCGCCGCGAGCCCGGCGCCGATGCCGTGCGCGTACAGGAACGCCTCGACCTCGCGGATCGCAGCGACCTCGCGCCACGCGACGACGGCGCGCTCGACGGCCCGGCGCGAGATCGCGCGGCCCGCCTTCGTGCGCACGTCGCGCAGCCGCTCCGGGTCGGCGTCGAGCTCCGCGAACACGCGCTCCGCGCCGAAATGGTCGACGATCGCGCGCGCGAACGTCGGGCCGATCCCGGGCACGCGCCGGCGCAGCCACAGCGCGACGCCCTCCGCGGACTGCGGTAGCGCCGAACGGAACGTCTCGACCGCGAACTGCCAGCCGTAGCGCGCATGCTGCTCGTACGAGCCGACGACGACGAGCTGCTCGCCGGGCTGGACGTGGCCGAGCGCGCCGCGCAGCGTCACCGGCTCGCCGTCCCGTTGCTCGCCGACCAACGCCGACCAGATCGCGAACTCGCCGTCCGGCGACGCGAACCGCGGCCCCGACGCGGCGAGCGTCACGTGCAGCTCGCGCGCCCCCGGGTCGGCGGGAGCCCGGTCCTCGTCGAGCGTCCACATGCGTCCGAGGCTACTCGGTCGCCGCACCCGCGGCGGCCCGGCCGGCGGTGAGATTTACGAAATCGGCAAGAAGCCCTGCCGCTACGCTCGTGCCATGACAAAGATCGAGAAGACCGAGGCGGAGTGGCGCGCGGAGCTCGACCCGGAGCAGTACCGCGTCCTGCGGGAGAAGGGCACCGAGGCGCCGTTCACGGGCGAGTACGACCACGTGTTCGAACCGGGCACGTACCGCTGCGCCGGCTGCGGCGCGAAGCTCTTCGAGTCCGAGGCGAAGTACGACTCCGGCTGCGGCTGGCCCGCGTTCTCCGCCCCCGCATCCGAGGGCGCGATCGACGAGGAGTCCGACCGGAGCCACGGGATGGTGCGCACCGAGGTGATGTGCGCGAGCTGCGGCGGCCACCTCGGCCACGTGTTCCCGGACGGGCCGCACCCGACCGGGCTCCGCTACTGCATCAACTCGGCCGCGCTCGCGCTCGACGAGAAATAGCGGACTCGAGCTCGAGCAGGAACCGCTTCCGGTCGAGCCCGCCGCCGTAGCCGGTCAGCGTCCCGTCCGAGCCGACGACGCGGTGGCACGGGATGACGACCGGGAGCGGGTTGCGCCCGTTCGCGTGGCCGACCGCGCGCACAGCCGTGGGCCGGCCGATCCGCCGGGCGAGTTCCGTGTAGCTGATCGTCTCGCCGTACGGGATCCGCCGCAGCTCCTCCCAGACGCCGCGCTGGAACGGCGTGCCCGCGGGCGCGAGCTCGAGGTCGAACGCCGCGTGCCGCCCCGCGAAGTAGTCCGCGAGCTGGGCGCGCGCATCCGCGAATGCGGCGTCGTCGAGCTGCGCACCGGCGGGAGCGGGCTCGCCCGCGAAGCGGATCTCGTGCAGGACGCGGCCGTCGCCCGCGAGGAGCAGCTCGCCGATCGGCGTGTCGAGCGTCGCGACGATCACGCTGCGGCCCGGCCGGCGGCGGGCTCCGCGAGCGAGGCCCAGAGGTGCTGCAGCGCGTACGCGCGGTACGGCCGCCAGCCCTCGGCGAGCCGCGCCGCGGCCGCCGGGCTCGCGTCCTCTCCGAGCCGTTCGAGCGCGTACCGGACGCCGAGGTCGGACGGCAGGAACGCGTCCGGGTCGCGCAGCACGCGCATCGCGACGTACGCGGCCGTCCACGGCCCGATCCCGGGCAGCGCGAGCAGGCGCGCACGCGCGTCGTCGCGGTCGGCGCCGCCGTCGAGCACGACGTCGCCGTCCGCGAGCGCGCGGGCGAGGCCGACGAGCGCGCGCCGGCGGGCGGTCGGCATCGCGAGCGTGTCCGGCTCCGCGTCGGCGAGCACGGCGGCGGACGGGAACAGATGCGTGACGCCGCCGACGGGCCGCGCGAGCGGCTCGCCGTACGCCGCGGCGAGCCGGCCCGCGAGCGTCGCGGCGCCGCGCACGGAGACCTGCTGGCCGAGCACGGCGCGCGCGGCGAGCTCCGCCCCGTCGACGTGCCCGGGCACGCGCCGTCCCGGTTGCGCGCGGACGAGCGGCCCGAGTACGGGGTCGCCGTCGAGCGTGTCCGCGACGGCGTGCGGGTCGGAGTCGAGGTCGAGCAGGACGCGGCACCTCTGCGCCGCGGTCGCGAGGTCGCGCAGGTCGTCGAGCCAGAAGCGAGCGAGGACGTGGCCGTCGGCCGGTCGAAGCTCGACGACCCCGCCCCCGTGCGGCAGGCGCAGGCTGCGGCGGTACGAGTCACCGTCCGCGTCCTCGACGCCGGGCGCGGCGCGGACGCCGAGGAACGCGACGAGCCCGGCCGCGTCGAGCGGCGCGCGGTACGGCAGGCGCAGCGTCACGGCGTCACCTGCCGCCGCACGGCCGTGCCGCGCCCGCGCGCGAAGCGCTCCCGGTGCGGTCGCGAAGACCTCTCGCACGGTGTCGTTGAACTGGCGCACGCTCCCGAACCCGGCCGCGAACGCGACCGCGGTGACCGGCAGCTCAGTCGTCTCGAGCAGGATCCGCGCGCTCTGTGCCCGCTGCGCGCGGGCGAGCGCGAGCGGCCCCGCGCCGACGACGGCGACGAGCTGGCGGTGGACGTGCCGCTCCGTGTAGCCGAGGCGCCGCGCGAGCCCGCGCACGCCTTCGCGGTCGACGACGCCGTCCGCGATCAGCCGCATCGCGCGCCCAACGAGGTCGCCGCGCCGGTCCCATTCGGGCGACCCGGGCGTCGCGTCGGGCCGGCAGCGCTTGCACGCGCGGAAGCCGGCGGCCTGGGCGGCGGCAGCGGTCGAGAAGAAGCGGACGTTCTCGGGCTTCGGCCGCGCGGGACAGCTCGGCCGGCAGTAGATCCGGGTCGTCGTGACGGCGACGAAGAACCAGCCGTCGAAGCGCGGGTCGCGGCTCGCGAGCGCCTGCCGGATGCGGTCGGAGTCGACGAGCATGCCGCCACCTTGCCATGCGGTGACAGGCCTGGACTAGCGGAAATCGGACAGCATGGATCCGGCCGCCTCTGCGAGACTCGCAGCGTGTTCTTTGTCGTCCTCCGCCGCCACGGCCCGCAGTGGGACCCGTCGCGTCCGCTCGAGAAGCAGGTCGACTGGGACGCGCACGCCGCGTTCATGGACGGCCTCGTCGACACCGGCTTTGTTGTCCTCGGCGGCCCGCTCGCGGACGAGGAGCGCGTCGTGCTCGCGGTCGAGGCGGCCTCGGAGGCCGAGGTGCACGAGACGCTCGCCCGCGACCCGTGGCACGAGACGCACCTCGTCGTCGACTCGGTCGACGCGTGGACGATCCGCCTCGACGGCCGCCCGCGGTGACGGCGCCTACGATGTGCCCCGACCCGGGCGGTTAGCTCAGCTGGGAGAGCACCTGGTTTACACCCAGGGGGTCGGCGGTTCGAGCCCGTCACCGCCCATGAGACAAAGCCCTGCAAAGGGCTACGCACTTCCCGCGTCTGGCCGAGTCGAGACGAGTCGCCATCAGGGGCCGGAGCCGCCCTTGCGGAAGCACCAGGGTGCGCTCGTGCTCTTGCGGGCGACGTAGGCGAACTCGGTGTAGCGGTGGCCGCTGGGGAGAACGGCGTTCCCCTTCACCGCGTAGAACGTGACCTCGTAGAGGCGCTTGAAGTTCGAGCCGCCGCCCGCGGGCTCGGACGCGGGCAGCGGTTGCCGTTTGACGGAGATGATCCTGCCGACAAACGGGGCCGGGGGAACGATGTAGCGGGCTGCGACCTGGGGGATCGGTGAGCAGCGGGCACGGCTGGCCGGAGCCTGGACGGCCGGGGTGGCGACGACGACGATCTTGAAGTAGCGCGCCTTGAGCGCCTTCTCGGTCTCGTCTCTGGTCAGCGCGTAGATGACCGTGGTCGTGCCGGTGTGTCCGGCCCGGTAGGTGAAGACGATGTTGCCGTTCAGTTCTCCCTCGTCGAGCGGGCGGGCGATCGTCGCGTCGGAGAGGCGGGCGCCGCGCCAGGCGAGCCCGCTTCCCGGGCGCGGGAGCGCGATCGCAAACAGCAGTCCGTGCTGGACGTGGATCGTGGTCACCGGCCCCTTCGGCAGTGGCCCGACCGGAGGCGCGCTCGCCTGTGCGGAGAGCGTGGCCGCTGCGAGCAGCAGCGCGAGGAGCAGACCTACCAGTGAGCGGCTCATCATCATGGCCTCCTTCTGCGGGTGTGCATCAGCGCCGCCGCACGTCAGGATCGTCCGTCGCGTCGGACACGCCATCGGGGCGGCGACTGAGGCGGCTGGCCGGGACTACGCAAAGCTCCGGACCTTCGTTCGTGTGACGAGTGCTACGGCGTCCAGCGTGTGCCGCACTTGGATGCGACCTCGTGGACGAGCCGCAGTACGGTGGCGCGCTGCGAGAGGGGGACGCCGGCCGTCGCTGCGTGGTGGCGCCACATGTCGAACCAGCCGGCGGTGTTGATGAACTGGAAGCCGGCGACGTCTTTGCGACCGCCTTTGAGTGAGACGGCGGCGAGCGAGTACTCGTCGCGGCCGCCGTTGAGCCAGACGGTGCAGCTCCGCTGGATGCCGGTGAGCTTGCCGGTATACGCCTTGCCGATCGCGACGTCGAGATCGAGCGGGTAGCGCGAGGGTGGCTGTGCTGCTCGCGCGGCGCCGGCGGCCACGAGCACGCAAGCGACCGCGAGGACGAAGAACAGTCGAGGGAAGTAGCGCGATTGCATTCCCGGATCTCCTATCTGGACCGAGAGACCGCTGTGATCGAGCTATGCGGGGTTTCGGTGTTCCTCTTCGTGTGGGACGACGACGACCGGGCAGGGAGCGTGGTGGACGACTTGCTGGCTGACGGAGCCGAGGAGGAGGCTGGAGAAGCCGCCGCGTCCGCGGTTGCCGACGACGATCAGCGTCGCTTGCTGCGCCTCCTCGAGGAGACGCTCGGCTGGTTGGCCCTCCGGCGTCGTGCCGTCGGCCTCGAGGGTGGGATGGAGACGGGTGACTGACTCCAAGGCGTCGCGCACGACGGTCTGGGCGTGCTCGCGGAACGCGTCGAGCGCCTCCTGGTCGAGGGCGGGCGCGAAGCCGCCGCCGTAGACGTCGGGCGAGATCTGCCACGCGCAGACGACGCGCAGCCGCCCGCCGCGCAGGATCGCTTCCTCGGCGGCGAATTCCAGCGCTCGTTGTGCCGGCGCGGAGCCGTCGACGCCGACCACGATGGTCTTCATGACTCCTCCTTTGGCTAGTGCGCGGGACTCGCGTTGGCCGGTGTGGCGGTCGTGGCTGGACGGGTCTCGTGGTGGACGTATTTCGTGCCGCGCAGCCACGAGGCCCAGGCGGCGAGCAGGCACATGACGACGGCGAAGGCGAGGACGATGACGAGGCCGTGTTTGAAGGGGTCGGAGATCAGCTCGGGGAAGAAGTTGCGGCCGGTGAGGCGGGCCTGCTGGGCGGGGCTGAGGGCGGCGAGGACTTTGGGACCGAGCAGGGAGCGGAGCGGGTTCTCGCCGAGGAAGGCGGCGAAGAGGTAGCTGACGGGCGGGACGTGGGCGAGCCGCTCGGCGGTCGCGTGGGGGACGCCGTTGGCCGTGAGGCCGGCGAGCATGTCGTGGGGGACCTGACTCGAGAGGCCGATGATCATGAGCGAGAAGAAGATCGCGATCGAGATCGGCATGCCGGTGTTCTGGAAGGTGGCGCGCATGCCGGAGGCGACGCCGCGGTCGCGGGCGGGGACGCTGTTCATGATCGAGGTGGTGTTCGGGGCGGCGAAGAGGCCGAAGGCGACGCCGTTCATGAAGATCACGAACGCGAACAGCGGGTAGCCGAAGTCGACCGGCACGCCGATCAGGCCGGCGAAGGTGCCGGCGGCGAGCAGCATCCCGCCGGTGGCGAAGGGACGCGCGCCGTACTCGTCGGTGAGGAAGCCGGACACGGGGCCGGCGGCGAGGAAGCCGAGCTGGAGCGGGATCATGTAGATGCCGGCCCAGAGCGGCGTCCGCGCGAAGTCGTAGCCGTGCTCGGGCAGCCAGATTCCCTGCAGCCAGATCGTGAGCATGAACATCAGGCCGCCGCGACCGATCGAGCTCAGCAGCCCGGCGGCGTTCCCGGCCCAGAAGGGACGGATGCGGAAGAGCGAGAGCCGGAACATCGGCTCCGCCACGCGGTGCTCGATCGCAACGAAGGCGGCCAGCAGCACGACGCCGGACGCGATCGTGGAATAGACGAAGGGGTTCTGCCAGCCCATCGTCGAGTGGCCGTAAGGGCGGATCCCGTAGGTGACGCCGATCAGGGCGAGCGTCAGACCGGCGCCGAAGGTGAGGTTCCCGCGCCAGTCGATCCGGGCGACCGTCCGCTCGCCCAGCTCGCGCAGCATCCAGAACGACCAGATCGTCCCCGCGATCCCGACGGGGACGTTGATCACGAACACGAGCCGCCAGTGCACGTCGGCGAGCAGGCCGCCTGCGATCAAACCGACGAACGTGCCGGCGAGCCCGACGACCTGGTTGAGGCCGAGCGCGAGCCCGCGCTGCTCCTCCGGGAACGCGTCGGTGAGGAGCGCCGCCGTGTTCGCCATCAGCATCGCGCCTCCGACCGCCTGCACCATTCGCAGCACGATCAGCTCGAGCGCCCCGGCGGCCCCGGTGCTCCAGACGAGCGAGAGCGCGATCGACGCGATCGTGAAGACCAGGAAGCCGAGGTTGTACATCCGCACCCGCCCGAACATGTCGCCCAGCCGGCCGAGGTTCACGACGAGCACGGCCGTCACGACCATGTAGCCCATCAGCATCCAGAGCAGGTAGTTGAAGCTCCCCGGCGCCAGCGGGTCGAGGCGGATACCGCGAAAGATCGCCGGCATGGCGATCATCACGCTCGTCGCGTTCAGCATCACCATCAGCATCGACAGCGTCGTGTTCGAGAGCACGATCCAGCGGTAACCGGGCCCGACCGGCCCATCCCGGCGCACGAGAACGAGCCGGCGCCGGAGCCGATGCTGCTCCGCGTTGGCCACGTGGAGAGTCTCGTCTGCGCGCCCCCGCGCCGAATCCGCGAAGTCCACGCAGTCGCTCGGTAGCTCTTCCGGATTTCAGTCTGTCCGGGACAGATACTTTCTCGGCAGTGGCGCGGGACGCTGTCGCGACGGAGGTGCTCGCGGTCGAGCTCGCTGACCGCGTCGCTTCTCTGCAGCGGGCCCTGCGGCGGCGGACACGGGTGGCGCTCGGCGAGCCGGCGCTCTCGCCGGCCGAGGTGGAACTGCTGGCGCTCGTCGTCGCCCGGCCCCGGCTGCGGGTCGGCGACGCGGCGACGGCGCTGCGCCTGGCGCCGAACACCGTCAGCACGCTCGCCCGGCGGCTCGCCGCCCGGGGCCTGCTCCGCGCCGAGCGCGACGAGAGCGACCGCCGCTGTGTCCGCCTGCGCACGTGCGCGGCGGCTGAGAAGCGGTTGCGACGCTGGCGCGACGAGCGGGCGCACCTGCTCGCCGGCGCGCTCGAGCGCGTTTCCGAGTCCGAGCGCGACGTGCTCGCCTCCTCGCTTCCCGTCCTGGCGGCGCTCGCCGAGCTGCTCGCGGCGGGCGACGAGGCCTGAGCGCCGTGTTGATTCGGCTGTTGCGCTCGTTCCTGCGCCCGTATCGGCGGCAGGTCGCGGTGGTGGTCGTCCTGCTCGCCGCGCAGGCGGTTGCGAACCTCTACCTGCCGAACCTCAACGCGGACATCATCAACAACGGCGTCGTCAAGGGGGATCTCGGCTACATCTGGAGGACGGGTGGGCTGATGCTCGGGATCACGCTCGGGCTCGGCGTCGTCTCGATCGTCGCGGTCTACTTCGCCTCGCGGGTGGCGATGGGCGCGGGTGCCGACATCCGCGCCGCCGTGTTCTCGCGGGTGCAGGAGTTCTCGGCGCGCGAGATGCATCGTTTCGGCACGCCGTCGCTGATCACGCGCAACACGAACGACATCCAGCAGGTGCAGATCCTCGTCCAGGCGGGGCTGACGTTGATCGTGATCGCACCGATCATGAGCGTCGGCGGCGTGATCATGGCCGTGCACGAGAGCGCCGCCCTTTCGCCGCTGCTGGCCGTGTCGGTGCCGGTGATGCTTGCGCTGATCGTTGCCGTGCTCGTCGCGATCGTGCCGCAGTTCCGGGCGATGCAGGGGAAGATCGACCGGATCAACCAGGTGCTGCGCGAGCAGATCACCGGGGTGCGTGTGATCCGCGCGTTCGTGCGCACGGAGGCGGAGCAGGAGCGGTTCGGCGAGGCGAACGCCGACCTGACGGGCACGGCGCTGCGCATCAACCGGATCTTCGCGCTCGCGTTCCCCTCGGTGATGGCGATCATGAACCTGTCGAGCGTCGCGGTCATCTGGTTCGGCGGGCATCTCGTCCGTGACGGCTCGATGCCGATCGGGAACCTGACCGCGTTCCTCGCCTACATCCTGCAGATCCTGATGTCGGTGATGATGGCGGTG
>Ga0055483_10000378_pt1 | contig 10435 bp, 8 predicted proteins | sample RushMan_CattailN_5_FD_57938 | JGI IMG/M metagenome (GOLD analysis project Ga0055483, IMG submission 57938) | Wetland microbial communities from San Francisco Bay, California, USA, that impact long-term carbon sequestration - RushMan_CattailNLB_D2 | ecosystem: Environmental > Aquatic > Marine >... | reverse complement strand
CCAATATCAGGTTAGTTTCTTATTTTTTATAGATTTTACAGAATAGAAAGAATAGAAACATATTTATTTTAAATTAGTAATATATTATTATTTAATTATAATATTCTAATCACATTTCTTGATTGTCAAAATTTAAATTTTTATAATATCTCACGATAGGGACATCACATGAATTAGCCTTTAAAAAGCCTAATCAAAGCAATAAACATTGGTAGTTTAGCAAAATACATTAAACATTTACTTAAATTATAAGAAACCAAGGATGAATATTGGATGAATAGAGTTCGTAAAATAGCAAAAAATACCAGTGTTATGTTAATATCACAAATAATAAGTTATATATTCACATTTTTCATAACTATATACACTGCAAGATACTTTGGAGCAACTGTATTTGGTATTTGGGCTATTGCGCTTTCTATAACTGGAATTTTTGGTATTTTTACAGATATTGGTCTGAGTACACTTATGGTAAGGGATGTTGCCCGAGATAAATCTTTGGCTGATAAATATATTTCTAATACCTTCATTCTAAAAATTATCTTATCCATTTTAACATTTGGATTGATAATTATTACATCCAATATACTTGGATACAATGAAATCGAAAAAAATGTAATTTATATTGTTACAATATCCGTGATAATAGGTTCTTTTAGTGGAGTTTTAGGTGGTATTTTTCAGGTAAATGAGAAAATGGAATATATAGCAGCCAGTACAATATTGAGCTGTGTTGTGATGCTTTTGGGCACTGCAATTATGATATTTTACAAATTAGACATCATTTTTTTCGCATCTCTTAGTATAATTTCCAGTGGTTTAATTTTCGTTTATATTATTATAATTTATCTAATTAAATTTTCTTTACCTAAAATTGAAATTAACTTTTCTTTTTGGAAGCCTATAATAAAAGAAGCATGGCCATTTGGAATAACCGCCCTCAGTGGAATGCTGTATACTTATATTGATTCAATAATGCTTTCAGTAATACAAGGAGCTGAAGTAGTTGGATGGTATAACGCGGCATATCGATTAATGATGGTATTGTTGTTTATACCCAATGCTGTGAATATAGCTATTTTTCCCGTAATGTCACAATTCTACACGTCTTCAAAAGACTCCCTTAAATTGATGAATGAGAAATATTTTAAATATATGATTATACTTGGAATTCCATTAGGAGCGGGAATAACAATTTTAGCAGATAAAATTATATTAGTGATATTTGGCTCGGGATATACACAATCAATAATTACTTTACAAATATTAATATGGACACTTGTTTTAAGCTTCGCAGTAGCCCCATTTATGCAGTTATTACAATCAATAAATAAACAGTTAGTTCTAACTAAAATATCAGTACTTTCTGCAGTAATTAATATTATGCTAAATTTGGTGCTAATACCTAAATTTAGTTATATTGGGGCCAGCTTTGCAACATTTATATCTACAATAATTGCAGTAGTGTATGTATCTTCAATTACTTATGAAATTGGTTATGGAATTCCCCTCAAAATAGTTATTAACGACTTATCTAAGGTTTTATTTGCCACTGTAATTATGAGCATATTTATTTTGTACTTTAAGGATTTAAACTTATTTTTATTAGCTATTATGGCCACATTGCTGTATTTTATCACTATTTACATTGTTAAAGGATTGGATGAGGCAGATATAATGTTATTAAAACAATTAAGACGATAAATATATTACAAGTAACTAATATAGTATTATGTAGCGTGTTAATGAAACGACCTTCAAAAAATTAAAGAATTCTATGAAAAATAACTAAAGAAATCCAAAATAAAATTCGATGATTATGAAATCTATTTTGAAACCTTTAATGACTTTTGATAAACCATGAAGTAGTTCAATGAAAAAAAGATATGTTTAAAGATAAAATATTAGTAAATAGATGAAGTACAGATGATGTTAGTATATTTAGCTATTAAATATGGGAATAATCGATGATAGTGCTATTAATTCACTTAAACATATGGGGAAGTGGAATTAGTGAATAATCAATTAGTTAAAAATGAATTTGATTTTGGTTGGAAAAAGTGGAGCGAATTTATTCCATATTATGCAAATCAAACCCTTAAACATCAAAAAGGGAATATATTAGACATTGGCTGTGCAACATGTGAATTATACATATTTTTAAGGGATAATGACTGGAAAAAAAAATATTATGGAGTTGATATTCAAAAATATGAAGATTATGAATATCCTACAGGTGCAAATCTAATAATTGGGGACCCACTGGAAGTTGAACTCCCTAAAACTGATACTATAATCCTTTACAATGTATTAGAACATGTTGATTATCCACTTAAACTAATTAAGAAGGCTATTGAAACTTGTAATAAAAATGTTCTAATTAACACTACTAAAAGAAATGAAGAATTATGGAAGTATCAAATTGTAGAATACCATCAATTAGATAAAACACATAAACATTGTGGATTTTTAAAAGAAGAGCTTTATGACATAGTTGGCCAGGCTGGAGGCAGAATAAACATTTATAATGAAATAGGAGAAACAAATGCAACTATCGGAGTAGAATTATGGGATGGCAGTATACCTCAATTTTTAATCAAGAGTATATTTAAAAAAATATTCTCTTCAAAAGTATATTATCAAGAAATATGGGCAGAAATAGTTAAAAAATGAATTATAGATGCCCATATAAGTTAACTGAAGCTAGATACTAAACTATCATGAGAATAAAATAAATGAACTTTGGAGATTTGATAAAATAAAAATAAATTTTACTTTGAATGATACTAGTATGTCTGGAGGAGTAAGAGCAATTTTCGAGATAGCTAATGGACTTTCCAGACGCGGGCACGAAGTAACAATAACATCCATTCAAGGTGACCACTCATGGTTCCCATTAGACGCTGAAGTCATTTACGTCAATAAACCAAACCTTCCTAAATTTTTAAATCATTTATACAAACTTAAAAATGGAACAGATTTAACTTATCCCCAATTAGAATTGTCGCTCCAAAAATATAAAATTGAACCTGACCTTATGAAACCCCTTACAGAAACAATTCCAGATTGCGATATAAATGTAGCCACTTGGTTTTTAACAGCATTTGCAGTTTATAGAAGTGGTAAAGGAATTCCATTCTTCTTTTTTCAGGATTTTCTCGAAATGATCCAACCTCTAGGACAATATTATATTAAAATGTTTGAAGAAAGTCTCTATTTGCCAATTAACATTATAACTGGATCCCAATGGCTTAAAGACTGGATAAATAAAAATTACATGAAAAACGCAGTTGTTAGTGGTTATGGGATTGATCATGATGTTTTTTATCCACGCCAATCCATATTAAATGATATTAAAGGAACCAAGATCATGGGGATCTTTAGTAGGGGATCTGAATATAAAGGAGGTACTGATTTTATAAATGCTTTAAATATAGTTTCAGAGGAAATAAAAGACTTAAACTTAATTTTAGTGTGTAATAATGTAACATTCGAAAATTTAATTAAGAATAATGATACGAAATTTGAATATACCTTTTTTGAAAGTCCTGATGACAATAAATTAGCAGAATTATATAGTTCATCAGATTTATTTGTTTTTACATCCCATATTGAAGGTTATGGACTACCTCCTCTCGAATCAATGGCATGTGGAACTCCAGTTGTAACTACAGACTGTCTAGGTGTCAGAGATTTTGTTATAGACGGAAATAACTCTCTTTTAGTACCTCCCAAAAATCCTAAAGCAATTGCAGGTGCAATATTAAAAGTGTTAAAAAATAGTGATTTATCAAATAAACTGGAAATAAACGGTATAAAAACTGCTCAGAAATCCGCCTGGGATAATACTGTTGATATATTTGAAAATGTTTTCTTTGATTCAATGGCATAGAAGTTGGTGTAAAATGAGTCCAATAGTTTCTATAGTTATCTTGAACTGGAATGGTTGGGAAGATACAATCGAATGTCTTGAATCACTCTATCAGATCCATTATTCAAATTATCATATAATTGTTGTTGATAATGCATCTTCAGACGATTCTTTAAAGAAAATAAAAGAGTACTGCAAAGGCAAAACTAAGGTTAAATCTGAATACTTCAAATACAATCCATTAAATAAACCCATTAAAACCTTCGAATATACTGAAAAAGAAATTAAGATCTCAAATGGTATAAATACGCCAGATATTCCCTCAAATAAAAAACTGACCATAATTAAAAATAATAAAAATTATGGTTTTGCTGGTGGAAACAATGTTGGAATAAATTATGCCCTAAACCACATTAATTCTCAATACATCCTCTTACTCAATAGTGACACATTTGTTGATCCTAATTTCCTCACAGAACTTATAAAGGCAGCCGAAAATGATAAAAACGTTGGAAGCGTCCAATCACTACTTTTAAAGCCAGATGGGAAATCCATAGATTCTTTAGGTCAGGAAATTTATATTTGGAGTGCAATGGATAAAGGAATGAATTCTAAATATAATAATTCTCTTAAAAAAGATAGAGAAATATTTGGAGCTTGTGCCGCTGCAGCCATTTACAAGAAAGAAGTTCTAAAAAAAATCGGATTATTTGATGAAGATTTTTTTGTAATCTTTGAAGATGTTGATCTTTCATGGAGAATTAGATTAAATGGATTTAAATCAATTTTAGCGGCGAATTCAATCGTTTATCATAAAAGAGGCATTTCAGAAAGCATAAATCACGCTGAAAGATCATATTTAATGAAATATCATTACAATAAAAACTTACTAATCACTATGCTCAAATATTACCCATTATCATTCGTTTTTGGAGGTAAAAATTTAGATAAATTCATATTTTTCCTAAAAAATGCAATAAATTATTCATTAAAGATAAATAAAACATCAGAATTTGCAAAAATTCTCATAAACAACGCAAAGGCTAGAATTAGCATGCAAAAAAATCCGCGGTTGTGCGAAGTACAAAAAAAATGGATTAAACAAATTTAAAATTTAAAATGAAGGCGCAAACTATGAAAGATTCCATATCAAAAAATGTTGCAATAATCATTTTAAACTGGAACGGTTGGCAGGACACCATAGAGTGTTTAGAATCCATTTATCAGATCAATTATCCTAATTATAATGTCATAGTGATAGATAACAATTCCAATGATAATTCTTTAGAAAAAATAAAAAAGTATTGTAAAGGTAAAATAGAAGTAGAATCAAAATTTTTTGAACATGATACTTCTAATAAACCCATAAAACTCTTTGAATATACTAAAAAGGATATACAGACAAATGGTAGCCAAAAAGGAATTTTCAATCTATCATATGATAAAAAGATCATTTTAATAAAAAATGATGAAAATTACGGATTTGCAGGCGGAAACAATATTGGGATAGAATATGCAATTAATATTCTTAAATCTGATTACATTCTTCTATTGAACAATGATACAGTCGTTGACCCTGATTTCCTTACAGAACTCGTGAACGTTGCAGAAAGTAATGAGAAAATAGGATTTGTTGGAGCAAAAACATATTTCTACGACAGAAAAAACATTATACAAGCAGCTGGTGGAGGAAAAATAGATTTAAAACAAGTTATTTCAATCGAACCGGGTTTAAACAAGATAGATAACGGAAACTATGATAAAAATTTCGAATTGGACTACATTACAGGTTCCTGTATACTCTGTAAAATGGAAGTGATTGATAAGATTGGAATGTTAAATAAGAACTATTTCATGTACTGGGAAGATGTTGATTTATGTTTTAGAGGAAAAAAATTTGGATACAAATCAGTTTATGCTTATAAATCAAAAATATGGCATAAAATCAGCGCTTCAGGTACTAATTATCTTAAAGTTTACTATTGCACTCGAAATAGAATTTATTTTATGGAACAGAATATTAGTTCTAATTACCTTAAATTCTTATTATATTTCTTCATATACATATTTCTACCCCAAAGTAAATCATATCTATGGAACAGAGATTTAAGAGGAGGATTTAATCCATATTTAAGAGGATTTATCAGTGGCATTAAATTAGGGCAAATTAGAGTGAATAAAAGATACAATTTAAAGAAAGAGCAGTTATAGTGCTAATCAGTATTATCAATTAAAACATAATTAAATACCCAAATATAGTACAAAAAAATTACAGTGATATGATGCGAGGTAAATTGGAAACTAACTCTTTAAAAGAGCTAATTAATGATAACACAATTAAATATCAATATTAAGATATAGAAGTTCAATCAGAACATATGGTAATTAATCATACCTTATAATGGGATTAACAATGAAAAAAACATTGAAAATTGCTGTTTTCCATAATTTACCCTCTGGAGGGGCTAAAAGAGCACTATATGATCATGTTAAATATCTGGCATCTTCAGGACATGAAGTTGATATTTTTGTTCCTGAAACTGCAGATGAAACTTTTTTACCCCTTGCAAAAATTGCAAATGATATTAAAACATTTCCTGTAAAAACTGGTCTTTTAAAATCATGGATTTATTCTAAACTTAATCCTGAAACCCCTACTGAGAATTTAATATCCATGAAAGACCTTGAATCAGTAGAAAAAGATATTGCTATTTTTATTAACAATGAAGATTATGATGTTGTTTTAAGTGAACAGGATCGATTTACAATGTCTCCTTTCTTTCTTAAATATATCCAGATACCATCTGTGTACTACTGTCAACAACCACTTAGAAATGATAAAATCCTTGAAGAAATTTTAAAGGTAGATACAGAAAGTTATAACCCTATTAAAAAAGCATTCCACGCCCGTAATTTAAATAATACTTTTAAAATTGACAGTACAAATGCTAAACATGCAAGTTATATAATAGCAAATTCTTATTTTTCAAGGGAATCAATTTTAAGAGATTACGGATTGAATTGTTTTGTTTCGTACCTTGGAATCGATACAGATAGTTTCAAACCATTAAACATACCTAAAGAAGATTTTGCACTGTCTGTAGGTTCATGTGCACCTTCAAAAGGATATGATTTTATAATACGATCTTTAGCATTAATAAATAGAAAAATACGTCCTAAATTTATAATAGCATCCAATCATTCTCCTCCGAAATGGAAAAATTATATTGAAAATCTTGCAAACAAATTAAAAGTCGAATTAACCATTCTAGATTTAGTAAATGATCATGAACTAATAGAATTATATAATAAAGCAAAAATAGTCCTTTATGCGCCTTATCTTGAACCTTTTGGACTTATTCCAATTGAATCTATGAGTTGCGGAACTCCTGTTGTTGCTGTTAAAGAAGGAGGAGTGAGAGAAAGTGTACTACACAATGAAACAGGATTGCTAATTGACAGAGATGAAACATTATTTGCTCAGGCTATTCTTGAACTCTCAATGGATGATGAAAAAAGGTATAAGATGTCAAAAAAGGGTATAACAACAGTTCAAAAATTTTGGACCTTTCAACATGCCGGACAAAGATTACTAAACCACTTAAATCGTGCTATAATCACGTATACATCATTTGAAAGATAAAAGAAAATTAAATTATTTGAATTTGATTATTTCTAATTTAAACTATACTCACTAATCAGTATAACAGATTAATTGGATTAAACCATTAATTTATAATTACATGCGTTAATTCATTTAAAAAGCTTTTTAAAAATTAAATATGACATTTTCAAAGAAATAAAACTCAAAAAGAAATATTAATTTTGTATTATAATAATTTAATATATATTTATATTATAAGATACATAATATATTCTTATAATACTATCTCAATGTTAAAAAGATAGCGATATGATCAATAAGAATCTAAAAGCATTTATATATAAAAAAAAGAATTTTAAGCTCATTTAACGAGTTTTTAAGTTATTAACTTAGCTATGAGTTAAATCCACCTAAAAATTAAAAACAATTTTTCAGTAAATGGGGACACGATAAAATATGAATCCTAAAATTACAGTGATAATCCTGAACTGGAATGGTTGGAAAGATACCATAGAATGTCTTGAATCACTATTTCAAATTACATATGAAGAGTACAATGTAATCATTGTCGATAATGCATCTTCAGATGATTCTCTGGAAAAAATAAGACGCTACTGTGAAGGTGAAATTGAAGTAAATTCTAGTTTTTTTTATTATTCAAAAGTTAATAAACCCATAGAACTTACTGAATATACAAAAGAAGAATCTGAAAAAATTGAAGGTAAATCCATAAGAGGAACAGTACTGATAAAAAATGATAAAAACTATGGTTTTGCGGAAGGAAACAACATCGGAATAAGATACACACTGCATAATTTAAATCCAAATTATATTCTCCTTTTAAATAATGATACAGTTGTAAATAAACATTTTTTAGGCGAATTAGTTAAAGTGGCTAAAGACTGTCAGGATACTGGTTTTGTGAGCCCAAAAACATATTATTACAATTTTGAAAACAGGCGCGATGTTATAAATTTCGCTGGCGGAACATTGAACATGTTTAAAGGACATTCACAGTCTATTGGTGTAAATGAAGTTGATAAAGGCCAGTATGATGAAATAAAAACTGTAGAGTATGTTGAAGGTTCATGTTTACTTGCAAAAAGAGAAGTTTTAGAAAAGATAGGCCTATTTGATACCAAATATTTTGCTTACTGGGAAGAAGCTGATCTATGTACAAGGGGTTATGAAGCAGGTTACAAGTCAGTATACGTTCCAAAAGCCAAAATATGGCACAAAGTCTCTGCATCAACCGATGATCCAACTAAAATCTATTATTACACCCGGAATAAATTCTGGTTCATGCAAAAATATGCAAATAAAATGGAATATACCTCTTTTTTACTGCTTTTTTTTGGTTTCTATTTCTGGAATTTAACATGCAGGTATACCCTATATGGATTATATAAAAGGAGTTTAGTACACAGTAGTCACTTTTTAAAAGGAATAAAAAATGGTCTTTTCATTAATGATAATTTAGAGTAAGTATAAATCTAAACTAAACCATAGCATTTGATAATAAACCCTCAATTAACTGTTTAAACTATATTTTAGGCTAGATTTGATAATCGAATAAATAATCAGATGTAACTATGAATAAAATCAATTTCATTACCAGTTGGGATATAAAATGCGGAATAGCTGATACTACCAAGAGTTTGGTGGATGAATTAGAAAAATATGATGATTTTGAATTTAATGTCTGTCCAGTCCAAAAGTTAGGTTCAAGGAACCCCATTTACTTCTTTAAATTGTTAAAAAATATCCAAAAGAACCAGATTACACATATTCAATATCACAGTGATTTATTTGGTCCTTTTATACCTAATTTTTCATTAAGTTATTTTCCAATGATTATATTTTTATTAAAATTCTGGAGAAAAAATAAAGTAATCACGACGGTTCATGAAATAGACTCCAATTCAAGGATAGATAGACTACTCCTTAAATTTTTAAACCTTTCCGACAAATTAATAGCCCACAATAATAAATTAATAGATTCCATGAATGAAAGGGGAATAAAAAAAGATAAATTATTTCTGATTCCATTGGGCACTTCAAAAGGTAAATTAATGGACAAAGAATGGTGTAAAAATGAGTTAGGGGTCACAAAAAATACTGTATTGACCACTTTTGGATTTATAGGCCCTAATAAAGGATATGACCTGATTATTGATATTTTACCACAACTTAAAGAAGATTGTGTCCTGATTATAGTAGGTGGATCCCAAAATAAAGATCAAAACAGATATAAAAACTTCTTAAAAGAAAAAATATCATCTACAAAATTAGAAAATAGAGTTAAATTCCTTGATTTTGTAGAAGAAGAAAAATTACCTGTAATTGCAAATGCTACCGATATTTTTTTATACCCCTATCGCTGGATCATTGCATCTGCAGCTCTCAGTCTAGCCTTAAGTTATGAAGTTCCAACCATAACATCAGATTTAGATTATTTTAAGGAAATAAAAAGGGAATATGATTGTGTTGACCTTTTTAAGAATAGAAATAGAAATGATTTGCTTGAAAAAATACAGAGAATTCTAGATAGTGAAGAAAAACAAAATCATCTAAAGGAAAAATGCAAACATTTTCTGGAAAAAACAAATTGGAAAGTCATTTGTGATGAAACAAGGAAGTTGTATTTGGATTTAATATATTAAATTTTTTCTATTAGTAAGTAAATAATAACCTTAATTAATAATAAGTACATAAATAAGTATACGAATTCTTCACGGAATGCTACAGGAAAAGAAAATGTATTAATAATCGCATATACAGAACCCATCAAAATAAAAAATTTATGACAGTATCTTTAATTTATTATGAAGTATGATGGCCAATACACTCATAAAATCCATTTAAATAATTCATAAATCATTTAGCATGATATAAAGCCGAGAAGAATTAATATAACACAAAATTGTTAAATTTAAACAATAAGTTTTATTGTATTTTGA
>Ga0055483_10000377_pt1 | contig 10435 bp, 7 predicted proteins | sample RushMan_CattailN_5_FD_57938 | JGI IMG/M metagenome (GOLD analysis project Ga0055483, IMG submission 57938) | Wetland microbial communities from San Francisco Bay, California, USA, that impact long-term carbon sequestration - RushMan_CattailNLB_D2 | ecosystem: Environmental > Aquatic > Marine >... | reverse complement strand
TTTTGCAGGAAGGGCATCTTATCAAGGTTGGTATCGTAAGTTTTACCGAATTTTTCCTTTTATTACTTCTTGATCGGGTATGCTTTTTTTTAGGTAATGGGGTCATACGCGAATTATTTTACAAAAAATATAGACTTTATACAATTGGATAAATTAATGTTTTAATTTGGACCAGCCTCTTCTCTCGCGATCCGGGTAATCAGTGTTTTATAATTCCTTTTGTTGGAAATAACAAATTCTGTGTATTCTGCAACTTTTTTTATCAGTTCTGTGTCACCCCACGAGGCATTTTTGAGATTAAAAAAGCCGTGTTGTGCTGTTCCGAAAATTTCACCCGGACCCCTAATCGAAAGATCAATTTCTGCCAGCTCGAAGCCGGAATGGTGAGATTTCATCGCATTTAATCTTCTGGAACTTCCTGAATTATCACCGGATGGCATTAAAAGACAATACGATTTCTTATCACTTCTTCCTACGCGACCACGAAGCTGATGGAGCTGCGCAAGCCCGAATCTTTCAGCTCCTTCAATTACCATGATTTGCGCATTAGGAATGTCTATTCCAACTTCCACAACCGGCGTGGAAACTAAAATATCCGTTTTTCCGCTTTTGAATTTTTTAATAGCTTTATCTTTTTCTGATTCCTTTAAACGTCCATGCAGAATGTCAACTCTGAAATTTTTAAAAATATTTTTAATTTCCTGATATTCTTTTACTACTGCCCTGACAGTTTTAAGAGTTTCATATTCAGACTCTTCTATTAACGGACATATAAAAAATACCTGGGCTTTATTTTCATTTATTTGTTTCATTATCCATTCATAAGCGGGACCTCTTTTTTTTGAAGGAACAATCCATGTTGTAACGTATTTTCTACCCTTCGGCATTTCTTTAAGTATGGAAAGATCCAGATCACCGTAAATAGTTAACGCTACGGTTCTTGGAATTGGTGTTGCAGTCATTGTCAATACATGCGGAATTTTATTTCCTTTACCGGTTTTTCGAACAAGATGGGTTCGTTGTTCTACTCCGAATCGGTGCTGTTCATCTATAACAACTAACGCAACCTTTTCGCTTTCTATAATTCTATGAATTAATGCATGCGTACCGACATAGATATCTGCAGTTCCGGAATCTCCTTTTTCCAATCCTGATGTAACCAGTTTTACCCGAATTTTGAATTTATTGAAAAGTTTTTGTAGAGTTTCAAAATGTTGTTTTGCAAGTATTTGTGTTGGTGCCATGATCACCGATTGGTAGCCTGATAAAAATACTGCAAATATACATATTGCTGCAACCACAGTTTTTCCACTCCCGACATCTCCTTCCAGAAGTCTATTCATAGGTGTTTCTTTTTGAATATCATTGAGCATTTCCGAAATGCTTTCGTTTTGCGAGGGGGTTAGTTTAAAGGGAAGTTTTGCAATAAATTTATTAATCTCGCTAATTTTGATCTTAATTCGGTAAAGTGCTTTATTTTTTTTCCATATCTCTTTTCTGAAGTTGCTTTGGATTAAAAGAGATAACAATTCATTAAAAGCAAGTCTTTTTTTAGCTTCGTAATAATCCTCGTCATTATTTGGAAAGTGCAAATTGTATACGGCGTCTTTATAGGAAAGTAGGCTATAGTTTTTTAGATCGCTTAACGGAATATAATCAGTAATTTCGGGCCGGGCTACTTTGAGAACGAATGCAATTTTGGAACGAAGCCATTTTGAAGTTACCCCGTAAGTTTCGGGATAAATGGGTACAAGCCTGCCGGTGTGGACAAGGTTATTCCCAATTTCATAATCGGGTGACATTAATGCTTTGTCGAGGCCGAAAAATTCTACTTTTCCGGAGAAATTCATTTCCAATCCTCTTCTCATGCTCATAATGAGGTATGGTTGATTAAACCAGACGATTTTCATTTTTCCACTTTCATCCTCAATTTCGGCAATTTGCATTACTTTTCCAGATTTTGAATACTGATTTTTAATAAAATTTAGCTTTCCTTTGATTGTAACCATTTCACCGGTTTTAGCATCCGTAATTTTTGTGGTATGCCGGTAATCGGCAAAACGATTCGGAGGAAGAGTCAATAAATCTTCAATGTTTTGTATTCCCAATTTTTCCAATCGGCTGACGTATACAGGTCCGATTTTAGGAAGAACAGACACGGGATCTTGGAGTCTCATTTCATATATGATACCACGTAAGATTCATTGTCAGACGGTGTTGATTTAATTAGAGTATGTAAAACAGCATGGGAATAAAAGTAGTTAAAAGAAGCGCAATTGTGGCTATAATAACGATAATCTTTATTAATCTTTCCTGTTTTTTGCTTCTAAGCATAAATATTTAAAATATCATTTAATTTGTACGAACGTTTTTTCTCCAATCTTAATTTTATCACCGCTAACAACTTTATAAGTCGGGTCGGTAATCATCTTTCCGTTTACACTAACGGATTTTTGAATTAAATATCTTTTAGCATCAGAAATACTTTTTCGGGTAGTGAAAGGAGCAATGGTTGAGGCGAGGTCTTCCTTTCGTTCCGCAATTTCACTGAAAGTAGGAATTCTTTTCTGGAACGTTTTTTCAAAATACTTTTGAGCTTCGTTTGCTTTATTTTTATCATAAATATCAGAAACTATTTCGAAGGCAAGCTCCTTTTTGAATACAATTGGGTTTTCACCCTTATTTATTTTATCTTCAATTTCCCCGATCTTTGTAACTGTGTAGTTTGTGGCATATGTGAAATATTGCAAAATAAGATCGTCTTTTAAAGACATAATTTTCCCGTATATTTCGTTGGGGTTGTCTTCTAACCATACTGCATTCCCCCAAGACTTGCTCATTTTTCGTCCATCTGTTCCCTCCAGGTAACCGGTTACCAAAACAAAAGATTCTTTATGTCTGAAATCTTTTTGCAGTGTTCTTCCGGCCTGCATATTAAACGTTTGATCAGGACCTCCTATTTGGATATCGGTATCCAAATAATAACTATCATAACCCTGCATGACAGGATATAGGACTTCATGAAGACCTACCTTTTTACCCGATTCGAGTCTCTTTTTAATAAGCTCCCGATTAATAAAGTCTCCTATCGAGAAGTGTTGACACAGTTTTACAACATCTTTAAAGTTCAGCTTATTAAGCCATTCCCCATTGAATTTTATATTGATTTTAGAAAGATCAACAATTTGGCCGGCCTGTTTTTCGTAGGTTGTAAAGTTTTCCCGAATTTCTTCATAGGTTAGGATGGGTCTTTCGCTTTCTTTATCTGAAGAATCTCCGATTAAAGCCGTAAAATCTCCAATTACAAAGGTTGCATTATGACCAAGTTCAACAAATGCTTGCAGTTTTTTAAGCGGTACGGCGTTTCCGAGATGAATTTTTGTAGCCGTAGGATCTATGCCTAGATAAACATTAAATTTTCTACCGGTCTTAAGTTCTTTGTATAACTTTTCTTTCGACGGAATGATATTGGTAACCATTCTGGTCAAAAGTTCATCAAGTTTTACACTCATATTTCTAATTATATATTTTAGATATTTTTATGATCGCGTTCAAGAAACCCCCAATATTTGGTTTGGTGTGAAATAAACTTTGGTATACTATCCTCCTTAGTGGGTCTATTAAATCGGATTTGATAGAGGATATCATACCTTATGAATTTTATACAGACGACTTAATAATGATATTATTAGACACAGTATAGAATGCGTAAAATAAATAGAATCAGAATATTTTCGCTTTCGACAAAAGAAAAAAATCTGGTAAATTATACAGATGCGGGATATGCTTTATCTATGTGGAAAGACAGATTGAAAAGAAGAAAACTTTATAGAAGAAGAAGGAAAGTTTTTGGCAAATTAAACACAGAAAATTTAGTATATATGCTTCCGAAATTAGCTTTTTACGGTCTGGTTGTTTTGATGATAATCGGGGTTGTTGTTCTAAGTTATATAGCCTATACACTTCCCTCCCCCGAAAAAATTGTAAGGCAGGAAGGTTTTTCTACGAAAATCCTCGACCGTAATGGTGTTGTTTTATATGATATCTACCAGGATCAAAAACGTGAGCCGGTAAAATTTGAGGATGTACCTGATTATTTAAAGGAAGCAACAATTGCTATAGAAGATAAAAATTTTTATAAACACGAGGGATTTGACTTGCTGGGAATTATAAGAGGGTTTTCCAAGATTTTTACACAGGGCAGAGCTGAAGGCGGATCAACGCTGACGCAACAGCTTGTAAAAAATGTACTTCTTACTTCTGAACGTTCGATCTTAAGGAAGGTGAAGGAATTTGTTCTCGCGATTCAAATTGAAAAGAAATATAGCAAGGATCAGATCCTTCTGATGTATTTGAATGAAGCACCATATGGAGGTACTTCCTGGGGAGTCCAGTCGGCTTCCGAAGCCTATTTTGGAAAAAGCGTAAAAGATTTAAACCTGATTGAATCTGCAATACTGGCAGGTCTTCCTCAACGTCCATCTTATTACTCCCCCTATTCATCGAACCCGGAAGCTTATAAAGGAAGGACCAGAGATGTGCTGAGACGAATGCGGGAAGATGGTTATATTACATCTGAACAGGAAACTGAGGCGGTGGAAATGCTTGACAGCATAAAATTTGCAGGAAAGGGTGGTAATTTCAAAGCTCCGCATTTTGTACAGTATGTTCAAAGTATATTAGAGGAGAAATACGGGCCGGCGATTATCGAACAGGGAGGATATACGGTTACAACAACGCTGGATTGGAATATACAGGAGGAGGCACAGAATATTGTTTCTGAAGAGATAAAGAAAGTGGAAAATCTAAAAATAACAAATGGAGCTGCAGTTGCTATAGATCCGCAAACGGGTGAAATATTGGCGATGGTGGGGTCGAAAGATTTTACTGCGTCGGATTATGATGGCCAGGTTAATGTGACCATGTCTTTAAGACAACCGGGTTCGGCATTCAAACCATTTACCTATGTGACCGCTTTCAAAAAGTACTACACACCCTCAACGATGATTATGGATGTTCCTACAGAATTCCCGGCAGGAATAGGACAACCTATTTACAAACCCGTTAATTATGACGGCAAGTACCGCGGACCTATTCAGCTTCGCTATGCTTTAGCCAACTCAATTAATGTTCCTGCGGTAAAATTATTAGCTATGGTGGGTATAAAGGACGTTTTAAAAACAGCTTATGATTTGGGAATTAACTCTCTGGAACCAACAAATGAAACCCTCTCAAGGGTAGGACTATCACTAACTTTGGGTGGAGGTGAAGTAAGACTTTTAGAATTAACTTCGGCATATGGCGCCTTTGTTAATAAAGGATTCCGCATTGATCCCCTTTCGATTCTAAAAATTGAAGATAAAAATGGGAAAGTAATAGAAGAGAATAAACCCATGAAGGGAAAACGGGTTCTTACGGAAGAAGAGGCTTTTCTTATTGCGGATATTCTTTCTGATAATCAGGCAAGGTCTATGGTTTTTGGAGAGAATTCACTTCTTAACATTAAGGGTAGACAAATTGCAGTTAAGACAGGAACAACTAATGACAAGAGGGATAACTGGGCAATCGGCGGAAATTCTCAGGTTATTGTCGGAACATGGGTTGGGAATAACGATAATTCCCCGATGAAGGAGGTTGCCTCGGGTATTTCAGGTGCGTCTCCAATTTGGCGGAAAATCCTTCTTAAAGCTCTGGATGGAAAAGCAAATAGTACTTTTGAAATTCCTTCAAATATTGTTACAAAAGAAGTTGATAGTGTGTCAGGATATGCTGCACATGACGGATTTCCCTCACGGCTTGAATATTTTATAAAAGGAACTGAACCAGGAATTGATCCCGTACATTTAAAACTAAAAGTATGTAAAAATCAGGGGAAATTGGCAACTCCATCAGATATTTCATCAGGCAATTATGATGAGAAAGAATATTTTTTGTTTAAAGAAGAAGATCCTACGGGAGGAATAGACGGAGTCAATAAATGGCAGGAGGGAATACTTTCATGGATTTCTACCCAAAACGATCCCCGGTATAACCCCCCAAACGATTACTGCGAGGGATCAAATCCGATAAGCGTAGATTTTATAAACCCGAAGGATCACGACTCTAATCTTTCGACTAATATTGGTACGGAGATCAGGGTCGCTTCGATAAACGACATAACGGAAGTAAGACTTGAGGTTGACGGAGTGAGAGTTAGGACATTTACTGCTTTACCCTATAGGGAGAATATAAATTTAAGTAAGGGTGTTCATAAGATACGAGCTATTGCGAAAGATACAGAAGGACATGAATCAGACAGAACGATTACAGTCGGTGTAGAAGTACCATGGGATTATTATCCCACACCAATCCCTACCAGTACGCCTACTCCGTCAAGCACTCCTATAATTCAGCCTTCTCCGACTGATACCCCTTGAGGATATGGTATAATAGCTTACATTTTTTTGGGATAAACGATTTATTTTTCTGCCCTTTAACTATAAGTATTTGTATCTAATATCTTTTATGGAAATTGATAGAAAAAAAATTATTGAACAGGTTGATTACGAACTTGACAAAAAAATTGATGAAGTCAAACCAAAACTTCCGAAAGGTTTGCGTATTGCCATAAGACGCTTAAAGCAAAACGGTGAATTGGATATGGCGGAGAAAATAAGAAAAGAAGCATTCTTTAAAAAAGTCTCTCAAAAAAGAGAAGACATAGCAAGAGTGCAGCTATTGGATACAATTAATGATCTTTTAAAAGGAGGGAGCCCTGAGGAACAGGTGGAAAGAGAAATACGGGCAGTATGGCTTATGAATGCAGCCCATATTGCAAGTCCGAATACCAGAGTCGAAGATTTGGAACAGATAATCGACAATTCCGATACGGAAGGTTTAAGCGATTTTGTGGAAACTAACCTGCCAAAAATCAGAGACGAGCTTAAAAAATTCTTTCCGGATGATAAACGGACAAGATATTAAACTTCGTTTTGTATATTATAGTCGGCGGCTAACTTATCAAATATTTTTTTTCTGATAACATCAATCTCTTTATCCGTCAAGTTGTCTTTGGGATTTTGGTATCCTATCCTGAAAGTAAATCGGTTATTGTAGATATCGTGTAGTTCTATATCCGATATAAATTCGGAGGACTCTTTTATACTTTTAATAATTTTTCCTATTTCTAATCCGACGGGCACTTTGATGGTCAAGTCCTCTATTTGTGGGGGGTATTTAGGTATTGGTTTAAAAGCGGGAAATTCTTTATATAATTTATGAAGTATTTTTAATTCAAATTCTATTGTTGTAATATCGTCATCGGTTTCCAAAAGAGTACCAAGCATAGTGTTATTTGAAACAATATCAATGTTTTGATTGGTTTTTCTTTTGATAAATTCAATTTTGATATGAAGTTCGTTTAGAAATAAAGTCTCCAGTAACCCTTTAATTTCAGAGAACCTATACCCGTCAAAAACCGTTCCAATAATTCTTTTTTCCTCGGGAAGATTGTCGTTTTTGGGAAGATAGACGTTTGCTATTTCATAAAAAAATAATTTTTCATAATTGCCTGAATTTTGTCTTACTATTTCAGATAATGAATTGGATAAATTGTTTCTGAGAAATTTGCTTTCTATACCAAGAGGATTTTTTAGTTTTAGTGAAGGGGAATCATTGTTAAAATTCTTTGGAACTAAAGATAATGTATATACTTCTATCGCACCCAAAGCTTTAAGAATATTTTTGATTTTCCATTCAAACTCATATAATGAATTGCTAATTTGATAGGGTATTTCCCCCCTCATAAGAGTGCTTGGAAGATTATGGTAGCCATAAAGTCGTGCAATTTCTTCGATAAGATCTTCCGGAATGTTGATATCTTCAGATCGGAAAGAAGGAATGGTGACAGAAATCACATCATTATTCCATTTCGGATCAAAACCCAATGAAGTGAGGTACTTTGAAATATCCTTTTTTGAAATATCTACCCCCAGACTTTTACTAATAAAAGAAATGTCCGTAGTAATTTTTTTTGATTTGTATGGATTTGGATAATCATCGTAAATTTTACTAGAAATATTAGCACCGCAGATGGTCTGATAAAGCTCTATACCACGAAGAAGAGCTTTCATACCCAGCTCTGCGTCAACCCCCTTTTCGTTGATAGTTGCAGCAACCGTTCTTATGCCATATCTCATAGACGTATTTCTGATCTTTGAAGGCTCATTGTTGTCGATGAAGAAAAAGACCCTTTTTGTATCAGAACCGACTACAGAATTTTTTGTGCCCATAATTCCGGGGAGATCTATTATTTCCCCATCTCCGTCATCAAATACGATATCACCACCTTGAAGCTCATATCTTTTACCGTCAAAAGTTGTTAAGGCTTCACCCTTTTTTGATTCTCTTATTACGAATTTTTTGTGTTTGATAAGATCGTAATCAAAGGCATGAGATGGATGCCCTGTTTCAAGCATTACATAATTAGTTATATCTACGATAGCGTTTAAAGACCTTACTCCGCTTTCGATTAAACGCTTTTGCATCCACTTCGGCGTTTTTTGATTTTTTATGTTTGTAAGAACAACACCTATCGTTCTTTTTACAAGTTTATGATCCGGCTCTATAATAAATGGGAGATTACCTACGGTTTTTTTGCTAATTTTTGGATTAAATTCTTTTAACCTTGCCGGAATTCCGAATCTGGGAAGTATTGCAGCAACTTCTCTGGCAAAACCGTAAACTCCAACACAATCCACTCTATTGGTTGTAACCTCAACATAATAAAGTGTATCGCCTTCAACCTTTTTAATTTTTTCTATAGAAGGACCGCACAACGATACATATTTTGATATTTCGTAGGGTGTTGCTTTTGTAATTAAAAAATCCCTCAACCAATTATCGGAAATTATAATATCCATATTTAAAAGTAAAAAATATTACTTATATTTTTTATTAAAATTGTTTAAGATATCTTATATCTGTGCTATATAGTTGTCTTAAGTCGGGAATATTAAGACCCGGTTTCATCATCAATACTCTTTCTACTCCCCAACCAAAGGCAAAACCACTATACTTTTTAGGATCGATATTACAGGCTTTCATAACATTCGGATGAACCATTCCCGCTCCACCCATTTCCAGCCAACCCTCTTTGCAGAGTTTACAGCCTACACCTTTACAGATGGTGCAGGAAAAATCGACCTCAAAAGAAGGTTCAGTAAATTGAAAATGGTACGGTCTGATTCTGGTTTTAATATCCGGGCCGTAAAAAGATCTGGCAAAGTAATCTAACGTCCCTTTGAGGTGGGTGATATTAATACCTTCATCTACAACAAGTCCTTCAAACTGGTGGAACATAGGGTAATGACTGACATCGGATTGTCTTCTGTAACATTTTGCGATATTGATCATCCTAATAGGAGGGGTTTTAACTCTTTCCATTTCCCTGATTTGTCCGGAGGATGTATGCGGGGTTAATAGCATTTCACCGTATTTAGGATGTGGTTTGGCGTCAACGAAAAAGGTTTCCCAATCGTCTCTGGCAGGATGACTTCTTGGAAAATTTAGCGCTCCGAAGGCATACCAATCCCATTCAACTTCCGGGTAACTTACTCTTGAAAATCCTATGTGTTCAAAAATATTTGATATGTCAAAAATTGCATAGCTTATAGGATGTATATGTCCGAGCTCGATCTTTTTACCGGGAATTGTATAATCAAACCATTCTTTATTTGTTAATACTTTAAGTTCCTTTAATTTATTTAATATAGCTTCTTCAATTGTTTTCTTAACATCATTAAGAAGGATTCCTACCTCTTTTCTTTCAGTAATTTCAAGATTTTTGAATTCTTTTGTCAGTTCATTTATTTTTCCGTTACGACCCAGATAGGAGATGCGTAAATCTTCCAGTGAACTTACATCATGAGCCTCTATTATTTGCCCCAGAGCATTATTTTTCAAATTATTTAATTCATCTTTCATGGAATATTTATTATATATATTTTAACTGCAGTGCCGTTTGAAATCCAATGGTTTTGTGAGGTTGTTTACCAATAAAATAAGATTAGCAATATTATTTTATTCTTATTTCCTTCAGGATCTTGTTGAAGGTGTCGGGATCTTTTACGGCAATGTCGGACAGAACTTTTCTGTTTAGAAGTATGTTTGCATCTTTCAATCCCGAGATGAATTTATTATAGGAAATTCCGCTTTGTTTTGATGCAGCAGAGATTCGCGTGATCCATAAAGATCTCATATCACCCTTTCTGTCCTTTCTTCCTATGTATGCATACTGACCAGCGTGAAGCAAAGATTCTTTAGCCGTTTTAATACGCTGTCTTCTTGCCTGCCTGAAACCTTTTGCTGCTTTTTTTATTTTTTTATGTCTTTTTCGCGTAATACTTTTAACTCTCATACTTTATATATAAATACTTATAAACAAACGAATACTAAT
>Ga0055483_10000374_pt1 | contig 10448 bp, 16 predicted proteins | sample RushMan_CattailN_5_FD_57938 | JGI IMG/M metagenome (GOLD analysis project Ga0055483, IMG submission 57938) | Wetland microbial communities from San Francisco Bay, California, USA, that impact long-term carbon sequestration - RushMan_CattailNLB_D2 | ecosystem: Environmental > Aquatic > Marine >... | reverse complement strand
AGCCAAAAATGATACTCCTTTTTCGGCACTTGCTTTCAAGGTGGTCACAGACCCTCACGTAGGAAGACTTGTTTATATTCGTATTTATTCCGGAAAGGTCAGAGCGGGAGAACAGATATATAATGTGACGAAGCAAAAGCAGGAGAGGATCGGAAAATTAGTCCTTCTTCACGCAGACCAAAGAGAATTGATAGAAGAGGCATATACAGGTGAGATTGTCGCTGTAGTCGGTATAAGAGAAACTTCAACAGGTGACTCTTTAAGTTCAGTTTCAAGTCCTATACTTCTGGAATCGATAGCCTTTCCTGAGCCTGTTATATCTTTGGCAATAGAACCGGCAACAAAATCTGATCAGGAAAAAATGGGACTTGCTATCCAAAAACTTGCGGACGAAGATCCCACTTTTAAAGTAAAAAGCAATTTAGAAACGGGGCAGACGATAATCTCCGGAATGGGAGAATTACAGCTTGAAATCTTAGTTGATAGGATGCGCAGGGAGTTTAATGTTGTCGCAAATACCGGATCACCGCAGGTTGCCTATAAAGAAACTATTAAAAAATTAGCTGAAGGAGAAGGGAAATACATACGGCAAACAGGTGGCCGTGGACAATACGGTCATTGTTTTGTACGCGTTGAACCTATGGGGCGCGGAGAGGGTTTTACTTTTGAAAATAAGATAAAGGGAGGATCGATTCCGGCGGAATTTATACCTTCGATTGAAAAGGGAGTAAAAGAGAAATTGGAGAAAGGTATTATGGCGGGTTTTCCTATGACAGATATAAAAGTGGCGGTTTATGATGGCACGTTTCATGAAGTTGATTCTTCTGATATAGCATTTCAAATAGCAGGATCTATGGCTGTTGAGGCTGCCGCAAGAAAAGCCGATATGGTTATTTTAGAACCGATAATGAAAGTTGAGGTAGCAACACCTGAAGAATATATGGGAGATATTATAGGTGATCTTTCAAGCAAGCGTGCTCAGGTTCAGGGTACTGAAAAAAGAGGTATGGAGACTGTAATAAATGCACTTGCTCCCTTGGCAGAGCTTTCGGGATATGCGACTAAATTAAGATCTATTTCCCAGGGGCGTGCAAGAGCTTACGTTGAACCTTCTCACTATGAAGAAGTACCAAAAAATATAGCTGACCAGATTGTAGCTAAAAGCGGAAAAGGACAAAGCTGAAGTTACCTGTTAACCCTGAATTTATATTACTTCCTCTCAAGTGCTAGTTGTTTGTTTCGGAAGAGCAATTATTGGGAACAGGCGATAAAGTAGCTATTGACAGCTGTTTATAGCCTTAACTATAATACCTAGCATGGGACAGTCAGTGTCCTTATTTTTTGTAAATGAGTAAAAAGGACGCATAAGACTTTTACAGTCTTGCCTTTTTGCCTTTTTTCCCTAAAATAAAAATATGGCAGGAGAAACAAAACAAAAGTTTGACAGAACAAAACCGCATGTAAATATCGGAACGATTGGTCATGTTGACCATGGAAAAACTACACTAACTGCAGCCATTTCTTCCGTTTTGGCAAAGAAGTACCCTGGTGGTGTGAATCGGGGTTATAAATTTGAGGAGATTGATAATGCTCCGGAAGAAAGAGAAAGAGGAGTTACTATTAATATTTCTCATATTGAATACGAGACAGATAAAAGACACTATGCCCACATCGATGCTCCCGGACACGCAGATTATATTAAAAACATGATAACCGGTGCGGCACAAATGGACGGAGCGATTCTTGTTATTTCAGCCCCCGACGGTCCCATGCCTCAAACGAGAGAACATATTATCCTTGCCCGTCAGGTAAATGTTCCTGCGCTTGTCGTGGCACTCAATAAAATAGACGCAATGGATGATGAAGAGCTTATATCATTGGTGGAAAGTGATATAAGAGAGCTTTTGAAGAAGTATCAGTATCCGGGTGACGAGATTCCTATTGTGAGGGTTTCGGCGCTTAAGGCACTTGAAGGAGATGCAAAAGCAGAGGAACAGGTGTTAGAGCTTATGAAGAAGGTTGATGAATATATCCCCGACCCTGTAAGGGATGTCGATAAGCCATTTTTAATGCCGATAGAAGATATTTTTTCCATTAAAGGAAGGGGTACGGTTGCAACAGGTAGAGTGGAAAGAGGAAAATTAAATCTTAATGAAGAGGTTGAAATTGTCGGCCTTAAGCCTACACAAAAAACCGTAGCCACCGGGTTAGAGATGTTTAGAAAAAGCCTTGATTTTACACAGGCGGGAGATAATGTGGGAGTACTTTTAAGAGGAATTGAGAAGGACCAGATCGAAAGAGGCCAGGTTTTAGCTAAACCAGGTACAATTACTCCACATACCGAATTTGAAGCAGAAGTTTATATTCTCTCGAAAGAGGAGGGTGGAAGACACACACCTTTCTTTACCGGTTACAAACCACAATTTTTTATAAGAACTGCAGATATAACTGGAGAAGTAACGCTACCTGAGGGTATTGAGATGGTTATGCCGGGAGACAGCGCTAAGATGAAGGTGAAGCTTATTCAACCGGTGGCTGTTGAGGAAGGATTTAGATTTGCTATAAGAGAAGGTGGCTCAACAGTTGGTGCAGGAGCCATCACGAAAATATTAGCTTAATTTTGTAATGTACATTTCCCCAGTATTGATTGGGGAAATTTTATGCCGAGTTTGACTCGGTTTGCCCTTTAACTGTTTATGGCAACAGGTCGTTTGAGAGTAAAATTGAAAAGCTACGATCACCGCTTGATCGACGAGGCGGCTGCTAAGATATTGGATGTTGCCATAGCAACAGGAGCGAAAATAGTAGGCCCCATTCCCCTCCCCACGAAAAGATCAACTTATTCGGTGTTAAGATCTCCGTTTACCGATAAAGATTCACAGGAACATTTTGAAATGCTTGTACATAAAAGACTTATAGATATTGTTGATCCTTCAGCAAGGACAATTGATTCACTGTCCAACCTTGATCTTCCGGCAGGCGTGTCTATTGAAATAAAGATGTAAAATTTGCATATGGCAAATTTTGTCTCGCGTGCAGGGGAAAAACTTCAATTTGCTTTTGATAAATTTAACCTATCGGTAAAAGATCTTATTGTTGCGGATTTCGGTTCGTCAACAGGCGGATTTGTCGATTGTCTTTTGAAAAATGCCGCCAAAAAAGTCTATTCGGTAGATACTGCTTACGGTGAACTGGCGTGGAGTCTTCGAAACGACCGTAGGGTTATTGTAATGGAAAGAACAAATGCGATGCATATAATACTGCCTGAAAAAGTTGATCTTATTACAATCGATACCGGCTGGACGAAGCAAAAAAATATTATCCCGAATGCATTTAGAAATTTAAAACCCGGAGGAAAAATTATTTCACTTATCAAACCTCATTATGAAGCCGGAAAAAGCAGATTATCAGAACGTGAAGTAAGGGTAACTTTGCAAAGGGTAAAAAAAGATATCGAAGACGTCGGAGGAAAGGTTGAAGATAAGGTAAAATCACCTATTTTGGGTGAAAAGGGTAAAAACTGTGAATTTTTAGCTTTGATTAAACCTTTTTACTCGTTTTAATTTCTTTTTAACATACGGGTAGGTAAGTCTTGCCTTCGAGATTGGTGTTTGTTATAATTAGCCTCGTCGTGGAGAAAGTTCGTCAAAAATACCACGTAAAGTGAAGCTGGATTAGGGGAAAATTGTATGGCGCCTATCCGGCGCCTTTTTAGTGTGATAATACTGATCAACGAAAGTAAGCGGAAGCAACTTGTAAACACTAATTTAGTTTCAGTGAATCTTAAGAGTTTTTGTGGGTATTTGTTATATTTGTGTCAAATTAACTTATTGGTATTAAATATTTTTTTATGTTAGATACACTTTTAGGTATAAAACAAAAGATGGGAGCGGTCTATATATCCGACCGCAGATTGCCTGTGACTTGGGTTAAGGTTGATCCGTGTGTTATAACCCAGATAAAACACAAAGATAAAAACGGTTATGAAGCGGTGCAGTTGGGTACCGGTACAAGAAGGACTAAAAAACTTACAAAACCTCTGCAAAACCACCTCAAAAATGTTACCACTGATAATAAATCACCCAGACACATAAAGGAAGTAAGAGTTGAAAAAGATAGCGAGCTCAAAGTAGGAGATTTTATCAAACTGGAAGATGTGTTTAAGAAAGGTGACGTTATAGCAGTAACAGGAATTTCTAAAGGCAAAGGATTTGCCGGGGTAGTTAAACGTTGGGGTTTTGCGGGTGGACCGAAAACTCATGGACAGTCAGACAGGGAACGTGCTCCAGGCTCTATTGGTCAGAGAACAACCCCCGGTAGGGTTTACAAAGGTAAAAAAATGGCCGGCAGAATGGGTAGTGATCAGATTACTGTTAAGGGATTGACCGTGATCGATATCGATTTAGAGAATAATCATATTGCAGTTGCGGGTGCAGTTCCCGGAAAAACCGGTGGTTTGATATTCATTAAAAAAATAAGAGAAGGAGAAATAAAAATTGAAGAAAACAATCCGGTTCAAGTTAAAGACGGGGAAAATATTAAAGAGAAAAAGGCGGAAAAAGCAAACGAGACGGAAAGTAATAATGTCAAAGATTTAGAGGAATCGCAAGATGTTAAGGTTGAGATCCAAAATACATAAAAGGAAAATTATGATTAAAGCGGACCTGTTTAGTTTTGAAGGTAAAAAGAAAGAAGTTTTACGTCTTCCTAAAGAGTATGAAGAAAAACTTAGTAGGAAGCTTTTTACTCAGGCAATACATGTATACGAAGACAGAATGCATTTGGGTTTGGCCAGGGCAAAGACTAGAGGCGAGGTGGCGATTTCGACAAGAAAGATTTATAGACAAAAAGGTACCGGAGGTGCAAGACATGGAGCTAAATCGGCACCGATTTTTGTCGGGGGCGGAGTTGCTCACGGTCCGAAAGGGATAAAGCGTATATTGCGTCTTTCGAAAACCCAGAAGAAAAATGCACTTTTGTCCTCAATAAATTTGAAGGCTAAAAACTCGAAACTGGCAATCATAGAAGATGTGGGTAAACTGTCGAAAACAAGTGACGCTTTAAAGCTAATCAGAAATGTATCCGCCGGGAAGAACTGGAAAGATCATGAAAAAATTCTTTTTTCCCTCTCCAAAAAGAACGAAAATGCGGGGAGAGCACTTAGAAATATAAAAGGGTTAACCGTATATGCTTTTTCAGACCTGAATGCATATAAAGTTTTCGTAAATAGTGTATTAATTATCGATAAGGACGCGATGTACGAAAAAGATGTAATAAAAGATAAAACGGCAGGTGTAAAAGATAATGTTGGATCTGCACATAGATCTAAAAAAAATGTTCAGAAAAAAGTGAAAGTTTCCGGCAAAAAAAATAAATTAACACGCGAAAAAGGTAATAATATTAAAAAATAGATATGATAAAAGCGATCATGACGGAAAAGGGATTAAACGAAGCAAAAAAGGGAAAGTATTCCTTTTATGTAGACCGTGACCTTAATAAATTTCAGATAAAAAAACTTATCGGAGATCTTTTTAGTGTTCACGTAAAAGAAGTTAAAACAGTAAATTTTAGGAGTAAAGTAAAAAGAGATTATCAGGGTAAATATAAAAAGCAGGCTGCCAGAAAGAAAGCGATAGTTACACTAAAAGACAAAGAAACGATAGACATTTTTGAAGTTAAGAAGTGATTATGAAAAAAAATATATATATTCTTAAAAAGAAATCCGGAAGAGGCTCAAGAGGTAGAGTAAGTATAAGACATCAGGGAGGAAGAGAGAAAAGATTTTACAGAGTAGTAGACGACAAACGCAATAAAAAAGACATTTGGGCGAAGGTAATCGGTATTGAATATGATCCAAACCGGAATGCACATCTTGCGGATCTTTTATATAGTGATGGGGATAAACGGTATATAATTGCACCGGATGGCCTAAAAACAGGAGATAGGGTAATATCTTCCGATTCGGCACCTATAGAAAAGGGAAATTGCCTTCCCCTGAGTAAGATTCCTGTTGGTACCCAGATTTATGATATTGAGATAACACCGGGAAAAGGGGGACAGCTGGTTAAGGGTGCCGGTTCTTTTGCTGTTCTTAACGGAACTGAGCCGGATAAGATTTTGGTTAAGCTTCCGTCTGGAGAGATCAGAAGGTTTCCCCCAAATAGCCGTGCGGTTATAGGTCAGGTGAGCAATATGGAAATAAGGAATGTAAGAATAAGAAAAGCCGGAATAAAAAGACATATGGGGATAAGGCCTACTGTCAGGGGAGTTGCAATGCACCCGAATGCTCATCCTCATGGTGGTGGCGAGGGTAGAAGTCATGTAGGAATGAAATACCCCAAAACTCCTTGGGGTAAGAAAGCGGTAGGGAAAACCAGACGGAAAAGGAAGTATTCAGACAACCTGATTGTTCAAAAAAGAAGGGCTGGAAGCCATAGTAATTCAGCAAAATAATTAACATGAGCAGAAGTTTAAAAAAAGGACCTTTCATTGATAAAAATCTATTAAAGAAAGTTGAAAAAGGAGGACTTAAGGAAAGCCCGATTAAAACATGGGCAAGATCTTCCATGATACCGCCTGAATTTGTGGGGAAGTATTTTCAAGTTCATAACGGGAGAATTTTTATTGATGTTTTTGTAACAGAGGATATGGTGGGTCACAGGCTGGGTGAGTTCGCCCCGACAAGGACATTCAGAGGCCATGGCCAGGTTGTTAAAAGAACTCTTGAAAAAACATAAATATGGAAATTATTTCATTGCAAAAATATGTAAGAGTGACACCTAAAAAAATGAGGTTTATTGCTGATGCAGTTCGTATGATGGCACCAACGGAAGCTGTTGAAAAATTACCCTTTTTACCAAAGAGAGGCTCAGAGGTTTTATTAAAAGTTATAAAATCGGCACTGGATAATGCAAAACAGAAAGGTATAAGCGATTCTGACTTGATCTTTAAGGAGATCCAAATTTCCGAAGGTCCTAGACTTAGAAGAGGAAGAGCTGCTTCACGCGGAAGATGGCATCCTTTTAAAAGAAGGATGAGTCATATAAGAGTAGTTTTAACGAATAAAAATATAAATGAAAAACAAAAAGTCGAAAAGTCTGGTGTTGCTGCAAAATCTGAAGAGGGTAAAACAAGCATTAAAAATTCCCGAGCAATAAATAAACAAGGTAAGAAAGCGTCGAATACAAAATTTAAAAACAAAATTGCAAAGGTACTAAGAAAGAGAAAGGAAAATTAACAATTTTTGCTATTTGTGAATTTTAATTTATAAAAAACATGGGACAAAAAATAAATCCAATAGGTTTTCGCACAGGTACGTTCTATCCGTGGAAATCGCGGTGGTTTCATGATGATAAAAACTATAAAAACTATCTGATCGAAGATATCGTTTTGAGAAAGGCACTTATGGATCGTCTTAAATCTGCAGGGGTAGACCTTGTTGAGATTGAGAGGCTTCCAAAGAGTATGGTTATCACGGTTACGGTGTCGCGACCGGGAGTGGTTATTGGCAGGGGTGGTACAGGAATTGAGGATCTGAAGAAATTTATTATCGCTATATTGGAAAAAACGAAACAAAAGGAAATAAAAGACATAAAAGTCGATCTTAAGGTAAACGAGGTCAAAAATCCCGATCTTTCGGCATATCTTGTAGCCAACCGAATAGTTTTTGATATAGAAAGAAGAATGCCTTACCGTAAGATTGTAGCAAAAACGATCGAGAGGGTGATGCAGTCCGGTGCGCTTGGTATTAAAGTTATCCTGGCTGGAAGGATTCAGGGTGCGGAAATATCAAGAACAGAAAAGTTTCATAAAGGTTCTATACCATCTCAAACAATGAGAGAAAATATCGATTATGCACAAGTTCCCGCGTTAACTAAAAGAGGTTATGTGGGTGTGAAAGTTTATATTCACAAAAAACCTGATTAAAAGATATATGCTTGAACCAAAAAGAAGAAAATACAGAAAAGAATTTAGAGGCAGAAGAAGAGGGAAATCCTTAAGGGGGTTTGAGCTTTCTTTCGGAGAATACGGACTCAAGGCAATGGAGGTTGGATGGGTAACGAGTAAGCAAATTGAAGCGGGAAGAAGAGCAATTACACACGCTCTAAAACGCGGAGGAAGGGTTTGGATCAGAATTTTTCCCGACAAACCTGTTACATCGCGTCCTGCAGGTCAGCGTATGGGGAGCGGTAAAGGTGAGATAGACAGATATGTAAGTGTTGTTCGCCCGGGAAAGATAATCTATGAGGTAACCGGTCCGATGGAAGCAGCAATTATTGAAGCATTGAAAAAAGCAAGTGGTAAGATGCCGATAAAAACAAGACTGGTAATTAAAAAATAATATGAAAAAAAACGAATTAAATTCTTATCTTTCCAAAAGTAAAAAAGACTTGGAAAAAGAAATAATAAAGTTGAAAGCCGATTTTTTAAGGGCAAAGGTAGATATTGCTTCACAAAAAGAGAGGAATCTGAAAAAAGCTAAAAATTTAAAAAGAAAGATAGCACAACTATCAACTTTGATAAAATATAAAGATCTTGAAGAGAAGTTGAAGATTGTACCGGAAGAAAATAATAAAAAATGAAAATATTTAAAGGGAAAGTTATATCGACAAAAATGAACAAAGTTGTCACCGTATTGGTGGAAAAAACAACGATGCATCCGCTTTACGGAAAAAGATATAAAAGATCACGGAAATATCAGGTTCATGATGAACTTGCACATACTGTGGGTGATGAAGTGTTGTTTGCGGCTTCAAAGCCGTATAGCAGAAATGTTAAATGGAAGATCGTCGGAATAAAAAATAATAAAACCGGCGATTTAAAAAAAAAGAGATTACATGAAGGAAAAGTGAAGGAAAAACAGAAATAATATGATACAGCTTAGAAGCGTTTTGGTTCCAGCAGACAATTCGGGAGCAAAAAAATTAATGGTTTTTGGCATATCAAGTAAGGTGGGCAGATATGCTGGTGTTGGAGATGTTGTCAACTGCATTGTTCACGGTGCAGATCCGAATGGGATTGTATCGAATCGGGAAAAGGTAAAGGTTCTTGTAGTCAGGACAAAAAAAGAAATTGGGAGGAAGGATGGTACATATGTTCGTTTTGACGACAATGCGGGGGTTGTGATAGATAAGCAGGGGTTTCCCAGAGGGACAAGAATACTAGGTCCGGTTGCTCGGGAGATAAAAGAAGCCGGTTATTCAAAGATATCATCTTTAGCAAGGGAGGTAGTTTAAAACATGTTGAAATTCAAAGTGGGAGACAAGGTGGGGGTTGCCGAAGGAAAGGATAAAGGAAGGAACGGTAGCATCGAAAAGATTTATCCAAAGCGGCGTTCAGCTTTAATACCCGGTCTAAATGAGTATAAAAAGCATGTAAAACCTTCCTCTGGACAAAAAGGAGGAATAATGACAATTTCGAGAGAATATCCCCTTTCGAGCCTTAGGATTATATGTCCCAACTGTTCGAAAGTAACAAGAGTCGGTTTCAGGCTGGTTGGCAAAGAAAAAGTTCGGTTTTGTAGAAAGTGTAATAAAGAAATATTAATTAAAGAAAAGAAATAGTTATGTTAAAACTTGAGGATAAATATAAAAACGAAGTTGTTCCAAAGCTAATTAAGGAGTTTGGAATCAAAAATGTAATGCAAACACCTAAGATTAAAAAGGTGGTAGTAAATGCAGGAGTGGGTGATGCTCAGAAAAGCAAAGAAGTTTTGGAGAGAATGAAAGAAGATCTGGCATCTATTACGGGGCAAAATCCAAGTGTGAGGAACGCCCGGGTATCTGTTGCGAGCTTTGGTTTAAGGAAGGGTTCCCCAGTAGGACTTAAGGTTACTTTGGGTCGTTTGAGAATGTATGATTTTTTGGATAGATTGTTCTCGGTAGTTCTTCCGCGTTTGCGCGATTTTAGGGGTGTAAAACGGGGGAGTTTTGATAAACATGGAAATTATACATTAGGAATTGCAGAACACAATATTTTTCCCGAAATCGACATAACTAAATCTATACCAAGGGGTTTGGAAATAACAATCGTGATAAAATCTGAGTCTGTTGAACAATCTTATAGGTTGTTAGAACTTATGGGAATGCCTTTTGAAAAACGTGATGAAAAATAAAAAATATGTCAACAAAAACTAAAGAAGTCAGAGAGACTAAAAAATTAAAATACAAAACAAGATACACAAATAGATGTATGATTTGCGGAAGGGCCAGGGCATATATGAGAAAATTCGGTTTGTGCAGGTTGTGTTTCAGAGAGTATGCTCATCGCGGAGAAATACCGGGTATTAGAAAGGCGAGTTGGTAAAAAAATGACAAATTATCCCATCGGAGACTTTTTGATAAAAATTAAAAATGCGGCTTTAGCAAGAAAGAAGGATGTGTCTGTGCAATATTCCGGTTTTATTTATTCAGTATCAATGATTTTGAAGAAAGAAAAATATTTAAACG
>Ga0055483_10000373_pt1 | contig 10450 bp, 8 predicted proteins | sample RushMan_CattailN_5_FD_57938 | JGI IMG/M metagenome (GOLD analysis project Ga0055483, IMG submission 57938) | Wetland microbial communities from San Francisco Bay, California, USA, that impact long-term carbon sequestration - RushMan_CattailNLB_D2 | ecosystem: Environmental > Aquatic > Marine >... | reverse complement strand
CGCGATCTTCACCGAAGAAGTTAATAAATTTGTTGAACAGGTACGAGCTTTGGGTCCATTAAAATGGCCAACCAGTGGAAAAGTTGAGGAGATGTTCGCCATCCCCGAACATATGATGATGCAGGAGGTAACAGCATGAGCGCCAATGGAAAACCTAAATTTGCCATGTACTGGGCTGCTTCATGTGGGGGTTGCGAAATTGCAGTTTTAAATATCCACGAGAAGATCCTGGATGTGGACGCCAATTTTGAAGTGGTCTTCTGGCCTGTGGCGATGGATGCGAAATATAAAGATGTGGAAGCCATGGAAGATGGCTCAATCTTGTTGACGCTATTCAATGGTGCCATCCGCAATGATGAAAACGAGCATATCGCGAAATTGCTTCGCCGGAAATCAAAACTCCTGGTTGCTTTTGGGTCGTGCGCCAATGAAGGCTGCATGCCAGCACTGGCAAATCTGACCAGCGTCAAGGAAATTCTTGATACATATTACACGACTGTATCAACTGATAACCCGGATAATATTCGTCCGCAACCCTACTTTAAAGTCCCTGAGGGTGAGCTGCACATTCCTACCCTGTTTCCGGTCGTGCGGACGTTAGACCAAGTGGTCCCTGTGGACTATTACATGCCGGGTTGCCCGCCAGAATCGCATCAGATTGCAGCTGTGATTGACCTGGTGATCCAAGTGGTTGAAGGCAAGGCGCAGCTACCACCTTCTGGTTCGGTCATTGGGGCAGGAGGTTCGACCGTTTGTGATGAGTGCAAGCGCAAGCGGGATGTGAAGAAAATCAAGAAATTTGAGCGTATCCAGAATGTCATACTTGACCCTGACATTTGCATCCTTGAACAGGGCGTCTTGTGCAGCGGACCTGCAACTCGCAGTGGCTGCACAGCTCTGTGCCCATCGGCAGGTTCACCCTGTATCGGTTGTTATGGACCTGCTGAAGGTGCCTTGGATTACGGTGCTCGCTTGATGAGCGCGGTTGCTTCTGTAGTTGACAGCAATGACCCAGAAGAGATAGAAAAAATCTTTGAAGGTATTCCTGATCCGGCGGGTCAATTCTACCGCTTCAACCTGGCAGGATCACTACTACGCGCCAGTAAATATGGCTGGAACGGCTAGAAGGAGGATAAATCGATGCAAAGAATATCAATCGACCCGGTCACCCGTTTGGAAGGACATGGCAAAATCGACATTTTCTTGGATGATGAGGGCAATTTCGCCAACTCATACTTCCAGATCCCTGAATTACGCGGTTTTGAACGTTTCTGTGTTGGCCGGCAAGTGGAAGAAGTGCCGATTTTAACCAACCGGATTTGCGGGGTGTGCCCTGAAGCTCACCACATGGCTGGAGCAAAAGCTGTAGATGCTGTGTATCATGTAGACCCACCGCGTACCGCCAAGATGCTGCGCGAGCTGCTTTATATGGCTTTCTACTGCACCGACCATACCACGCACTTCTATGCTCTGGCTGGTCCCGATTATGTTATGGGTCCAACTGCCCCTGTAGCTGAGCGGAACATATTGGGTGTCATCCACAAAGTGGGGCTCGAGATTGGCGGGAAGGTCATCCAGATGCGCAAGTACGGACATGAAGTGATCGAAATGATCGGTGGGCGTAAAGTCCATCCGTGCACTTCTATCCCCGGCGGATTAACCAAGGGTATCACTGAAGAACAACGACAAGAGATCGAGAAAATGGGACACTGGGCAGTAGAATTTGCCCAATTCAGTCTGCAACTGCTCAATGAGATTGTATTAGGTAATAAAGAGTATGTCGACCTGATTCTAGGAGATATCTACACCCACCGCACGCATTATATCGGTATGGTTGATGAAAATAATAAAGTCAACTTCTATGATGGTAAAGTCAGCGTGGTTGACCCAGAAGGTACCCGCCTGGGTAAATATGCCCCCAATGAATACACGGATTGGATCGCTGAGCGCGTAGAACCCTGGACGTACCTGAAGTTTCCCTACTTGAAAAAGGTTGGTTGGAAAGGATTTGTGGATGGCAAGGAGTCTGGCGTGTATATGGCCACCCCACTTTCCCGCCTGAATGCAGCTGACGGCATGGCGACCCCATTGGCTCAGGCTGAATACGAGAGATTCTACAGCACCCTGGGCGGTAAGCCTGTTCATCAGCGCCTGGCTATCAATTGGGCTCGTTTGGTCGAGCTGCTCTACGCTGCGGAGCGCTGGGTAGAGTTGGCAACCGACCCAGAAATCACCAGCGATAACTTCCGCACCATCCCCACCGAAAAACCTACCGAAGGCGTGGGTATTGTTGAAGCGCCACGAGGTACCCTTACCCATCACTACACCACGGATGAACGCGGCATTACCACCAAGGTAAATCTGATAGTGGGTACGACAAACAATTATGCCTCACTGCAAATGTCCACCAAGAAAGCAGCCCAAAACCTGATTAAGAAAGGTACTGAGGTTACAGAGGGTATACTGAACATGGTGGAAATGGCTTTCCGGGCGTACGATCCCTGCTTTGGTTGTGCAACCCATTCCTTACCCGGGCAAATGCCCTTGGAAGTTACCATCCATGATGCCAATGGTGACCCGATTCAGGTACTGAAACAATACTGTTAGAGGCAAGATTTCCCGAAGGCTCTAGGGTGTTACCTTAGAGCCTTCATTTATTATAAGGATATCAAGAATTACGTTGAAAACACTTGTTGTCGGTTTAGGAAACCCAATCCTAGGTGATGATGGAATTGGTTGGCGGGTTGCCCAGAAATTGCAAGACACCGGGAAACTTCCGCCGGGGGTTGATGTAGTTTACCTGGCAGTTGGGGGAATCAGCCTGATGGAGTCACTGGTTGGCTATGATAAAGCGCTTATCATTGATGCCATAAATACAAACCAGGTTCCTGTGGGCACAGTAAGCAGCTTTTTACTGGAAGATTTGGCCAGCCCCTCAGCCGGCCATCTCAGTTCTGTACATGATACCTCTCTTCAAAATGCCATGCAGATAGGGCATGAGTTGAATCTTAAATTACCAGACGAGATCATCGTGATTTCGATTGAAGCCATGAAAATATACGATTTTTCCGAAGAGCTGTCAACTGAAGTATCTGCGGCAATTCCTGAAGCCATGAGAATTACCCTGGAGTTGTTATCATCACATTTTTTGGACAGTCATGAGTAAAATGAAGGTGGGCATTGGGAAGGTATGATGCATGGGGATGAATTACATACATTGCATTCAAACCATTTACTTTCAGAATATATCTGTGAGGGCCGGATAAATACTATTTGTTATCAATAAGGATAAAAGATGTCATTATAGGGGAGGAAGGTCACCGGCTAGGGCGTTATATTTGTTACTTGACTACGCAGAAACTTTATACTATAAGACTTAGGATAGCTTCTTCATGAAAATAACGGAGAAAATTTATCGGGAAAGATTGATTTCGATCATTCTACAGTATCGAATCAACGACCAGTAAGATGAACATAATGCTGCATTTCGTTATCCTATTGATGACGTAATTAGAAGATTAGCTATTAATTGGGCGAATGCAGCATTTACAGCTTAATAAGGAGCGCATGGCATGGTTACTAAAGAAGATCTTATCTACCGGCAGGTATTCACCCTCAAAGATGGGGCCCGGATATTGCTTCGCCCGCTTACTCAGGATGACCGGCAGGCATTGATCGACCTATTTACGCCGGTATCTGCAGAAGATTTACGCTACATGCGCCACAATGTAAAAGATACCCAAGTCATCTGCCAGTGGGTCGACAATTTGGACTATACCAAGGTATTCCCCCTGGTGGCTGTATTTGGCAGCCGGATTGTAGGCCTGGCATCATTACATCTCAACCAGGGCCCAGCACGCCACCGTGCTGAGGTCAGGATATTTCTAGCCAAAGATTTTCGCCATCGCGGGGTGGGGAGCAGGCTTTTACAGGGTTTAATCGAGCTTGCCAAACGCCATAATCTTTTTCTCATTGAAGCTCAAATACCCAGTGACCAGACTCCAATCATACGATCATTCCAGAACCTCGGTTTCGAGCCTAAGACCACGTTTGATGATTACTTTATGCTCCCAGATGGTGATTTGCGCGATGTTACCCACCTGATACTGCGCTTACGCGCCAGCGTGGATCAGTTCTAAGAGGAAATAACAAGATTTTATGACATTCGTTACTGGAGGATGCCTTATTAAAAGTACCATACGTCTAGCCATCATTGTCTGATAATTACCTTATTCATGCCTTGGAGGAAACCATGCAAAAAGTGACTTACGATACTCCCTCTCTTTACGGAGATCATCACGTTACCGAAGTACGGCGCATTTTGTTGGAGCTACCTGGTGTCGAGGATGTTTATGCCAGCAGCGCCTTTCAGGTTGTAGAAGTTACTTATGATCCGGAAAAAATAAATGATCTAGAAATTGCCATGAAATTAGATGAAGCGGGCTATCTAGGCGAGTGGACAGTGCCTATTGAAGCAGGAGCAACCGCTTACCACGCTGCTGCAGGATTGAAACCTTATTTCCGCCACACTGCAGCCTATGAACAAACTCATTTAACGGTTAGTTTTGCCCAAAACGTAGCCTATCTCGGGCGACCCTTATGGCCATGCCCGGGGATAGGACTTATTTCTAAGCCAATGGAGGAATAATCAATGGTACTTAAAGGTAAAAGGAGCTACGAGGAAAGATCTTCAGATCCCGCAGCCCAGGAGATGCTCATCCGGGCAGACGAGCTGGGAATTAACACTGCCTTTAGCCGTGCTGAAGATATGGTTCCATGCAATATCGGTGGAGCAGGAATGTGCTGCAAGCAATGCGGGATGGGTCCGTGCCGTCTGACTAAGGAAGGACAAGTGGGTGTTTGTGGTGCCACGATTGATACCATCCAGGCCCGGAATTTAGTCAGGGCCATCGCGGCTGGAACCGCAGCCCACTCAGACCACGGACGTGACATGGCTTTCATTCTAAAAGCGGTTGCAAATAATGAGACCGAAGGCTATCTCATCCGCGATGTTGCGAAATTAAGGAACATTGCATCAATTTATGGGATAAAAATTGAAGGCCGTTCTCCCAACGAAGTCGCCAATGACCTGGCAGATCTTTATATGGCACAGTTTGGTCAGCAAAAGGGTGAAATTGTTTGTATTAAGCGGGCACCTGAAAAACGACAGAAACTATGGCACGAACTGGACGTGGTGCCACGTGGAGTGGATCGTGAGGTGGTTGAAGCTTTACACCGAACACATATTGGCGATGACCAGGATGCTACCCACATATTAAAACATGCCGTCAGAACAGGATTGGCAGATGGTTGGGGCGGCAGCATGATGGCTACGGATATTTCAGATATACTGTTTGGCACACCTGCCCCCTTGCTCGGTCAGGCCAACCTGGGTGTATTGAAAGATGACATGGTCAATGTAATCGTCCATGGGCATGAACCCACATTAAGCAATATGATCGTAGCGGCCTCGCAAGATCCGGAGATTATTGAGTATGCCAAACAAGCCGGGGCCAAGGGCGTAAATCTGTCAGGGATCTGCTGTACAGCCAACGAGATCCTCATGCGCCAGGGTATCCCAGCTGCTGGTAACTTCCTGCATCAAGAACTGGCAATCTTAACCGGGGCAGTAGAAGCGATGGTGGTAGATGTCCAGTGCATCATGCAGGCTCTGGTGGAATTATCAACAAATTTCCATACCAAGATCGTCACCACCTCCCCCAAGGTGCAGATCAAAGGCGCTACCCACATCGAGTTCGATGAGCATAAGGCGCTAACTATTGCCAAGCAAATCTTACGCCTGGCTATCGATAACTATAAGAACCGCGGAAAAATCCATATTCCACAGGTACGCGAAGATCTAATCCCGGGATTCTCGCATGAATATATCAATTACATGTTGGGTGGCAGCTACCGCGCTTCGTTCCGCCCATTGAATGATGCCATCATGGCTGGGCGCATCAGGGGTGTGGCGGCCATCGTAGGCTGCAACAACCCGCGCAGTAAACAGGATTACTTGCACAACTATGTGGCAGAAGAATTGCTAAAACAAGACGTACTGATTGTTGAAACTGGCTGCGGAGCTATTGCGGCAGCTAAATTGGGGCTAATGCTCGGTGAAGCAGGTCTTTCGAAAGTTGGGCCGGGTTTACGAGAAATATGTGAAACCGTCGGTATACCACCTGTTTTGCATATGGGATCATGTGTAGATAACAGCCGGATATTAACTGTGCTGACCCAAATGGTGGCCGAAGGCGGTTTGGGAGATGATATCGACCAGATCCCTGCCGTCGGCTTAGCTCCTGAATGGATGAGCGAAAAAGCATTATCAATTGCTACCTATTGCGTGGCTTCAGGTGCTTATGTCATATTTGGCGGCGCAAGCCCTGTCAGCGGTATGCCAGATCGGGTTTCTGATAGTGATATCGTCCTGAAGTATATTAGCACCGATGGCTGGGAAAAGTTATATGGTGGCAAATTAGAGTTTGTGGCTGACACTGATGAAATGATCCGCAGGACCTTAGAGCATATAGACAAGAAACGAGCCGCCCTAGGATTACCGGTTTATGACCCTGCACGCTTTGGCCGCAGTGGAGATACCCGTATGCTCGAATTTGAAAAACTGCCCGTCGACGAACGCAGGCAGAAAATTTACGGCACCGCAGCCGATTAAGCGTAAAGAGACGATCCGGAGGACAAATGTCACGATACATAGCTACACGAGCGATCAGGGGTGCTAACGCCCTGGTCACTGAAGCAGAATTAATGTTGAACAAAGCCCTGGAGGAAAAGGGTCCAGATACACCCGTCTCTTTCCCGAACACGGCTTATTACATTCCAGTTGTCGGGGGCATGACTGGCGCAACGGTTGAAACATTAGGCCAGCTAGAACAGGTCATCGAGCACGCCAGGGGCTTGCTCCATCCAGCACCAGCTGAGAATAAATGGACACCCTACCTGGGAGAAACCCTGGATAGTGGTATGGCAACCCTGCTGGCTGCCGAAACCATTGAAGTGATACGCTTCATTTATGGGTTGCAGCCTGAACCCATGCCCGGAATAACCCTGGCTGGGAGCACCCAATATGGCGATCAGAATGGCTCTGGGCATCTCAATGGACCGATCGACGACATTCGTTTGCGATCTTGGGGCATCCAACTGGTGGATGGTCGTATGCCAGGCTTTGCTGCCATCGTAGGCGCGGCCAAGTCAAATGAAGTTGCAGTAAAGATCGTACGCGAACTTCAGCGCCGCAATATCCTGTGCTTCCTCTCAGGGAACGTCAATGGTCGGAGCATTATCCACCAGCTGATGGAAGAAGGCGTTGAACTGGGATACGATACATATACCGTTCCCTTTGGCACCGATACAATCAGTGCCATTTATGCCCTGGGTTTTGCCACCCGTTCTGCCCTCACCTTCGGAGGCTTGAAGATGGGGCAGGCGCGAGAAATCCTGCTTTATAACCGGGCACGTGTGTTCGCCTTCGTGCTCGCCCTGGGCGAGGTGGACGACCTGAAATACGCCGCTGCCGCGGGTGCCATCAACTACGGTTTCCCGGTGATCGCAGATACGGTTATCCCAGAAATCTTGCCTACCGGTGTCACCACTTTCGAACATGTGGTCAGCATGCCTTTTGATGAAATCGATGGCAAAGATGACCTGGAACGCGCAGAGCGCCTGGTGCAAAAATGCATCGAGGTTCGTGGTGTCAAGCTCAAATTAACTGAAGTTCCCGTCCCCGTACCATACGGTTCAGCCTTTGAAGGTGAGGTGGTTCGCCGTAATGACATGCGCGTAGAGTTTGGTGGCAAGAATGCACGCTGTTTTGAATACCTTGAAATGGCAGATCTTGAAGATGTGGTGGACGGGAAAGTTGAGGTGGTTGGACCTGACTTCTCCAATATTCCACCCCAGGGCTACATGGATATGGGTATTGTTGCCCAGGTGGCGGGTCGTCAGATGCAGAAAGATTTCGAACCTGTACTTGAACGCCAGTTCCACTATTTTGTCAACGGTGCATCGGGTATCCAGCATATCGGTCAGAGAGATATCGCCTGGATCCGCATCTCGAAAGCCGCGGCAGATAAGGGCTTCAACCTTGAACATTTCGGAAAAATATTGCATGCCCGTTTCCACGCGGACTTCGGTGCCATTGTAGATAAAGTGCAGGTAACCATATACACCGATCCGCAGAAGCTTGACGAGTGGTTAGTAAAAGCTCGGACTGCCTATGATTATCGCAATAAGCGTCTGGCAGATTTAACCGACGATAAAGTGGAGGAATTTTATTCCTGCACCTTGTGCCAATCGTTTGCGCCTAACCACGTATGTGTGGTCAGCCCAGAACGCCTCGGATTGTGCGGAGCGTATAACTGGCTGGACTGCAAGGCATCTTTCAGCATTAATCCCACTGGTCCAAACCAACCGATTAAACTAGGAAAACTGATCGACCCGGTCAAGGGCTACTGGACTGGAACGAATGAGTACGCAGTGATAGGCTCGCATGGCGTGGTCAATGAAGTTTCCATGTATTCCATCATGGAAAATCCAATGACAGCCTGCGGTTGTTTTGAGTGCATTTGCATGCTCATCCCAGAAGCCAATGGGATTATGGTAGTCAGCCGTGAAGACCCAAGCATGACCCCTGCCGGAATGACATTCAGCACCCTGGCAGGAATTGCTGGCGGAGGTTTACAAACCCCTGGGGTAATGGGAGTGGGCAAGTTTTATCTCACCAGCCCCAAGTTCATCTCCGCTGATGGCGGTTTTAAGCGCGTGGTCTGGATGAGCAGCGTGCTGAAAGAAATGATGTCAGAAGAGTTCAAAATTGTAGCCAATCGTGTGGGCGATCCAGACTTGATTGACAAGATAGCAGACGAAAAACATGTAACCAATGTCGATGAGCTCCTCACCTGGTTAGCAGAGCATGATCACCCTGCCCTATCCATGGAGCCTATGTTCTAGCGGAGTATCAGACACTTTATAAGGAGTGAGACATATGCCTATTGAAATTCCTAAGGATAATTGGCCCGGAACAGTCCGAACAGTAACCATCGGTGCAACAGTAACTGATGGTGGTACACGCACATCCACAGTCACCGTGGGTGGTGAAAAAAATCTACCTTTCCTGCACTTCGAAACGAAGACCCCGAACCGCCCGGTGATAGCCATTGAGATTAAAGATTACCGACCGGATGATTGGTCGAGTTTACTGCTTGACGCCTGGGGAGAAGATGTAAATGATGTCACCAAATGGGCAAAAGCTGCAGAAGCTGCAGGTGCTGACCTGATCCAGCTTTCGCTGTCGCTCACCGATGAAAGTGGCAACCCCACTACACCTGATTCAGCAGTTAAGGCAGTCAAAGGTGTCTTGGCAGCCACTGGCTTACCTCTCATCGTGTTTGGGCCAGGCCAGGCAGAAGCCGACAACAATCTGCTGGTGCCGGTAGCTGAGGCCACCAAGGGAGAACGACTGGTTTTGGGAATAGCGGAGGATAAAAATTATCGAACAATCGTGGCAACCGCCATGGCTAACGGTCATTTAGTCGACGCTCGGACTCCAATGGATGTCAACCTGGCCAAGCAGTTGAATATCTTGATCAGTGATATGGGGATGCCTTTGGATCGCGTTCTAATGGACCCGACCACCGGCGCCCTTGGTTATGGTATCGAGTATGGCTTCTCTGCCATGGAGCGCTTGCGACAGGCTGCTTTACAAGGTGATGCCATGACCCAGCTGCCCATGTTAGTCACACCTGGTTTCGAGGCCTGGAAGACGAAAGAAGCAAAAGTCAATGAAGGCGTGCCTGAAGCCTGGGGTGATTGGCTCGAGAGATCCATCAATTGGGAAACATTAACGGCTATTACCCTCATCGAGGCAGGTGCCGACATTGTCGTTTTACGGCATGCTGAAAGTGTCAGACGGGTCAGACAAGCAATTGCAGACCTGATGACAGATGAATACTCCCTTGCCTGAGGCAATGGATAGATAAACTAATGATAATAACGGAGATGAAATATGGCTCTGACTGGTATACAAATTTATAAATTACTTCCTCAAACTAACTGCAAAGAATGCGGCTTCCCTACCTGCCTGGCTTTTGCCATGAAGTTAGCAGCCAAGCAAATTGAGTTATCAGCTTGCCCGTACGTTACACCTGAAGCAAAAGCCCAATTAGCTGAATCATCCGCACCTCCCATTCGTTTGGTCAGCCTGAAATCGGATGGCTATGAGGCAAAAGCCGGCAATGAGGTCGTCTTATTCAGACATGAAAAAACTTTTTACAACAAACCCGGGTTATTCATCCGGGTCTATGACGACCAGACAGCAGATGAAATAAAAAATATCATCCGCGCCGCCGATTCCTATACGGTCAACTACGTGGGGATGGACCTTACTGTGGATGGCTTTGCCGTAGCCTCCAGATCGGGTAACCCGAATTCATTC
>Ga0055483_10000372_pt1 | contig 10479 bp, 10 predicted proteins | sample RushMan_CattailN_5_FD_57938 | JGI IMG/M metagenome (GOLD analysis project Ga0055483, IMG submission 57938) | Wetland microbial communities from San Francisco Bay, California, USA, that impact long-term carbon sequestration - RushMan_CattailNLB_D2 | ecosystem: Environmental > Aquatic > Marine >... | reverse complement strand
AAATTTGTGATTCTCATGTTCGTTGAAGGAACTTTAAAAAAAGCAGGGCTGCTTCTAACTTTAGCAGTTTTACCATTCTTATTTGGATATTTCTTAGTAAGTCTAATCATATTTTCAATCATTGCATTTATTATGCAGTTTTTCAGGGATCCAAATAGAAAGGTACCAAATGAAAAAGGTGTTGTAGTGGCCCCTGCAGACGGAAGAATACTAAAAGGACAAATTGACAAAATAGAAATAGTGGAATACGGCGATCCGCTAATGAAATACATTTTAAAGGAAGGAAAACAGGGAATTCGAGTAAGTACGTTCATGTCTCCCTTTGACGTTCATGTAAACAGATCTCCTATTTCTGGAAAAATTGTAAAGACCCAGCATTTTCCTGGAAAATTTAAAATAGCGTTTAAAAATTCCGATGTTGAAACTGAAAAGGAAAAAAATTTAATAGTAATTGATTCTGTATATGGAAAAATTGGAGTTATCCAAATTGCAGGATTTGTAGCAAGGCGTATAGTACAATATGTCAATATTGGAGATAAAATAGAAGTTGGAGACAGGGTAGGGATGATAAGATTTGGATCCAGAGTAGACTTGATAGTACCCTATGAAAATTGTAGATTAATGGTTAAAGAAGGTGAAAAGCCAAAAGCAGCAGAAACTATAATTGCCAAAATGATAGCTGCAGATTAAATAGGGTGCATGGACATTTTAATGCCCTAATCCCATTTACAAATATCTAGATGCCTTTTTAAATTTAAGAAACTACCAACTTATCTTATTTTAAATATAACTACGTTCTAAATTCATTGAAAATTATAAAAAAATTACTAAATTCAAACCATCTTATTTTAAATATAACTACCGCATAATTTTATTAAGAATTTAATAACAGTACTAAATTCCATCTATGTGAATATACTTATATTCGCATCAGCTAACCAAGTTTTGTAAAATTTGAAGATGATTTTACTATAAATATATTTATAACTATTATCAATGATCAATCATTTGTGGTTGAAGGAAATTTCTCAAACACTCCGTGTTTGGTGCCGGCAAAATTTTCAATTTTGCGGCCGAGGAAACAAAGTTTCCTCATGCATCAGAAATATTTGATTTCCGAATGCACAAATCGAAGCATTCTAAAACATAGTTTTCGATGCAGGAGAAAATTACATTTTCTCGGCCGCAAAAACTGCGCTTTTGCCGGCATAGAAAATCGTAGATTTTCTAAAGATTTGCAAGCTATGCTCCGTAAACATCGAAAACTATAGGTTTTCGAATGATTTACGTTCCCGAACCACAAAATTTCGAAGAAATTTGAGGATTTGACATGAATATCAGAGATTATACATCTATTGCAGATATTGTTTCAATTGCAAACGCTTCATCCGGATTTTTATCAATCGTAATGATAACAACAGGCAACTTTATACTTGCTGCCCAATTAATGTTAATAGCAGTTATATTCGATGCCATGGACGGCTGGGTCGCCCGAAAATTAAATAGAAAAGATGAAATTGGTTTTGGGAAAAATGTCGATTCTTTAGCAGATATCATATCCTTTGGAGTTGCCCCAGGGATGTTTCTATACATATTAAGCATATCATCAGGAATATCCTACTTAAGCATAATTGTAGCTCTTTTAATAGTCGTATGTGGGATATTAAGGCTTTCACGGTTCAATGTAATTACAGATTCAAGTGACGACAAGTTCATGGGGCTGCCTATTCCTTCAACAGCATTAATACTGGGATCATTCTATCTTTCAGGATTTTTCAATGCGGGTTTAGCATTGATCATAATGGTTGTTGTATCCTTATTCATGATAAGTACAGTTAAGTATCCCAAATTTAGGGGAATTAAAACATTAATTGTGGGAAGCATACTAATTATAACAACTCTATTACCCCAAAACATTTTGTCATATATTGCATATTTCCCCGCAAAGCTTTTATTTGTTATTATGCTACTATACTTATTGATTGTACCAGTTATAGATTTATACATTAAATTCTTTAGAAGTGGTCCGAATGTTAGATAAAATACGTGGAAAAAAGAAAGACGATAAAGATGCTCCCGATCTTCGGGGGAATAACAATAAGAAGGACGATTCTGATATAGGGGGACGTCTTAAAGGCATGGTAGGTAAAGTAACTGGAAAAGGAGACAGTGATAAAAAGGAAGAAACAAAAGCTTCTCCAGAAAGGAAAATGCCACGACCTATGCCTAAGCCTATGGCAAAACCAGGGGAAAAACCAAGGTTAAAACATCCTCAGAAGAAACCTGAGAGCAAAAGACCAGGAATGGGCGGTTTTGGGAAAAGAATTCCAGATGACGATCAAAGGACACTTGTTGGGGCTGCAGTTTTTGGAATTATACTGATTATACTCGTTGGAGCCGGTTATTATTTTTTAGTCTATGCACCTTATCAAGACGCGTTATCGAATGCTAAACAAACAAAGCTTACTGAAGTTAATACCTATTTTACAGGGGCTTTAGCTACAGATCCAGCAGGGATAAGTCTTAGAGCCCAGATTGATAGTGCGACAACGCCCGATCAGGTAGATGCCATAGATGTACTCGGCCCCGCAACAGATTCATGGAGAACGTATCAAACTCAACAGATTAAATCGCAGAAAGATGCGTATGGAAGAGTTATGATAACTTATGCAGCAGGTACGCAAAAGAATGCAATAGTAAAAGTTGCAGATGCCCAAACACTGGTTAATCAAGCAGATGCCACTGTCTTATCAAACATGGTAATTAAAACTCCAGATACCGTGGCTATTCCAATAATAATTTCAAGACTACAGGCTGCTGGAGGTCTTATAAATGTCGGTAATTCTGTTGACGTATATCTAATGAATGGAACATCAAATGAGAGTATTTCAACAAATGGTACTCCTCAAATAAGTGGAGCCACTGTTCTTGCCATATTAAGAGCTAAAGACAGTGGAGTTATAACTGCAAATAAATCACATGCACAGAGTATCGCCATCAGTAATCTAGTTCAAAACGGCCAAGGCAGTGAACGCAGTGAATCTGCACAGGAAGATGTTGAACAACTTATAAGGGCTGTATCTGCCAGAAATTGGGATCAAAGCGAGGTAAGTTCCTACTTAAACGCTTATGGTTGGAGACTATCTGACTTCGAGAGAACTTCAAACCTTGGAGAACTTGACGCACAATATCTGCTATTACTGGAGGTTCCAAGGGAAAATGCAATATTCCTTATACAGAACATGAACAATGTCATACTGACAGTGCCAACCCAGCAAGCTCCAAACTGGATGATTCAGGAGCTAAAACAGATATATGGATAATTTAATAAGAAATTATCCTTTCTTTTTTCCACTTGAAAATTTCTCTTTTTTACTTATTTTTTTATTATTCACCGTTTTAAAAGAATTTTTCAATTTTTACGGTTGCAAACTATCCAAACCTCCCAATAGTTTTCTAATGCCGTTCACTGGTCCTCACAATTTAGGATACTACCCCCTTCTAAAATCAGCGCCTGCAGAAATTAGAATCAAAGTGAGGTAAACTAATATTTAACCCTCAAAATTAGAATTATCCATTTTAAAAGGAATTTTAAACCTTTAAAAAAAATAAAGAGTACTATTTATTATCGTTAGGAGTTTTAAAAGCAAATATTATCCCAGTTATACAAATTATAAATTATATCATACCTACAATTTCAATTAACCATTAAATCGAATCATTTATATTAATGAATAGTACAAGATTTGTAATATGAATAAAATATGATACTAATAAATCTATGTAAAATTTTGAATGTAAAAAGGGGATAAAAATGAATATAAATAAGGTATGTATTGTATTGATAGTTTTAGTGGCATCTATAGGAATAATATGCGCGAATTCAAGTAATAAAGCAGTATATGGGGCAGAGACAGATATAAAACCTACTAGTGTAAGTGTAAATATGACACATCTTTATGCAACCATCCATGTTCATATTAAAAACAATAACAACCATGTTCAATATTTTAAAATTAGCCAAACATACACTGATCATCTAAACAGCCCCATAAATTGGCAAGTAGTACGTACTTATCCCGAAGCGTTGCATATGATAGATTCAGTTTCTCAAACTGGGGATTTAGGGTGGAAAGTACAACCCGGACAAACAAAAGATGTGAAATTTACACTTTTAGCTGTTGATTCATCCGGTGCTCCCCTGAACTTCAATATAGGAAATGACGCGGCAGTAGCCAATACATACTGGCCTTTAATTCCAGATCCAGGATTATATGCTTCATGGTTCCAGCCAAACGAAATAGAAATGCTTAATCCAAGTTTAGATCTTAAATATTGGAAAGGATGTTTCTCATTTGATCTTAAAAATCTGGAGTCCCACAGCGTGTCAGGAATAATAAGAGCCCCAGTAGTACCAACCGACTCAAAACTTGTATCCAGCGATCCAAAAGCAACATTTATAGATAAAGACATGGTATTGAACGGGAAAATTGCAGCATGGGACGTTAATCTTGGTTCTCATGAGTTACAGCATTATGAATATGCTTATGTATGGCCTTCTTCAACTTCATCATCCTCAAGTACAGGGACTTATTCATACGTGCCCAAAACCAGTGCCGCATCAACCACTTCTCCAGTGTCCACTAAACAAACTGGAATTCCATACATCCCATTTGTAGTTGGAGGCATTTTAGTTGCCAGCGGATTAGCCTATGCAGGGTTCAGGAGATGAATCAAAAAATTCATCATTAAATTTAATAACAATAACTGATAATAAAAGATTACATGAAGTTATCAACACTCTTTATCATAGCCGGGCTGGTAATCATCTCACTTTACTTTATGGTTGAAGTAGGTTACTATGCAACAACAGAAGACGTGGTTCTAAATCAGTCAGACACTCCTTATCTAGAAATACCAGAAATAAACATTGATCAAAGTATTAACAATAAGTCCATAGATTACGGCGTATTTCATGAGCCCCAATCTTCAAACCCGGGTTATGGGACAGTGGTGCTAGCCGGTCATAGAACCTTTTACAGTTCTCCCTTTTTAAATCTGGACAAGCTCCAAAAGGGAGATAAAATAACGGTATCATGGCCAGGAATAGGAAATGTTCAATATAAAGTAGTGAAAACATATATCGTTCAGGCATCTTACCAGCTGTCACTTGAACAGGGTAATACGCTTATTCTGTACACTTGCTATCCCCTGGGATCATCAAAACAAAGACTAATTATACAGGCAGCTCAAACTAAAATAACCCCTTTCAGTTATTCAAAAGCAGCAAAGACTGAAGATCAAAGTTCCCCAATTCCATATGCACTTCTACTGATAGGGGGCTTCTTAGGAATGGGTTTAATTTTAAGCTATCTATATCCAGTAAAAGAAGATAAAATATTTATTTTCATGACTGTGGTTACCCTTACGTTATTCTTAGTTTACGGGTATCTGTTTCCAGTCCCCCAGGATCAAATAGCATCGCAAATATCCGATTTAAGCAACTTATTTGGGGGATAGATCCCCATAATTTAAACTTTGTAAGCAACAACATCAATTAGGTAGGATTTCAATGGATATCGAGGACAAATATTTCAAAAATATTTCAAGCAGAGAAAGAGCAATTTTTGAAGGCGCAATCACAATGGGGGCATTGTTTCACCAGTTCGTTGGAACCCCTGTAAATTCAAAAAGTGCAGAAACACTTGAAAAATCTATAAAAGAAGCAATGGAGCTTCAGCCGTGCATTGAAGAGGTGCAGGTGAAAATAAATAGAAAAATGCTTGAAGATGCAAACAGTGAATTCAACTACGTATCGTTAAATGGAGATATGATGGATATAAAAGTAGTTTCAAGATACAATAACAAAAAAGCAGTTTTAAGAATGGAATACATCGACAAGCTTATGTATCCCTTGATGTATGTTGAAGAAGCAGATGAATGATACTTTCTACTATTTTTAATTTCTTATTTTGACTTTGTGGTGGCTTAATGAATACCTTAAAAAGATATGAAGATTTAAAATTTGCTATAAGATGCGTAGATGTCTGGAAAGAATTAAAACCATCTGATGCAGAATTGGATGAAGCCCTTAGACAGGAAGCAGATGAAAAAGGTTTAGATCAAAATGCATTATTTTGCCAGCCTTTACAGGACTACATGGAAATGTTAATAGCTTTAATTCATGATGAGAGTGGAGAATGGTTTTTTTATGTGGATATTGCTGGTGTTTTACATGATTTTGTTGCAACTGGCGAACTTTCGGTATACCAAACTGAATCGGGTTACTGCGTCTGTTTTAAAAAATAATGTTATAAACACATTTTACAATACAATTAATTAATCCTCTACATCACGATTAAGTCGTTTAAGTTGTGATTTTAAAAACTTCTATTTTTTACGATACATTTATTTTTATATAAGTAGCAACACATACTCATTTAAGTCGTTCTTTACTCTTATTTTTATAAACTTCTCAGTGATAACATGATAAAAGTGGATGAAAAATTATGCAAGGGGTGCAATATATGTACAGAATTTTGCCCCCGTAAAGTTTATGAACAGTCAGAAAAGCTGGATAAAAAGGGAGTTCACCTTCCAGTTCCAAATCACGAAGAAAAATGTACGAAATGTAATCTTTGTGCCTTAATGTGCCCAGATCAAGCTATACAGGTTGAAGAAAAGGAAGAAGAATAAAAAAATGCTGAGGAATTAAAATGACCAATAATATCACACATTTTTTCATACAGGGCAATGAAGCATGTGCCAGAGGGGCTATTAAAGCAGGCTGCAGGTTCTTTGCAGGTTATCCCATAACCCCATCTACCGAAATTGCTGAAGATATGTCACTATTTTTACCCCGAGAAGGAGGATCATTCATACAGATGGAAGATGAGATTTCAGCACTTGGCGCAGTTATAGGCGCAGTATGGGGTGGTGTGAAAGGAATGACCGCAACATCAGGGCCTGGTTTTTCCTTAATGCAAGAGCATATAGGTTATGCTGCAATGACAGAAACGCCCCTTGTGATTATTAACATGCAGAGGGGATCTCCATCAACAGGACAGCCTACCATGGCATCTCAAAGCGATATGATGCAGGCAAGGTGGGGATCACATGGAGATTATGAAATAATAGCTCTTTCACCTTCGTCGGTGCAGGAATGTTTTGATTTCACGGCAGAAGCATTTAACTTAGCTGAAAAATACAGAGTTCCAGTTATGATAATGGGTGATGAGATCGTGGGGCACATGCGGGAAAAAATTGCAGTTCCAGATAATATAGACATAGTCCCAAGAAAAATGCCTGAAGAAGGGCCTGAAACGTTTTTACCATATAAAGCAGGGCCAGAGGGAGTACCACCAATGCCCTCATTTGGAGCTGGTTATAAAATGCATATTACCGGACTTACTCATGATGAAAGAGGTTATCCTGATGCATCCAACCCTGAAACTCATTCAAAACTTGTAAAAAGGTTATGTAATAAAATACTCAAAAATAGAGACAAATTAGCCCAAGTTAAAGAGTTATATACAGAAGATGCAGATATTATTGTGGTTTCTTATGGTGCACCATCTAGATCTGCAATTACAGCAGTAAAACAAGCACGTGATGAAGGCATTAAAGCAGGATATATCAAATTAGAGATTGTATGGCCATTTCCTGATGAGGTCATTAAATCGGCAGCCAAACAGGCCAAACACATCATCGTGACTGAAATGAACATGGGCCAGATTGTTCATGAAGTAGAAAGAGTTGCAAAATGTGATGCCGAAGTATCATTACTTTCAAAGATTGGTGGAGAAATTCACAAACCCCATGAAATCTTAAAGAAAATAGAATCATGCAAATAAACTTCACTTAATTCACTTACATTAATCTAGGAGATGAAGAAATGAATGATAAAACGAAAGGAAATCGTTTTATGAGCTATTTAAGAAAAGAAAGAATGCCAACTATCTTTTGTGCTGGGTGTGGAAATGGAATTGTCATAAACACCTTTTTCAACGGTATGGAAATGGCAGAAAAGAGCCTGGATAATATTGTAATGGTTTCAGGAATAGGCTGTTCATCAAGAATACCGGGTTACATCAGATGCGATTCACTTCACACCACTCATGGAAGACCAATTGCATTTGCAACGGGGGCCAAACTAGCAAATCCTGACATGGATGTGGTTGTAATCAGTGGAGACGGTGACACTGCAGCTATTGGAGGAAATCATCTTATCCACGGTGCAAGAAGAAATATAAATCTCACAGTGATATGTATAAATAACAGTATTTACGGGATGACTGGAGGACAGATAAGTCCAACATCGCCAAAAGGCAGTTTTGGAAGTACGGCACCTTACGGGGCAATTGAAGCACCTTTTGACCTGGCTGAACTTGTAACTGCTGCCGGAGCAAGCTATGTTGCAAGGTGGACAACAGCACAACCAGTACAGCTTTCAAATGCCATTAAAAAAGGTTTACTAAATGATGGATTCTCATTTATCGAAGTTATTTCACAGTGCCCCACTTATTTTGGCCGAAAAAATAAACTGCGATCTCCAATTGATATGCTGAACTGGATGAAAGAAAACAGCGTAGTTAAAAGAAAAGCAGACACTATGAACAAAGAAGAACTCGCAGGAAAGATTATCGTGGGAGACTTTGTAGAGAGGAGCAGGCCCGAATTTTCACAGTCGCTCTGTACACTGGTAAATGAAAAATGCCTGGAAGGAACACCTGCAGCCGTTAGATCTGCTTATAAAACTAGATTGTAACGTTATTTTACACAGTTCATATAAGTTTTAAGCGGTATTTTTACAAAAATTCAGATCATGAATACTTATTACTAATTAAGAGGGTTTAAATTGCGAAAAGATATAAGAATTGCCGGATTTGGTGGGCAGGGAATTATCCTTGCCGGAATTGTTATTGGAAAAGCTGCCTCCGTTCACGATAATCTATTTGCTGTCCAAACACAGTCCTATGGTCCAGAAGCAAGGGGAGGGGCCTCAAGAACAGAAGTAGTCATAAGCGACAGTGAAATAGACTATCCAAAGGTACAGCACCCAGATATATTTATTGCAATGTCACACGAAGCTTTAATAGCCTATTTAAATGACCTTAAAGACGGTGGAACATTGATCGTTGATCCAGATATGATAAAGGAAGAGGAAATACTCCCTTTTATCGAAAACCATAATATTAATTATTTTAAAGCTCCAGTTACAAGAACTGCTGAAGAGAAGATTAAACTAAAGATAGTGGCCAATATTGTAATGATCGGGGCCATAGTAAAATCAACCCAAGTTGTATCTGAAGAGGCCGCAAGAAAAGCCATAGCTGAAAGTGTTCCCCCAGGAACAGAGGCAAAAAATATCGCTGCATTTGAAGCGGGCTTAGAACTTGTAAATGGAGGTTAAAAGTTGAAATTCTTTGAACACCACGCAAAAGAGATATTTAAACACGAAGGCATTCCTGTACCAGAAAGTTATGTTGCTAGAAATGCAAAAGAGGCCAAAAAAGCTGCAGCAAAGATAGAGAAACCAGTTGCATTGAAATCCCAGGTTCTTGTTGGAGGCAGGGGAAAAGCTGGAGGAATAAAATTTGCAGACACGCCAGGAGATGCCAAAAAAGTTGCAAAAGAACTTTTAGGGATCACAATAAAAGGCGAAAAAGTGGGTAAAGTTCTGGTTGAAGAAAAGGTCAATATCCAGTCAGAGTTCTATGTGAGTGTCGTAATGGACAGATCCGCTAAAAAGCCGCTTATAATGGCAAGTACTGAAGGCGGCGTGGATATTGAAGAAGTGGCCAAAAACAGGCCTGAAAAAATAGTTAAATATCATGTTAATCCGTTAGATGAGTTTATGCTTTACCAGGCGCGGGAAGTTGCAGAAAAAATGGGCGTCGAAAGTGCTTTGATTCCACAGATAGGTGCGTTCATCTGGAAATTGTTCAATGTGTTTGGTAAATATGATGCCAGTATTGCAGAGATTAATCCCCTTGTTTTAACTCCCGAAGGACTTATCGCAGCAGATGCCAAGTTTGAAATCGATGATGACTCTCTCTGGAGGCATAAAGAGTTTTCAGAACTTGAAGAAGCTAAAAAAGATGAATTTGCATATGTTACTCTCGACGGTGATATTGCAGTCATTGGGAACGGCGCAGGGCTTACTTTAACTGGAATGGACATGATAAACCTCTACGGTGGAAAACCTGCCACATTTTTAGATATTGGGGGTGGATCCTCCAAAGATGTTATTGGAAAAGCGCTGAACCTCGTAATTGGTGAACCAAATGTTAAGGTTATATTTTTAAATGTTCTCGGCGGGATAACAAGAGCTGACGACGTGGCTAACGGTGTTATCGATGTTTTAGAAAACTCTGAACGTAAAGTCCCCCTTGTTATAAGACTTACCGGAACAAACGAGGAAGAAGGTCAAAGGATTTTGACTGATGCAGGGATTTCGTTTGAAACCTCCATGGAAGA
>Ga0055483_10000366_pt1 | contig 10562 bp, 7 predicted proteins | sample RushMan_CattailN_5_FD_57938 | JGI IMG/M metagenome (GOLD analysis project Ga0055483, IMG submission 57938) | Wetland microbial communities from San Francisco Bay, California, USA, that impact long-term carbon sequestration - RushMan_CattailNLB_D2 | ecosystem: Environmental > Aquatic > Marine >... | reverse complement strand
GCTGAAAGCTATCTTGGCGAGTCTGTGACACAAGCCGTAATTACCGTACCCGCATATTTTGATGATGCTCAAAGGCAGGCGACAAAGCAAGCGGGTGAGATAGCAGGATTTAAAGTTGAAAGAATAATAAATGAACCTACCGCAGCCTCCCTTGCATACGGTTTGGACAAGAAAAAATCGGAAAAAATTGCCGTATATGACCTTGGGGGAGGCACTTTTGATATCTCTGTTCTGGAACTTGGTGAAGGTGTTTTTGAGGTGAAGGCAACAAACGGTGATACACATCTAGGAGGAGATGATTTTGACGAAAAGATAGTTGACTTCATTTGCGATGAATTCAAAAAGGATACTGCGGTTGATTTACGTTCGGACAAACAGGCACTCCAAAGGGTGAGAGACGCTGCCGAAAAAGCGAAGATTGAACTGTCGGCGAGCATGGAGGTTGAAATAAATCAGCCTTATATAACCCAAAAAGACGGACAACCACTTCATCTTACAATGAAGCTGACGAGGACTAAACTTGAAAGTTTGGTTGACGATCTTATTCAAAAAACAGTTAAGCCGGTTGAACTTTGCCTGAAGGATGCAAAACTTGATGCACACGATATCGACGAAGTTATTATGGTTGGTGGTATGACAAGAATGCCAAAGGTTGTAGAAACTGTTAAGAATTTCTTCGGAAAGACACCCAATCAGTCGGTCGATCCGGACGAGGTTGTGGCAGTTGGAGCTGCTGTACAGGCGGGTGTTTTGGGCGGGGAGGTCAAAGATATCTTGCTTTTGGATGTCACGCCTTTGACTTTGGCAATTGAGACACTTGGAGGTGTTGCCACTGCGATGATACCGAGAAACACAACAATACCCGCATCAAAGACTGAAGTTTTTTCAACTGCCGCTGATAACCAAACCCAAGTTGAGGTTCATGTCACCCAAGGCGAGAGGCCGATGAGCGCCGATAATAAAAGTCTGGGAAGATTTATCCTTGACGGAATCCCTCCTGCACCAAGAGGTGTACCGCAGATTGAAGTAACATTTGATATGGATGCATCAGGAATACTTACCGTTACGGCAAAAGATAAGGCGACAGGAAAAACGCAAAATATAAAAATTACTGGAGCTGTTGGTCTTTCCGATGATGAAGTTAAGAGGATGCAGGAAGAAGCTGAGCATCATAAAGCTGAAGATCAGGAGAAGGCCGAAAAAATCACCACGAGAAATCAGGCCGACGCGATAGTAATTGCAGCTGAAAAAGCTTTAAAAGATGCGGGGGATAAGGCACCGAAAGATATCAAAGATAAGGTAGAAGAGAAGATAAAAAGTGTTAAAGATATGCTTGCTAAAGAAGATGCGAAAAAAGAAGATATTGAATCGGCAACGAAGGATCTTTCAGATACCTTAAGCCAAATCGGACAAAGCATGTACCAACAGCAAGGTCAATCATCACAAGGTTCCGGTAAGGTAAAGGAAGAAAAAAAAGATGAAGACAAAGAAGAAAAAGATAAAAAAGAGGACGGGGAGAAAGTTGAGGAAGGAGAAGTTGTTGATTAAAAAGAATTTACTTTTTACTGTCAGCCTCGGTTATGCCGAGGCTTTTTTGAATGAATTATAAATAAAGTATGGCAGCAAAATCAGACTACTACGACATTTTAGGAGTTACCAAATCTGCGTCCGCGGATGAGATTAAGAAAGCCTACCGGAAGCAGGCTTTGGAATGGCATCCCGATAGGCACTCCGGAGCTGACAAGGAAATAGCCGAGAGAAAATTTAAAGAGATAAATGAAGCTTATCAAATTCTTTCCGATCCGCAAAAAAAAGCTGCTTATGATCAATTTGGTCACCAAGCATTTGAACCGGGAGGTGGATTTGGGAGAGCAGGTGCGGGAAATCCGTTTGGCGGACAGGCTGGACAATGGGGTCCATTTACATACACTTATACATCTTCAGGAGGCGAAGGTTCACCTTTTGCGGGATTTGATTTTGGGGATCCCTTTGACATCTTTGAGAGTTTTTTTGGTGGTTCACCTTTTGGAGCCAGATCGCATGCAAGGCAAGTACCAAGATATAGTATTGCAATTGATTTTATGGAGGCAATTAATGGTGTTGAGAAAGAGGTTTCAATTAACGGAAAAAAACGAAATATAAAAATTCCGGCCGGTGTTGATGAAGGGCAAAGGATCAGATTTGAAGATTTTATACTTTCAATAAATGTCAAACCCCATGAATTTTTTGAAAGAGAAGGATCGGATGTTTACGTAAAAATTAAGATACCTTATTCCATGGCGGTTTTGGGGGGAAATATTGATGTTCCTACGGTTGACGGATCGGTAAAAATAAAGATCCGCGCCGGAACACAACCCGGAACGATGATCCGGCTTCGCGGAAAAGGAGTTGTCTCGGTTCATTCAAGGACAAAAGGAGATGAATATGTGCGTATTCTTGTTGCAACACCTGAAAAACTGACAAGGGAACAAAGGGGTCTTATAAACGATCTTAAAAGTGAGGGTCTTTGACTTTCGAAGCCTGCGGGAGTAAACTAATTACAGTTTCGATAAATGGATTTGGTGGGAGAGATACCCGCCATTTTTTTTAATAAAGATAAATATGCAGACACCGCGTACAGAGTTTGCTCAAGCCATAAAAGCGATAGCAATGGAGAGGGGTTTAGACCCGGAGATTATATTGGATACAATTAAGCAGGCTATTATTGCTGCTTATAAAAAGGATGCCAAAGACCGTGGTGAAGATCCTGAGGTTTTTGACTATGATGTGATTTTAAATTCTACAAACGGTGAGGCAAAAATAATAGCATGGGACCATGTTGAAGCGGATGAAGACGGAAATGTCGATCTGGAAGGTGTTGAGAAAAAAGATGTTACCCCTCCTGGTTTTGGACGGATTGCAGCACAAACTGCAAAACAGGTTATTCATCAAAAGATACGGGAAGCTGAAAAAGGTGCAATCATGGGTGAATATACGGGAAAAGTCGGAGCCTTGGTTTCCGGAATGATTCTTCGTTTTGAAGGGTCGGATGTGAGGGTTGACTTGGGTAGAACTGAGGGTGTTATTCCCGCTGGAGAGAGGATCCCAAATGAAAGATTGAATTTAAATCAGAGAATGTCCTTTCTTCTAAAAGATATTATAGAAACTCCCCGCGGTAAACAGATAATTTTGTCACGTTCGGATGCACTTTTTGTACAGAAGCTTTTTGAGAGAGAAGTACCCGAAATTTCTTCAGGTAGCGTTATCGTTAAAGGAATTGTTCGCGAAGCGGGAACAAGATCGAAGTTTTCTGTGGCATCGGGGCAGTCTGGCGTTGATCCTGTTGGATCGTGTGTTGGACAAAAAGGAGTTCGTGTACAGTCCGTTACAAACGAACTTGGAGGAGAAAGAGTGGACATAGTTATGTATAATGACGATCCGGCAGAATATATAAAAGCGGCTCTTTCACCGGCCGAAGGTTTGGTTGTTAATATAAAAAATAAGAAAGACAAATTAGCAATAGTGAAAGCACCTGAAGATCAGTTATCTATTGCCATAGGACGTGATGGGCAAAACGCCAGACTTGCATCAAAGTTAACAGGATGGATGATAGAAGTTGAAGAGCTTGAAGGAGCAAAAAAGGAGGAGGAAAAAATTAAAAAAACTGATGAAAATGAGGAAGAGTCTGTAAACATTTCTGAAGAGAAGAAGAAATCTTCCCAAAAAGAGAAGCAGGAAAATCCTCCCGAAGGAAAAAAAGATTCAAAAACAGAAGAGAAGGACGATAAGAGCTAAAATGGACAGACCAGTTTTTGGAAAGGCTATAAAATATGATAAATCAAAGACCACCAATTGTAACTATTTTGGGACATGTAGATCACGGAAAAACCACTCTTCTTGATGCCATCAGAAAGACAAATGTAGCCGGAAAGGAAGTTGGAGGAATAACACAAAGTATAGGAGCTTCAATAGTCACAACCAAAGAAGGACGCAAAATTACATTTATCGATACGCCAGGACACGCGGCATTTGCAAAAATGCGCTCCCGTGGTGCAAAAGTATGCGATGTTGCAGTATTAATAGTAGCCTCGGATGACGGAGTCAAACCTCAGACAAAGGAAGCAATAGAAATTATCCGGAAAGAAGATATACCCTTTATTGTTGTTCTTACAAAAACTGATCTTCCAAGTTCTGACCCTGATATGGTAATTGGGCAGTTGGAGAAGGAAAGAATTAGTTTTGAAGGCAGGGGTGGAAATACGCCTTATTTAAAAGTCTCGTCCAAAAAAAATGAGGGTCTAGATAACCTTCTGGAAATGATAACCCTGATAGCAGATATTGATGAGATTAAAGCAGATCAGGATAGTAATTTGGAAGCATTTGTCATTGAGACGAGAAAAGACAGACGGGGAAATTTAGTTTCGATAATTGTAAGGAATGGCAGTCTTAACGTTGGGGATGAGATATTTGTAGAAGGGGTAATAGTAAAAATTCGCGGCTTATTTGATTTCCTTGATAGACCCGTAAAAAAGATTTTACCCGGTGAACCGGCATTGGTCTTGGGTTTTGAAAAATTACCGGATATTGGAACTTTGATAAGTGGGATAAACAAAATTTTAAAATCCCCTATTGTGCAAAAAGATTCGGATAAATTATCAGTTCGCGAGAATATTGGTGAGAATAAATTTAACCTGGTAATAAAAGCTCAGACGACCGGAAGTTTGGAAGCTATTCTTGCTAACATATCTCCAGGAGTTGATATTGTTTCTTTTGGTGTTGGTGACGTTATAGAAGCAGATGTTTTTTTTGCGAAATCAGTCAAAAATTGTCGTATTTTTGCTTTCGAATCAAAAGTCTCACCAAATATTTCCAAGTTGGCCGATACGGAAGGTGTTTTGATAGAACGTTTCAATATAATTTACAAGCTTTTCGAAAGAGTTGACGAACTTCTGAAAGAGGGTGTCGAGGTAACTCTGGGTCAGGCGGAAATTATTGCCTCGTTCCCGTATGAGAGTAAAAAAGTTGCCGGATGCAAAGTTTTGAAAGGGAAAATTGGCATTGCGGATACGCTAAAGATTGAAAGAAATGGAAAAATTATAGGTAATATTAAAGCAATATCTATGAAAAAGGAAAAAAAGGAAATTACTGAAGCAAAACAGGGAGAAGAATTCGGAATCGTTTTTGTACCCCAACTTGATTTCACTATAGGAGATGTGTTAGTATCGTTGCGAAAATAAAAACTATACTGTTTTTAAGCTTAACTTTCGATATAAAAATAATTTATGGAAAATTCATTTAAATCGGTTATTGATCAGGCGGGGTCTGTTTTGATATTTTTACCCAATAATGCGACTACTGATGAAGTCGCTTCTGCTTTAGCACTTTATCTCTCGATAAAAAATTCCAAATCGACACAGATTGTATCCGCGTCACCGGTAACAGTATCTTTAAACCGCCTAATTGGGATAGATAAAATTTCAAATGAGCTTGGAAATAAAAACCTCGTACTTAGTTTTTCAGATTACGACGCAAACGGTATTGAAAAAGTGAGCTATGACATAATAGAGAATCAGTTTAAATTAACTGTAATTCCGAAACAGGATGTTAATCCCCCTAAAAAAGAACAAGTAAAAGTATCTTATGAGGGTATCGCGGCAGATACAATAATTCTTTTCGGCGGAGATACCGATAATGATTTTCCTCAGCTTTCGGTTAGCGGTCTTGAAACATCAAATATTTATCATGTGGGGATCCGGCCTTTAACTGTAGATCCATCCAGAGTTATTTATACTTTTGCTCAACCTCTAGATTCACTTTCGACTTTAACATTCTATCTTTTAAATGAAGCACAGATATCTATGGATTCGGAAATTGCAACAAACCTCTTGATGGGAATTGAGGATGCCACTCAAAATTATAAGTCAGCAAAAATATCTGCAGAATCATTTGAAGTAACAGCATCTCTTATAAGATTGGGTGGAAGGAGGCTTTCGGGAGGTTTTGTTGATAGATCCAAATTTCCCGTAGGGTCAATTCCCGAACCTGTTGCAAAAACGGAAACAGTAGAAAAAGTTCAAAAAACACAAAGTTTAAGAGCAAGTGATTTTGCAGACTTTTCACAAGCTTTAAAAGAACCCAAGAAAAATTCGATGCCGGCTCCGCCTCAGGAAGAAGAAAAAAAAGAGGGTGAGGATGTTTTGAATCCCCCTGACGATTGGCTTCAACCAAAGGTGTATAAAGGAACCTCGTTAAATTAAAGAGAAAGAATTTTGAAGAATTTATTAGTTGTGAATGATTTTTATTTATGTTATTATAACTGCCTAAGTACGGCTAGGTTATCCCTCGACAAGTTCAGGATTACTTTGCTAATACGGTTATGGCATTAAAAAAGGACGAGAAGAAAGATATTATAAATAAATTTGCCAGAGAGAAAGGAGATACGGGTTCCCCTGAAGTACAAATAGCTCTTCTGACAAGTAAAATTAACAGACTTGCGGATCATCTGAAGGAACATAAAAAAGATAATCATTCAAGACGTGGTCTTTTATCGATGGTTGCTAAAAGAAGAAGGCTTTTAAATTATCTGAAAAAACATAGTGAGGAAAGGTATAAAAACCTCATTAAGGAGTTGAAGTTGGAAAAGTAATTTAACAAACTACAGATTTTAATTAATTGACTACGTATATTTATGAAAAAGATCGAACATACATTTGAACTTGCCGGAAGGAAGTTCTCATTATCTACTGGACATGTTGCCGAACAGGCTACTTCTGCGGTTATAGCTTCGTGTGGGGAAACTGTTGTATTAGCGACTGTTGTGTCGGCTCCTTTAAAAGCACCTTTGGATTATTTTCCCCTATCCGTCGATTATCAGGAAAGACTTTATGCGGGTGGAAGGATAAAAGGGAGTCGCTGGGTTAAAAGAGAGGGGAGACCGTCAGATGAAGAAATATTAACCGGAAGACTTATTGACCGGTCTATAAGACCGCTTTTCCCGAAAGAATATGAAGGCCGGGATGTGCAGTTGATGTTAACTCTTTTGTCTGTTGACATGGAAAATTCAACGGATATTACTGCTGCCATAGCAGCTTCGGCTGTTCTTTCCATATCACCGATTCCATGGAAGGGGCCTATCGGAATAATAAAAATCGGAAAAGTCGATGGAAAATTTGTTGTCAATCCTTTCGCATCCGAACTTTTAAAATCAGATTTGGATTTGGTTGTGTCTTCAACAAACGATGCAATTGTCATGATCGAATCAGGAGCAAAAGAGGTTCCCGAAGATGAAATGATAGAAGCAGTAGAACTGGGACAAAAGGAAGGAAAAATTATGATAGGCGAAATACAAAAATTTGCAGATAAAGTGGGTGTAAAAAAGATTCTCCTTGAAAAGAAGGAAATTAATAAAGATTTTATAAATCAGGTGAGAAAAATGGTTGAAAAAGATATCTCGTCAATGATATCAAAGATGGCAACTAAGGAAGCTGGATATGCAGAATATGATGAGATTAAGAAGTCTGTAAAGGAAAACTTCGAAGATTCGGGTGAGAAAGATAGATCAACTAAAATATTAGATGAGATTTTTAAAAGCGAGGTAAGAAAATTGATTTTATCGGGAAAAAGACCAGACGGCAGAAAACATGATGAGATCCGCGCGCTTTCCGCAGAAGTGGGGGTACTTCCCAGAACGCATGGATCTGCAATATTTAATCGGGGTCAGACCCAAGCTTTATCTATTGCCACGCTTGGAGCACCTTCTTTGGGGCAGACGATAGAGTCGGCCGAGGGAGAAGAAACTAAAAGATATATGCATCATTATTCAATGCCACCATATTCTACAGGAGAAACGGGTAGAGTAGGAAGCCCTTCAAGACGTGAAATTGGACACGGAGCCCTTGCAGAGCGTGCCCTTATTCCAGTTATTCCAAAGGAAGCCGATTTCCCGTATGCAATAAGGGTAGTGACAGAAATTCTTTCATCTAATGGTTCCACTTCGATGGCATCGACCTGCGGATCTACATTATCTTTGATGGATGCCGGGGTTCCGATAAAGTCCCCCGTTGCGGGGATAGCGATGGGCCTAATTGTTGAGTCAGAAAAAGAATTTGTTGTATTGACCGATATCGTCGGAATTGAAGATATGAATGGTGATATGGATTTCAAGGTGGCTGGTACTGAAAAAGGAATAACCGCACTACAGCTGGATGTTAAGACCTTAGGTTTGACGGTAAATATTTTGAAAGAAGCATTTAAGAAGGCTAGGGAAGCAAGACTGAAAATTTTATCGGTAATGAATAGTGCAATTTCAGAACCGCGTAAAACTGTCTCTAAATATGCTCCAAAAATAAAAATAATTAAAATTGAACCTTCAAAAATTGGAGAACTGATTGGTTCGGGTGGAAAAATAATTAAGGGAATAATACAAAGATCCGGTGCTCAGGTTGACGTTGATGAAGAAGGGAATGTTTTTATCTCGGCAATTGATTTGGAAGAAGTAGAAAAAGCAATTTCCGAAGTGGAGAATATATTTAAAGAACCTGTTGCCGGTGAAATATATGACGGAGTTGTAAAAAGAATTCAGCCCTTTGGTGCATTTATTGAAATTTTACCGGGAAAAGAGGGGATGGTACATGTGTCCGATATGAGTGACGATTTTGTAGGAAATCCTTCCGATGTAGTAGAGGTTGGCCAATCTGTCAAAGTCAGAGTAAAAGAAGTGGACGATTTGGGTAGAATAAATCTTTCAATGCTTCTTGATCACGATAAACCAAAAACAGGGAATGGTGGAAGAACAGGTGGGCAGCGTGACAGCCGAAGCGGAGGTTATTCAGGAGGGTATCGGAAGCAGTATGGTCGTAATGACAGAAATACCCGTTATAACCGAAGCGGGAGTGGAAGAGGCGGACCCCATTTTCCTACGAGTAGGCTTCTGAATCAGGCGAAGGGAAAGTACGAAAGATAATAATTAAAATATTCAAATGCTTTTAATTCGTGTATTATAAAAGTGTATGTCGCGGGAAGACTCCTCATTGCAGCAGTTAATAGTTCTTGAAAAAAAAATATCAGAATCAAAAATTCCTCAGGACTTAAACGAAAGAATAAGGATAAGATTGGATCAATTGAAAAATTTGGTAACATCACCATCGTTTTTACCTGAGTTAGACCGTATATCAAAATATATTGAGTGGATAATATCTCTTCCCTGGTATGAACGTACGCAGGATAATCTTGATGTAACGCACGCGAAAGAAATTCTTGACAAGAACCATTTTGGCCTGGAGGAAATTAAAGACAGAATTTTGGAATATATTTCCGTTATGAAGCTGAAACAAGAAAAAGGGGAAAGTGATTCTATGATGCGTGCACCGGCTCTTTGTTTTGTAGGCCTTGTCGGTACCGGAAAAACTACTATTGCGATATCAATAGCGGAAGCATTGGGAAGAAAATTTGTCAGGATTCCTTTTGGAGGTATGGAAAGTCCTTTTGACCTTCGCGGACAATCTCGGGTTCAGCCTGAGGCTGAACCGGGAAAAATAATAAAAGCATTGAAAACGGCAAAAGCCAAAAATCCTGTAGTTCTTCTTGATGAAGTAGATAGGGTAACAGAGGCGGGACGGGCTTCGATAATGGGAGTTTTAGTAGAGCTTTTGGATCCGGAACAGAATAATTCTTATGTTGATCATTATGTTGACTACCCTTTTGATCTTTCGGAAGTCTTATTTGTTGCAACTGCAAATAATACACATAATATTGCGACTGCAGTTTTAGACAGGCTGGAACCGATCTCCATGCCTTCATATTCAGATAAAGAAAAAATAACAATTGGGCGGGATTATATGCTTCCGAAGATATTAGAGGAATCTGGTATACAAAAAGGAGTAATAAACATTTCTGAAGATCTCTGGCCTCAAATTGTAAGGCCTTTGGGATTTGATGCCGGGACAAGAACTCTGGAGAGAACAATTAAGGGAGTAGTTAGAAAAATAGCACGGCTTATGGTTGAAGGAAAAGAACAAAAATTTGATCTGACCCCGGACAACATCAAAGGATTTCTGCCGAGATGAATAAAGGTTTATAAATAATGTTATCGGCAATTATCCACTTAAAAAACTTTAGTTATGAATAGACAAAAATTTCTCGATAACTTGAAAAAAAAGATGAAGGCAGATGTCTCCCTTCCCCTTCGAAAAACCGCATTAAATCTTGTCTTTGGTGATGGAAAACCCGACAGTGAAATTCTTTTTATAGGAGAAGGTCCCGGATATTGGGAAGATGTTAAAGGAGTACCTTTTGTTGGGAATGCAGGTGCACTTCTTAACCAGCTTTTATTAAAGATAGGGATTCAAAGGAAGGATGTTTATATTACTAATATTATTCATTACAGAACTCCGGAAAACAGAGACCCAACCGAATCTGAAATTAAGGCTTTTAAAAAATACCTTGACGAAATTATAAGAATAATTGATCCAAAGATTATTGTAACATTGGGTAGGTTTTCTATGTCAAAATTTCTTCCAGGTGTGTTTATATCAAGTGTTCATGGCAAAGAGAAGCTGGTTGAATGGGAAGGAAAACAAATAGTA
>Ga0055483_10000364_pt1 | contig 10582 bp, 8 predicted proteins | sample RushMan_CattailN_5_FD_57938 | JGI IMG/M metagenome (GOLD analysis project Ga0055483, IMG submission 57938) | Wetland microbial communities from San Francisco Bay, California, USA, that impact long-term carbon sequestration - RushMan_CattailNLB_D2 | ecosystem: Environmental > Aquatic > Marine >... | reverse complement strand
AGTAGCTCCCAACAGCCACCATATCTACATCCGTCGGCGTAGAGACCTTGACGGACACCAATGCTCGCGGATTGATTTCTTTGATCCAGTCCACGTGTTTTTTATGATCTTCCACAGAATAGACACTGTGAAACGGAAACGGCGAAAAGAGGGCATTTCCCACCACCGTTTCCCGCATGGCCGCCACTTCGGGAGTTACTTTGTCTCCCAGCAAGTGCCCTCCCAATCCTGGTTTTGCGCCTTGAGCGTATTTGAATTCCACCATGGGCGCGAACCGGATGGTCTCTTCCCTGACCCCGAACAATCCGGTGGCCACCTGGGTGATGACATGATCGGCATACGGGACCAACTCCTTGGGATATCCTCCTTCCCCGGTGCAGGTCAATGTATTCAAAAGCGTCGCCGCCCGCGCCCTGGCCACCATCACCGGCAGGGCGGTGGAGCCGTACGACATGCCGCCGCCGTAACAGGGGATGCCGTTGATCACCTCCGGCCGGCCGTCGCCGCGTTTGTTCAATAACACACTGGTGTCGATCTTATCATCACCGAGGGAAAGGTAGTCTGCAGGGTTCGGTGTTTTAAAGCGGATCTTATCAAACCCGCCGCCGGAGTTGCCCAGGTTGTACTCCAGATCGACAACCGGAAGTTCGGCGGTTTCGGCCATTTCCCAGTGGGCGATGAGCATCTCTGCGGTCCATCGATAATCTCCCAAGGTTTCCAGGATCGGATTGCGCCGCAGCGTCAAGGCCTGTTCCGGGCAGCGGTCGATGCAGAAAAAATCATTTTCTTTGCATTTAAAGCCGATGCATTTTTGATCTTTTGGGCGAAGCGGTTTGGCGTAGACGTCATATCGCGGATGTACACCGTGCGGGCACAGCTCTGCACACAACCCGCATGAAATACATCGGGAGTTTCGCCGGATGGTGTATTTGCCGATGGGGTTGCGAAACCGATCCGGCACTTGAACGTTTTTCGGGAATTGAAAGTGAATGTCATTTGTTTTCATGATTTATTTTAATCCTGCTATTTTTCTTTTGCCGAACAGAGGGCCGAAACTATCCTTTTCCAGATCTTCAAACCACATGGATCGGCCGACTTCGCCCCTCAGCCGCCTGGCTTCGCGGATGCCCATGGCGCCCATGACTTCGATGAGTTGGCTGTGCCATGCACCTATCAGGTTAATCATTCTCTGGCTGCCCCATTGCGGATCGATGGTGTCGTCTATTTTGGCGGGGCATGACAGATCTTTTCGACAACGATAGCACAATCTGCACTCAAGGGCGATGAGTAAAGGGATGTCCATGACGACGCCGTCGGCGCCGCAAATAATCGCTTTGGCCATATGTTCGGCCATGGCGATCCCGCCTGAAAATATCAGATTGATTCTTTGCCTGACAGACCCGTTGACGAGCTTTAGATGAACCTCTCGAATCATATCTTTCAAGAACCGGGGATGTTCGGTATCCAGTTCATTGCCGTGTTCGTCTGCATAGAAATGAAGCGTGTCGACATCCAGGGCCGAAAGTTTTAAGGCGCAGGACGGGGCATCGGCATTTAAGGGAATGCGAACGATTAACGCAATATCCGATTTTATGTCACGGATAATGCGAAGATTGTCTTCGATATCCTTTCCGTAAGCCAGTTCAATGGCTCGACATTGCCGAATGAGGCCCTCGTAATCCGCTAGATTGTCGCCGCTGAGACGGGGAACCAGGTTCCGTGCATAAGGCGACAATGCATCAGAATAATCTGCAGGCCGGATCAGCAGAAAAGTGCCGGTCATCTGGGCCGCCCTGGCCGCCGATTCGACAATGGAGGAATTGATGATCAGGTTGTCCGGCAACCGTAAGATCAACGGTATGGGAATTTCCAGTATCGGAAGCGTTTTGGAAGCCAATGACATGTCGGCATTGAATTTTAAGGGAGATATCCTTCGGGAGATTTCGAAACAGGTACTAATATATTCCCGTCCGTGGATGCCGTCTCTGGTGGGGCGAACGATTTCAGACATGTCGGTCCACATGGCATCGAACCCGGCAGCCACAAAGGGGCCTCGATAACCGGCCCCGGACACCGGAATTTTTCCGGTATGAGCCTGATACCAGAGCCTGTTGATGATATCCGGACGCCAGTAGTCATCTCCCAATGTCCGGTATTCCGGATTAATGACCCGGGAAAAAATACCTCTGGTGCATTCCTGAACACAGCGGAAACAACTTTTACAGGTATACAGGTATTCGGGCTCCTCCATGGTGCTCATGTGCAGATAGTTGTCCTTAAAAATTCCGTAAACACATTTTTTCTTTACGCATGCTCTGCAACTGCCGGCGCAGTCTTCCCGGAATTCCACCGTGGCATATTTGCCGATGGGATGATATCTCGGGTTGGCGGTTTTAATGGGGATATGATACTTCTTCGGCATTTAACTCTCCAGCATGTTGTAAAAATTTTGAATTTTGAACGATGAATTTTGAATAATGAAAGTCGGAGCGGGGCAAATGAAATGCCCTGGTTTCACAATCAACAATCAACAATCATAAATCATCAATCTCTAAGGTCTCGGCGTCAGCCCTGCCGCCTTGACGATTTCGCTGACGATGTCCTCCCATTCGATGGCCATGATATGAACCCCGTGCACGCCGTTTATGTCACGGAGTTCGGCGATGGTTTCCAGGCATATCTTAATGCCTTCTTCCACGGCCTTTTCCTTGGGGACGCCTGCCATCCGCTTAATCAACGCATCAGGAACGTCCATGCCGGCAACCTTGTTGTTCATGAATTTTGCCATGCCGGCGGATTTCAGGGGGGTGACGCCGCCAAGAATATGCACCTTTTCGGTCAGGCCCTCTTCCCGGGCCATTTTCATCCATTCTTTGAAGCGGGCCATGTTGTAAATGCACTGGGTCTGAATGAAGTCGGCGCCCGCGTCGATCTTTTTGGCCAGACGAATCACGCGGTACTCAAAAGGATCGGCAAATGGATTGGCGGCGGCGCCGATGAACATACGGGGCGGATCGTTCAATTCAAAACCGCTCATGTCCTTTCCTTCATCGCGCATGGTCTGAACGGTACGAATGAGATTCATGGAATCGATGTCAAAAACATTCAGCGCATCCGGCTGGCTGCCGAAACTCTGATGATCTCCCGAAAGGCATAAAATATTTCTGATACCCAAAGAATAGGCGCCCATAATATCCGATTGCAGGGCGATCCTGTTTCGATCCCGGACCACCATTTGCATCACCGGCTCCAGTCCCATGTGCAAAAGATGTGTACATGCCGCAATGCTGGACATTCTTACGATAGCGGTCTGGTTGTCGGTGACATTGACGGCATCCACGTATCCGTTTAACAGCTCGCCTTTGTTACGGACAACCTTGGAATTTGCACCCCGCGGCGGACCGCATTCCGCGGTAACGGCAAATTCTCCTTTTGATAAAATCACCTGAAGCCTACTGATCGGTTTTTCGCTCATATCATGTGATCCTCTCTCACCATTTTTCTCGGGCCGCCCGAAAGGCTGGTTTGCCAGTTTTTCGGGGCGACATAAATCCTTAAATTGTCCATCTGCCCCAATATCCTGAGCCGGTCGATGATCAATTGCCAGGCGCAATCGGTTTCGGGGTTGACCTCGCATTTACCGTTTTGTGATCCGCCGCACGGACCGTTCAAAAGTTTTTTCGCACAGCGGGTTACCGGACAGATTCCGCCGAATACGGCCAGCTTACAATCTCCGCAGCCGGCACATTCCTCGGTAAAAACCCCTTGCGTTTCAAGAACGCCGATGAATGTGGTGTTGACGCCCGGGAGTACCGGGGTCCTGGCGAACCGCCTGGCCACGGCCTGTACACCGGCTCCGCAGGCCAGCGAGAGCACCCCCTCGTTTCGGGCAATGGCCGGCGCCCCTTCCTGGATGAATTCGTTTTCACACTGGCGCTCGACGGTAAATTCTTCAATTTCGATGTCTTTTCCATCCATTTTACAGGCCAGCCTTAAGGCAGATGCCAGAACAGACACTTCGTCCTCGCCGCCTGCAAAACAGGTTTTGACACAGGTGCCGCATCCTAAAATCAGAACTTTCTTAAAGGGTGCGATGATGGATTTGATTTCAGATATGGATTTTTGCTTTCCGACGATCATTGTTCGACTCCAATCAAACGGCCGGATTGGGACCCAACTCGGCCAGTTTTTTCACGACATCGTTTATTGTTCGGGTTGCTGCGGCTTGATCTCCGGCAGACATGTGGGTCAAAGACAAGCGCCGGCCGTCGAGGCCGATCTCATCCAAAAGATTCCGGACCCATGCCACGCGTTTTTTAGCCCGTATATTGCCCTCGACATACCGGCATTGGCCTTCGGGACATACCATCACGACCACGGCGTCGGCCCCGGCTTCAAAAGCCCGAAGCAAAAAAACATCCTTGACCATGCTGGAACACGCCATCTTGACCGTTTTTATTTCACAGGTCTTGCTGCCGTTTGTGAACAACTCGTCAGCGTCGCCAAAAGCATTGATACAATGAAACAATGTTATTTTGGGTTTAAAATTTTCAGTCATGTTCTTAACGTTTACCTTTATATCATAAAATAAAAAGACATTGTAAACCGCTTATAAAAAAAAAGACGTCCTCATCCAACCTGTAATGGATAAAAGACGTCTTTGTCTTTCCGGAACTTCCTAAAACGTTGTACTACCTTGTATAACGTTGGGTCCAATTGATGAACATAAACTAATATATATCGCATGTTTTTTTGTCAATAAATATTTCATATTTTTTGTTTCAACAGAAGCATTTATTTTTAGTCATGCCAAAACAGATGCCTTTGGGCCACAAATCAATTAGTTTTACTTAATAGTTGAAATTTTGATTAAGAAAAACTATATCCAGGGGCGAGGTTTTCGGGTGCATTTTATGTTTAGGTGACACGAGTAGTGCAGACAGAATTGTCTAAAGTGAGATTAGTAACACGGTTCGCGATAACCGGGATAAAACATCTACGGATTAGGAAAGCGAGTAGCTAATGGTTTTTAAAAAAATTAAAATGACATCGGGAGTCGACGAGCTCGACAAACTTTTGGATGAACTCTACATCGGGGACAATGTGGTCTGGCATGATGATGCCGGCAGTCTGGCTGATGTGTTTTGTTTAAACTTCATTCAAGCGTCTCAGATCCAGAAAAAACCATTGATTTACGCAAGCTTTGACCGTTCTCCACGCAATCTTATCGAAAAATTGGGCCCTTTGGCCAACAACCGGCGACTTATCATCCTGGACTGTTTTACACATGGTAAAGGGGCAGGCTCCGAGGTTTTTCTCAAATTTTATGATCGGCAGAAACCTGAATGGCCGTGCCAAGTTGTCAGAGTTGATGAGCCCCGTCAGATGAATCAGGTTATGGATGCGCTTTATGGAATTCATGGAACCCTTGAAGGTGATGTTCGCTTTGTTTTTGAGAGCCTGACCGGTATGCAGGAGCTATGGGGCGGTGAACAGCACATTCTAAATTTTTATTCCCATTCATGTCCCCGTTTGTACGAGTTGAACACCATCGCGTACTGGATTATCGAAAAACGAGCGCATTCCCCGCGTCTGAGAGCCCAGATCAATCAAATTGCGCAGGTCGCCATAGATCTGTCCGTGAAAAGGGGAAAGACATATTTGACGATTCTCAAAGCTGAAAAGCATAACTTGGATACGTTGAATCGACCTTTCAGTTATTGGAGCAAAAACCGGAAGATTTCTTTTGATCTGGAAAAACGTTCTTCGAGACGGTTTGATCTGGGAATGCGGTTAAAAACATTTCGCACCAAGCGAGGCTTCTCACAGACGGAACTGGCGAAACTCGTCGGTGTGACACCGAGTACGATCTCTCAGGTTGAAAGCGATTTAATATATCCGTCTTTGCCGGCACTTCTAAAAATAGCGGAAGTTCTGGATGTTGATATAAACTCTTTTTTCCGGGAATCAGCAGACGTGAAAAACCGGGTGATTTTTCCTTTTGGTGAATCGGTGGATATAAAGTTTCCGGAACTGCCCCAGGACAGCATACATGGCCGCCTCTTGACCCCTGTCGATATTGAAGCCAAAGTCGAGCCCTATTTAGTTGAAATTCAGCCCAGCAAAACCCTTCCTGCGCATTTTTTTGTCCATAAAGGTGAGGAAATCGGCTACTTGTTGTCAGGTAAATTGCAACTGAATCTGGGAAAGGAGGCTTATTCCGTTCGCGCAGGTGATGTCATTTATCTGACATCCAAGATACCTTCGCAATGGAACAATCCCGGTCCGGAGCCTGCCAGGATGCTGTGGTTTAAAATTAAATAACTCAAGTTAAAAAAAGGACAAGACCTCAAGGAAATACTGCTTCCAGAGGCCTTGTTTTATCATCTGTGACTGTCGATACTATGAATTGAGTATCTTCTTGGCGCTTTCGTCATTGACAGCCGTACAGTGCGGGATGCCGGTTTCCATTGCTGTTTCCCGGTTGCCGGAGAAAATGTTGTTGCGGTTAATCTTGTTAAGAGAAAAATTTCTTACGCCGGCCATAAGTTGCTGCAAACCACAGGCCAATTTGTCTGCCAGGGTCCAGAAGGCGATGGCTCCGTAAGGAATATTTTTCATTTCTTTTTTGCCGACCTTTTTCTGTATATCAAAATATGATGCAAATATCTCTTCGGCCTTGGTTCCTATGTTGGTGACGGACTTCGGGAGTTTGTCCCAATTTCCGTATACTTTTTCTTTTCTATCCGGCTTCAAAGCGCCTTCTATGTTGGCGCCGACAAATCCGGGAACCATGATCGCTCTGCCCATACAAATGAGTTTCGTGTATGGAGCTCCCAGAGCCAATCCCTTAAAGATGCTGTCTTCAAGGGCAAATCCTCCGGCAAATGACATATCGACGACCCTTTCTCCCTTGGCCGCCAGCATGCTTGCATATTCATGGGCTTTAGAATGGATAAGTATCGAAGGCACCCCCCAGCTCTGCATCATGTTCCACGGGCTCATACCCGTGCCCCCGCCGGAGCCGTCTATGGTCAAAAGATCGAGTTTTGCATCCGTTGCAAATTTAATGGCCATAGCCAGTTCCTCCATTCCGTACGAACCGGTCTTTAAAGAAATACGATTAAAACCAAGGCTTCTCAGATAATCAACACTTTTCATAAAGTCTTCACGGACTTCCGCCACTGTATAAAAACTGGTGCCGCCCAAACGGCTGTGGCGTGCAAAGGATTTAATGGCACCTTCTTTAAATGCCTGCTGCACCTCGGGTTTTGTAGGATCGGGATCGACAATATAGTTCCGCTTTTTTAGAAAAACAGCATAATCCAGGCTGGTGACTTGTATTTCGCCGCCGATGTCTTTGGCGCCTTGTCCCCATTTCAGTTCTATAATACATCTATCGCCGTATTTTTCCGCTACGAATTCCGCCACACCGTTGCGGGTGTCTTCGACATTCAACTGAACGATGATGGCGCCGTAACCGTCATAATAGCGAAGGTAAGTATCGATACGGCGTTCAAGTTCGGGCGAGCTCTTTATTTTCCCTTTTTTGGCTTTACCGTTGCCAATGATTGATTTGCGGTCAACCCCCACAACATTTTCGCCGATGACCACCGGTATACCGATCAAAGCCCCGCCGATGGCAAATGAATCCCAGTATTTTTCGGCAATAAAGGTCGATCCTAGAGCTCCGGTCATCAATGGGATACGTGCTTTGGTTTTATTTTTATACCCAAACGCTGTTGAAAGATTGACATTGGGGAAGATACAGTCATCCGCATCGTTGGATAAACTCTTTTCCAGGCCGCGAGAACCGTAAGCATAACCCTGAATTCGCAACGAGTTATACGAAACGCCGACATGAGTCGTGTTGTTTGCGCCGGCCGTCACCATTCCGAAATCTCTCGGGTAAAGCAATTTTCGCCCCACAAGGCTGGAAAGCCAGGTTTCACATTTGCCCATACAATCCGATCGGCAAAGTGTGCACAGGCCGGATTCAGCGACATTCCCACGATTAGTCGTTCCCAATGCGTCGTTATTCTTTGAGAATCTCATTTTTTAGCTCCTTTCCATTGATATACTGTTACTATAAAAAAAACAAAAAAAGGCGCTTTCCCTCGTCGGGAAAGACGCCTTTGTCTTTAATTAACAGATTTCACACGCCGTTGTGCAAAATTTAAATTGTGCTAAAATATTAAAATATTTATTAGCATTACTTATCAATATGTCAAGTAAAAAATTATTATAAATTAAAAAATTATATATATATAATAATAACTAATTTAGATTCTTGACAAAATACAAAATCATCTCATGGGTAAAAGGAATATTATCATATTAATACGAATAGTTATGTCTAAAAAAGGATCTTTTGAAAAATAATAACAGTAGATGGATAAAATTTAGGGATGTAGGATTGGAATTTGCGGTTAAAGCAAATAGTCGCTTTGTTCGAAATTCATTGCATTTTTCGAAAAATCATTTGTTAATCTTCAGAGACCGGAACCCATCGCCTTGTACGTTTGAGGGCGCTCCGACGCCGTTTTGCCGCCAGTATGCGTTCTTTTGAAGCTTTAGACGGTTTGGGCTTGATGCGCGCTTTTGGCAATTCAGACGCCTTTTGGATGAGTTTAATCAAACGATCCACGGCATCCTGCCGGTTGCGTTCCTGTGTTCGAAACCGACCGGCCCGGATAACGAGAATCCCGTCTTTCGTCATTTTTTCACCGGAAAGACGCATCAAACCGGCGCGAACATCTTCGGGAAGCGACGGGGAATTTTTGACATCAAAACGAAGCTGAACCGCCGTGGCCACTTTATTGACATTCTGCCCGCCAGGCCCCGACGATCTAATAAAGTTCAGTTTGATCTCATTTTTAGAAATGACAATGGTGGGAGTGATAAAGATCATACCGGCAGGTTACATCAGATCTGTTTTTTCTTCAAGAATAAGGGTTGAAAGGTTTAAAGGGGACATCCTACTTCCGTTCAAAGCGCGATATAATTTCAAGCACATTGTATTTTCGGATATTATTTGACATCCCTACATGGACTCGGCGCTCAGGGAAACATACTACCAGCAGTGGAAAAAGGCTGTGGATCGGACCTTTAACTGAGTAGATTAAACAATAAAAAGATAATGCTCAATATCCTTTTTGCAGCGGCATCCAAAACTCTTTTGACCTTTGGCAAGAATGAACTTAACGGCGATTTAGGCTTTTTGGCCATTTCACATTCCTGGGATCAAAAGCTAAAGACCCATTTTCATCTGCACTGTCTCGTGATCGGCGGCGCTGTGTCAAAAGATAAAAAACGATGGCTGCCGGTAAAAAACGATTATCTCTTCAACCAAGAGGCATTATCGTGGGGCTTTCGCGGTAAATTCATGGAGAAAATGGAGCATGTCCGCAAAACCGGCGCGATTAAATTTACAAGCCGAGCCTATGGCGACTTCAGGAACATGCTGTATACAAAAAACTGGGTGGTCAGTGTACGCGAGCCTTTCAAGCGACCGGAACTTGTTATCGAATACCTGGCACGTTATACCCATCGGGTGGCTATTGCCAACAGCCGCATCAAAAAGCTTGAAAACGGTATGGTCTCCTTCAGTGCCAAAAACCCAAAGAAGCAAAAGACAGAAACGATTACCATTACGGCGGTGGAGTTTATCCGCAGGTTCCTCCTGCACAGCCTGCCCATGGGTTTTGTCAGAATCCGGCATTACGGTTTTCTGGCCAATCGAAACCGTAGCGAAAATTTAAACGCCATAATGCAATTGATAGACATATCTGCTCTTTTAGAAAAAGAAATCGCATCCCTTGAAGAGATGATGCTTCAGCTCACGGGCACGGATATTATGGCCTGTCCTTGTTGCTCTGAGGGAAAGATGCAATTTTTTGCAGAAATACCAAAAGGCGGGCACGGCCACCAGGCCACCTGGCTTGTTCAGCAAGTTAATCGGCTAAATTTGTATTTTTGAATTGTTTTTACGAATAACGATAGGAGGGGTGCGCTTTGACCCACAATCATGCCCTCAAGTGGCAGCATCGTTGGAGAACATTACGGGCTAAATGATGAAATATGCAGCGTGGTTCATCGCAGATTATACCTACGAAAAATCCAAATCTGGCAATTTGCCAAGCTTCTCCAATATCAGATTGAAATACAATACCCATATAGAAAAATCGTGCCAGCGTGTACGCGAATCGACTTCGCACATCAATGTTTTATCCATAATCCCGCCTTATTAAATCTCAGCTTTAAATTTTGTTGCCAGAAAGATCGTAAAACGATAACTTAAAAAGCTATCTATCTCGGGCGGGATTATGGATAAAACACTTATTTGATATTTGGGATTTGATATTTGGAGTTTCAGTAAGCCAACATGCATTCAATAAAGCAAATCCCCTCTGGGGACAGACAAAGCCTGGTTCTCCATCCTGCTGTAAGCCAACGGGCTGGGAGCAGGGGTCGGATTTTTACTGATTTGGTTCAAGGGTGCAAATTTAATGAGTGACGAATTAGACCTTTCCATCATTATCGTTAACTGGAATACCAAAAAACTGTTACTGGATTGTCTGGC
>Ga0055483_10000363_pt1 | contig 10586 bp, 7 predicted proteins | sample RushMan_CattailN_5_FD_57938 | JGI IMG/M metagenome (GOLD analysis project Ga0055483, IMG submission 57938) | Wetland microbial communities from San Francisco Bay, California, USA, that impact long-term carbon sequestration - RushMan_CattailNLB_D2 | ecosystem: Environmental > Aquatic > Marine >... | reverse complement strand
CCAAGAGGTGATGCGGATGCATCCAAAAGCTGGTAATTGCTGCCATCCAGGTCAACTGCGGCCATGGTGTAAGACAGTGCATCCGTATCCGCCAGGCGCGTTAGAAATATAATTGTGTCCGGGCGACTCGGCCAAAACTGGGCACAACATTCCTGTTGATCGGGAGTGTTGGTGATATTACGTACATCTCCGCTATCTAAATTTATCAGCCATAGATCGGACCAATCCCACCATGAGATCATTTTTTTGCCATCCGGTGAGATTGCTGCCCGCGGCGTAAATTGTCCTGGCATTAGTTGTGGATCGAGTCCGTCAGCAATAGTGAGAGTTTCTCCATCTGGCCCAACCTGATAAAGTTGATCACCCAGACGGTAAATTAAACCAGCATAAGGCGATGATGGAACAATTTCTTTCGGTTCAGTAGGTGTGACTGTTAGCTCGATAGACGTTTGAGGAGTTGCCGTAGGCTGAGCTTTACCAGCTTGCAAGGTAGCCTGAGCCATCTTCGCCACAGCCGTTTCAATGGCGGCCTGGTCATTAGTTGGCGTGGTTTCAATACCAACTTGTAATGTGGCGCAAGATATGATTAAAAAGGTGATGAGGAACAGGATTGAAACAATAAATTTAAATTTCATTTGAGTCTCCTTGAAAAGTTCAGATGATCCACTCAAATGTTATCATGTGCCTGTAGCAAGCTTATGGCAGTGACGTTACCATTCAGTAACAGATTGAAGTAGCTCCGTAACACTCAACCAACTGGCAGGCGTAGGGTGAACACGCTTCCTTGCCCAACGCGGCTTCGCAGGCTGACCCAACCGCCATGGCGTTCAATTACAGCGCGTACTAATGCTAATCCTAAACCACTTCCAGGTATCCCGCGCGCATCATGCCCACGGTAGAGTTCTTCCCAAACATGGCTCAATTCTTGCTCGGGTATTCCCAAGCCTGTATCAGCAACCTCGATCACCACAGTATTTCCATCCTCAAAGGCGCGTATTTCCACCGTGTCGCCAGGTGAAGTGAATTTAACGGCATTCTCTAAGAGGTTATGCAATGCTAAAAATAACAGATCAGGGTCTCCGGAGATTTTCGGTAGTGGCCAGGGTGCTTGAGGGATGTTCAGAAAAAATTTGTGCTCATTTGCGCTTTCTCGAGCCAAATCAAAAGCCTCTTGCAGTAGGGTAGTAACATCTATAGAAGCCTGTTCCAAGGGGCGGGTTTCCAGCTCAGCCAGCTTACGTAGATCGGCCGCCAGGCGGCTTAGTCGAAGTGCCTGAGCTTCAACAGTAAGCAAAGCTTGGTCTCGGCTATTCGCATCAAGCGCTTCACTGATATTAGCCAAACCGGCACGAATAGCAGTCAATGGATTCTTCAATTCATGATCCAGGCGTCGGATGAAACGCATCCGATCAACGGTGGCTTGTGATGTGAGGCGTTGCCGTTGCTGCTTAAATTGGGAATTTATCCACATGGCAGCATAACCAAGGATGGTGAGTACAACCCCAGCAAGCAATATTAAAGTGGCAAGGTCAGCTCTTAAATACAAGACAGGATTCTGCCGGGTAGCGAAGCGTACCAGCAGTGATAATCCCAATCCTAAAACGAGAATAACCAGGGGAAGCAACCAACGCGTTTTCTCCCAACGCTCATTCATGAAGCTGGCTCCACCTGTCCTATGAATCGGTATCCCTGACCGGGAATTGTCTCAATATAGACGGGGAACTCGGCATCGTCACTCAAAATGCGGCGTAACTCAGCTATGCGGGTGTCCACAGCGCGTGTACCGATAGGGTAATCCCAACCCCAAACAGCTTCGAGAAGTCGTTCTCGGCTAACCAGTTCATCAGGATGGGTCATCATGTATTCAAGCAGAGCCATAGCTTTGGGCGTAAGAGCTAGTTCCTTGCCCTCTAGCCAGGCACGTCGGGAGCGGCGTTCGAGCTTAAGCAACCCGCTATTCAGCCGTTCAGCTGATGCCAAAGTTGGTTGCCCTGGACGGGTACGCCTTAATACAGCACGGATGCGGGCAACCAGCTCATGAGGGTCAAAAGGTTTATTGAGATAATCATCAGCACCTTCCTCGAGAGCCATCGCTCGTTCGACTGCCTCTCCAACTTGTGTGAGTAGAATAATCGGTGTCCAATTATCCTGCTGGCGCAGGCGTCGTAGGGTTTCACGGCCATCCAGGTGTGGCATTAGCACATCCATCACTACCAGATCAGGAACAAACTCAGCTACCTGATGTAAAGCTTGTTCTCCATCACTAGCCACAGCCACCTCAAATCCGGCTCTTTCAAGAAACGGAGCCAGGTTTGCTGTAATGGCTGTTTCATCATCTACCAGGAGAATGCGAGATCTTTGCATTGATATATCCGATTAGGAATGTTGGAATAATACCATCTAACATGAGCAGCAATTTCAAGTAATATGTCAAACTCGTTATAAAAAGAGGTATGCCATGTGTGAATCATCTATGACGTTCATAAAACTACTGGTTTAAGTACACCACATGCTACCAATATAATTTTGGTGTATTCGGGTCAAGTTTACCATAACTGATATTCCCATAGAGCATTGCCAATTTCCAGAAAAACCTGATTTGTCACACAGGCATGTAAAACCCTGGTCTAACACAAATAGACCAACCACGCCAGAACTTACTCTAGCAATAATTAGGTTTTATGATCGAATTCGTGGTGAAATGTGATATTAGCGAGCCTAAGTAGCCCGCTAATATAAGGAATGAAATGCATTCAAACGATTTATGCTTCTGATTCGACTATTTCGATTTGGGGGAAGAATTGCTTAACTGTACCTGCTACCCAACCGTGCAGGGTATTGGGAGAAAGCGGGCAGCCCAGGCAAGCACCACCCAGGCGCACCTTGAGTACTTTGCCATCAAAGGAAATATATTCGACTGAGCCGCCGTGAAATTGTTCGATATAAGCACTTAAGCGCTGGATGAGCACCTTTACCTGTTCATCGATGGGGGCATTACCATTGATCGGGGTAGCCACAGGTCATCCTCCATTTTTTTCAAGAGTTGAGGACAGTCCCAATTGAAGCAGTGATAAAACCAGGTCATGGGTCGAGTGCAAGCGTTCGGCAATCACTGTGGCCAGGCGGTCTAGAAAAACCGTACCTGTATCGGGGTGTTGCAGGCATAAGCGCCGTAAATCATCACCCCGCACACGCAGCAGTTGGGTATCGATGGTGCACATAGCACTGGAAGTGTAGCGCCTGCTGCCCAGTGCAGCACTCCATCCTACGATACTGCCTGGTTGAACCCGGGCAACAACAATATTTGGGCCGTCATCAGGTTTAAAGTTTACCACTACTTCGCCGCTTACCACTGCGAACAGGTACTCAGCCAGGTCACCCTGCTCAAACAATATTGCATCTGTTGAAAAATCACAGGGAATGAATAGAGGACTGAGCAGCTCCAGGTGCTCGGAGGAGAGCTCTCTGAATAGAAACAATAGTGGGAAAGTGCGTGCATTCATGAGCATTATTCCACCCTAAAAATTTAATACCTAAGGGATAATTTACCAAGTGGTTAATATCCTCAAACCAGAGACAAATATCACCCTGTTCGTGTTACATGTTTATGAACCGATTAAGGCAAAATAAAAAGGCCGGGATTTTTTTACCCGGCCTTTCTATTTATGGAGCTGATTCTTGGGGTACTTCGATGGGTATCGGTTGTGCTGAACTGTTGAACATCAATCCATCCTTAGTTTCATTGACTTCAGCGATGATATGGGCATCACGCGAGAACTCACCCGAAAGCAAGCTTAGCGATAGCGGCGATTCAAGGTACTTCTGCAGGGCACGGCGTAAGGGCCGGGCGCCAAAAGCAGAGTCATAGCCTGTTTCTGCCAGCCACTGCCTGGCAGCTGGGGTAAGCTCTATGGTTAAGCCGGTGTCACCCATTCGCTCCTGGATCTCATTCATTTGGAGATCAACGATCTTCACCATATCATCCACAGAGAGCGGCGAGAAGGTGATGATCTCATCAATCCGGTTGAGGAATTCAGGTCTGAAAGTGCCTTTGAGGGCCTTTGAAATCTTATCCTGCGCTTCCCGGTCTTCAGCACTAAAGTCGGGAGGTATAAACCCAAGCGTACCTGATTTGCGAATATACTCCGTACCTAGGTTGCTGGTCATGATCAGCACTGTATTGCGGAAGTCCACCAAGCGTCCCTGTCCATCCGTCAGGCGTCCATCATCCAGGATCTGTAATAGCGCATTCCACACTTCGGGATGGGCTTTCTCGATTTCATCGAACAAGATCACCCGATAGGGGCGCCGGTGAACAGCTTCAGTGAGTTGCCCGCCTTCCTCGTAGCCCACATAACCTGGTGGGGCACCGAACAGGCGCGAGACGGTGTGCTGCTCACGATATTCACTCATATCAATGCGAACCAGCGCATCGGCATCATCAAACAAGAACTCTGCCAGGGCTTTAGCCAGCTCGGTTTTGCCCACACCAGAAGGACCAATGAAGATAAATGATCCAATTGGCCGGCGTGGATCCTTAAGCCCGGAGCGTGAACGGCGGATGGCATCGGAGATTGCATGGATGGCTTCATCCTGGCCGATAATGTGCTCATGCAAGCGGCTTTCCATGTTAAGCAGTTTATCTGACTCGGTCTCCATCATCTGCGAGATCGGAATGCCTGTCCATTGGGCTACAACTGCAGCAATATCATCTACATCCACCACTTCATCGAGCTTGTGCTCGCTTTCCCACTTATCACGAAGCGTGTTGAACTCAGTTTCGAGTCGCAGTCGTTCGGCTTTTTTCTCAGCTGCCCGCTCATAATCTCGCGAGAGACCAGACTGCTCTTCCTCAGCTTGCAATCGGTCAACCTCGCTCTTCATTTCCTTAAGATCGGGTGGTAAAGAATAGAGCGCCACTCGCAGTTTGGCTGCGGCTTCATCCATTAAATCAATGGCTTTATCTGGCAGGTGGCGGTCGGTTACATAGCGGGAGGAAAGCCGCGCCGCAGCCACCAGAGCATCGTCTGAGAAAGTCACCTTGTGGTGTGCTTCGTAACGGTCACGCAAACCGCGCAGCATCTGGATGGTGTCAGCTACATTGGGTTCCTCAACGTAAACCGGGGCAAATCGCCTTTCGAGTGCAGCATCTTTCTCAATATGCTTATGATACTCATCCAGCGTAGTGGCACCCACGCACTGCAGTTCACCACGCGCCAGGGCAGGTTTCAGCATGTTCGAAGCATCCATGGCTCCCTGCGCAGCACCGGCGCCAATCACGGTGTGCAGCTCGTCGATGAAAAGAATCACCTCACCACGGGCACGTTGAATCTCATCAATCGCAGCCTTCAGGCGCTCTTCGAATTCACCTCTAAACCGTGAACCCGCTATCATGGCGCCCAGGTCTAGCTGGATCACCCGCTTGCCAGATAAAATCTCGGGCACATCGTTCGAAGCGATCTTCTGTGATAAACCTTCGACAATAGCAGTTTTACCAACCCCAGCCTCCCCAATTAGCACAGGGTTATTCTTGGTTCGGCGAGAAAGTATCTGGATGACGCGTAAGATTTCGGTATCGCGTCCAATCACAGGGTCTAGCTTGCCTTCGCGTGCCATCTGGGTAAGATCACGAGAGTATTTCTCCAGGGTTCGGTAACGTGTTTCAGCCTGCGGGTCGGTCACCCTCTGCCCACCTCTTATTTGCTGGATGGCTTCGTAGACGCGCTCGCGCGTTACCCCGGCACCTTCCAACAGGCGGGCAGCTGGTGTGCTGCGCTCATTTAGGATCGCCAGGAAGATGTGCTCTGTGGAGATGTATTCATCCTTCAGTCGATTGGCTTCTTCATTAGCCAGGTCAATAATCCGCTTAACGCGTGGGGTTATGAAGATCTGGCCAGCACCGCCGCCAAAGATATTAGCTTTAGGGCTGGTACGCAGGATGTAATCCAGGCGCTCCGTAAGAGCGTTGCCATCGACCTTGAGATACTCTAATATCTGGGGGATCACACCCTGAGGCTGTTCAATGAGCGCTAACAGAATGTGTTCCGTATCAATCTGATTGTGCCCATAGCGCTGGATAATCTCAGCAGCACGCTGGGCAGCCTCTTGGGCACGCTCAGTAAATCGATCAAATCGCATCATAGGTAAAAATCCTTCCTTATTTGGAAAATTATAACATTTTGTATGTTAAACAATGAGATATACGGCATAAGAATTGTATATGAGTTGTGTATACAGAACGTTAATCAGCCGTCATAGAATTTACCCGCCAAAGGGTTAGCGCGGTAATAGAAATACCTGGAAATATCGCCGGATCTAAGATTATCGGTGCTGCCGTGCAAGCAATTTTTATGGCCCTGTGGTGGTCGGAGTAGGAACAGCAATTGCGTCGCCCAGAGCAATAAGGTTCCCTTCTGCGCTGAGAAGATACAGCCTGCCAGGAGCCAAAGCGGCACCGGTAATTACAAAGCTACCTTCTGGGAGTGAGTACGTCCACAGCGGGGTTTCACCAGAGGGTGAATTGGCTTGGCATAAGCCACCAATGGAATTGAAAGTCGGATCTTGTCCGATGCCACATACATAAGCTGTGTCTGCTCCATCAATGCCAACAAGATACGTTTCTTGGTTAAACGGCTCTCTGAAATTACCAATAATATTGCCAACTGGGTCGAGCCAGTATATATAGGTGCCTTCATATACATTAGAGTAATACAGCCAGATATTCCCTTTTACATCCACGCCCGAATCAACCGGCAGGCTGCTGTATTGGTTGAGACCAGCTCCCCGGTAATTCCAGTTGGCACTCTGCACCAAGGTAAAACCTTGCGAGGTTTCCTTCCACTGCATGACGACGTGGCCTGCCAGCAAGTATGTTTTCCCATTGGCTCCAACAAAAAGGACTGCTTTATCAGCATAGACACGGTTATCAGCAGTAGGTAAAGTTAAATCAACCACGCTGCCATCTGAGGAATTGACCACTGCATTTTTCACCAATATCTGCTTCCCATCGACAGTCAGGCGTAAACCGGAGTCTGCAGCATGGCTTCCGGGTTTTACCGACCAGAGCAGTTGCCCATTTGGAAGCACGGCGTTGAGCGTATCACCAATTGCTGTTTCAAGCAGGTAATAAATGGCACCGTCAGGAGCAATAATCGCCCCATGGTTAGGTCTGCCAGAAGCATCGGTAGTGTAGGTCCACAACAGATTTCCATCAGTAGAGATGGCTGACAGCCCGCCTTTGGCATCGGTAGCATAGATAACACCCTGCGGACCTATTGCCAGGGAACCCAGAGGTTCTTCAGGCAGGTTCATTTGCCAGCGTTGGCTACCATCAGGATTGAACGCCAACAGCAGGCCGTCTTGCCCAACAATATAAACGGTGCCATCAGCTGATATTACTGGGTTGCCCGAATAGCCACCTTCGTGATGAAATAACCACAACTCCTCAGGTTGAGCAGGGCCAATCGAGTTTATATAGTTCGTCCCATAAGGATCGACTCTATTGGATGCCCATATCTCACCTCCAGGGATGGATAATGCCGCTAAAGCAGGGTTAAAACGCTGAGAAGCATTGACCTGGTAGAGGTAGATGCTGCCAGCCAAGATAATCACTGCGCTCGTAACTAAAACTGGGCGTAAACGATTTGCTCTAAGCCAATTTGAGACCGGGTAGCTAAAATTTTCTTCAAAAAACAGATTAAAACGCTGTCTGAGCAAAGCAACAGGGCTGTTGCGATTGATAAATTCAGGGTTCAAGCGAGAGCGCAAGCCGTTGCCCAATAAGTTAAAACCTAACACAGTAATAAAAATAACCGATCCAGTGAGCACCAGAGGCCAGGGTTGCAGTAAGTTTACCCACGATGTCGCCAGCATCTGGCCTAGTTCAGGTGCGCCAGAAATTCGTCGTGAGACGAAATCTGCCACCTCCACCCACACATCACCCCCAATATAGTAGCCCAAGAAGCCCAATCCTGCAGTCACCATCAAGGTGCCGCTTATCTCAAAGGCAAATAGCATCCACACCATGGGCATGATCTGGCGTAGGATGTGTTGGATGAGTATCTGCAAAGTGGAGCCACCTAACGATCGGGCAGATTCAATATAGAGCTGTCCTTTGATGAGTTGGGTTTGCTCACGAACAAAACGGGCGGTTTCTCCCCAACCATTGATAGATAAACCAATAATGAAAGGGATTAATCCATTACTTGTTCCAAGTACAGTGATGGCGCCTAAAGCAATCAGTAAGATGGGAATAGACAGTGCAGCTGAGATTGCAGTATCTAGCGTGTGGCCCAAGCGCCCATTCGACCATCCTGCCCCTAAACCGATAACCGTCCCCAAGAAAAGCCTGGCTATTGCCACGATGGAGACCATGATCAGGGTTGGTCGTACTGCATACAAGATGCGGCTGAGCATATCACGACCAAACTGGTCTGACCCGAGGGGGTAGCCTGGCACCTGGAAAGCATTAAAAGGAGGAATGACCCAGGTGTCACCAACCTGTATGATGGCGTGTTCAGCCATCGGGTCTTGCGGAGCAAGCAGCGGCCCAATCAGGGCAATTGCCACCACAATGATGACGATGACCGATCCAATCAATAATGACCAGTTGACCTTTCGCCGCGGTGGGAGATAGGTTGGCTCAGCTGCTTCAGCAACCGTTAATCGAATAGATTTTCGTGCTGTTGGCTGCGTTTGAATTGGACGTGGGGTGACAGCAGGTGCAGCCGTTAGAGTAGCCCTGCCGGCTTTAGGTGGGGTTATCGCCGCTCTTGTCGATGGAAGGCTGCGCGTGATAGCCCTCAGGGCTGTAATGGTCGCACGATTGTGTGGGTTTATTCTCAGCGCCCGATTTAAGCAATCAATCACCTGCTCTCGCGTACTGGCCAAACGAGCCATCAATAACCAGGCTTGCTCGTTTTTGGGGTCAGCCAGTAATACCTGGGCAACCAATTTTCTGGCGTTCGCAATCTCTCCGCGCTGGAGGGCTACCTGTGCGGAGACAAGCTGACTATCGCTCATATCACGCCTCCAGCAGGTTCCTGTTCATCTTGACCACGCAATCGCGGATCGACCACTCGTACCGAGATCGAGGCGATTAAGTCGGCAATCAGGAAGAATAAACCAATAAACGTTATATCTGCAGACACTATCGTAGGATCTAAAAATAACGCATTTGCCCCCAGGTTAGTGCTCAATGATCCGGGCACCAGGGTTGACGCCAACAAGTTTCCCAACCCTGGCCAGGCAAACAGCCACTCGACCACAATCAATTCTCCAACCAGCAAGCGAAACGAGCCTGCTATAGACAGGATGATGGGTGCTAATACATTCCGCATAGCCTGCCGCCAGCGAATGTCATGCCAGGTATGTCCAAAACTGCGCGAAGCGATGATATACTGCTTGCCAAATTCACCTGCCAGCATCTCTGCTGTCACCAGGGCAATTTGCACAGTAGGTCGAAGCATTAAAGCGATGACCGGTAAAATCAGGTGGTTGTCCCAGCCAAAACCATGGATGGGTATGGGAGATTCGCTATTTGGTCCCCTGAAAACAAGCACAAAAACGATCAACAATATGGCCAGGCTGCCAATATAGAAACTTGGCATCGATAAACCGATGGTTGAGACGAAGGACATCCAACCTCGAACTCCTGGTGGCTGGTTACGCACCGCCAATAGACCCAGCACGATGCCAAAGATAATGCTTAATGATATGGCGATAGACAAAAGGCCCAGTGAGGCAACTAAGGAATTGACAATATTTTGGGCAAAAGACCCTATTTGTGGGCCTTGGGCAAATGGCTTTAGTAATGAACCGTGGAAGATATCCGAAATATACTGTGCATATGATTCAAGCAATGGGGATGGGTTGCTCACCTGCTGCCTAAGGTAAGGTGTGCTGGCAGCACGTATCGGCCGGGCGAAATAAGCATAGGTGAAACCTAGAAAATTAATTAAGCACAGAGCGAATGGGAGCATGGCAAATCGGCGAAGGACGAAACGCAGCATAATGATCTTTACCTTTTTACTTGTTTGTCATAATGGTTGGTAATGTGAAGTTAATCGTGGTGCCTTTTTCAAGCACACTCTCCGCTGAAACCTGGCCTCCGTGAGCTTCAACGATCTTTTTTACAATGGCTAATCCAAGGCCTGCCCCACCCGTAGAACGTGTTCGCGATCGGTCTGCGCGATAAAAACGCTCAAATATATACGGCAAGTGATCTGGCGCAATCCCAATACCCGAATCCTTTACACTTACCTGCACCATGCCATTTTGAGATTGGGCCTCGATACAAACATTTCCATGTTCGGGTGTATATGCCAATGAATTCTCCAATAAATTTCGCAAAACTTGTTTAAGACGTTCCGGGTCAACCGATACTGCGGGCAAATCGGGTGGGATATTGGCTTTTAGGTTGATTCCCTTTATATCCGCTTCAGGTTGCGTGATGCAGATCGTTTTATTGACCTCATCGCCCAGCTCAACGGATTGTTGATTCAACCGTAGTTGGCCTCCTTCGACCAATGCCAGCTCCTGGAGGTCGTCTACCAGGTGGTTCAGCAGCATCACTTCCTGGTGTAAAG
>Ga0055483_10000362_pt1 | contig 10603 bp, 9 predicted proteins | sample RushMan_CattailN_5_FD_57938 | JGI IMG/M metagenome (GOLD analysis project Ga0055483, IMG submission 57938) | Wetland microbial communities from San Francisco Bay, California, USA, that impact long-term carbon sequestration - RushMan_CattailNLB_D2 | ecosystem: Environmental > Aquatic > Marine >... | reverse complement strand
GACCCTACAATGAGTCTTGGGAGTCATATACGAGGCCGTGAGTTGCTTCGGCGCCTCATTCAGAGCGGGTACCGGGTGGAAATTGTACGGGGTTCATCAAGTCGCTGTGAACCCGCTTACCCTCGCGGTGGAAGGACAGGATCGAGAGTATATTGGTGTCCCGGGCAGGTACCAAGTAACGCACCGGCTTGTTTCTGTATAGCCCTGGGGCATGAGCTTGGTCATGCAGATCAGTTTCTCAACGGAATAGTGTATCCAGCCGATTTATACTCATCCGGCAGTTCTTCTGTCGGGTTTTCGATGCGAGTTGAAATGCTGAATATTACCGGCAGGCACATGAGTGAAACTTGGGCCGGTGTGACCGAAAACCAGCTCCGTCAGGAACACCGTCCACCCTGTCCGGCACGCACGATTTATTGATTTTCTGGCTTTGGAATATTCGCCACTGTCGGCTGCACAATGAGCCATGCGCGCTCTACCGGGTGTTTGCGAAATAGAAATATGTGGTTAAGAATTCAGTGCGGTAATGATTAGTCGAAGTCACGCGGCGTTTTAATGAGAGGAGTCAGCCGTTTTGCATTCAGACTCAAATCCTGCTCAGGTGAGTTGATTTGCGCGAGTGACATCCAAACAAAACACTTCAACAAACATGAGCTACTAGCCGCAAAAGACAACTTGATAAGGTAGCAAGATGCCATACTCGCAAGAAAACCGACTCATCGCCATCGACACCCCGTTGGGTAAAGATGTTCTGCTGCTCGTCGGGATGACGGGAACAGAGGGCCTTTCACAGTTGTTTTCCTTTGAACTGAGTCTCATTTCAGAGAACCAAGACATATCCTTCGATCAGATTATCGGCAAGAATGTCACTGTATCGATGACCCTGGCGGACGGCAACCAGCGCATTTTCAACGGGATTGTTTCCCGTTTTGCTCAGGGCAAGGGTGGAGCCGAGGCCGGTGGTGACCCCCGTTTCTCGTATTATTCTGCCACTATGGTGCCCTGGTTCTGGCTGCTGACAAGAACGGCTGACGCGCGAATCTTTCAGAAACTCTCGGTGCCGGACATCGTTGAGAAAGTCTTTTCCGAAAAAGGCATGACGGATTTCAGCCTGCGCTTGCAGGGAAGTTATGAACAGAGAGAATATTGCGTTCAGTACCGGGATACCTACTTTAATTTTATCTCCCGTTTGTTGGAAGAAGAAGGCATCTATTATTTTTTCGAGCACGAAGAGGGGAAGCACACCATGGTGATGGCTGATTCCCCCGTTGAACACAAACCTTGCCAGCACCAGGAGACAGCCAAATATCAAATAAGTGCCGGCGGCTGGCTGGATGAAGATGTAATCACCGGCTTGGCGCGGGCTCAGGAAATACGCAGCGGAAAATATTCGCTCAGCGACTATAATTTCGAAATACCCAACACGGATTTACTGGTAAACGTTGCCAGCAAAAAGAAGCTCGGACCGGGGGAGCGTGAAGTCTATGATTACCCAGGGCGCTACACCAAAAGGGATCGAGGCGACCATCTGGCGACCGTCCGGATGGAAGAAGAAGAGGCCCGCATCACCACCCTTGAGGGAACCAGCGACTGCAGGGCGTTCAGCAGCGGCTACCGGTTCAACCTCGCCGGCCATTATCGGGGGGATACCAACAACAAAGATTATGTGCTGACGTTCATCGAGCATGGAGTGAGCCTGTCCGGTGATTATCCCGGGGCGGCGCTGGAAGGTTCCGATTTCGCTTATAAGAACTCGTTCACCTGCATTCCTTTCGATGTTTCGTTTCGTCCCCCCTGCAATACTTTGAAGCCTGTCGTGCGAGGCACCCAAACGGCATTCGTGGTGGGTCCTTCTGGAGAGGAAATTTACACAGACGAACACGGCCGCATCAAGGTGCAGTTCCAATGGGACCGGGAAGGCAAGATGGATGAGAAAAGTTCCTGCTGGATACGGGTGGGACAGATGTGGGCTTCAGCCAAATGGGGAAGTATTTTTATCCCGCGCATCGGACAGGAAGTCATTGTGGATTTCCTGGAAGGTGACCCGGATCGTCCCATCGTGATCGGCTGTGTCTATCACGGCAACAACAAGCCGCCCTACGACCTTCCGGACCACAAGACCCGGTCCACCATCAAGTCTTGGTCATCCAAGGAAGGACAAGGTTTCAACGAAATTCGCTTCGAGGATAAAAAAGGTAAAGAGCAGATTTTCATTCATGCTGAAAGCAACCAGGACATACGCATAAAGAACGATCTTTATGAGTGGGTTGGGCGAGACAGCCACCTCATTGTGAAGCGAGACCAATTGGAATTGATCGAAGGAGATAAGCATCTGAGTGTGCGCGGCGATCACAATGAAAAAACAGACGGGACCTTTTCCATTCAGGCCGGCATGGACATGCAGGAAAAAGCGGGCATAAAGCATGCCCTTGAAGCCGGCACGGAAATCCATCTCAAAGCTGGAATGAATATCGTTCTTGAAGCGGGCATGTCCATTACTTTGAAGGCTGGTGGGGGCTTTATCGTGGTTGGCCCCGCGGGTGTCACCATATCAGGTACTCCGGTTCTCATCAACAGCGGTGGCGCAGCCGGCGCCGGATCGGGTTGCTCTCCCGCCTACCCTATTGAGCCAAAAGAAGCGGATACCGCCGAACCTGGGGAAAAGGCCGAACTGCCTCCTCCCAAAAGGGTAGAGAGGGGAGCCGCCAGTGCGAGTTCCGCGCAGAAGAAAACATTACAGCAGGCGGCACAGAGCGGAACCCCCTTTTGCGAGCTCTGACCGTCCTGATAAACCAGGCCAGTTGGCCTGGAAGCACTATAAGGGGTCACAGTAAAACCACGAAGGACACGAAGATCACGAAGCAGAAAAGCAGCATACAAATTTCTGGAGCCATATCACGGTCGTCCATCCGTCCGTCATTCCCGCATGCTTCTGGCGGGAATCCAGAAAAAGGACTGGATAGGCACATATCTGAGGCACGGTAAAAAGACTCTCTTGCTGAGAGTAGAATCAGGAGCTTCCAAATTGGTTGTTACTGCCGATGCTTATCGAAAACTCACGGAGAATCCTTTTATGTTTTCCTTTTCCTTCGTGTCTCTTCGCGCCCTTCGTGGTTCATAAACAAGATCGCAACAGTGCACCGAACAAAGGGAACTCAAAATGCCCGAACCGTTGACAAATCAAATCATCAATCACCTCTGGAAGAGCACGGATGAGGGTATAGAACCACAGATCTATGCCATCCTGGATGCTGCGCGAGACGAGAAAATCTACCCGATGATTCTGGAATCGGGTGTCGATTTCTTTTGCCTCTATCGGGGTGAAAAAGCCGAAATCCTGGCGGACGTAGCACCCTATCTTCTCAAGTTGGAGCGCAAATCGACTTTCACCGAGCGACTGATTAAGAACTGCTGGGGCAAAAGTTGGGGAATTTTTCTGGAATCTCCGGCTTCGCTCAGAGAACTGAGGCAGCACTTCCGCTCCTTCCTGATGGTGCACGATGAAGGAGGAAAACCACTCTATTTCCGTTTCTATGATCCGCGGGTGTTGCGGGTTTATCTTCCGACTTGTAATAGTGCTGAACTTAAAACACTGTTCGGACCTGTAAAAAACTTTCATGTCGAAGATGAGGACACAGTGGTTAATGTGTTTTCCCTAATGAACCGCAGTCTAGATCGAGAAATGGTCAGATTGAGCTGATCGGTTATAAGCGAAACTCGCCATGTTGATCATTCGTTCCGAACAGAAGGATATCTTGCGCAAGAAAGCACGGCGCGACTTTGAGGCCGAGATGCTGATCCATCTGCGTAAATTCGCTCCCGCACTTTTCAATGTGGCGGGAGAAGAGCAGATGCTCAAGGCAACTCAGCTTGGCATCAAACGGGCCGGGGACCATGGCCTAACATACCGCGGGCCTGTCCGGCTCTATATTGAGTTAATGCTGCTCTTCGGAAGCTATTTTGATACCGATCCTCAGTACGCTTGGGCAACGGAGATTCTGAATGCCAGAAGCTCGGGTCTCCAGATGCACCGCGCAGATATTCTCTACGAGAGGACTCTGCTTTATCAGCAAGAGGTTGCAGGCCCTAATAAAATCTACACGATCGAGGCGTATAAAAGGATTGCAATCCGGGCCCAGCAGCCGGTGGAGATCAATTCTGGAGATCTCGCCTCTACTATGCTGCACGAGATCAAGCAGCTCTATCCGCAAAAGGCATCCTATATTGGGGACGCGGCTGTTGAGGCACTGATCCTCGAGGGTGTTAAGGAGGCGCGCACGCGCCGCTTTTCGAATGTGCGCAGCATTGGGATGATCATTATTCTGATGTTCTCCTTCGGCCATGGCTGCACAGACGACCCACTCTATCCCTGGATCGGTCGTACACTGAAGGACGAAGCGATTGCCGACCCAGATACCCGGGCCAGCCGTCTGGAAAGAAAGGCCCTGACTTGGCTTGATCGTGTAGTGACATATTTCGAAAAGGAAGCGCAAGCATGAGCGGCGGCGAACCCAGCAATCCCCGTTCCGGTCCTGGAGCCGAGTCAGAATGTAACGGAACCGAGTCGCATTGCCGATCAGAAGAAGAACGCTGTGCTTTTGATATCGACATCGAACTGGTGGACCATAGCGATAATAAGATTATGACCCCACTTCGTGTCTTCGATTATGACGAGCTGGAGGCAAATCAGAGCGACAACCAAGCATATGCTAAATTTGAGATCGAGATAGAAGAAAATACGGTGGACTGGCTAGAGTTGGAAATCACTGTAGGCCGGGCGGGAATAGATAAAAGACGCGTCTATTACGAGGAACTGGGGTATAATTTCCGCACGGTCGGGACCCATGAGTGGAGGTGGCACGGCTATAGCGATGGAGGCATTCTCGATACCAAGGTGCTCAAAGATCCTCACCTGGAGCTCGAGTTCCGCGGGATGTTGTGCGGAGTGAGAAAGGACAAAATTATAAGGTTTGACAATGAACCGGCCGAGGTCGATTGGATTGATCTTGTCATCGACCGTAACGCGCGGACGGTTACGGTAGAGTGGCGGGTCGACCTTCGAGATGGCGGCGGGAATGGTGTCGGAGAGCTTCCTCCAAGTGAGATCTTTTCGGCACAGGCAACGCCGAATTATAGCACGATTCCGGCTGGAGACTCCAGGCGCCAGGCCCATACACGGACACGGAGCTTTGAAGACCTCAAGAATCTCGCTCTGGACGGGCTTGGGAAATACTGGAGCCGTGACTCTAGGAACAATCTCTCCATATCGAGCCCATTTGGGACGTATACCGTTAGTACAAGACCCAGGGTGGCGACCGAGAAGGCCATGGATGATATAGACCTTGAGTACAACACAAACGGCGACTGGGGACGATCCTCAAACCCCGGCAGAGTCCGAGGCTTTTTTTCATTTATAGCGAATATCTTCATTCCGGAGCGCTCGATCTATAACGCAGGCTGGATCAGATTCGAAGCCCAAAGCCCTGACAGCGGTTGGCGTTATCAGAACTTGGCTGATGAGGATGAAGCATTCAAGGAGACTTCCGCACACGAGTTTGGCCATGAGATCCTGTCGGCGTATGGGGGAGAGAACTATTCTTATGGGCATCGAGGTACGTCCACAGTCATTACACAGACGACGCTCGATACGACACACGGCGGCGTATCTTATCCGGCCTCAGGCGAGATTGATCTCATGAAATACTATAACGGCAGCAGGCCTTCGGATTTTTATTCGCGTGTTGTGGCATGCGAAGTGGATGTCAAATCCTTGATCTGGCTAGCGCGCGTTGAGTTTGATGATTAGGATTTTCAGTGGAGGCAGCAAGGTGAGCCGATATGGAGTTTTGCGCAGGGTCGCCAAGGGATGCAGCCTCATCCTTTTGATCGTAATGGCTGCCGAGTGTAAGTTCGACGCAGAAAGACAATTTAACTTGCGGTTTCCTGCTACACTGACCATCAAGAACGAGACAAAAGAAACAGTTGTTGTCAACTCTATCTTGAGCCTTCCCGAGGCAGAAAACACCGTCCTCCTGAAAGGCGGACCGATTGCGCCGACCGAGTCTCTGAGCTACCGGATTGCCGAATCCGACTACAGAGTCATTCTCGCTGGCGCTTTTGTCCTGCGCGGTTTCTGCGGTGGCAACCAGGACTGGGAAATTCCCGGTGCGAAGCTCGCTCGACAGGACGTTCACGACGCTAAACGGTGGGAGGTGACGGTTTTGATATCAACCTGCGAACCCTGAGCGCCATTGGCATCTAACGAATTTGATCACGGGACCTCGATCCTTCCTGGAGCGCTTGCCCCCTTCTCCTTCGCCGCGATATTTTGATTGTCACTTTTCACTTTTGTATCTCCCGCGTCTTTTCCGCCCAATGTGACGTCGAAAACCCTTTGGACGGCGGAGCGCCTCACTATTCTCAAAAAATAAGGCCACATTTATGCGCTTGGCGCAATACGACAGATTGTATGCCGCCGAATCGAGCAGAGGCGTACACTTCGTCGAAGCGCTTTCACAGCGCAGAAGGAGGTTTTATGGGAAAAACTACTGTAGATGCGCACCTATACCGGCTCAAGACTCGAGGTGTAGATCTTGATAAGTATATTGAGAAGCAGATTAACAATGGTGGGATATTGGCAGCTTGGGCGGAGACCCCCAGCGGTTTTAAGTTTGCCTGCAAGGATATAAAGTCATTCATGATGGAACTCATCATGAATGCAAATTTCGCTGTGGATACAGGAATCGGTCAACGTTTCCAGAAAGGTGCGTCATTTCGTGAAGTTAGCAAGTCCGACAGCCTACATATTCTTGTTTTCAAAAATGGATACTGTAATGAACTCAAGACAAGGCTGGACTACGTGAACGTTCACCTGGACAGCGTCTCACCGGTCAGAGGACGCGACTCAAAAACACGTTCTATCGAATATGAACCTGGCGAAGTTGTTCAACATGCACTCACAGATCTTCTGCATTTGCCGGTCACTCTTCGGGGTAGTTCGCAAGGATTGTTCTTAGGAATCAGGTTTTGAATCCGCTTGTCTCCATAACTGCCATCCCTAGCATTAATATGCGTGAGAAATAGGAAATAGGGGAACGTCCATGAAATTATGCGTTTCTTTCATTCGTTGGGCGTCGTGAGGTATTTTTGATAACACGACAAAAGCACATAGATGCGCCTGGTGCATTACACCATACCATATGCAGCGGAATCGAGAGGAGACAGATATTTGCTGATGGTGCCGATCGTGAGCATTTTGTTTTACGGCATGCCAACGTATTGATGGAGGCATCTACAGATGTTTTACGTGGACGAGCATTTCCAACGTTATTCATCTACTTCTTCGGGCATGATATACAACAATTTCAATGATCATGCAGTGTCTGTTGACAAGCTATGTGGTTCATTACAATCGTCGGCACCGCCGCTCCAGATATCTGTTTCAAAATCGCTACAAATCGATCTTGTGCTAGGAAGACCTTCTCTTTTTGAACTGGTCCGCAATATCCAAAACAAAGCCTCAGATGAGCATAATCTGAGTTTAAGTGTGCAACGTCATCAATTTTTTAAGCTTTTTTTATCAGCAAGCTTACGTAATGTTTCTCAGAATCCTCATAATGATTATTGGGCAGATTCCATAGGAGCGAGTGTTGAGGGGCTGGGGTGATATGTGCCGCATACTGAGCTATCACGTAATAAAATTACACTGCTCACTGAACACTGTGTACAAAGGAGGAGTTTAGCTTATTACAACTCATTATGGTTTGGCTTCAACGGTGACCTCAATCAACTGGGGAGCAGTGATTACCTTTCCCAGAACCAAGTCCCAAACATTTTCCTCTTTTCCACTGGTCTCTATTTGGAGATCTACTTTGTAGTTTCCCGGTGGCCAATTCAGAACAACTCCGAATTCCATTTCGAGGGTCCCACCGGGTGGAAGAACCAAAATGTTTTCATCTTGTGAAAGGGTGGGTTTGCTTGTTCGAAGTTCTTTTTCACTCACGAAATGGGCCTGGCGATGGGAAATCTTTAAATCCCTTTCTCTTACATCGGAACGGACCCCGAGTAAGATCATTTCACCCGATCCAGCGCTACCCGGGAATAAAGGATTATAGAACCTAACAGGGTCCTCACCTAAGGCAGTGACCCTAAGTAAGAAGCCCATTGGAGATCCAGGATCTACTTTCTTGTCCAGGATGAAAAAATCGAACCTCAACCCGATGGCTACGTTCTTTCGTGCCTCTTCTTCGATTCCTGATACTTGGCGCCCAACGACTTGATAGCGGCTGGGCACTGTATGTGGGTCAAAGGTACGGACTTCCATTTTGTCATCCTCGTCCAATGAGACCTGCATCATTGTCACGCCAGGAGGAAAAGGCCCTTCGGGTTTTAAGGCAAGATTGCCAAGACCCACCACCCGGTCACGTAGTTCTGATGCCTCTTTCGGAGTGATCTGGGAGGCATAGTGACCAATCTCAGGGACGTCGGATTTTTCTATGTTACTCTCAACAACGAATTCACAACGTCCTGTTTGATCGATGGTAAGACTTTTTCTGTAGAATCGATCAATAGGCATTGAAAAAGTTAACCGAAAATCCTTATTCACGTACCCCACCTCCTTCGAATTGACCACGTCATTCTGCGTGCATCCCCAGGTGCCTGTAAGTCCGAGAAGTATTAGGATCAGTCCAGTGTGCCTCTTTTTTATTAATACCGAACAACAGCCCATTGCTCACCCGTTTCACTCCGAAGCCAGTCTGCATAAACCTGGAAGTAGTAGGTTTCGAGGCGTGTACCATTTTTCATGAGAGATCCAGGATTATTATGCGTCCATGGGCTGGGTCCCCAGGCACCATCCGGCGTGTATTCGTCGTAAAATCCCAAAAGGTGGCCCACCTCGTGAGCAAAAACTTTAGTGTCCCGAGGGTTATCACTCGAAAACCAATTTCCGGAATCTGCTCTCCCAGAACCGCTCCAATAATTGACATTCGTAGCATCTTCGGTGCCGGTTCGATCATAGAATTGTACGTCGACCCGAATTTCAATTTTACAGCATTTTCTAGCAGTTCGACATGAACATCCATCAGGTTGGCTGTGGCGCGCACACCCAGTCCGATGGAGAGCCATTTTTTGACGGTAAATACGTTCTATGGCATTTTTTAAGCTTGCCTTTTCTTCCGCGCTCAGATTACCGGTCCCCTCCAGTGGTTCAGCGGCACATCTAGTATGATAGTCTGCATAGCTCTCATTCTTTCTTCGTTTTGGACGATTTCCCTGGCGCTTGGTTACTTTAATAGGAACGTGAATGATTAGGACTCGGTCATCCAGTTCCACATCCACTCTCCGCTCCCATCCGTAATTCACAGGAGGAGAAGAGTTTGGCACAGGAGCACTATAGTTCTGATCGTAAGACTCTTCGGCAATATCTGAATAATGGTGAAACTCAAGCTGTGGATCCTCAGAATCCGCACGTTCGCCACCAGCGACTACGGTGAAATTAATCTCGGCACCATTCCAACTGTCAGAGGGCTTCTGACTTATCCAAAATGCCTGAACCGATGAAGCCTGAGTGCGACTGTTTTCTGTGGCAATCGTACTGCCATCGGAAATTTTTTTCACCGTAAACGTGGCGCTTGTCTCTGCAGGAATATTTTCTGTTGTTGCTAACATTTCAGCATTATCACCACATTTTACGGGTGTAGTTCTCCATCTGGCATGAATAATCCTGCGTGGGCCACAAGGTTGTGTCGGACGGGGGGGATCCCCCTCCGAAAATGTTATGGTCACAAGCTTTCCTCTAGGTCCTTTTGAACCTTTTGGTGAATAAGGTTTATCTTCTCTGCACTAGAAAGGGTACGATCACGAAGTATCTGTCCTGCCCATTGAATATCAGGATTTTTGTCAAAGTCTTGACCGAGAAGGAACATAAGCTCAATATACTTGCAGATGTGTAACTCACTAAAATAATCATAGCCCCTGGCCCTATCAATACCATAGTGGATGATCTTGCGAACCGCTGCTTCGCCCAACGCACGAATTTTCTCGGGAGAAAAATCTTTCAGATGTTCAAACAACAAATCTTCGAAACGTTTGATCATCACCTGTGAAAATTTTTCCATCTGTTCTTGGCGTATGATTAGCATGATTGATAAGAATTCTCTTTTTAAGGGATGGGGTATTATGCAGCAATTCACTTTTTGAAGGATGAGGCATCATAAGGCAAAAGCTGTTAAGAAATCGCTTTTGAGAATTTTTGGATACTATCAGTTTTGGATGCTGTCAAGAACATTTTCGTTTCAGTTTCTGGAAAGTAATGAGATGGATGGAGACCTCTAAAAACTGTTATGCCTGGGCACCCATTCCCACCCATTATCAACCGCTTCTCAGGACAAGAGGTGCACCAATTTCAATGATCATGCGGGGCGGTTGCTGACAAGCAAAGAAATCGCCCGAATCATGGTTTCCCGTGATTTCTAAAGCATTTCCAAAGCAGAGCCAACTGTCTCTGATCTGGCCCAGAGGGCCAGGATTTCCGAATTGGATTAAATTCTCCATACTGCCCCTTCCGTCGCCCTCACACCGATGCACAGCTGAATCGGCCAGA
>Ga0055483_10000361_pt1 | contig 10615 bp, 10 predicted proteins | sample RushMan_CattailN_5_FD_57938 | JGI IMG/M metagenome (GOLD analysis project Ga0055483, IMG submission 57938) | Wetland microbial communities from San Francisco Bay, California, USA, that impact long-term carbon sequestration - RushMan_CattailNLB_D2 | ecosystem: Environmental > Aquatic > Marine >... | reverse complement strand
GAGGAATATATGGGGGAAAAATACTCTCATGCAGCTGTGATGCGTCGAATATATGATTTAAATCCGAAAGATCTGATTCAAATTGGTATAAGGTCGTGTTCTGCAGAAGAAATGTCATTTGCCCGGGAAAATAAGATAACTTATTTTACTCCTCATGAAGTTAATGAAAACATAGGACTGATTAAAAATACAATAAAGAATATTGAAGGTCCTTTATACGTTAGTGTAGATATGGATGTGCTTGATCCTGCATATGCGCCAAGTGTTAGTACTCCTGCTCCTTGTGGATTGAATCCATTTCAACTGGAGAGTTTGATTCACAGTTTAAAGGATAAAAAAGTTGTTGGATTTGATTTAGTAGAAGTTTCACCAACTGAAATTAGTGATATAACATCCATAAATGCTGCTAAAGTTATTTACGATTTTTTAAGTCTTCAATAAGTTAAATTCTTATTAAAAAGAATTAATTTATATTTTTAAAGTATATATATCATGATCTTAATAAATAGTCCTATCAAATTTTGTGGGTAAAAATAAAGCATGATACTTTTGTGAAGGTTATAATAATATTATTATATCAGATCAATTGTTATAAAGTATGCTAAATTGAACTTAATAGATATTTTGAAGGTTATTATTGTACTTTAGACTAAACTGGAGATGTTATGGTGGATACAAGAGAAGTTAAACTTTCAGGCCATATAATTGATTCATTGATCCTTCCAAAAACCCTTGACCTTATAATGGATATGGGTGGAGACTTTGAAATTATTGATGTTCATGTAGGTAAACATAAAAAAGATATAAGTCATGCCAGAATTCGAGTTATAGGAGACAATGAATCTCATTTAGGTGAAATACTGGACGAATTAAGTGAAATAGGGGCAGTTATTTCAGAGATTAAAGAAATTGATCTCCTTCCCTCTCAGAAGGATAAAACTCTCCCTGAAGACTTTTATTCAACCACAAATCACCCCACTTTTGTAAGATACGATGGAAAATGGATAGAAGTTGAAGATATAGAAATGGACTGTATGATTGTAATTGATCCAGAAAATAAGAAAGCATTTTGCAGGCCTATAGGGCAAATTAAAGAGGGTGACCTCGTGGTTGTTGGAAGAGAGGGTATCAAAGTGGAACCTCCTGAAAGGCCGAGGGGTAAAAAGGGAGTCTTTGAATTCATGTCAAGTGAAGCCTCCTCTGAAAAGCCTGTAAGATCTATAGTAGAAAGGATAGCATCAGAGATCAGGGAAATTAAAAAAAGAAATGGTAAAGTAGCTATAGTGGCTGGTCCCGCTATAGTACATACAGGATCTGCACCGATTTTAGCTCGAATGATAAGGGAAGGAATTATTGATGTCTTATTTGCTGGAAATGCCCTTGCAACTCACGATATTGAAAATGCCCTTTATGGAACATCCCTTGGGGTGTGTACAAAAAGCGGTGAAGCAGTTGTTAGAGGTCACAGGCACCATATTTATGCAATTAATGAAATTAATAAGGCAGGTTCCATAAAAGAAGCTGTAGAAAAAGGATTACTTAAAAGCGGAATAATGTACGAATGTGTAAAAAATAACGCGCCATTTGTGCTTGCAGGTTCAATAAGGGATGATGGACCACTTCCAGATGTTATAACTGATGTAATAGAAGCACAGGATGAAATGCGTAAATATGTGCAGGATGTAGATATGGTAATCATGATTGCGACCATGCTTCATTCCATCGCAACGGGTAACATACTCCCATCATATGTAAAGAGCATATGTGTGGATATAAACCCTGCAACAGTTACTAAACTTGCTGATAGGGGAAGTGCACAGGTTGTAAGTGTTGTAACTGATGTTGGGGCATTCTTACCTGTTCTTTATGAAAATTTAGAAGGAATGGAATGTATTAAGGATTAAAAACTTTTTTAAATTTTTTATTTATTGGCTACCTAAACTGTTGTAGATCTTTTTCAATGTCATCGTTTTCGTCTAAATATGTCCACAATATCCATAATTCTTCCAGTATTGCTGCTGCTTCATTTATTTTCACTTTTGATCCTCCTTTTTAAGAAGTTTAATAGTTTGAATTCCATTTTTGACTCAGGCAAAGTTTCAAACCCACAATTGGGGCATTTAATCAGCTTACAACCTGATCCCATGCAGCCTTTACAGATTTCAGCCTTTTTACTTTCGTCAAAAACATGTCCGCAAATTTTACATCTCATAAAATAACCTCCTTTAATTTATTTCCTGTTTACTGCGTTAACAGGAGTTTTAAATTATTTGCGCGATATTAATCTTTTTATTAATTATTCGAGTTTGTTATCAGCAAATATTTCATTATTACTTAGCATGCATGCTTAATCTAATCGATTAAGCAAAATGGGGATATTTAAATTTTAAAAACTAAAAATAAATTTATTTAACCATACTTGGAAGTGTTAACTAAGAGTTTTTTTAATGGATAAGTACATTAATTTCGTTAAAATAAAAAATTAAGCAGTTCTTGTTATCTGTAGACAGAAGCAAATTAACCTCCAGTTGATAACACTTGATGAACTTCTGTTTACACTTACTTCAAGAATGTTTATACCTTTTGGAATTTTTGTATTGCTCAAATCATTATTTTCACCTAATTAACAATTATAATATTTCAATATCTCATAATGGATAGTTTTGCCATTCTTTTTTGTTTTCATTTTTTTTATAATGCATTTTAGGTTTATCCTTACCGTATTCACTAATTTTATCCTTTTCCCTGTTTTTTATACCTTTTATACTGCTTTTTGTTGTCATTTTAACACCTAAAAATTAAAAAAATTTTTAAAAATCTTTTTTTTCCAATCTAATTCAAGCGACTCCCAGTAATGATCCTCCATGGTATACGATGAATGAAACCACGTATGCTACAACAAATGTATATCCTGCAGCAAAAGCTGGCCATTTCCAGGAGTTAGTTTCTCTTTTTATGGTGGCTAATGTAGCAAGACATGGTATATACAGCAGAACAAATACCAGGAATGCATAAGCTGATAGTGGAGTAAATAATTCATGTATAGCTGCAATAAATCCAGGATCTTCTTCTGGTGCTTCTTCCTCTTCAGCAGGTGATTCTCCACTGGAAGCTGATTCAGCAGACACTTGTTCACTGGACTGTTCAGATACCTGTTCATCGGGTGGTGCATTTTCACCTATGCCATAGAGGGTTCCAAAGGTACTTACAACCACTTCCTTGGCAAGGAATCCATATATTATAGCAACTGTAGCTTGCCATTCACCGAATCCAAGAGGTGCAAAAATTGGGGATAACACTGTTCCTATTTGTCCTGTAACACTTTCCTGTGAAGCATATTCAACTCCAATAGGTATACTACTTAAAACCCATATTACAATGGATAATGCTAAAATAATGGTACCTGCCTTTTTAAGGAAGAGTACTCCTCTTTCCCACATGTGGATGAGGGCCCCTTTAGCTGTTGGTAATCTGTAGGGTGGGAGTTCCATTACAAATGGTGCTGACATTCCTTTAAATAATGTTTTCTTGAAAATAGCCGCTATTATAATTGCCACTATTATTCCCAATAGATAAAGAGAAAATATAACCCATCCCTGGTACGCTGAGAAAAATGCAGCCACAATCAAAGCATAAACTGGTAGCCTGGCACTGCAGGACATGAAAGGAACAATTAACATGGTTAAAAATCTATCTCTTTCATTTTCCAATGTTCTTGTAGCCATTATTCCAGGTACGGCACAACCAAAACCAAGTAACATAGGTATAAATGATTTTCCGTGTAAACCGACCATTTTGTGCATGAATCGATCCATTACAAATGCAGCTCTTGCTAGATAACCGCTGTCTTCCAGTATACTGAGCATCAGGAATAGCAGGAAGATTAGGGGTACAAATACAAGTACACCGCCTACACCACCTATTATTCCATCAACTATAAACGAAGTTAAGAATCCATCACCTAAACTTGCAGCTACAGCCCCTCCAAGCCAGGCAAAGCATCCTTCAATGTAACCTCCCAATGGGTCACCTAAAGTGAATGTTATTTGAAATATGAGCCACATTATTAACAGGAATATGGGTATTCCAAGATATTTGTGGGTTACAATTCGATCTATTAAATCAGATCTGGTGACTTTGTCGATCTTTGGTTTTTCCACTGATTCATGGATAAGTCCTGCTATAAAACCATATCTGGCATCAGTAATGGCTGCATCAACGTCATCACCATAAACATCACTTAAGTGCCTTTGAATTTTTTTAACTTTAGATAAAGCCTTTTGTCCATTTCCGGATTCTTGGACTTTTCTTATTGTTTCATTATCATCTTCAAGTAATTTAAGAGCTATCCAACTGGAAGGGGCATTTATTACAGATATATCTTCATCTATAATTTTTTCAAGCTGCTGAATATGTTCAGATAGTTCTTTTCCATATTCCATTCGATCTATAACATTGTTGGGTGATTTTGAAACTTTTAATACTTCTTTTAGTAAGTTTTCACGACCTGTTTCATCAATAGCTTCAATTTTGACTACAGGTATCCCTAAAAGCTCGGATAATTTATCAGTATCTATTTTAAAACCTTTTTCATCAGCAAATTTGTTCATATTAAGAGCAAGTACCAAATTGGCTCCCAGTTCCATCATTTGCACCGTTAAATACAGGTTTCGCTCCAGATTAGCAGAATCAACAACATTAACAATTACATCTGGATTTTCATTAACAATATAATCTCTTGAAACCATCTCTTCAATGGAATATGTGGTAAGACTGTAATTTCCTGGAAGATCAATCACATCAATTTCATTTCCTTTGTATTGGAAGGTTCCCTCTTTTTTTTCCACGGTTTTACCTGGCCAGTTACCTACATGTTGTTTCATACCAGTTAACTGGTTAAAAAGGGTACTTTTACCAACATTGGGATTTCCTGCCAAAGCTATTTTTATCTTTTCCATGGGCTATGTTCCCTCCACCATTATTTTTTGTGCCTGGCCACGGCCTATAATCAGCCGTGAACCCTTTACATCTATTATTAAAGGTCCGGGGATGTCATTTTTGACTATTTTTACACGGGCATCTTTGTAAATGCCCATATCTGATAATTTCTTTTTGAATTTATGTCCATGCCCTACTTGGAGGACTTTCAATTCTTCGTTTTCATTAGCCATTGCTAAAGTCATCATATTATCTCAATCTCTATGTTTTTTGCTTCTTCTTTTCTTAAAGATAGGGAATAACCTTTAATTTTTACCTCAATTGGATCTCCTAAGGGTGCTACTCTTCTAACTTCAATATTTGATCCTTTTACAAATCCCATTTCCATAAGATGCTTTCTTAAGCTGCCTTTACCTTTAAAAGATACGATTATTCCTGATTGTCCTGTTTTAAGTTCATTCAATGATTTGATCATTTTTTTATTCACCTCCATTCAAAATTTAGGATTGCCTAAATTATTGTTAGGTATACCTAAATTCTTTTTGACATATAAGGTTTACTAATTTTTTAAGTTAGCCTAAAAATTTGAATAGATGTAATATAAAAATAACAACTTAATTCTATATTTTAAATTTTAATAGTAGAAAATAGGTTTTTTGAAGATAAAACAAGTAATTTAGGAGATGCAGAATCAATTAAAAAATAAGTAATTTATTATTTTGTTTTAAGTAGTAGAATATGTGCTGTTACAGCTGTTCCAACAAGGATCAGTAATATAAAAAGATAATTTTCATTGGAAAAAATAATTAAGGAAGCTATCAACGTTACCCACAAAAACAAAATACTTTTTAATTTAACATCTAAAGGCACGCCCTGTTTGGTCCTGTAATTTTCTATGTAACTCCCAAAGTATCGATTGTTGGCAATCCATTTTTCAGCCCTTTTTGAGCTTTTACCAAAACAAAGAAATGACGCTAAAATGAATGGAGTGGTGGGCAGTACTGGGATAACTGCCCCTGCTGCACCCATCCCAAATAAGGTCACACCTAAACTAAAAAAGAACAAACGTTTTATTTCCATACTACCTACATTTAATCCTTATTCATTGAAATATTCTGCAAATATTTCTTTTATATCTTCAGGTTCTTTTATAATAAATGTTTTATACATTTTAGCAAGTTTCTGCACGTGTTCAACATCTTCTTTTCTTATGGAAATTTTTAAATCTTTTCCATTGGGAAGTTTTGTAATGGTAACACCTTCTTCGTAATCAGCAGGTAATATATAAATTGGAACGTCTGTTTTTTGACCCATAATCGCAGCATTGGAAATTAAAGTATCCCCCATCCTCATAGAAATCTTTGCAACAGTGTTGGATGTGGTTGGTGCAATTAGAAAGAATTCATACTTGCCTACCTGTATCTGACCAGCTAAAAATGGGGAATTAGCGTTAATTTCAACCCATATGTGTTCAAAGTTTGTTTCAAGCTCGTTAGATAGTCCGTAGTATTTAATAACCGGGTCTCCTGATTTTGAAATGAAAACTTCTATATCAACACGGTCTTTGTACTCTTCATTTATTTTCTTCATCATTTCTACTGTTTTTTCAATTTTTTCACCGGCACCTGTAATTCCCCATGCAATTTTCCTCTTTTTCATATTGAAATTCCTCCTTAAAGATTTTAAATAGTTTAAAAAATTTATGTTACTATATAAAATCTCAGTGTAGTGCATGTTGTATATTCATCAGTTTATTTTGTAAAAAATATAATGATGAAGTTATCCCGCGTTTAAGTAATGGGAGTAGTCCAGAATGATATGATTCATGATACAGCAAGGTCGAACCGGTCTAGGTTCATGACCTTATCCCATGCCCTTATAAAGTCATGTAGAAACTTCTCAGGGGAGTCATCACATGCGTAGACTTCCGCCAATGCCCGGAGCTCGGAGTTTGAACCGAAGATGAGGTCGACACGAGTGCCGGTCCACTTGAGTTCGCCCGTTGCACGATCCCGTCCTTCAAATACATTATCATCATCTGTGGATGCATTCCATACTGTTTCCATATCAAGTAGATTCACGAAGAAATCGTTGGTAAGCGTCTGGGGCCGATTAGTGAAGACACCATGATGGGATTGTTCAAAATTGGCATTCAGGACACGTAAGCCTCCGATGAGCACCGTCATCTCCGGAACGGTTAATGTCAGCAATTGCGCTTTGTCCACCAGCAACTCTTCGGGCATAATGGCGCTCAGAGTCTTTTGATAGTTTCGGAAGCCATCTGCAACTGGTTCTAGCATTGCAAATGAATTCACATCGGTCTGTTCCTGTAAGGCGTCCATGCGTCCTGGAGTGAAGGGTACAGTTATATCGTGGCCAGCATTTTTCGCAGCCTGCTCAATACCCGCACAACCAGCCAGAACAATGAGATCAGCCAGCGAGACCTTCTTGCCGCAAGACAGGGCTTCGTTAAATTCGCTTTGGATGCCCTCAAGTATCTCAAGCACTTTGGTTAGTCGGGTTGGTTGGTTGACCTCCCAATCCTTCTGCGGTGCCAGGCGAATACGGGCGCCATTGGCACCACCACGCTTGTCAGAACCGCGGAAGGTAGATGCCGAAGCCCATGCAGTCGAAACCAGCTCTGACACCGATAGGCCAGAAGTCAATATATTGCCTTTGAGGGTAGTAATGTCATCTTCGTCGATCAGTTCGTGATTGACTGCAGGAATGGGGTCCTGCCAGATGAGTTCTTCTTCAGGTACCTCTGGGCCGAGATAGCGTGTCCTCGGACCCATGTCACGGTGGGTCAGCTTGAACCACGCGCGGGCGAATGCATCCGCAAGCTGATCAGGGTTCTCATAGAATTGTCGTGAGATCTTTTCATAGATAGGGTCGAACCGTAAAGAGAGGTCGGTGGTCAACATGCCGGGGGCACGACGTTTTGACGGGTCGTGAGGGTCAGGCACAGTATCAGCTCCTGCCTCACCCTTTGGCTTCCACTGGTATGCACCGGCTGGGCTTTTTGTCAACTCCCATTCAAAGCCGAATAAAATCCGGAAGAAATTGTTGTCCCACTTCGTTGGCGTGTTGGTCCAGATAACTTCCGGGCCGCCTGTAATGGTGTCGTTACCTTTGCCAGTGCCAAAGTTGTTCTTCCAGCCCAGGCCCTGCTCCTCGATTGGAGCGGCTTCTGGCTCTGGTCCTACCTTTCGTGGATCGCCGGCGCCGTGGGTTTTACCGAACGCGTGGCCGCCTGCAATGAGGGCTACGGTCTCATAGTCGTTCATAGCCATGCGGGCAAAACTCTCTCGAATATCATGTGCCGCAGCTACGGGGTCTGGTTTGCCGTGCGGACCTTCTGGGTTCACATAAATCAAACCCATTTCAAGGGCTGCGAGGGGCTTCTCAAGTTTACTGCCACTGCGTTTGCCTCCAAGCCATTCCTTCTCGGAACCCCAGTATATTTCCTTTTCTGGTTCCCAGATGTCCTCACGCCCGCCACCGAAACCGAAGGTTGTAAAACCCATAGATTCCAGTGCTACATTGCCTGCGAGGATCATTAGGTCTGCCCAGGAAATTTTCTGGCCGTACTTCTGCTTGATGGGCCAGAGTAATCGGCGTGCCTTGTCGAGGTTTGCATTGTCAGGCCAGCTGTTTAGGGGTGCCAGGCGCTGGTTGCCGTTGCCCCCACCACCACGGCCATCGTTGATACGGTATGTGCCGGCGCTGTGCCATGCCATACGGATGAATAAAGGTCCGTAGTGGCCAAAGTCCGCTGGCCACCAGTCCTGTGACTTTGTCATCAGTTCATGTAGGTCCTTCTTCAGGGCCTCGAAGTCGAGACTCTTGAATTCTCGAGCGTAGTTGAAACCCTCACCCATTGGATTGGACTTTGAGGAATGCTGGCGCAGGATGTCGAGATTCAACTGGTTCGGCCACCAGTCAAGGTTTTTCATGCCGCTGCTAACAGTTTGTTTGCTATTTTTATCCATAATTTCACTCTCTTTTTTTCTATTTCTAATTCATCTATTTTAAATTTACAAAACTGTGAATTTTGTGTTTTAGAGCTTAATTACTGTTTAATAAGGTCCTTTTAGAAAATATTTGAATTTTTTCTAAATATATTTATTTCTATATAGAACTCAGTTCTATATAAGTTTTTCTTCGATACATTTTTATTTAAATTATACTATAGTTATTACCATGAAAAGGGAACTACGAGAACATGGAGTTAAGATTACTCCACAAAGGCTGGAGATAATTAGAAAATTAGAGGAGCTAGGAAGTTCTCATCCATCATTTAATGAAGTTTACAAAGCTGTAGAAGATACATACCCCAGTATTAGCCGTTCTACTGTATATGAAAATTTAAAATTACTTGTTGAACTTGGTGTTATAAAGAGTTTCCACTATAACGGTGAAATTCGCTACGAAATGAACCCTAACTCTCATGTAAATCTTGTAGAATCTGATGGGGCAATAAGAGACATTAAAAATGACGAAATTAAAAAACATTTAGATGAAATAGAACGGATCATAAAGGAAGAAGAAGGAATAAAAATTAAAAATTTACTGGTCATTGTGGAGTAAAGGTAAAGTTAAAAATAAGAATCCAAAGGATTAAAATCAATTAAATTTCAAATGGACGATTCGATTACCGAATCTATTTTTAAATCCCGGAATTAAGGAAAACCAGCGTATTATTTTCCATCTATCTTTATGATAGTCAAAATAATGCCATTCTTCAATGAATTCAATTCCATTATTCAATTTTTCCATATCTTTTCCTTTTTTGATTCCCCACTGGAACTGAGCTTCTATTTCATATTGTTTCTTAATGAGATCCTGCTCCTGGCTTTGTTTTGCCAGGGATTCGGGTATGGTTTCAAGGAGCATTTCAGCCCCTGGAAAGGCATCAATTAATTTACTCATCAAGTCTTTAACTTCCTGTTTAGTGAAATACATGAATAATCCTTCTGCAATTATTAAAACAGGTTCATTAGTTACGGCAACATCATCCGTCCATGAATAATCAAATACTGATCTGGCTATCATTTTGTATCTGTCTGTTTGATCGAAAAACTGCTTTCTAATCTGGATGGATTCGGGTAAATCTAAATCATACCAGTGAATTTTGCTGTTATCTACCCTTAAAAAGCGAGTATCGAGGCCACAGCCAAGATTGATAATTGTAGCTGCAGGATATTTATCAATAAAAGTTTTCACTGCTTCATCTAAAAGTTCAGTTCTAACGGCGATACTGACCTGTGTGGGCTCCTGACTATCAAATTTAGAAAAATCGTATTCAATATGTTCCATTATTTCCAGGGCTTTTTCATCTTTAATAATAGAATCCTGTAGTTTTGTTTCAGTTGCTTTAGCCCACAAAGGAATCAGTAATGTTTCAGGCACACCTTTTAAATTTTGTTTTACTATTTTCAACACCATTTCGAATTTTTAAAGTGAATCTTATTATACTCAGATGCTTTGTTTATATAGTTCTCTTTTATTTTAAATTAATAACAAATTTATAAAATTGTTGACAAAGTTAATAACATGGAAAAATCTTCGATTTTTACGGTTGCAAAACATAGTTTTGCAAACATGGAAAGGGTGCAAATTTTAGGGGCTGGACTTGCAGGTCTTTCTGCGGCAATAACTCTTGCAAAATCAGGCT
>Ga0055483_10000360_pt1 | contig 10622 bp, 10 predicted proteins | sample RushMan_CattailN_5_FD_57938 | JGI IMG/M metagenome (GOLD analysis project Ga0055483, IMG submission 57938) | Wetland microbial communities from San Francisco Bay, California, USA, that impact long-term carbon sequestration - RushMan_CattailNLB_D2 | ecosystem: Environmental > Aquatic > Marine >... | reverse complement strand
GCCATCAACATCCACTTTACATCCAGGGAGTCCTGAATCAACGACCACAGCAGCCGTCGAATCCTGCTTATCCGATTTCTTGGAATTGCCATGAAACCACTTGGCGAAACCGTAGGTATTAGCGGCTAACGCGAGCGAAATTGCTAGAATAACGTAACCGCGAGTTTTCATAGGGTACTGAAACAAATGTTAGCACAGAAAGCTTAGATGTGAAGGGCTCAATCCTGCCGCCAGAGGGAGGCTCTCTGCTGCGGGGTTCGGCATGCTTATCCATGTTAGAATAGCCGTGAATTGGATGTGCGAAAAGACCGGCAGGAGGTGCGCGCTGGATTTCGAGCTGAGCGATGAAGAGCGCGAAATTCGGGATTCGATTCGTGAATTCGCTGAAGAAGAGCTGCGTTCTCACGTTCGCGAGTGGGATGATGCTGAGCATTTTCCGCTTGAGCTTTTACCCAAACTGGCCCAATTGGGAATGATGGGCGTGACGATCCCAGCCCAATATGGAGGCGCAGGGTTCGGCTACATTCCCTACGCCATTGCCATTGAAGAGCTTGCCAGGGTCGATGGTTCCATTGCCCTTGTCGTGGCCGCGCACAATTCGTTGTGCGTCAATCACATTTTCCTTGCCGGGACGGAGGAGCAAAAGAAGAAATACCTTGTTCCCTTGGCGCAGGGCACGAAGTTGGGATGTTGGAGTCTGACGGAGCCCGGCGCCGGCTCCGATGCGGGTGGAACCCGCACAACCGCTCGACCCGAAGGTAATACATGGATACTTAACGGTGCGAAAACATTTACGACCAACAGTCATTACGCCGATATCTGTGTGGCGATGGCCGTTACGGACAAAGACAAAGGCAAACACGGCATCTCGGCCTTCATCATTGAAAAGGGAACGCCGGGTTTCCGACCCGGGAAAATAGAGAGCAAGCTGGGAATGCGGGCAAGCAATACCGGGGAAGTGATTTTTGAAGATTGCCGGATCCCGAAAGAAAATTGCCTTGGCGAACGGGGCCATGGATTTATAGATAGCTTAAGGGTTCTCGATGGAGGACGAATCTCCATTGCAGCGCTCTCGCTGGGCATGGCACAGGGCGCATTCGAAGCGTCGCTGAATTACTCCAGGCAACGGGAGCAATTTGGCAAACCCATCGCCAAGTTTCAGGCAGTCCGATTCAAGCTTGCCGATATGGCAACCGAAATCGAGGCGGCGCGGTTGTTGACCTGGCGCGCCGCAGCTCTGGCATCGCAGGGCAAGAAAGTAACTCGGGAAAGCTCCATCGCCAAATTGTTCGCCAGTGAAATTGCCGTAAGGATTGCCGGCGAAGCAGTCCAGATCCACGGTGGATACGGGTTCATTAAAGATTATCCCGTAGAGAAGATTTATAGAGACGTTAAGCTGTGCACCATCGGTGAGGGGACTAGTGAAATTCAGCGGCTGATCATCGCTCGCGAATCGCTTGGCGAACCGATGTAGCAGCGCCTTGTTGAAACCATCTTGCGTAGGCTGTGTTTGATAACTTGATGGGGAAATCTTTCGAACAATGGATTGAAAACATCTGCGCAGGCGACCGGCGGGCAATTGCTCAGGCCATTTCGGCAGTCGAAAGAAAAGACCCGTCGAGCGTTGCTTTGTTGAGGACTCTTTTTCACAGGGCAGGCAAGGCCTATCTGATGGGCATTACCGGGGCGCCGGGGGCAGGGAAGAGCACGCTGCTCGAAAAGCTTGCCTTCGAATACCGGCGAAATGGAAAGCGCGTAGGGATCATCGCGGTCGATCCAACCAGTCCGTTCTCAGGCGGGGCAATCCTGGGTGACCGGATTCGCATGCAGGCTCTGGCAACTGACGAGGGCACTTATATTCGCAGCATGGCGACGCGGGGACAACTGGGCGGTCTGGCACCCGCCGCTCGTGACGTAGCCTTGATCCTTGACGCAGCGGGCTGCGAGGTGGTGTTTATTGAGACCGTTGGTGTAGGACAGGATGAAGTTGAGGTAGCACGCCTTGCCGATGCCACCGTGGTTCTAGTAGTGCCGGGCATGGGTGATGACGTTCAGACTTTCAAAGCGGGCGTAATGGAGATCGCGGATTTATTTGTGATAAACAAAGCCGACCAGCCCGGCGCGGACCGCGTGGAGCGCGAGTTGAACATTCTCCTTTCCGTTGCCCCGCAGCCGCCTTCCTGGCGTCCTGCGATTGTGAAGACGACGGCGACCACTGGTGATGGAATATCCAACCTTTGCACGGAACTCGACAAGTTCCGGACGGCAACTGAGCAAAGCACGCTTGGGTTGAGTCGCCACCGGGAAAACACTCGGTTGCAACTCCTGGAACTGCTTCGGCAGAGCCTGTTTGAAAAAGTGGCCCAGGAGCAGTTCGACGAAGAGAAAATCGGCGAGTATGTAGAGGCAATCCTGGCCCGTCGTCGCGATCCGCATTCCGTCGTAGAGGAAATGATGGAGGCATCGGGAGTAAGCTCGGGGCGAAGTTGATCCGGTCAGGCAGCCGCCCTACATTGATGCGAAAATGCTTTGCGTTTTGCGGCGACAAGATTGAATTAATGAGGCGAAAGAGTGCGAATTCATCATCTGGGTATTGCGGTGGAATCCCTGGAAAAGGCGGTCCCCGTATTCGAGTTGCTGCTGGGCCATCCAGCCGACTCAAAGGAAGAAGTCAAAGACCAAAAGGTCCGAGTTGCCGTGTTTCAAGTGGGGGAAAGCCGTATTGAGCTTCTCGAGGCGACTTCGCCCGATTCCCCAATCGCTCGCTTCATTGGCAAGCGTGGGCCGGGTATTCACCACCTGACGCTGTCGGTTGATGATTTGAAGGGGACGCTTGACGATCTTGAAAACCGTGGGCTGCGGTTGATCGATCGCAACCCGCGCTCGGGGGCAGGTGGCGAGTTAATTGCCTTTCTCCACCCTTCGAGCACGGCAAGTGTTCTGATTGAGTTGCTCCAAGAACATCACGCTAAGTAAGGAGTGCAATATCAGTACTAGAGAAGCAGATGAAACTGGGAAGCTTTGAAATCTACGCATTGTCGGATGGAACGTTCGGCTTGGACGGCGGCCAGATGTTCGGCGTCGTGCCGAAGGTCTTCTGGGAAAAGAAGATGCCTGCCGATGGGCGTAATCGAATCAAATTAGGGCTGACGTGCCTGCTGGTCCAAACCGGCAAGCACAATGTTTTGATTGAGACGGGCATCGGTGACAAATTCGACGCGAAACATGCTGATATTTACAAGGTCGATCATTCGTCGCGTCTGCTGGATGAGATCTCCTGTCACGCGCTTGGTGCGGGCGACATCGACATCGTAATTAACACACACCTGCACTTTGACCATTGCGGATGGAATACGCGGCGCGACGGCTCGCGGATTGTTCCCACATTTCCAAAGGCCCGCTATTTTGTGCAGCAGGAGGAGTGGGAGCACGCCTTGCATCCAACCGAGCGTGACCAGGCAAGTTATCTGGAAGAGTGGTTTGCCCCGGCGGAATCTCAAACGGAGTTTGTGGAAGGCGCCTGCGAAATCGTTCCCGGAATTCGAGTTGAGCTTGCTCCCGGGCACGTGCGCGATCTCCAGTGCGTCTGGATCGAATCCGAAGGTGAACGGGCATGTTTTATTTCGGATCTGGTCCCCACCCACGTGCACCTTCCATATCCGTGGATCATGGCCTTTGATCTTTATCCTATGGACACGCTCACATCAAAAAAGCGACTGCTGCCTCGGCTGGCCAAAGAGCAAGCGGTGGTTGTCTTCCCGCACGATGCGGAATTTCCATGGGGGCGGATAAAAGAAGTCGACGGCACGTTGACGTTTCAGCCCGTGCCAGTGACGTAAGTAACAGTTCAAATAAGCGGAGGATGAAAAGTGGCTCAAGCAGATATTGGAATTATCGGGGGGAGCGGACTTTATGAAATGGAGGGGCTTACCCGCGGCAAGTGGGTGCGCGTTGCCACCCCGTTCGGCAAACCATCGGACGCGTTTCGCATCGGGGTCATTGATGGCCAGCGGGTCGCCTTTCTCGCGCGGCATGGTCGGGGGCACGTGATTACTCCCTCGGAAATCAATTTCCGCGCGAACATTTATGCAATGAAGAAACTGGGCGTGGAGCGCATCCTTTCGGTAAGCGCCGTGGGCTCCTTGCGCGAGGATTATCGGCCGACGGACATGGCCTTGCCCCTGCAGTTCTTTGATAGGACACGCGGACGAATATCAACTTTCTTCGGCGGTGGTATTGTTGCTCACGTGGCTTTTTCTGACCCGATGTGCGTGATGATCGTGGACGCGCTGGAGCAGGCCTGCGAGGATGCAAAGGTGACGGTCCACCGGGGCGGTACTTACGTCTGTATGGAAGGGCCTGCATTCTCGACCAAAGCGGAATCGAATACCTACCGCAGTTGGGGGATGGATCTAATCGGAATGACAAACTTGCAGGAAGCAAAGCTTGCCCGTGAAGCCGAGATATGCTACGCAACGCTGGCCATGGTGACGGACTATGATTGCTGGCACCCTGAACATGAAGCCGTCACGGCCAGCCAGATCGTCGAATACCTCAATCGCAACGTCGAAAACGCACAAAAGATTCTGCGCACCACTATCAAGCACCTGCCAAAAGAGCGCAACTGCAAGTGCGGGTCGGCTCTCGCCCATGCAATCCTTACCGATCGCCGCAAGATTTCGCCGCAGGCAAAGAAGAGGTTGGGCTTGCTCGTTGGGAAATATCTCAAGTAAACTTGATCTTACTTTAATGATTTAAAAAGCAGGAGGAAAAGACAAGTCTTCATGTCGCTTTTAGTCGTTGGCTCAGTAGCTTTTGATTCGATCCGTACACCTCATGGGGAAGTTGAAGGTATCCTAGGCGGGTCGGCAAGTTTCTTTTCGGTTGCAGCAAGCTGGTTTAGCCCGGTCAAAGTGATTGCAGTGGTGGGCGACGATTTCGGTGACGAGCACCTGGAAGTCTTCCGGCTTCGCTCGATTGAAACCACGGGGCTCGAGCGCGCTCCGGGCAAAACGTTCCGTTGGAAGGGCGAATACGTTGGCGACATGAACGATGCGCGAACCCTCGACGTGCAACTGAATGTTTTCCAAAGTTTCAGCCCTAAGGTGCCTGAATCCCACGCCTCAAGTGAATTCGTTTTCCTTGGAAATATTGATCCGAAATTGCAGCTCCACGTACGTCGCCAGCTCCCCAAGGCGCGGCTGGTGGCCTGCGATTCCATGAACTTCTGGATCGAAGGCAGCCTCAATGATCTGAAAGAGACGCTCCGCGAGGTTGATGCCCTGGTTATCAATGAGGGCGAGGCCCGCATGCTGTCTGGCTGCCAAAACCTTCGGAAAGCTGCCACGGAAATCCAGAAGATGGGACCGAAGATCGTTGTGATCAAGCGGGGCGAACACGGCGTCAGCTTGTTCAATAACGGTTCGATCTTTTCCACGCCAGCGTTTATGCTGGAGGAGTTCAAGGACCCTACCGGTGCAGGCGATTCTTTTGCCGGCGGATTTATGGGCCACCTTGCACGAAGCGGCGACTTCTCCGAAGAGAATCTGCGGCGCGCTGTTGTGTACGGATCTGTCATGGCAAGTTTTGCCGTTGAAGAATTCGGCCTCAAACGTCTCCTGGGACTCACGGCTCAGGAAATCGAAGGACGCGTGCGGGAGTTCACACGCCTGACCCAATTTGATGTCTGAGCGGCCTCACGCCGATTCCTCATCACTTCGGTCGTATCCGGTCCTGCCTGCCAGAACAACGGTTGCTTTATGGGCCGCTATTCTGGCGGTGGCCCTTGGCAGCCTCCGCTTCTTCTACGCTCGCGGTTTAACCCAGCTTTACGGCGATACCTTCGCCCACATGGAGGCCGCCCGGCGACTCTTTGACTCACTGACGCCCGGCTATCCGGAGATTGGCAGCGCCTGGCTGCCGATGTTCCATCTGCTGGCCGCACCTCTTGCGATCAACGATCACCTTTGGCGAACAGGCTTGGCTGGCAGCTTGATTTCGGTAGCCGCTTTTTGCATCAGCGCATGGTTCCTCTTTCGGCTGGCCCTGGAGATGAACAGCAGCATCACCGCGGCGTTCGTCGCTCTGACCGCATTCCTGTTATGCCCCAGCATGCTTTATCTGGCGAGTGCCCCCATGACGGAACCGCTCGCCATTATGTGGGCCATCCTTGCTGTCTATGGCTTGTTTCGGTTCCAGATGAACGGCCACAGCCGCTGCGTGGTCGGCGCGGGTGTTGCGGCATTTTTCGGTACGCTGACTCGCTATGGCGAGTGGTATGTTCTGCCGGCGGCAGCGCTTTTCGTTCTACTGGCACGAAAAGATTCCTGGCGTGTGCGTCTTCGGAACAGTGCGCTGTTCTCAGTGATCGCCGGTGCGGGCCCTGTAATCTGGATGCTCCACGATGCCTATAGCTACGGCAATCCATTCCAGTTCTACAACGGGCCCTTTTCTGCTCAGGCCGTTTACGCGTACCAAGTTGCGACTACGGGTTTTCGTTATCCGACCGACGGCAGCGTTGTGATTTCCGCGCGCTACTACGTCCAAGACTTGAAACTCATTATTGGCCTTTGGACGCTTGTCCTCGCAATTCTTGGCCTGACGATGTGGTGGCTTGAGCGCCGCTACCGCACGAGGCGCGCTGCCATCCTGCTCTTGCTGGTTCTACTTCCGTTCTATATCCAAGCTATGGCGAGTGCGGCGGTTGCTTTGTACGTTCCTACTTATTTCCCTCACTCCTATTACAATCTCCGATACGGAATTGAAATGCTGCCGGCTATTGCGCTTCTTGCGTCCTTTATCATTTCGCCAACGCTGTCACGGAATTTGCGCACGGGATTGCTCGTTCTCTGTTTGACCATTTTGGGGGCCCAGTACTCCTGGATGCTTTCTGGCGGCGCGCGTCAATTGCCGGTGGTCCGGGAAGGCATTCTTAATACCCCGTGCACAACGCCAGCCGATGAGACGCTTATCGCGTTCTTCAGAAGCCATTACAATGGGCAGAGAATCTTGATGCAGTCAGGCGAATGGCCATGCGTTGCTCCCACGCTGGGAATTTATTATCGGAATATCCTGTGTGGGGACAACCTCAAATACTGGGACAAACTTCCTCAAGGAGCCCAGAAATTCGTGGAATGGATTGTTGCTGGCGAACGTGATCCCGTTGATATCCTGATGCGCGCGCACCCCGGTGCCTTTAAAGATTTCGAAAAGGTTTATCACATGGATCTGCCTCAACAGAAAAGCTTCACGATATACCGGCGCAAAGGCGGATGAGTCATGACCGACCACGACCATGTGTGATTGAAAACTAAACTGATGGATAGGCGGAATGGGAATCATGTCGAAGATTACAAAACTCACCTTCACGAAGTTACACGGGCTCGGCAACGATTTTATTGTCGCTTACGGCGGGAATCTCTCTTCAGAGCTGGGCAACGTTGCGCAGGCCATTTGTGACCGGCATACAGGAGTCGGGGCCGATGGCTTTCTTGTGGTTCTGAAACCCCGGAACACGAGTCACCATGCTCGCGTACGTTTCTTTAATGCAGATGGGAGTGAAGCCGAAATGTCCGGAAATGGCATCCGATGTGCCGGCGCTTTCCTAATGAAGGAGAATCCCAGGAGAAAGATACTTCGTATCGAAACAGTCGCCGGAGTGAAAGAACTGGAGGCGCTTTCCGTGCCCCGGAAGGCGGGAAAAGGGGGATGGAATTTCCGCGTTAATATGGGCCAACCTGTTCTTGATCCAGAGAAGATTCCATTCCTCGCCGGAAAACATCCGACCCCGGTGGCCGGTTTCCCCATCCGCACTACGAGTGGCGTTTTGGCGGCAACCGTTACGTCCATGGGCAACCCGCACTGCTCGATTTTTGTTGAGGACTTCGCGAGTATCCCTTGGCAGACAGTTGGCCAGGAAATCGAGCGAAGCCCTCTCTTCCCCAACCGCACCAACGTTGAATTCGTCAGGGTTGTTTCAAAGAACGAGATTGAAGTGCGTTACTGGGAGCGGGGCGTGGGACAAACCATGTCTTCCGGAACCGGATCCTGTGGCGCAGCCGTGGCCAGTATTCTGAACGGGTTTACGCGGCGCGCGGTCAAGGTTCGCACGCTGGCCGGCACCCTGGATGTCTCATGGCCCAAAGACAAGGAGGTCTTTCTTGCCGGCCCCGCTCAATTGATTGCGGAAGGAGTTTACTATCCGGCGGTTAACTGAATACATTGCGAACTCTTGCAATCGCCCCGGCAACTTGCTACTTCTGGGCTTCGCCCGTCATCGGCACAAATCGGACAGGAAGGAGCTTGTCTGTCTTGAATCCTCTGGAAGTGCGCCGGACCCGGATCAACGTCTGAAAGTATTGGCCGAGAGGAATGACCAGCCGCCCACCGGTTGACAGTTGATCCAGAAGCGGCTGTGGGATGTGGTCCGGCGCGGCCGTCACAATAATGGCGTCAAAAGGCGCAGCTTCAGGCCAGCCGCGATAGCCATCACCAGCACGAACCTTGACATTGGAGTAGCCAAGCCGTTGCAAACGCGCCGCTGATTCTTTGGCAAGAGGTTCGACTATCTCGATGGAATAAACTTCCCGCACCAACACGGAGAGCACCGCAGCCTGATAACCTGATCCTGTGCCAACCTCCAACACGCGATCTTCCGGTTTCAATTTGAGCGCTTCCGTCATGAATCCCACAATATAGGGCTGTGAGATCGTCTGCTCGTGGCCAATCGGCAGCGGGGTATCAAGGTATGCGTAAGACTGCAGATCCTGGGGCACAAACAGATGGCGTGGGACTTCTCGCATGGCTTGCAGAACGCGCTTGTCCCGGACGCCTCGCGCCGCAATCTGCTCCTGCACCATCTCTTCCCGCGCTTTGCGCTGTGCATTGGTCTCCTGAAAAGCAGGAGCAGTGGGAAGCTGCGTTGGGCCTGAAGACTGGCAGACGAGGATGGCGGCAGGGAAGAGCAGGACACCTGCCAGCGCTATCCACATAGACTTCCTTGGGCGATGCTCTGTTTCCATCGTACGCCCCTCTTGTCTGGTCCGGCGTATCGTTCGCCGGCCTGACTAAGCCATGGCCGTTTCTACCTCAAGTATCTCGGCGCAATCACCTTGTCTTCAGTGATAATGGTCACTCCGGGTCGTGCGCATCTTAGATGAGTGGTCAACGCGGGAAAAGAGGAAGGATATAAGCCAAGCGCACAAGAGTATAATGAGCGTAACTGGAATTGAAAAAACAGATCTGGTAGCCGGTTGGCGCAATTGGCCGTGAGAGGTTCTATGGCTCGATATCGGAAAGCAGCCTGGTTGTTCTTCGTTCCCGCGCTGGCCGGAGTGCTCGCCGCCGCCCAGGTGGCAAATCAGGAACACCACCCTCCACGGACTACCAGCAGGTACATTCAGGCTCTCGAAGACCCAAGCCGGGATGCATGGCAACAACCTGAAAAGGTCATGGCAAAACTCGCGCTAAAGCCTGGCGAGCGGATAGCTGATCTCGGATCGGGGCCGGGCTATTTCACCCTGCGTTTTGCTCGCTCCGTTGGACCCACAGGGAAAGTGTACGCGGTCGATATCTCCAACGAGATGCTGAACTATCTTGTAAAGCAGGCAAGGGCAGACCATCTGATGAACATTCAGACCGTTCTTGCGGAGCCTCACAACCCCAGACTGCCTCCGGCTTCCGTCGACATGATCTTCATATGCGACACGCTCCACCACATTCCGGACCGTACCACGTACTACCCGCTCCTGATTCGAGCACTCAAGCCTGGTGGCCGTCTCGTCAACATTGATTTCTACAAACGGTCTCTTCCAGTCGGCCCACCCGTGGAAATGAAAATTCCGAAAGGGCAGATGATCCGGGAAGCCGAGGCTGCAGGATTTCATCTGCTTCGGCAGTATGATTTTCTCAAGTACCAATACTTTTTAGTTTTCAAACGCTAGGAAACCGGCTTGTACTCTTAGCCTTGAAACGTCAGGAAGCTTTGCGCTGCGGCAAGTGAAAGGACCCTTCGCCGAGGGATCAACTATCCGATGCCACCTTCGCTCAAACGGGAATTAACCACTTTCAGCGCCATGGCCCTTGTGGTGGCGAACATGATCGGCACAGGAATCTTCACCACAACGGGATTCCTGGCCGCCGACTTGGGCCGGAGTTCGCTGGTTCTCGGTGTTTGGATTGTAGGTGGAATTGTGGCTCTGGCGGGGTGCCTGGTTTATGCGGAACTTGGAGTGAACCTTCCTCGCTCCGGCGGCGAGTACGTTTACCTGCGAGAAGCCTGGGGGCCTGTCTGGGGGTTCGTGAGCGGTTGGGTTTCGTTTTTTGCGGGATTTTCTGCACCAATCGCCGCCGGAGGCCTGGCCTTTGCGGCCTACCTCAGCTACTTTGCCCCGTCTCTTTCGCCTTCCTCAACGGACGCTCTAATACACTCAGGCGTTTCATACATCCATCTTGGCAATGGGCAACTTCTCGCGATTGGTGTCATCCTCGCATTCGCCGTTGTCAACATTCTGGGATTAAGCCTCGCTGCCAACTTGCAAAACATGCTCACCTTGCTGAAGATCGGCGTTCTCAGCGCCTTCCTGTCGCTAGCCTTCATTGTTGGAAGGGGGAACTGGCACCAT
>Ga0055483_10000359_pt1 | contig 10632 bp, 9 predicted proteins | sample RushMan_CattailN_5_FD_57938 | JGI IMG/M metagenome (GOLD analysis project Ga0055483, IMG submission 57938) | Wetland microbial communities from San Francisco Bay, California, USA, that impact long-term carbon sequestration - RushMan_CattailNLB_D2 | ecosystem: Environmental > Aquatic > Marine >... | reverse complement strand
ATTCAATCTGCGTATGAACGGGCATTGAACTATACGCTGCCCATCCTGGCCAAGCCCGATTTGCTGGTAGCACCTGGCTTGCTGGGTGGATCGACGATTTTTAGCCCGGAACAATTCATGATCGATGTGGAAGTGATCAGACGTTGCAAACGGTTGAGCAAGGGAATCGGCAGCAGCCCTGAGAAATGGCTGGGAGAAGTGATTAAAAGCGTGGGAGCTGGAGGAATTTACCTCTCCCACCGATCTACACGAGAAGCAGCACGATCGGATGAAATCTATTACAGCACCATGGGGACACACTGTGCTTATGACCAATGGGTGCAATCGGGCTCTCGAGATATGCTGGTAAACATTCGGGAGGATATAAAGAGCCGTTTATCCAAAAGAAAACCTTTGCCTTTATCAGGCGAAGCAGAGAGGGAACTGAGCAACCTTGAAAATCGAGCTCGTTTATCCGAATAAGACGAGAAAAGGAACAGCGAATATAGCAAGATCAGTTTTATTCTTAAAAAGAAGTAAATCAAAGTTAAGCGGAGAAAGAATATATGCAGACGCAATTGCTACCCTTAGAACCATTAAAAACAACCTATCACTTGCAATTTCTAACCGACCGACAGCTAGACGTCTTACAGAACGCCACGCTTGAGATCCTGGAAAATACCGGGGTAAAATTTCCATCTCAGAAAGCTTTGACCATCTTTGCAGAGCATGGGGCAGAAGTAGATTGGAAATCACAAATCGTCAGGATGAAATCCGATTTTGTGTTGAAAGCATTATCCTCCAATCCGAGGTATTTTTTGCTGGGAGCGCGTAACCCTGCTTATGATCTCCAGTTAATGGATGGGGTCACTTACTTTACGACAGATGGCTGCGGTGTGGAAACCATCGATTTTGAGACCAGGCAGCGACGTCCATCGCGAAAAGATGATGTGGGAAAAATGGCGAGGATTTCTGACTACCTGCCTTCAATCAGTTTTATCTGGCCGATGGTCAGCGCGCAAGATCACGGCGAGACGGCACCATTACACGAGATCGATGCTGCCTGGAACAACTCAATCAAGCATGTGCAGAGTGAAACGGTGATGGGGGAAGCGCCTTGCCGCTATGCGGTAGAAATGGCAGAAGTAATCGCAGGCAGCCGAGAAGTGATGCGTAGAAGACCACCATTTTCACTGGTGGTTTGCACAATCGCACCGTTGGTGCAGGATACAGCCGGTATAGAAGGAGCGCTGGTCTTGGCGGAGGCTGGCCTACCGGTTGGCTTTTTAGCCATGCCGACTTTGGGCACAACCGCACCGGCTACTTTAGCCGGAGCACTTGCCATGGGCGATGCAGAAATCATCAGTGCTGCGGTGCTGATGCAGCTGCACGCGCCGGGAGCACCGGTTTTCCATTCATTGATGCAAGCCTGGGCAGACCCTCGAACCGGCGGCTATGTGAGCTATTCCCTAGACAGCCGCACGAGATATGCGCCGGTGGAAATGGCGCATCACTGGGGTATGGCATCTCTGGGGGCATGTTATGGGACAGACGCGCACGAACCAGGAACCTGGCAAAGTGCAGGTGAAGTGGCACTCGACCCATACCTGGCAAGCCTGGCAGGCAGTGACATCGTGACCGGAATGGGTCTCTCTGAGACCTACACGCTGCTCTATCCTGAGCAGATCATCATGGATGATGACCTATACCAGCGAGCACGTTATCAATTGATGCAGCTAGAGGTGAATGACGAGACCCTGGCGCTAGATACCGTGCATGCGGTTGGGCCTGGAGGACATTACCTGGGACAGAGACACACCCGCGAACACTTCCGTGAATCAATGGTGCGAGGTATTACCCACCAAATCGGAGAAGATGGGAAATATAGAGAACCACGCCAGGTAGCTATTGACAAGGTGAAGTGGATCCTGGAGAATCACCACCCTGACCCACTTGAACCAGAAAAGCAAAGCGAGTTACAGCGCATCCTGGCGGCAGCTGATAAAGAAATTCGCAGAGGGTAGCATTATGATCAGTGAAACCCCCTGCCTGCAGCCCATCAAACCAGCATACCACGTAAAAATCCTGGAGGAATCCCAGCTTGACCAATTGCAATCTGCCACCCTGGAAATATTGGAACAGGTGGGAATCCACTGCCCCTCAGAAAAGGCACTAAAAATTTTTGCGGAGCATGGAGGGAAGGTTGATTTTACCCAGCAAATCGTAAAACTGCCCGGTGCGGTTGTGTTGGAGGCGATGAGCCATGCGCCTCGTTTTTATACCATGGGGGCACGCGACCCGGCATTTGATTTGATACTCGATGGGCAGGCTCTTTACTGCGCCACTGACGGTTGTGGGGTAGAAACGATCGATTTTATTACCCGGCAGAGGAGACCTTCGAAGAAAGAGGATGTGGGTACCATGGCACGGGTAACAGATTACCTAAGTGCCATCGGTTTTTACTGGCCGATTGTGAGTGCCCAAGATTACCCCAAGACTGCCCCTTTACACGAGCTGGACGCATCATTTAACCATACGATCAAACATGTGCAATCTGAGACGGTGATGGGTGAATGGACTGCACGGTATGCGATTGAAATGGCAGATGTGATATCAGGCAATGAGCAGGTGAGACGACAGCGACCACCGCTTTCTTTGTTAGTGTGCAGCATCGCCCCGCTGGCACAAGACCGCGACGGGCTCGAATCGGCACTGTTATTCGCCCAGGCCGGGCTGCCGGTCGGTTTCATGTCGATGGCGAACACGGGCTCAACAGCCCCTGCCACGATTGCAGGCACGCTGGTATTAGCAGATGCCGAAATTATCTCTGCACTGGTGCTCATCCAGATGGCTCACCCAGGTGCGCCGGTATTTCATTCCTTAATGCCTGGCGTCATGCACCCACGGACGGGTGATTACCTGAGCAGTACGCTTGAAAGTTCATCTTTCTACCCCCTGGGGACGGAAATTGCACACCGCTGGGGTGTGCCCACCCTGGCAGGTGTTTTTGGAACAGATGCACAGGTGCCCGGATGGCAGTCAGCTGCAGAAGCTGAATCATCCTTGATGCTTTGTGCATTAACTGGTGCTGAAACTGGCAGTGGTTTGGGCCTGGTTGAATCGTGCATGCTGCTTTATCCGGAGGCAGTGCTCCTGGATGCAGATGTATATCATCGAGTGCGGAATGAAGCGGCGGGTCTGGATACCAGTGCAGAAGCAATCGCCCTGGATGTGATCAAAGAAGTAGGTCCACGGGGACATTTTTTAGCCCAAAGGCATACCCGCATCAATATGCGTAAGCGATTATTGTCTGAGCTAACCGGGCAACCAAAAGAGGGAGGGGGTTATCGTGACCCTGTGGAAGTGGCCCGGGAAAAAGTGGAGTGGATCATTGCTAACCACCATCCCAAGCCCTTGGAGCAAGCTCAGCAGGATGAAATAAGTAGAATTCTAAAAAGTGCTGATAAAGAAAAACAACAATAATCAGGTTTGAGAACTGACGTTTAGACAAGAATAACCAGGATGGAGGTCCCATGCGCCTTAAAGCCCAAATTCTGACGGAAGATGAACAGCATCGCATTCACAATATGAGCGTACACATCCTGGAGGAGGTGGGCATTCGTTATCATGGGGATAGGGCAGCAAAAATCTTGTCGGCAAATAGGATAACGATCAACCCCGAAGATAAAATTGCGAAGATCCCCAAAGAATTCATTGAGCAGGCGATTAAAACCGCCCCAAAGACCTTCACCCTGGGAGCCCGGAACCCCAGGTACAATCTGGATTTACCCACAGCTTATACCCGCTATGGTATCGATGGGACCGCAGCTTTTGCCCAGGATTTTATTAGCGGTGAGAAGCGCTACGGAACCAGTAACGACATTGAAAATGCCTTAAAGATCTTCCAGCAGATGGACATGGGGGTAATGGCCTGGGCTCCAACGTGTGCACAGGATAAACCAGCCAACATCAGGGCTTTGTATGAATTTCTGCACATGGCACGTTTCTGTTCAAAACATGGCGAGCACGAACTTCACCGTGTAGAGCAAGTTCCTTACCTTGAAGAAGGACTGGCTGCAATCATGGGCAGTGAAGAAGCCCTGCGAAAGAGCAACGCATTTTCGTTGATTTACTGCCCGGTTGCTCCGCTGACCCACGATGGGCAAATGCTGGATGCCTACATCGAATTGGGTGAGGTGGGGCTTCCCGTCATGTGCATGCCCATGCCGGTGAATGGCACAACCGGCCCCGCCAGTTTATTTTCAAATATCGCGCTGGCGAATGCAGAGATGCTTTCTTCACTGGTAATTTTCCAGCTGGCTCACCCAGGCAGGCCGATCATTTTCTCAAGCTCTACGGCAACCATCGATTTTAGAAGCGGAGCTTACCTGGCTGGCGTGCCTGAAATGGCGCTTCAGACAGCAGCCCTAGCCGTTATGGGCAAATATTATGGTTTCCCTACCAGCGGAGCGGGGTTTACCTCGGATGCAAAGCAGGCAGGTGCAGAAGCGGTGATGGAAAAACTCATTACTACCTTACCTGCTGTATTGGCCGGGGCTGACCTGCTGATTGGGTTTGGTGAGATTGAAAGCGACCAGGTATTGATCTTGGAGCAAATTGTGGTGGATAATGAAATCGCGCATTTATGCCAACGGTTAGCAGAAGGCGTGGATTGCAGTGCTGAGAAGGATTTATCTGAGGATATTGCGCATATTGGACCTGGTGGCCATTTTTTAGGGTCAAGAAGTACACGGAATGCTGCGCGTAGCACAGAATTCTATGCACCTCAATTAATAGACCACCATGCATATGAAGCCTGGCTTGAGCTTGGGAAACCCTCGATGTATAAAGCCGCTCGAAAAATGGTTACAGAAATTTTAGAACAACCGCAGGTTGACCCCCTCTCAGGTGAAGTGAACGATAAAGTTGATCAGATATTGCGCAGAGCGGAGAGGGAAATCCCAGAGTAATGGATGGCGATCGGTAAAAAAACTCCCTGGCCTCTATTTACTCACAGGGCAGGGAGATAAGTTTATTATTGAGCTCTGAATAATTTATGGGGGTGCCTTATTGAATCACCTTCCAATATTTGCGCTTCGTACCTGCAGTGGGTTCATCGAACTCTGACCAGTAAAAATCTTGCTGGAGTAGATACTCGTGAAATGGCTCAGATAGGTTGGAACCTGGGCAGAGGATGACCATTCCACCAGCTCGGGTAACTCTCTTCATCTCGGTATATTCTGCAGTGGGGTCATCGCCGAAGACGTGCCCAGCCATAGTCACGTCGGCGAAGTCATCGGGGAATGGTATTCTGGTGATCAGGCCATCCACAGGATATATATTATCAAAATCATTATTTTTGGCTTTCTGCAGGATATATTGGCGGAGATTAGCCACAGGCTCCACTGCGTAAACAACGGCTGCAGTTTCCGCAGCAATAAAAGCCAACCTGCCTGTTCCAGCGCCAAGGTCGATGACAATTTTCCCTGTAAAATCTACCAGCTGGCGGAGCTCATCCGAATTCCAACCGAGGAATGGTTGGGTATCGTAAATGGATGGATCGAGCACATAAACGATTAAATCGTTAATCGTACTCAGGACCTTACACTCGGCCTGGCGGATTTGTTCAGTTGAACATGGCGTGATGATTTGGTGTTCAGATGATAGTTTATCCAACCAGGGTACGAGGTCTGGGCATTTATGGCGGAGATACCAATCCACAACCGGGTTAGCCTGCAAAGCGAGAGCCAGCTCTTTTTCTGGCACCCAGCCTGGGAACCAGCTTAGCTGGACCTGCTCTAACAGCAGCAATGTGTTAAATGAAACATTGGTTACATCCAGCCAATTGAGAGGCATTCAGAGATCCTTTTACGGTACGGAGGTGAGCTGTTTTTGCATGATGTGGAAATGGAGGTCGTCTAAAGTTTGCGTGACCTGGAAACCCAGCTTCTCATATAGCCTGATGGCACCAGAATTTTGGTGATACACCCCCAGTTCTATTTGTCTCATCTTGCCTGTATATTTTTGTCCCAGCATGGTCAAAACCGATGTGCCAATCCCTTTTCCCTGGAAAGCAGGAATCAAGATTAACCCATGCAGGTGCAGTGTGTCACCACGCTCTTCGATCCAATAAAAGCCAGCCAGGTTAGCGTTCTGATAAATCGAATATACCTTACCGTGCGTGCGGAAAATCTGAGCATACTCATCCCAGGTCATATTCATCAGGCGCATGGTTCGTTCCATGTAATCCGGGCCGTCATCCCACATCCATTGAAGGAAAAGATCATATTGTTCAGGAGTGGGAGAAGAGAATTCAAGCATGCAGTTAAAACCGTAAGGACATGCAGGTGAGGCCGCCATCCATCTTCTGGACTTCGCTGACATCCAATTCGATAATCGGCATACCCAATGCAGACAATTTCTGATGGGTCTTCGGAAAACCCTTCGGCATGAGCAGGGCATGGTTTATCCAAAGTGAATTGGCTGCATAGGCTTCTTCTTCATCCAAAATGACCTTTTTGTAGCCAGCAAAGGCAGCCTGCCTGGCTAAACCCTCGGTAATTAGCAGGATGTTTTCGCTGATGATATTTACGCTTGATTTTAAATGCAGCCCAGCAGCAATTGGCACAGTTTTACAGTTATATCCGGCATTCGAAAGGATGTTCGAGAGCTGGTTGGCACCTTCTTGATTGGTACGCTCTGATAAGCCAATGAAGAACTGTTCGCCAACCATGAGCACATCCCCACCATCCAGAGTGCCGGGAGAGGTGATGCGGGCTACTGGTCGGTAATACTTAATAATTGGCTCAAGGGTAGTTTCTTCGCCCTGGCGAGAAGCTGCTCCGGGGCGTGTAATCACGGCGATTTTGGGGGTGATGACGGCAGGATCTTCAACGAAATAGGCGTCTGGGTAAGCGGGTTCAGGTGGGAGAACAAGAACATCCAACCCCAGGCCAAGCAAAGCCTGGCGATATGCATGATGCTGTTGAAGAATGAGAGTGTGATCTGGGATACCCAGGTTGGAAGTGGTGAGACCCTGACCAAAATTCTGGCCCGGAAGGCGGGTGATTGCATGCAGGAACATGATTTAATTGTAAGCTACTTTTTCAATAGCCATATCAAGTTGTCCATTGATCGTGGACGATACCGGCAAGGTACCAAACATCATTATCTTGTAAAAAGATCAGCCGTAAGCTGCGCCAATCCATGCCCTCATATTGGGGATCGAAACCGGGAAAATAGTATTCCACAACCATAGACCCAGGATAGAATTCCTGAGCATTATCCAGCGAGTTGCCTTCTCCAAGGCGATGATTAAGAGCAATCTGCGGGGCAGTGGAAAAGTCTACATCATAAACGAACTGGAAATAGTACTCCACAAAGGTCAATTCAATCGGGGCTCCCGAACCATCATAGTTACCCCAGGTGTATACAGTGCTATTGGTTAGTAAACCTGCCACCTGATTGGCTGAAAAGACCTGGTCTGTATCTTTCACAGAGGCGTACGGAGAAAAACGTAAACCCAGCAGTGGATGGACATAATCTGATAGGGCGACCATATCTTTATTTTTCAACAGCACGATCACCTCTGAAGCCCTGGCGAGGACTTCTTGCTGTAATGAGGCTGGCGTGGCAGTGTATACAACCATGGGGGCGGTGGAGTAGACCGGAGCTGGGAGCAGTGTAGCCTCAGGAAACTCAAGTGTTGGGGTGACGGTGGCAATGGGTGTATTAGCATTGGTAGGAGAGGCAACATTACAGCTGGTTAGAAAGAATAATATCAGAACTGATAAGAGCAATATTTTAGGAGACATAATATCCTCCATGAAAGTGCATATGTTAAATATGGCAGTTATTGGGTTACAAATATTGATTATATGACGAATTTTTCAGGTGAATTGTTTCGGAAAGATTGCATAATTTTTGGAAATAGTCATCAAAATAACGCTCCTAATTTGACGCTTATATTGAGCATAATTTTCTAGAGGGCATGCAAGTATAATAAAACCTGAACCCAAAAAATCGTTGCCAGCAACTAGACGGGTTGTAGAAAGTATTTTCATTATAAGTGGGAAAGGAAGGAAGCATGCCTGCGGAACCTCATGTTGAACGTCATTTTCGAGCCAATGAGACGGTGAGGGATATCGTTATTGGCATGTCGGATGGATTAACGGTACCTTTTGCATTGGCGGCAGGAATATCAGGAGCAGGTGCCGCTACCAAGATTGTGGTTCTGGCAGGGCTGGCAGAAATTGCAGCCGGGTCAATTGCCATGGGTCTGGGGGGCTACCTGGCAGCCAGGACAGATGTTGAACACTACGCGACGGAGAAGCAACGCGAAAACTGGGAGATTGATCACCTGAGAGATGCAGAGAAGGAGGAGGTCGCGCAAGTCTTTCGTGATTATGGTATGGACGAGGCGGAAGTGCAACCCATTGTTGAAAGTATAAGCCAGAATAGAGAGCAATGGATCGATTTTATGATGAGATTCGAGCTTGGATTGGAGAAACCAGACCCCAAAAGAGCCAGGATCAGTGCATTAACTATCGGGCTTTCCTATATCGTGGGAGGTTTTATCCCTTTGAGCCCATATATGCTAATCCACAATTTACAAACCGCGCTGCTGGTTTCGGTGCTCGTTACACTGGTCGCCCTTTTCTTATTCGGGTATATTAAAGGAAGATTCACAGGAACCAAACCTCTCAAGAATGGTCTTCAAACCGTGGTGGTAGGTGGTTTGGCAGCAGGAGCAGCCTTTTTACTAGCCAGGTTAATTGGTTAAAGGATATAAAATACAATATTGATTGTGTCGCGGAGGATGTTTAGATGGCCCATACAGTTCCCAATATCAAACGAATCGCGATCTCCACAGGAGGGGGCGACGCCCCAGGTTTAAATGCTGTGATTCGCGCAGCCGTACTTTCAGCCATTAATCGAGGCTGGGAGGTCTATGGTATTCGCGATGGTTACAATGGGTTGTTAATGCCCGAACAATTCCTGGAGGGTGGCTTAATTCGCCTGACTCGTGAACGTGTACGGGGCATCACTCACCTTGGCGGGACGATCATTGGCACTACAAACAGGGGCAATCCGCTGCGATATCCAATTAAAGGGCCAGATGATAAGATCATCGAGATTGACCGTTCGGATGAGCTGATCAGGGCTTTTAGATTGCATCAGATTGATGCCCTGATCTCCGTGGGGGGTGATGGCTCTATGGAGATTGCCAATGCACTGGCAAAAAAGGGGCTGTGGGTGGTTGGGGTTCCGAAAACCATCGATAATGACCTGGAAAAAACAGTGATTACATTTGGTTTCGATACCGCCTGTGCATTTACCGTAGATTGCCTGGACCGATTGCATACTACTGCGGCTTCTCATAACCGGATCATCGTGGTGGAAGTGATGGGACGGTATGCGGGATGGATTGCCCTTGAAAGTGGTCTAGCTGGCTCGGCTGATGTGATCTTGATCCCGGAAATCCCATTTGATATTGAAAAAGTGGCGAAAAAAGTCCGCGATCGAGAGGAGCACGGCAGCCTTTTTTCAATCGTAGTGGTCGCAGAGGGGGCAAAACCCAAGGGTGGCAGTGTTTCGGTAATCAGCCGGGAAACCGGGAGGGCAGAACGCCTGGGGGGATGTGGTGAAAAGGTAGCCGATGAATTGGAAGAGGTGACGGGCAAGGAAACCCGCCTGGTAGTGCTTGGCCATTTGTTGAGGGGTGGCTCACCGACGCGCTTCGACCGCCTAATTGCTCAGCGGTTTGGCGCAGCTGCTGTAAGGGCAATTGCGGAGGGGCAAAAAGGCATCATGGTGGCGCTCGACCCACCCACAGTGAAATACGTGCCTCTTGAATCCGCTACCAAACGCATGAAAACCGTGCCGCTAAACTCGGATATTATGTTAACTGCTAGAGATATGGGTATCTGTTTCGGTGATTAAGCCTGACCCATTTTGGCTTGAAATAAGGATTCAACCTGATCGATGGTTAAATGAGCCAGGGTTTCTATCACTATATCCGCCATTTGAAGAGCCTCGGGTGGATTTGTAGTGGTGACCGCAATGCATTTCATCTTTGCCCGGTGGGCTGCTTCAACGCCGGGGATGGAATCTTCGATCACCAGACAATTCTGAGGAACAGCTTCAATTTGCCTGGCGGCTAAAAGGAATACGGCTGGATCTGGTTTTCCGGGTAAACTGCCCGGAGTCACCAGGGTGGAGAAGTATTTACGGAGGCCTAACTCATCCACCAATGCTTCCACATTCTCGGGTGGTGCAGACGAGGCAACAGCCTGCTTGCAGTCCCAAACATTAAAGCGTTCAAGCCATTCCAGTACACCGGGTAAAGGTTGAATCTGACCTGCTAGAGCCTGCCTGAAAGCAAGCTCTTTTTGTGCAGCCACTTGTTCGACAAAATTCGGTTCCAATGGTTTTCCGACCAATCGAGGGAGCAGGTCGTGATTTTTGAGACCGTATATGTCTTGGAATTTTTGTTTATCAAAGGGGAGGCCAAGCCTGGTGAGAGCCTGCTCCCATGTAGCATAATGTAAGGGCGTGGTGTCTGCCAAAACACCATCCATATCCCATAAAACAGCTTTAAGTGGAGGCATGGGGGAAATTTTACCACCTGGTGAGTATATATATTTTTTCATA
>Ga0055483_10000353_pt1 | contig 10675 bp, 12 predicted proteins | sample RushMan_CattailN_5_FD_57938 | JGI IMG/M metagenome (GOLD analysis project Ga0055483, IMG submission 57938) | Wetland microbial communities from San Francisco Bay, California, USA, that impact long-term carbon sequestration - RushMan_CattailNLB_D2 | ecosystem: Environmental > Aquatic > Marine >... | reverse complement strand
AGTGATCGGAATTTCCTCGCGACAATTTTCTCCATGCCGCGACATCGGAAGAGCACACAGAAGCATTTAGAATTTTATGAACCTAAAGGTCTTGATTATTTCATTGCGAGCATGTTCAAAACTTGTTCAGAGAGAAAAAGTTTGCTTAAACTGGACAAGAGCCCACAAGAATTAGCTGAGTTAGTGATGAATCCCCATCAGCAAAAAATTATAAAGTTGGATTTTTTGAAAATGTTGTCTGAGGCAACCTGGGCAATGGACGAAGCTAAAGTATTTTTTTTGGTGACTTTTTGTGCTACTCTGTTGTCATTTTGTGGTCCTCATGCATCCCTTTTGTTAGAATCTTTTCAAAAATTGATGTTAGAATGGGGCATAGACTGGTCTTATGTTATTGTAAATGAAGATACCATTGAAATGGCTTTTCCGACCACTCAAAGTTTGCTGACCCAAAATATTTCAACATTTAAGCAAAAGTTTCAAGATTCAGTTTTTCAATTTATTTCAAAGTGGACGGGTGTGACTAAAGGTGAACTCGAGGATCTATTTGAATATTCCCACGATTTTACTCTGGGATGTTTAATGGAACGAGTAACGAATGCTCTAAAAAAATGTCCTGTAGTTAGTCGAAATCAAGGGGAACGTATTCATGGAGACTTTGTGGGAATATTTTTAAAAGACCTGATAACTTTGTCTGAGGATGACTGTCGGAGAACTTATGTCGATGCTCTTGGAGAGAACCTTCATACTTCTTCTCATGGCTGGTGGGACCGAAATGTAATTATAGCTCATGTGGCAAATTTCCTGACCTTTTTTTATTTTGCGACTGCAATTGTATATGCCGTCGATCCTCCCCACGATCCAGTTACCAAAGTTCAACAATTGGTGAACAAAATTGAACAAATCCGACGAATACCCTTTGTTGTTGGTATTGATCCTGATGACCATACTGTTCACTTTAAAGCTAATTACCGGATTATGTGGACAACAAAATTTGAATTTACTCCAGATCTTCAAACTAATACTCTTCAATTTATTTCAAATTTATATCGAGTTGAGACATCGGTGGTTACCGCGTGGATGGTATCATATTTGGGTGCCGAGTTTTCGAACAAACTTTTCCAATTTATGTCGGGGGTATTGATGGAGGAGGTAGTACTTGCTTAGTTGCTCCCCTATTTTGTCTTTCAAACAGCATACCTCCCGAAAGACAGCGCGCTCCCCTGCAAGAATAATCCGTCCTCAATAAACCTATGTTCGTTTCGCCTGTACGGAGAGCGGTCGGGTTGTATTGCCAGTTGAGTGGGTCGAAGACGGGTTTGGCGGAGGAATAAGGGAAAGCACCACGGGTACGCCGGGGGAGTTGCTGGGAGTTGGCTGGTTGGTTAGCTTGGCTAGAATTTGAGACTTGTTTAAGGCGAGCATCTTTGTTGACGAGATTGTTTGCAACGGAGGCTGTTGCTACTGCACCAAAGAGAGTGGTAGCCGTTGTGACAGAAGTTGAACTTAAACATTAGAAACGAGACGTCCCAAGTCTTTTTTCTCTTGATATTTCCGGACGGCTTCCTCTTCATTTCGCATCAGGCGAACGTTTATGTAAAGATTAGTGATGTTGAATTCTGGAAGACGAGCTTGTACCTTTGGGAGAAGGTGAGGCAAAATTGTGGCCCTGCTCACAGTTATGTTGCTTGTATGCCATACCTTAAATGTGAGATGGGCATGCACACGCCCTCCTCGTCCTTTTGTCCCTGTTTCGTATCTTGCCGCAGTTTCAATTTCTTGAATGAACCGATCATCATAGAAGTGACCGGGTTTGTTGAAGTGAATAATTTCAGCTACCGCTGGGTCATTGAATTGTTCATCTATAGCTGACTCCAGTCCATCACGAATGGCCTGATCTTCCTCTGGTGTTTTGGGTTTTTTGTTGGTAGATATGGTAATAAAATAAAAACTGTTCCGTTTCTTATCATTAGCTGCTTCTTGAATGGTTCTAGCTGTAACTCGAGGCATTTAATAGTTTAATCGTTTTGCCCACTTAACAAGAGCTTAGAATTAAGAGATTACTGATACAGCGCCGACATGGCCCCTGGGGTTAGAGCTTCGTTTATGCCTCCTTGTTTGTGGATTTGTTTGGATTGTGAGTTTACTGGACCTACTGTGGACTTTGAAATTGTTGAATTGGGAGCTGCAGCTGTTTTTGTGAATGAAATGGGCGACGTCGTAATGGAAGGTGAAGAAACTTTTAGTACCCCAATTCGAAGTTCAAAACCTTGGCATCCAGCCACCGTTCGCAATTTTTGGGATCGATTTGATTCAGACCGAAAGTTTAGGGATTCTCTGGATGAAGCCCCGTCTTTAACAAAAGCCATGAATGAATTCAGTAACTGGATTTATGCGAGAATGAAACAATTTGGGATAATTAATCCAAAGCAAGTGAAATTCATTTCTGCTCCAGCTTCCACGGACTGGCTTTTCCTTCGAACTAACTATGAAAGAGTGTATTCCCCTAAAATGTTCAGACTTGGTTATATGTGTTATTGTTTTAGATCCATGATTGAGGCCATGCGTGGACAAATTCCTCACTTTGTCATTGAACATATCCTTGGAGACTGGGAGGCGCCTCATTACGCATTGGGAGATGCACTTCTGTTGGCTCAACAATTATCCGCTTTCCTAATTAAAAAACAAGAAACCCGTAACTTCCGTCTTTTGAAAAAAGAAAAATTTATTGCGTCACAACAAAATGAAGAATAAATTTAAAGTTTGGACCTGATACATCTTCTGGGTTGGTTAAATAGGTTTCACCCTTCAGGAGAGCTGCACTTTCATTGATTCCATTTATTTCCAAAGTCAGAGGAGTATTCATTTGAAATGTTTTGCTCATTTCTACAGGGTAATTGAAATCGATGTAGGAACTGCGGAGATTTACATTTAGCGTATTGATATCGCCAGGGGAAGGAACAAGAATGGATTGTCCCCCCCTTAGGTTCGTGAGAACAGGAGGTGTTGGAGCTGGATAAGGGTAGGCACCTACCCAGGAATTAACAGTCGTTTCGGGCATAGGGAGACTCTGATCTTTGCTTTTAATTTCATACAAGAATTCATTTATCGGGTGGTTAATAATTTGGACTTTACTTAAAACTACTTTGAAGTTTTTTCCTAGGCCTTGAAAGCGAAAAAGGCCTCCAGGATCCATTGTAACTAGGCCAGTTCTGTTTGAAAACAAAACAATTGTGTTTGCACATGCCAAAGAAGAAGAACTAAGGAATTGCATTTTCCATATTTTTATTTTAGAAAGATATGAATTACACAAAGACATTGTTTTGGACTCCGTTGGCCGCATTGTTGAAGGCAGGACCAATAGCTAACGCAGTACACTGCCAAAGAGCCTGAGGAGCATTGACGCCGACCAGGACGTAACAAGTTTTGGTTCCGGACGGGTATCTCCAGTAAAAGTTAACAGTTTTTTGAGAGACAGTGTTCATATCATAAAATCCAGTCATGGCATTTTGCTCACGAGGAAACGCAGCAAAGGAGGTGAAAGGGATGTAACCGAGTGGAGATCCAAAGCCTCCAGAAGAACCAGTTCCCACCATCTGGGTAGCATTACGGCCGCCGAATCGGTCAATGAATTTCAAAGAGGAAATTTCATGAATGGATTCGTAAGGGTGGATGAACTGACCTCCGGGCATGGTCATGCTCATGTGAGTGGGATAGTAGAGGGTAGTTTGTCCTCCCACTGTTTTCCATGCATTGGCCACAGGGTAAGGAGCATCGACGTTGGGGAGAGCGAGAGTGGTGGCGTTGGGAATAGCAGTGTTGTTTTTTTGAAGACCCAAAAGAGGCTCATAATAAGCACTCGTAGGATCCAAAGTAACATTAGGCTGGAAAAAGTAGTAGATAATATTATAGACTCGGTTCAAATTCAAGAGAGTGAAGTTCCATTCATTGGTAACGGTGGCAGGGACAAGAGCAGTTTGAGTTTCAATATACATCTGAAGTCGAAAGAGACCATCGGTGGTATCCAACTTGGCGAGTTCGTCATCTCGAGTGTCATCATCAAGATGGACAATTTCATTTCGCATTCGGATATCAGCAATGTGTTGAGTCATACCCAGGAAACCTGGATCTGCAAAGTAATTGAGTCGATCTTGTCCTCCAATAAGTTCTCGTACTTGGGGCAAGAAGAATTCGTAGATAAGTTCATGGGAAAGAGCGGAAATCAAGTCGAGAACTTCGAGACAATAGGTATAACGAGCCACTTCGAAGGGAACAATGAACTGATGTCCATTTTGAAGGGCTCCAGCTCGAGCTGCTGTGTCGACTCCAGCAGGGAAAACTTCTGATCCAAGTAATTCATCGCAAATTCGATTGTAGGAATCATTTCCAGAATCGTAGTAGAGATCCCGGAGTAACATGTACTCCTGGGGCACCAAAAAGCTGGTCACATTGGCGTTAGTCAAAAGCACACGAGGATTATTTAAAAGATAATAACCTGCGCAACAAATGAAGCCCAGATCAGCAAAGTTAGCCGCGTTGACGAAAGGAACAGTTCTCAAAAGTACATGTAAGTATTTTGTGTAGTCGTGGTCCTTTTGATCTCGGCATTGAACTTTTTGCCCTGCGAAAAGAACGGGAGCAGTTGTAATGGGATCATAATAAAGGTGTTCCTGCCAAAAAATGTTAGTGACAGAATACGCTAAATTCTGAAAAATGTTTGTGGTCTCCGATGATAACACCGGAGCCAGCATAGAGCTGAACATCGTGCGTAAATTGACTTGGCCGGACATGGTGGAAGAACACTTCTTACTTTATTTAGAAATCACAATTTACAGAGAGCCAGTAAAATGGCATCAGCTTCATGGTCAGTTAAAGGAGTCTGGGAATCATCTCTCAGTCGGTTTGCTTCCAAATATTCTTTTACTTTTTTTACGGCCTCCACTTTGTTTAACGCATGAGACGCCTGTAAAGAAATGCCATGATTTCGTTTAACTTGAGCAGCATGCATTCCATAAGCTCGAGAATGAGGGAAAACACAGAAAATTCCGGCCAGCATTGCTTGTTGAGCAGCCATCATTTTTTTTGAGGAGTTAAATTGTCGTTCATAAACAATATCAGGTTTTTCTAATCCGAAATTGGTCTCCCAGTGGTGAAAGTAGCTAAGAATCCGAGGAGCCACCGTTTTAATAATGTCCACACAAGAAGGAGTGCATGTTTTACCCCTACGTGTCGCATAGTGACATTTAAGAACCCTTCTGTCAAGCACCGTCTGCGTTTTTCGATCCAGGATTGCCACCCCGGGGTTGACGAACCCGGGATCAAGGCCAATGACGAAGCGCTGTTTAGCCATGGCATAATGCTTTAATCAACATATTCAGAAAGTAACTAAAAAGGATTTTGATTTACATGTCAGCTCTTGATTGTGTTTTTACCTTTGACGAGTGCAAAGAGTTAATTGTAAAACTTTGCCGCAATGGTAAAAAAAATTCAGAAATTACCAGCCTTTTGATATCCGACAACACTACTGTGAAAGTCGATCGCAAAATGGTAGAGTTATTTCTGCAGGAATTAATTCGGGAAAAAAGATTGAAGCAAAATCAGGAAGCCTACGACCCTTTAAATCCTCACATGTCCTTTCTTTCTAAGACTTCCTTTGATGGCTCTCACCTTTGAAAATCCCGTGGACGTTGCCTTGTTCAAACATCTTTCCATTGACTTTACCATAGGTCTGATAACGTGTTCCTCTGTCGATTTCTTTTTCCGCTTCATTGATGACCTGTTTGGAGTTGAAAGGAAAACCGGCTTGATCACAAATCCCATGAATGTATTCAAAACAATCATCTTGGAGTATGCAGAACTCTACATCATTTTCCAAGCTCTCGCTGGTTTCCGCTACTTCCTCTACGACAATTACAACCCTGCCTCTGATCCTACTTCAGGATTTGTCATGTTCATTTCGATTCTCCTGGGAGCCAATCAATGTCTCTTGCACAAAGGTTATTCGTTAGCCATTACTTGGAAAAACGCCATGAACGGATTGTTTAATCAAATTGTTATTAATGAACCCGGACAAGGCACAAATGAACCAGAAGGTAATGCTCCTCCCCCGGCGGCACCCACAAACGCTTAAACGTCAATTTATTCCGGTGATCCCGCGACCTCCGACACCTCATCCCTCGCGACCCGAAACAGAAAGCACGCATGGAACTCAGGAACGGAAAAATCCTCGGCATGGCTCAAGAGAATCCAGACATTCAAAGTAATGAAATTGACCGATTAAATGTACTTCAAAGAGACCAAGAGCGAGTTATTAGTTATCATAAGGACGTTATAAACCTCAGATTAGAAGAAATCCGACAATTAAAGGAAGCTATGGAAAAAGATTTACATAAGATTATGACAATGGAAGAAAATTTGCTAATTGAACGCAACAAAGTTAGAGAACTGAGAATTTTGATTGCAGAAAATGAAGATCGCTTGATGTGTGTCATTTGCCGAACAAATGAAAAGAAATGGTGCATGGAAAGTTGTGGTCATCTTCTGTACTGCGATGATTGTTTCGACAAAATGCAAAAAAAAGCTGAAACCTTCTTCAACGAGGAAAACAAAAGCCGTTTGCAAATTTTACGATCTTTTGATGGTTGTCCAATTTGTCGGTCAACAAAAGGGCATTTTAATGGTCTTATATTGTTTTCAAAAATTTATTATTAAATGAATAAAATTATTTGTTGTCCATTAATTGCACTCTTCCTTTCCCATGTCGATGGTATATAGGTTTCATTTTATTATTTCGAGCAGCCACTTCTCTATTGGAATCAGTTTTGTTGACCCGTCTTCGATTTGCCACATGTCTTTGTTTTAACAAGGCGTTTTCATTAGCAAAAGGTTTTCCTCCCACTTCCTGACCTGGGATTTCTTTGGCTCGCTTGAGTCCTGAAACCACGTAAAAGGCCCCTACTGCAAAAATTGCCAAAGGGACAAGTTCCATTTCTCAACAGGATTATTAGTAAGTTGAGAAATGATGCTCGCAGGGGTCGCTGCACTTGCTGCCTTCAGTAATATAAAAAATCAAACTGCCATTCCTACTTCCACTCGTCCTGAGGAAACGGGGGTCATTGATCGAAAAGCTGAACAAATGTGTGCTGTACCAATAACAGACAGCCAAAGAAAGTGGTACTACCAAAGACGGTTAAGAACTGGAAAAGTGAACAAAAGAGAACAAAAAACAGTGGCCGACGCTTTTGAAAAACGAATAATAGGAAAACGTGAATCCGGCCCTTTTATGAAGAAATACCACTTTATCCAACCAAACAAACAGGAAGGATTTGTAAACATCGATCCTGCCAAAATAAGACCCGATTTTCACACCGTCTACAATAAAAATTTAATCAAGTCTCCTCGATACAATGGAATTTACTGGATGCACCCCGACCGAAAAGCAAAAGGATTTCCGCTTCAACGTTTTCATTTATTTCCAAGTGGATACAGAATGAATGGCAACTTAGCTTACAAAAGTATGCAAATTATTAATGAATAAACTCATTCAGGATCAGATTCATTTTCTTGGGGGAGAACAGTTTCCTTTGAGGACCGGGGACGGAGTTCGTTGAGCAACAGGGTGCCACATTCTGCCAATTTTTCCCAGGCCTCACATTTTAAAATGAGAGTAATTTCAAAGTCTCGGTTGGAATTTTTGGAAGGATAAGGAGCACTCTTAGCTCGATTGTTTTGCTTTGAAGAGGAGGAGGAAGAGGCTTTGCGTTTTCCTTGGGAGGAAACTTTCTTGGGTTGGTCGACCCAACCACAAAAATTTGCGCAGTCGGAACAAGAGTAGAAGGCACGATTGGGATTTTTTTCTGAGTGGGAAATTTTAGTCTCAAACTCCTGGCCCTCACAATTGTCACACACCGGCATGGTTTCAAAAAATAATAATAGAAAGCACAGTGAAGTTTCTTAACACAAAGTTGATTGATCCGTCAACCATGAATCCGGCTATTCAGAAGCACTTGTTCCAAATGAATAAATTACGGGATGCCAACAAAGTAGGAGGAATGGTTAAACGGACTACTTCGCGGAGAAAATTGAATTATGAACCCTATAAAGCTCCCCAAAGCCAAACTCCTACTCGAGCTCAAGCCAAAAAAATAGACCAGGAAAAAGAAGCCAAGCAAGCCCTCATTCTGGGAACTAGTACTGAGACAATTAAAAATTTACCTTTAGGTAGCAGACCTGATATTCAAACAGGTTATAAACCACAAAATTTGGTTACAAACGAATTTGATCCTGCTACCCTAGCAAAAAAAGAACCAGAATCAAGATTGAGCCGCGCCCAAGAGGTAACCACTGCAGAAGTCAGAAACATGACGCCTGAAGAGAGAGACAATTTTCAACGTTACGGAACAGGCCTGATTGCAAAGTTGGGGTACAACAGAAAGGAATGGAATAATATTCCAGCTGATCAAAGAAAAAAAATCATGACCGAGCACAGAAATCACAATCGGCAACCCCAAGTAGCTGAAGATGTAGCCTCTTTACCAGATGCTGAAAATGAAGCACTGGATAAACCTGCAGAACCCGTCAAAAAAGGAGGACTTCCTGTAATTTCACAAATCCCGGATATTGCCTACCTTGCTGTCGCTATATTTGCAGGCATTGGAATGGCCAAATTTCATTCCGGATCGGGAAATTTTTCCACGATCGGAACAATGTCGCTCCTCGTCTTGGTATTGGATGCAGGCATGTACGCTCTCAAGATTTTTGTATCAAAATGAACTTTAAAATAAATCAATTTTCTTTTTCCATTATTTTCCTCATGCAATTCATTGACGTAGAGGCTGAGCATAGCGGGGCTGAATCCGAGGGGGAAGAGAATGATCTTGACTTGGTGGCTACAGGCAGTGATCTGGATTTTATCTGTGACCACTCTGAGAGCGAACCCGAACCCGGACTGGAAGAAGAATTGCCTGCCGAATCCTTTTATGATGAACTGAAGAGAGTACTAGATCCTGACTTGGATGCTAACGGAAAATTTTCTTTAGTCTACGCTCGGGAACCAATTATCCGATTTAAGTGGAAATCTGGAGCACGCCAGTCTTTACTTCTCCTTACTTTTTTGAACTGCATAAATAATTTTGAAGAGGAATTCAAAATTATGGAAAATGTTCATTCAATTTCTCGTGATCTACCTCTTGCTTTTCTGATAGAATTTAAAGTTCCTGAAGATAAATACTGTGCCAACTTGTTTTCATACATCAAAGACCAAATATCCAAAGTTTTTCAGTCTCCCGACTTATCGAATGCTCGAGAAGTTCGTTTCAACCGCTATAGTACCGGGTTCAAGAAAAATCATTTTGTTAGGTTTTATTTTCCTAACATTGTTCTCTACCGTCAAACCCTCCGTGACTTTGGGCAAGTCCTTAGCAATTTCTTGTACGGAGCTATGGGTTCTTTCGATGCCCATCACAATTTCTTCAATTGCTTCCGCCACGTATTTTCGGGTCACTCACTTCCGGGACTATGTAAAGTGCTAATCAACGGAACCATGACTAAGATTTATCCAGTTTCAGTTACCCCTCAGTCTTTTCAACAATTTTTTCTTATTCGGCCTGGGTCTGTAGAAGTAACTCAATTCCAACCCGAATTTCTGGCTGAAGTCGAACGCATGCGCATACAGAATCTCCACAAAGAGACTACCGGTGCTCCCTCTTTCTCGGGCATTTTTGATATGCAAAATGAGACCCTCTTCGATCCTGCATTTGTCAAAGGAATGTATTCTGTGCAGGCCCCACAACAATTTTTGAAATATATGGATACTCACTTCGCTAAAGTGGTCCAAGGGGAGGCCATTATTTACTGGAAAACTCTCAGTGATGATTTGAAGGGGCAACTACGTTTGGTCCACACCACTCAAGAAAAAGCTATCAAAGCCTTTAAATTTTTGACTGAGGATATAATGATTACTGATGAATCAGTCAGAGGAAAAAATAAAACTCGTAAAGTCACGATCAACCTCTTAAAAGTTTATCTAGAGCATCCAGATTCTAGACACTACATATCTTCCGTATTTCAGCCTGGTTTCCCTACTACCATAGAATATCCTGGAGAACAATTTGGACTGACGAAACCATTCTACATCTTGAACACTGCTCTGGATTTTCGGTACGTCTACGTGATGAAACATTCCTATACCCCAATGCAAATTGTGGGTATGGAGAGCTGTCTGAATTATCCTGAGTACGGAATTGAAGACGAATTTTTTGGTACTCCTCCTGACCCATTTGAAGACTTTAACGTGGATCTTTATAATATATTGTATCACATTTGGAACGTTTATTGTTATGATGAAGATCCCGAGGTTCAGCGGATTCTATTCTGGGCTTTTAATTCGTTTTTCGCCAGAATTCTTCACGATCCGAAGGGTGAAGAAAAACGGCCTGCATTTTTATTAGTTGTTGGTCCCAAGGGTGTTGGGAAAACTCAATTCATCAAAGCAATAGGCAAACATGTGTTTGGCTGTAGAGGTGCTTACCTGTTTTTTGGAGGGGATTCCTTGCGCGTGGTATCGAGGTTCAACGGATTCTTAGACAAGAGCTGTCTCGTCCATTTAGATGAAGCTCGGATGTCCAACGTTGCAAATCTCGTGGGGCACATTCTATCTTTGATTTCAGATGACCTGCGA